>Ga0181521_10004776_pt1 | contig 15335 bp, 9 predicted proteins | sample PEATcosm2014_Bin_32_FD_119764 | JGI IMG/M metagenome (GOLD analysis project Ga0181521, IMG submission 119764) | Peatland microbial communities from MTU Mesocosm Facility, Houghton, MI, USA - PEATcosm2014_Bin02_60_metaG | ecosystem: Environmental > Terrestrial > Soil > Wetlands > Peat | place...
CCCAAAGAGCCGGGCGCGAGGCCGCTGTAGACCGGCTCGACCGGCGTAGCGCCAATGAAGACGATAGGGGTGAGGACCGTTTCCTGGAGGCTGCCCACGGTCTGGGTGGGACCCAGGCCGGTACAGTAAATCTCGATGTAATCGCCGGCGTGGACCGGGGTTGTGAGGGCGCTCACTGAAGTTCCCGCGTGCAGCACTCCGCCGGAGAAGATGCCGGGCTCGACGGCCACGACGTTCACCGTGGTGCTGGCCTTCGCGCCGGATGGGGTCGCCACCGTGAGGGTGGCGCTTCCTTGCGTCGCGCTCTGTGGGACGTAGAAGTTGATCTGGGTATCGCTTACGTAAAGTAGCGGCAGCGCGGCGCCGTTCAGCAGCACCTGCACACCGGCGGTCTGGCCGCCCGCGAGGTTCGCGCCGTAGATGGTCTCAAAGGCGCCGGCCGCGACGCCGATCGCCGATGACGCCGCATTGACGACAGCAGTCACCACCGGCGCGGCGCTGCCGGCGCTCAGCGTGAGGCTGGCCGTGGGCGCGCCTCCGGCCGCCAGTTGCAACTGGTTGGAAGCGGCCGGTCCCGGCGTCCACGTGAACGTTGCCTGGCCTTGAACGTTCGTGGTGGCGGCCGCCGGCGTTACGCTACCGCCCGCGGACGGTGTGGCCACGATTTGCGCGCCGGGGTACGGCACGTTGTTAGCGTCGGTGAGGCGCACCACAATCGGAGCGGGCAGGGGACCTGCGGAAGTCGCAATCTGCTGATCGCCGGAAACGGCCACCAGCTTCAGCATCGACGCATCCGCCACCTGCACGCGGGCGAACGCGGTCTCATAAGAGGGGTCGCCGGGCGTGGCCAGCACCTCCTCCACTCCCGCTTTCAGGCCGGTGAAGGTGAAGGACGCGCTGGCGGCGCCGGCCGGAATTTTGACGGAAGCGGGCAGTTGCGCGTTATTGGGAGGCTCGAACTGAACGGTCATGTCGCCGGATGGCGGCGTCTGCAGCGTGAGGGTCGCGGTCCCACTCCCGCCCGCAACCACGCCGGCGTTGGGGTAGAGCGAAAGTTTCATGCTGCGCTTCAGGGTGGTGTCGGCAACCGCATTGTTTGACGAAGCCACCTGGTCGTAGAACGGTTCAAATTGCTGCCGGTAGGTATCGATCTGCGTCAGGTCGTCGGTGGAAGGCTGCGATCCCTGCGCCACCACCAGGATGAATGCGAAACGGAATCGGCGCTGCGCCACGGTCGAATCGGGAGTGCGGCGGCCTTCCACCTGGATGATGTCGTTGACGCTGATATTCCGCCGCTCGCCATCGAAGGGAATTTCGGGAATGGGGTGCCACAGGGGCGAAATGGAAGACGGGTAATTGGTGACCAGGAACGTATCCGGAACTTGATCGGGCGGCCGGAAACCCATCAGGTATTGATCCAGCGGCGAGTAGTCCTGCACCGTATTAGTGGTCAGGAAGCGCGGCGAAACCCCGTCGCCGTAGTCCGCAATCCGCTCGCCTTCGAGCAGCGAGGCTTCCGAATCGTAGACGAAACTCCAGTGCACTCCCCCATACCCCAGCATCGGCTGCGAAGAAGGGTCGTTGGGATCGGTGACGCTGGCGAGCGCCAGAAACAGGTGACCGGCTTCATGGGCCAATATGGTGAGCGGCGTGTCGCCCGATGGGACGCGCGCGGCCACAAGCCCAATCGGATTCGGCGGGTATTCGCTCAACGGTCCCATGTTCATGAGCGATTGCAGCCGCGATGCCGATCCGTACTCCTGGCCGGCGTCCTGGACCGGATATCCATATCCCGTGCCGCTCGAGCGCACAGTGCTTTCATACGCCACGGCCCCCGGCATCGCGGGAATGTCCATGTTGTTGTAGATCACCAGGTAGTCGTAGGCGTCTTCGTGGGTCCGGTAGAACTGCTGCGCCACGGTCACGATGTCGATGGCCAGGGTATCGCCGAAGCGCTCCGCCACCGTGGCGGAATAGTCGCCGCTGGGATCGGTCCGGAAGTCGACCAGCGTGGTGGAGCCTTGCAAGTTGCCCGGTGCGATGCCGACCACGGCGCTTGAGGCGCTGATGCCGTCATAAGAAAACTGGATGCGGCCGTCGGGGTAGAGCGCCACCTGAAAAGTTTGCAGGGGGCCCACGCCGTCCTGTGCGTATTCCGGCACGTTCACCCAGCTCACCACCACGCGCGTCGAATCGGCGAATACGCGCACACCGCCCGCGGTCTGGGCGGGATTCAGGTCGTCGAACAGCGGCGAGATGCGCGGCGGGCCTGCGGTCATGCGCCCCAGGGAACGGTCGGTGGAAGCGGAGTCGCCCACCGTAAAGGTGAGGTTGCCATCGGAGTTGACCCACACCTGGTTATAGGTGGCGCCAAAAAACGGGAAGGCGAAGGGCAGGCCGGCCAGGCGGGTGTCGTCGTCATCCAACGCGGCCAGCGGCGTGCCTTGAGAGGCCGCCGCGGAATCGTAGCCCTGCGGCGTCACGGAATAGCTGTACTGGGCGGCGTTTGGCGCGGCGGGCGTGAACGTCAGCGTGTTGTTGTCGAGGTTGAACTGGTTCAGCCGTTCCACCACGCCGCCGGCGTCTTCGATGACCGCGATGTCGCCGATGTCGCTGTTCGCGGAAGGAGTGGCATCGGCCGGAGCCGCCATCGGCTTCAGCAGGCGAGCCGCGCGCGCGCGCAAAGCCTGCCGATGGAGGAACAGCGATTCGTTGGGGGTTTCCCGGGTGGTGCCGCAAGCGGAGACGTCGTGGCGCGCCCAGACCGGCAGGACGAGGCAAGCGAAGATCAGCGACAGCGGCCCGATGCGGCGCATGGCTTCTGCTTCTGATATTCTCTCATGAAGCGCGGGCAGGCCGGGGACGTGGGCATAGGCTTCAAGATAAGATTGCCGAAACCGATCTCGCCCGATCAGGCCCTTCCGTGGGGAAAAAACCCTGAGATTGTCGAGCAATTCAGCGCACTATTATCGTGGGGCAGGGAAAACGCTTAAATGGAGGGATTCCAGTAAAAAAACCAGCTATGCTTACCGATAAGTCCCATAGAATGAGTGCAACAGTACCCAGGGAGTTGCATTACCGCAACCGCGGCGTTATAGTGAACATCTACCAGGGCAGAGACGTGTATGGCTACTTTGACCGTTGAACAGAGTATTGGCCGTGCGTTCTCCGACATTCCGGCCGTGGAGAGAGTTCACGTATTCCAGCGTGGGGAACTGCTGAACGTCTTCACGATTGTGGAAGATGACGACGAAAGCGCGTTTGACCTGATCTATGACCGGGAGCGATCGATAATCAGACAGTTCCGGGATTTCCATTTTGATTTCAACGTCATAGCCCGCCGTGGCCGTTCCATTCCTGAGATCCTGAGTTTTGGCGTGCCAGTCTGGCAAAGGCCTGAATCCGACCCGTGCCCCAACGCGAACAGCATCTAACCAGGGCTACAGATAACGAAGAACTAGCACTGGTCCTCAATCGAAAGTCTGGCGTCTGTATCGATTGGGCTATAACGATGCTCTTTTACTCTGCCCTTCATTGGATCGATGCATATTTGGCCGGCAAGAACTTCCATCCCGCGACTCACCAAATCAGGGACGATGAAGTAGAGAACAACGGGTCCCTCTCCGCTGTTTTCAGCGATTATCGTCGCCTCAAGGATCTGAGCAGGGCAGCGCGGTACGAGATTCCCAGTTTTGGAGAGGACAAGCTCATCGTCGCCAAGAATAGACTGTTCAAGATCAAGCAGCACATATCCGGCTTGTTCTAGGTCAAGGCATCTGGTCGTCGTTCGGTCTGGGCCTTGGGCGCGCGTTCTTAGAACGTCCCTCATTTCTTGTGTACAAACCCGCGGAATCTCTTGCATACAGATGCTGCCATGTGCATCTAAACAAAAGATTTAGTTTGGCAATACCATCGGCCTGGATTATGCTCTCTGTGAGCCGTCTGGAAGCGCGAACTTCAGGACGGTTCGCGGGAAACCACGGCCAGGAAGAGCGCGACCGCTACGCGCGAGACCCCCCGGACCAATGGCCAGTGGAAGAGAGGCTGGCCGGCCGCGGCCGTTGCGGTCGCGTGCGTCCCTGCGCAGGGACGCCTGAAAGCGCTCACTGGACGGAGAGCGGCGGGCGGCCGGAGGTGATCATCGCCGGCCACGTCTTGCGCGCCATGCTCTCGCACTACCCTTCGCGACCAGCCCCCACCTCGCACCGAAGCAAAACCCATTAAAGACCGACCTTCCTCCTGCGGTTTAGTTCACCGAACGGTTTACTCGGTGTTCGCGGCGATGAAGACCATCCTGCTGATCGGCTGTTTGGCGCCGCGAAACCGAGCAGACCTTTTTCAGTCACCAAATAGACCGCGTGTAGTCAAGAGTAGAGCTACGGGCGCGCACAAGGCCGCAACACGCCCGATGGGTAGAAGTGAACCATGAGGGCCCCAAGTCCCCATCCGGCAGACTACTCTCCAATCAGGGAGCCTGAGAAAATGCCTGTCGAGGCGGTTATTTCAACGCCCGTGGCGGACCTGCTCCACTCAGCGCGGCGAGGGCCGGAACTCCAGCGTGCTCTTGGCCTCCACCTTGCCGTACTGCATCGCGTAGCTCCGGCCGTCGTAATAATCCGTCCACTCGTCCCGGTAGTGGCTGGAAAGGACCTGCCCCGACTGGCCGATTTGCACGTTCAGCAGCGATCGGTCCCAGTCGCCCAGGTCCGCGTTCATGCGCATCGAAGGGCCCAAAAGCCTGGTCGTTTGCTTGACGGTGGTGGAGGAACCGCTCATGGGCACAGGCCCGATATCGAAATACTTGCCGATCATGGGGATCTGGTGGATCACCGGGTGATCGATGGAGACCTGCAGATACGCGCCGTACCGCCAGCGCCGGATGTCGCGGCCCTGCAGGCGGGTTCCTTCCTCTACCGCGTCCACCAGCGCCCGCAACAGCGTTTCGTCGTAATCGCGGAACCATCCGGCAGGCCGCTCGCGGAAGAGCCTTTCAATGACCGCGGGCGCCATGTTGAATTCATAGGCCAGACCCTTGCCGGGCGAGGCGCTCTCGGCTACCGAAGTGCGCACGTGCTGGTAAGCCAGCGCGATCAGGAAGGGCGCGGCTAGGTCCTTCTCCATCTGGCCATTCCATCCGCGCAGCAAGGCGACGGCGGTCTCTAGCCGGGGGTTGTGGGCGTGGCGCCGGTCGTAGGCGGCCACGATTTCGGAGGCCAGAAACCGGCTGAAGCCCGAGTAGAGGTCGCGCTGCACGCCGATCAGATCCTGCGCGCGCCACCCATTGTGCGCGGAGAGCAGATCGCGGATTTGCCGGACGCGGTAGGGCGGCGCGAAATTGCCGTTCACCTCGTGCGGGTAGCCGGGCGGAAAAGGGTTCTGATTGGCCGAGGCAATGATCCCGCTGGGCGGGTTGAAGGCCGAGGGAAGCTGGTCGAAGGGGATGAAGCCGTCCCAATCGAAATCGCCCGAGGAGCCGTCCACCGGCAGGTCGCCCGAGTACCCGCGCCGGTTGGGCAGCTTGCCGGCGGCGTGATAGCCGATGTTGCCATCCACGTCGGCGTAGATGAAATTCGAGCCGGGACCGGGCCAGCGCGCCAGGGCCGCGGTGAACTGCGGCCAGTTCTGCGCACGGTCGATTTCGAGAATCGGGAACTGCATGATACCGGGTTCGGCCGCCACCCAGCGCAGCGCCATGCGGTCGTTGCCCTCGGTGACGTAGAGCGGGCCGTGGCGCGTCACCCATACCACCATCTCGGTGGGCGCCTGGCCCTTGATGCGGATAATCTCGCGTTCGGCGCGCGCCTGCTCCGCCTTCCCGCGGTACAGATAGCGGCCCGTGCGGTCGTCGAACTTTTCGATATAGAGGTCCTCCACGTCGAATTGGAGGTTGGTGATGCCCCAGGCGATCCGCTGGTTGTGGCCCACCATCACGCCCGGCACGCCCGGCAGCGCGACGCCCGAGACGTCGAGGCCCGGCGCCTGGAGGTGCGTCATGTACCAGGTGCCGGGCAGCGAGTACTCCAGGTGCATGTCGTTCGCGAGGAGCGGCTTGCCGGAGGCCGTGTGGCTGCCGGCCATGGCCCACGCGTTGGAGCCCGGCTGCACGTCGCCGGTGGCGCGCACCGGAAACAGGTAATCGACTTTTTGCGGATCGCCTTCGGCCAGCATGTTGCGCTTGATAATCTCGTTCCGCCACGTGTTGGTCAGCGTCCGGAACATGTGCAGGCCGAGCAGCAGGGAATCCACCGTGCTCCAGGGCCGCGGCTGGTAACTGAGCAGCGTGAACTCCAGCGGCAGATCGCCGGCGTGGGTGGCGATAAAGTGGTTCACGCCCCGGGCATAAGCCGCCAAGGCCGCGCGGTCTTCCGGAGGCAGCGCGACGTAGGCGTCTTCCGCGATGCGCCGCAGCCGCAGCCGGCGCGATTCGCGGTCCGAATCGAGGCCCGCCGGACCCAGGATTTCGGCCAGATCGCCGCCCGCGTAGCGCCGCAGCGCGTCCATCTGCCACAGCCGGTCCTGCGCCGTCACATAGCCCTGCAGGAAGAGCGCGTCTTCCTGGCTGGCGGCCCGAATATGCGGCACGCCCAGCGCGTCGAACGATACCGAAGCGGCGGCATCGATGGGCGCGTCGACGGTCCCCGACCGTTGCGGCAGCGGCCGCCACGCGTACCAGTACACCAGGGCCAGCGCCACCGCCAGCAGAATGGCGATCGCGACATTCACGTATCTGACGATTCGGGCGATCAAGGGCTAGAATAGCACCGTGGCGCCGGCGGTCTCTGCCGCCGGTGTTCTTCGGACGCGCTGCAAACCCACCGGCGGCAGAGACCGACCGCCGGCGCTACCACCGTCAGGGAGCGGTATTCTTCGGATTTCGCTAGAATGATTTGGGATCACGTGCCTTACTCCCCATTTCGCATACTGCTGGTGGTTCTGCTGATCGCCGTCAACGGCTTCTTCGCGGCCGCCGAAGTGGCATTGATTTCCGTCCGCCACTCGCGGCTCCGGCAAATGGCGGCGGAAGGGCAGGCGGGCGCGCAGGCGGCGCTCAGCCTGCTCTCCAACCCCGGGCGCCTGCTCTCGGTGACGCAGATCGGCGTCACCCTGGCCAGCCTGGGCCTGGGTTGGGCCGGGGAGAACACCCTCTACGGCATTCTCATCGGTCTGTTCCATCCCGTCACCACTCCCCTCACCGCCAAGTTCCTCCACGCCGCCAGCTTTGCCATTTCGTTTCTGGTCATCAGTTACTTCCACGTGGTCCTGGGGGAAGTCGTGCCGAAGAACCTCGCCATCGCCAAAGCCGACCGCCTGGCCGTGCTGGTGGCTCCGGCGCTGCTGGTGTTCTACCGCCTCTCGAGCGTGTTTGTGGTGGTCATCGAACGCTCCGCGGGCGCCATCACCCGCGCGCTCAAGCTCAAGGGCGGAGCCCAGGGTGGCCATTCGGCCGAGGAATTAAAGCTCATCGTCAGTTCCAGCCGCGGCCTCGGCTACTTGCCGGAGGCCCAGGAGGACATGATCCACCGCGTGCTCGACCTGGGCAATGTCGCCGTCCGCGAGATCATGGTGCCGCGCAACGACATAGTTTCCATTCCCTTGGACGCCACCCTCGACCAGGTGTTGCAGACCATGCTCCTGAAGCGGCACTCGCGCTTGCCGGTGTACCAAGGCGCGCCCGAGAAGATCGCTGGCATCCTGCACTATAAGGATCTGCTGCCGGTTTGGGAGGAGCGCCGCCGCGCCCTTCGCGCCGGCCGCCCCAGCCGCGCCTTTCACATCGCCAGGCTCATCCGGCCCCACCTGGTGGTCCCCGAGACCAAAACGCTTTCCCAGATGCTCGACGAGTTCCAACGCGGCAGCTCCCACATCGCCATGGTGGTGGATGAGTTCGGAACCATCGTCGGGATGCTGACCGTGAAGGACGTGCTGGAGGACGTGGTCGGCAAAATCGAGGACGAGCACGACGAGAAGAGCGTGCGCCGCGTCCCCGAAGCCGAAGAAGCGGAACTGGATGGCGCCACGCGGATTCGCGATCTGGAAGCCGAGTTCGGCATCGAGATTCCCGCCGACGCCGGCTTCGAAACCCTGGCGGGCTTTCTGCTGTTTCGCCTGGGCAAGATCCCCACCGTGGGGGAGTCCGTGGAGTACCAGGGCAGGCGTTACACGGTGATGGAAATGGACCGCAACCGCATCGCGCGGGTGAAAATCGAGAAACTGCCCGAGCCGCCCGCTCCGGCGCCGGGTTAAAATTGGATCGACATGCTCGGGATCGACCGTTCGGCCGCGCGCTACACCTGGACCGCGGCACTCGTGCTGCTGCTGCTCTGGATGGTGTACCTGGTCCGCCGGACCTTGTTCATCTTCATTCTGGCGCTGCTCTTCGCCTACCTGATCTCCCCGCTGGTCAACCTGATCGGCCGGTTTATGCCGGGCAAGCGATCGCGCACTCTCGCGCTGGGCCTCGCTTATGTCGTCTTCGTGGCGGCGATCGTTCTGATCGGAATTCAGATCGGCTCTCGCGTGGTGGCGCAGGCAACTTCACTGGAGAAGACGTTCCCCAATACCGTGGCCGGCTGGCATCCGCCCGCCGGATCGCTCCAGGCCCAGGTGGCGGACAAAGTGCGCGCGGAGCTAGCCAGGTGGTCGAACGACCTGGTTTCCGAGCTTCCCCAGTTCGGCATGAGATTCCTGGCGGTGGCCAGGAATTTGGTTTACGTGGTGATCATCCCCATCCTGGGGTTTTTCTTCCTCAAGGACGCCGGCCTCATGCGCCAGCACATTCTCGATCTGGTGGAGGAAGGCCCGCGCCGCGCGCTACTCGACGATGTGCTGGCCGATACGCACCTGCTGCTGGCCCACTACATGCGCGCCCTGGTGTTGATCTCGCTGGGCACATTCACGGTATACAGCATCGTTTTTTCGATCATGGGGGTTCCCTATGCCATCCTGCTGGGCCTGCTGGGGGGCCTGGGGGAATTTATCCCGACCATCGGCCCGGTGGCGGCGGGACTCACGATCCTGCTGGTTACCGTGGTGTCCGGCGGCCACGTCCTGGCGGTTGTGATCTTCGTTCCGTGTTACCGCGTTTTCGTGGATTACTTTGCTTCCCCTCACGTGATGGGGCAGGGAGTGGAGTTGCACCCCTTGCTGCTGCTGTTTGGCGTGTTCGCGGGCGCGGAAGTGGCCGGCGTGGCGGGGGCCTTCCTGTCGGTGCCGGTGCTGGCGCTGGTACGCATCCTGTACCGGCGCATCCGCAAGGCGCGGCTCACCGGACGCCCGATTTCGACCGGCGTTGCGGCGCCATGAGAGTTCCCATCTGGCTGGCGCGCGATCTCTGCCGCTTCTACCAGATGCGAAGCGGGACGTCGCCAGGCGAGTACCCCACGCCCACCCGCACATCGTATATGACCCGGTTGTAGAGACTGAAGTCGACGCTGGTGTATTTACGGGCGCTGAAGGACACCACCGCATGGACGGTACGCACAATTTGGCGGCTCGCGGACATTGTTGCGCTGGCGCTGCCGTAATTGCCCTGGACGTTCTCAATCGACTTGCCGTACTGGTAGCCCCCGGAAACGCCGAAGCTCCATCGGCGGACCCCGGTGTAGTCGTATCCCGCCATTGCGGTGTCCATGACCGAGGTCAGAAACAGACCATTGCCGGGCGTCACACCCCGCCCTCCGGAAACGTACGCAACCCCCTTGGGAAACGTCCGCGAAAGCCGGCCGGTCCCGGTCACGATATGCTCGATCTGGTCGAGCACCCGGGTTCCCTCCGGCGTTCCGATGAGGGCCGCAATCGCCGGATCAATGGGCACGTTTTGGATAAACCTGGTCTCGGCTCTCGCCATCCCGGCAGCCCCGGAGAACTCCAGCCAGCGGCTAATCCGCGCGGAGTATACGCCTTCCACTGCGTGCAGGTCCGTGCTACTGAGCACTCCGATGTAGTCGAGGTGGGTGAATGTGTAATTGGCGCCGATCGTGGAACGGCGCGTCAAACGGTATTGCACATCGGCGTGAGCGGTGGCGCCGGTAACCCCATAGAGCGCAGACGAGCTTTGGCGGACCAGAAATCCGTCGCCGCCCAAACTGAAAGAAAGCCGCGCGCTCTTCTGAAAGACCAGATTGGCCTGCGTGCTGAGATACTCCGTGCGGTTATCGAAGAAGTCCGTCGTGGGAGCATACGTGGTGGACGGATCGAAGGGCACGGTCTGCGAAAGCCCCGGAAGACCGAAATTCCGCGAGAACAATCCGGCGCTTTCGTTCAGCGTCAGGGCTACATGGCGCGATAACCGCTGCACAATCCCCAGCATCAGGGATTGATCCGTGGAATCGTAAACTGTGGCCTGCGTGTAACGCCGAATGGTGCCGCGGTAGTCCAAGCCGATCTTGGTGTGCCTCCAGCTATGCACCCCGCTGATGCCGCCCGCGACTTCCAGGCCGAAGCTCGCCTCGTTCCCCAACTGGCCCTGCGCATTCACGGCCACGCCCGAGAGTCCGGTGTCATAGACCCCGGCGAACTCGATGAACGGACGAAAATCGATCTGTGGCGATGCCATGGCCGCAGGCGCCTCCCCGCGCGAGAGAATGGCGGGGCCTGCGTATTGCGCAAATATCGGCATTGCCCAGGCCGATATGGCGAGCACTCGTCCCAGATTCACGGCGTTTTCCTCCCTGTGCCTCCGGCCCTAGCCTGCCGCAGGCCGTAACCCAAAGTCTGACGCGATACTCTCAGGTGTGTCAAGCTGGCCCGCTCTACCCCGCCGGCTTGAAGTGCTCCGCCAGCGCCCGCGCAATACGCTCGCAGGCATGGCCGTCGCCGTAGGGGTTGTGAATTCGCGTCATCCGCGTGTATTCGTCCTGGTCCTCCAGAAGGCGGGCGGCTTCCGCCACGATGCGATCCACGTCGGTGCCCACCAGTTTCACTGTGCCGGCCTCCACCGCCTCGGGCCGTTCGGTCTTTTCACGCAACACCAGCACCGGCTTGCCCAGCGAGGGCGCTTCTTCCTGGATGCCGCCGGAGTCCGTAACGATCAGCCGGCAACGCCGCATCAGATCCACAAACGCCGTGTATGGCACAGGCTCGAGCAGCACCACGTTCGACAGGCCCGCCAGGATTCGGTGCGCTGGGCCCAGCACGTTGGGGTTCCGGTGGACCGGGTAGACCATCTGTACGTCGGGGCGCGCGGCCACCAGCGACAGCGCGCGCAGCACCCGGTCGAAGCCCGGTCCGAAATTCTCGCGGCGATGGCTGGTGACCAGCACCAGCCGTTTGCCCGGATCCATCCAGGGCCATTCGGGCGCGCGCAGGACGCCCCGGTCCAGCGCATCGCGAACCCACAACACAGCGTCGATGCCGGTGTTCCCCGTGACGAAAATCCTTTCACGGGCGACACCCTCGCCGGCGAGCGCCGCCTCCGCCCCGGCCGTGGGCGCGAAGTGCCACGTCGCGATTCGTGAAGTCAGGACGCGATTCATTTCCTCCGGGAATGGCTGCCGCATGTCGCCGGTTCGCAACCCAGCCTCGACATGCGCCACCGCAATCTGTTTGTAGAAAGCCCCCACCGCGCCCGCCAGCGTAGTGGTGGTGTCGCCTTGCACCACCACCAGGTCCGGATGCTCGGTTTCCAGGACCGGTTCGATCGCGCTCAGAATGTGCGCCGTGAGGCCGGCCAGCGTCTGGCCCGGCTGCATCAGATCCAGATCGTAGTCGGGGGTGACGGAAAAGGCCGCCAGCACCTGGTCCAGCATGTCGCGGTGCTGCGCCGTCACGCAGACTTTTACCGCGAATTCATCCGGTTGCGCGCGCAACCGGTGAACCAGCGGACAAAGCTTGATGCCCTCCGGGCGCGTTCCGAAAACGCAGAGGATGCGGATCATCGCCGCCGCACTTTCACCCGCGTGGGCCGCCACAATGTCTCGGGTGGTACCACGAACACCGCGACCGCCAGCAGCGACGCCAGGTTCATGGCCAGGAAGGTTCTGGCCGGAGACGAAACGCGCTTCAGGAAAAAGCCCTCGGGCACCAGGTAATCCACGGCCGCCAGAGCCACCAGGGCCAGTTCGTCGATCAGCAGAAAGCTGCGAAACGGCGAGGCTGGAAGCGCCAGCGTCGCGGCCCACGCCGCCAGAATGGCCCAAGGAAGCGCCAGCCGGGCAAACCGGTGCGACAGAAAATCGAGCCGCATCCGATTGGCGCCGGTGAACAGCTCGGGCAGGCGCGCGTGCACCTGCCAAATGCCCGCCAGGGTCCTCAGCTTGCGCCGGAACTCCCCGCCTTTGGACGTGGGGTGATCGAAAGCGATGGCTTCCGGATCGAAGATCACCCGGTAACCGCGGAAGAACGCTCTCAGGGGAATCACCACGTCGTCGGACAGCGTGTCCGGGGGGATCGGCGCGGTCAGGCTGCGGCGAATCGCGTAGATGCAACCCGTGGCGCTGAAGGTCGAGTCGATTCGCGAATGGCGGCGGCGCGCGAACAGTTCATACCGCCAGTACAATTCCATGTCCGCCTCTTCGCCCGTCCTCTCCGGATCGAGATACCGCAGCTCGCCGGTCGCGGCGCCGACGGAGGGATCCGCGAAATTCGCCACCAGATGGGAAAGGGCGCCCGCATCCAGCGCTTGCCGGACATCCGTGAAAAACAGGATCTCACCGTTTGCTTGCCGCAGCGCCGCATTGATCGCCGCCGCCTTTCCCGCGCGGGGCGCGCGGATCAGCCGTACGCCGCGGTCGGCGAACGATTCGGCGATCGCCTCGGTGGCATCCGTCGAGCCATCCGATACCACCAGAATCTCCATCAACTGCGCCGGGTAATCGAGCCCCAGCAAACATTCCAGCTTCCCGCGGATGAACTCCTCTCCATTGCGAACCGCCAGCAGTACCGAAACCGTGGCGCGAAAACCTCTGTCCTTTTGCACTGGGGGAGCCGCGCGCCGCGTAAAGAACGCCAGCAGAATGGGGTAGCCCACAATTATGTAAAAAACCACGGCGGAAGCGACGGCAAGCACAACCGCGGCCAGCATCAGGAGTTTACCACCGCATCCCCAGGCTTAAGCGCCCCTCCCAACCGGCTTCCGCCCCCTCCGGACAGTCCACCGCATGCCCACGGCGCAGCTTGATTACGGTCCGTTCGGGCATGCAAGTATCATACTCTATCCGCTTGAGGACGGGGTACTTCCGGGGTCTTTGCCGTAGTACCAGGCGTTTGCCCCCGTCCACGCTGATCGAGAGCCTGGCCGAGCGCGAGCAACCCCGGGGTAAAGGCCGGCGCCGAATCCGCCGGCCGGTCTTCAGCCCGCTGTTTGGCAAGGGGTTGCCAGCCTGTCTTGGGGGCCGCCTCGGGGCGCCGGACAATGTATTCCAGAAGAGCCAGGGAAATCAGGAACAGCAAGAAACTCATCGCGTAGTACCCTCTCTGGCGGAGTGCGCCGCTGATCCGAACCACTCCCGGGCACCAGCGACACACCACACTGACCTCCTTATCGGTCGTGATCCCGGTTTCCTTTACAGGCGCCCGCAACGTTTTCAATCCGCCCCCAGTTCTTCGAAAACCGAGTGCCAGATGGCCATCCCCTCAATCAGCTTCGAGCGCCATTCCTTCTGCGAGCCGGTCCAGCTCGGCCCCTCGGCCCAGGCCCGCGGCAAGGCTGCCGCAATCTCCCCGAAACACGCGTGATACGTCGCGCCCGCCAGAGGTACGGAGCGCAGCGCGGCGCAGAAATCATCCGTCAGGATCATCCCGTTGCGCTCCACGTCCAAGTCCCTCCACAGGTCGTGAGGATTGCGCTCCTGGCGGACTACCGGCTCGCCATAGCTCACCACGTCTTCGAAATGTTCGGCGATGCGGGTCACGATGTAACTGCCCCAAATATCGTCGTAGCGCCCCGTGTAGGGGCTGAGGAAGTACGCCGGTACGGCGTCGCGCATCAACGCCGTATTCTGGGAATCGAACGGCGACCATGTGCCCGGGTGGAGCGCTATGTTGCCCCCAGGCCACTTCCGGTTGAAACCGCGGACCACCAACGGGCGCTCCATGCGTGTCAGGGCATCGATATCCGGGTCGTCCACCCAGAGTCCCGCGTTCACCACCACCCGCCGGGCGCCCTGGGAACAAGTCACCGAGTCGTCATCTTCCGCCCAGCGCATTTTCCGCGGGTATCCGCGGTGATAGAACTCCACCCCGTGGTCCGCTTCCAGAAAAGAACAGACATTGAACCAGCCGGAAGTCGAGCGGTAGGTGGGCAACTCGCGCACCGAGCCGGCCACCCCGTGGAAACCCACGAAGTCCTGGTCCATTACGAAGTTATCGTCGTCGATCGTGATTACGACATCGGCTCCGTTTTCATATGCCAGCAGCATGCCGATGTTGCGCCTCTGGACCGAATCGAACCGCAGGTGCGACCACAGTTCCGGAAACCGGCTCAGGTACTCCTGCTGGGCCGGAATATCCAGATACGCGCACGGGTAGTGCGGGACGGACTTACAGAAATCGGCGGTCTCGGGCGGGCTCTTTCGATCCCCGATCACCACCAGGTCGAGGTCCTTGTGCCCATAGCGCTGGGCATTCTCGGCGTATTGCAGCAAAAGCACCGGGACGTTGATGGTTGTGGTTACGATGGTAATCTTCATGGAATCATGAGCTCGTCTTCAGCAATCTCCGCCGGTTGCTGAAGCGCGTCTTGAACGCGACGCGAAAATACACGAAGTTCCCCCAAAAGGGATTGTGCGATTCCCCTTCGGTGCGCGCCCGCCAGGTACTCGGAATCTCGATCACTCGGGCCCCCAGCCGCAGTGGCTTCAGCATGGTCTCGAGCAGAAAGGGGTGCCGCAGTTCCTCCCACGCGATGGTTTTTACCCACGGGCTCTTGAAAATCCGGAATCCGTAAGTCAGGTCGGAGAGGGTTGTGCCATAGAGAATGCGGAAGATCGTCTGGAAAATTCCGTTCAAGAAGCGCTTGAGCGGATTGTATCCGCGGAACCCGCTCCCGCTTTTCCACCGCGTCGCCGTCACAATATCATAGCCGTCCTTGGCCTTGGCAATCAGCTCCTTCACCGTGGCCGGATCGGTCTCGAGGTCGCTCGCCATCATCAGTACGTGGCTGCCCGATGCCCATTCAAATGCGTCGCGCATGGCGCCGCCGAGGAACGGGCGCTGCTGCAAACGCACTTGAATCAATCCCGCATGCTCGCGGCCAAGCTCTTCCGCGACTGCCAAGGCCGCTGGGGTGGTCCTCTGGCACGCGACGATCAGGATTTCCGAAATCTCCCGCCGGTTCTCCGCCAGCAGAACCTCGACCGTCTTCCGGAGCGATGCGGTCTCATCGGTGACGGGGAGAA
>Ga0181521_10004779_pt1 | contig 15332 bp, 9 predicted proteins | sample PEATcosm2014_Bin_32_FD_119764 | JGI IMG/M metagenome (GOLD analysis project Ga0181521, IMG submission 119764) | Peatland microbial communities from MTU Mesocosm Facility, Houghton, MI, USA - PEATcosm2014_Bin02_60_metaG | ecosystem: Environmental > Terrestrial > Soil > Wetlands > Peat | place...
GATCCTGACAAACTCGCCCCTCTACTCACTCCTCCCACTCCGCAATGCTCTGATCACATGTCTCACCAGCAAATCTCAGCGCTCATGAATTAAGCAGGCTAGGGGAATCTCACCAACCGGGCGGGGGTGAGCGGGAAGACGAATTACGAACCGCTGAATGCACCAGCTTTGGCCAATAACCAACTCACCAGGTTCGGCTACGATGCGGTGATTCGCGCCCTTCGCTGCACAGCCTGCTCCCCTGTGTTTTAGGTGTGTGTGGGGAGTGGCCGTTACCCCGCCCTGTCACGGAAACAACTGCCGGACTTCGTAACGTTATGTAACGTAATGGCACATGCTGCATATACTGTAACGTATTGCGGGATACATACGGGATGCATATAACGTTCCGCTGCCTACCGGATTCGGCAGTTCCTAAGCAGTGTCCGAATCGCCTCATGCCCCTTGAATCTGCCGCACTTTCTTGAGCCAAACGCAGCCTTACCTCCGTCACCAACAACCGTTACCCTCCCCCCTAAAGAAATTATGCTCTTAACCAGACAGCGCCCCGTCCGAAATGCCATTCTGGGGCTGATTCTGGCCTGATTCCCGCCATGAGGCGGGCGCGGCTCAATCACGCTATCAGGAGAACGAATGTGGAAACGTTAGGCTGCGTACTGTGCGGCAAAGCACTCGACAAGCGCATCGACAAGAACGGCAAACCGTATTTCATTTGCGATCCCTGTGGAACTCAGTTTTTTGTTCGCCGTCAGGAGGGGGTGTCCCGGTTGGACGCCCTGATGAAGAAGCCTGTACGCATTTCTCCGGCGGGGATTCCCGGCTCGAAAACACTCGTGGTGCAGATTTCATCTCTTCGGGAGGATGCCGCCGAACTCACGAATGTTTGTGAAAACATTTCCGATGAAGACCTCGACTGGCTGGAAGACTTTCAGAAGCGACTCATCCGAGCACTGGAGAAAATCGAGAAGGTGCTTGCAAGGAATCCACAGAACTGAGGCGGGGAGAGGCGGGGAGAAATACCCACCATGCGGGAGAACATGAAAACACGACAACCGGCGGGAAGGGCGGATGCAGTTCCGCCCCATCCGTTTGAGAGCGGAGTGCGACAGCCGTCTTCCCAGTGTTTCGAGCCCCTCCTGGATGACGATCAAGCCGCAGAGCTGCTGGGATTACATCCAAAAACACTCCAGCGACTCGCCCGCAGAGGCCAGATTCCCGCATACCGCATCGGCAGGTTTTGGCGCTACCGTGTCTCGGAACTCGACGCTTGGTTGCGGTCAGGGATACAATCAGCGGGCCAATCTGCCCGCGTGAATTTGACGGAGGAGACATGAGATTCACGCGGACAAAGTATCAAAACGGATGTCTCACACGCGAAGAGCGCAAGGCCGGACCCGATGTTTGGATCTTCCGCTGGAGACAGCAGACGCCAGACGGCAGGGTGAACCGCAAGGTTGTGGTCGGAACACTGGACGAGTTCCGCAACAAAGCAGCGGCGCAGAAGGCCATTGAGACTCTTCGCATTGAGATCAACAAGGAAACTTGGCAACCTTCAACCGTGGCACAGTTGGTCACTCACTACGAGGAAAAAGAACTGGCAGGGAAGACTCCCTACACAGCCGAAGTGTACCGGGGTTATCTCAACACATGGATTCTGCCCGCATGGGGTGAGCGTTTGCTGAGGGATGTGCGGACTGTCGTGGTGGAAGAATGGTTACGCACCCTTCCGCTCGCGAACGGCACCAAGGCGAAGCTCAGGAATCTGATGAGCGGGTTGTTTCGTCACGCGATGCGGCACGAGTGGACGGATAGGAATCCGATCACGCTCGTGAGGCAAAGTGCGAAGCGACTGCGCACCCCGGACGTTCTCGATGTGCAGGAGATTCAAGCCCTGCTGTCGGAACTCGAAGAGCCATACCGCACGATGGTTTTTCTGGCGTCTTCGACGGGCCTGCGAGTGAGTGAGCTTTTGGCGCTCAAGTGGCCGGACATCAACTTCGCTGCGGGAGAAATTAACCTCAGCCGTGGCATCGTTCGCCAGCGCGTAGGCGAAATGAAGACTGAGGCTTCACGCAAGCCCATTCCACTGGACCCCGGCCTGGCCGCTGTCCTGTTGGATTGGCGTGCGCGTTCTCCCTACAACGGGCCACAGGACTGGCTGTTTGCCAGTCTTGAGATGAAGGGAAGCCAACCGTATTGGCCGAACAGTGCAATGGAGAACCATATCCGCCCTGCCGCTCAGCGTGCTGGTATCAGCAAGCGAATCGGCTGGCACACTTTTCGGCACAGCTACGCCACATTGCTGAAGGCCAATGGCGAAGATGTGAAGGTCGTCCAGGAATCGCTTCGTCATGCCAGCAGCAGGATCACGCTAGACGTGTACACGCAAGCAGTCACGCCAGCAAAGCGTGAGGCGCAGAGGAAAGTGGTCGAGATGATTCGGCCAAGTGTTCCTTCGCGGGAACAGCCCGTTCCTTTGCGTTCCCACGCGGGCGGCTGATACAATTGCAAGTGTTTGATTCCAAAGACGTGGGCGCTTAACTCAGCGGTAGAGTGCCATCCTCACACGGTGGAAGTCGTAGGTTCGAATCCTACAGCGCCCACCAGCAACCCTCGTCTTTGCAGTCGGTTTCACTGTCTGTCTGCGTCCAAGAGCGTCCAATAACTAACTGCCCGTCGCCAGCACCACCCGCACCACCTTGCCATGGGCCTGGCGTTTGCTTTCGTCCATCGCCTTCCCGTACACGTTCAGCGTCGTCCAGATGTCGGCATGGCGCATCAATTCCTGCTGCACTTTGATGGGCGCCCCTGTTTCGTCCAGGAGCGTCCGCGCTCACTGGTGTCGGAGCTGAGCAATTGTGAACAGATTCTGACTTGATCCAGAGCAGATACTTCAAAGCAATACTCAAAAGTGCGGAGTGGACCTCCGGCAAGCGAGGAGCACGATGGCAACCGCAGGCGCGCAAAGAGTCGAGACCCTTCTGACGGTGAAGGACGTACTGGACACGGCTTCGTCCGAGGGTCTTCGCATGACCACGGAGAAAGCCGAAGGTTACCTGATCTATCACTGCGTATCTCTCTGGTACTCCATGCAGGCGTGCGGTCGCGAGTACGTCCTGGAACGCCTTAAGAATGCCTTCCGTGAGCAACAACAGAACGGGGGAGTGCAAGAGCGAGAATACTCACTATTCGACTCGTGAGAACAGTATCGCTGCTCGTCTTGAAGACTCAACGGCGACCGTCGTGCGCCGCCGGTGCCTGTCTAATTTCGAGCGGCTCGGAACGCGATGCATGAGGTATCGCCCGTATGACCGGATTGGGCGAAAAAAGCCTAGCCGAATTGGAAGCGTTGTCTGCGGATTCCGTAGGCAGATTGCCCGGCCCCGCAACAGTCTGGTCTTGAGCAGGTTCAACTGGAGGATGTTGAGTGGGAAATAGAAAAGCGAGCCTGGCGGAAGGAGGCCTCACCATGATTTACAGGTCTGGCATCCAGACTTCGTCGGAAACGATGAGGTCTTGTCACAGGCGCTAAGTTAGTTCCTCTGAAGTGTCTCTTCTTAGCCAATCACAACCACAGGAGGCCGCCGTGTTCGATCATTACGCGCCGAGAATTGGTCCGCTGCAAATAGGAGCTTCGTTCTTGCTGGTCGCAATGGGGTTTTGGGCAATCATATTGCTCGCCAGATGAACCCTCCAGTTCCGGAGCCGGCCATGAGGTCATCTTCTTCGTAAGGTCCGCGGTCCTGTGGCGCCCTCATTCAGTGGCATCGCAACAGCAAGCCCCGCCAACCCCGGTATCGAGGCGTACACTGGGAATAGCAACGAAGATCCAGACGGCTCCCCATGTCAGTTCGATCCTTTGCGCTGGCGCGAGTGAGCGCCACGGAACCAAAGGAGACCTTGAAAGTTGAACGTTAGCAGGAAGACCGGCGGCGGGCCCTTGCTCCGCCTCAAGGCGCGAATCCGAACCGCCAGCTTGGCCCGAAAGTACGCCACGGACGAGCCGCCGCTACGGTCAGAGCTGTTGACCGCCGACCAGATGGAGCAGTACGGGAAGAGCTTGGCGGGCTCGCACCAGTTGAGCCTACAACGCCCCTCGGGCCGACTCCTGACCCGGCTGGCCGAGAACGAAGACGTTCTGCTTGGGGTCCGCGAGCTGCTGACCGAGGCGGTCACCGCCAACCGGCGGATCACGCCGGCCGGGGAATGGCTGCTGGACAACTTCTACCTGATCGAGGAGCAGATCCGCACCGCCAGAAAACATTTGCCAAAGGGCTACAGCCGAGAACTGCCTTGCCTGCTGAATAGCCCATCCGCGGGTTTGCCGAGAGCCTATGCCATCGCCCTGGAGACCATCGCGCACGGCGATGGGCGGGTTGACCCGGAGAGCCTCAGTAGTTTCATCGCCGCCTACCAGACGGTCGCCACGCTGAAGCTCGGTGAACTTTGGGCTCTGCCCATCATGCTCCGTCTGGCGTTGGTGGAGAATCTCCGCCGGGTTGCGGCGCGCGTCGCCAGCGACCGCATCGACCGCAACCGCGCCGACGATTGGGCGGACCAGATGACCGCGACCGCCGAGAAGGATCCCAAGAGCCTGATTCTGGTGATTGCGGACATGGCGCGGTCGGATCCACCGTTGATGAGTTCGTTCGTGGCGGAACTGGCGCGCCGGTTGCAAGGACAGGGCCCCGCGCTGGCCTTGCCTCTCACCTGGATTGAGCAGCGCCTCTCGGAAACCGGCACGACCATCAAGCAGTTGGTCGAGGCAGAGAACCAGCGCCAGGCCGCCGACCAGGTTTCCGTCAGCAACAGCATCGCCAGTCTCCGTTTGCTGGGCGCCACGGATTGGCGCGAGTTTGTCGAGTCCATGAGCGCGGTCGAGCAGGTCCTGCGTGAGGACATCGGCGGTGTTTATGGCAGGATGGATTTTCCCACTCGCGATCGCTATCGCCACGTCATCGAGAAGACGGCCAAGAACAGCCACCTGTCCGAGAGCGCGGTGGCGCGCGCGGCGATTGAACTGGCGCAGCGAAACGCGGCCAGCCCAGGCAGCCACCCTCGTGCCGGCCATGTCGGCTTCTATCTGATTGACGATGGACTGCGGCAGCTCCAGGAAAAGGCAGAGGTGCGTTTGTCGGCGGCGGAGGCTCTTCGCAAGCTGGGCAGCCGCTTCCCGCTCCTGCTGTACCTGGGAGCCATCGTCCTGCTTTCGGCGGTAATCGCCGGAGGCTTGCTGATAAAGGCGTATGCCGGCGGCGTGCATGGTTGGGCGCTCGGGCTGGTGGGAATCGTGTCGCTTCTGTGCGCCAGTCAACTGGCGGTAGTCCTGGTGAACTGGCTGGCGACATTGCTGGCGCCGCCCCACTTACTGCCCCGCATGGATTTTTCCAAAGGGATTCCGCCGGAATCGCGCACGCTGACGGTGGTCCCGACCATGCTCACCAGCGCGGCCAATCTCGAGGAGTTGATCGAGGCGCTGGAAGTCCGGTTCCTGGCCAATCGAGACGACAACCTGCACTTGGGCCTGCTCACTGATTTTCCGGACGCCGATCAAGAATCGCTGCCTGAGGATGGACCGCTGTTGCGGCTGGCGCGGCAGAAAATCGAGCAATTGAACGACAAGTACCTGGGCAAGAACTCCGGCACATTCTTCCTGTTTCATCGGCCGCGCCGCTGGAATGCTCGCGAGCGGACGTGGATGGGATACGAGCGCAAGCGGGGCAAGCTCGGCGATTTAAATGCGCTTTTGCGGGGCGACCCAGGCAACCGCTTCTCCCTGGTCGTGGGCGACACGCGAGTTCTTTCCAGCGTGAAGTACGTCATTACCCTCGACACCGACACGCAGTTGCCGCGCGACTCGGCTTGGCAGTTTGCGGGGGCGATGGCGCACCCGCTGAATCGTGCGCGTTACGATCCCAAACAGCAGCGTGTGGTGGAAGGCTATGGCATTTTGCAACCGCGAGTTGCCGCGAGCTTGCCGGGCACCAACCGTTCGCGGTATGCGCGGATGTGGGGGAGTGAGCCGGGCATCGATCCCTACACTCGCGCCGTGTCGGACGTTTACCAGGACCTCTTTCATGAGGGTTCGTTCATCGGAAAGGGCATCTATGACGTGGATGCGTTCGAACAGGCGCTGAACGGGCGTTTCCCGGAAAACCGCATTCTCAGCCACGACCTTCTGGAAGGGTGCTACGCGCGGGCGGGGCTGTTGAGCGATGTGCAGTTGTATGAGGAGTACCCCGCTCGCTACAGCGCGGACGTAAGCCGGCGTCACCGCTGGATTCGCGGCGATTGGCAGCTCTTCCGATGGGTTCTGCCAGGCGCCCCCGGCTGGGACGGGCGTGCTCAGCACAACCCGCTCTCGGGATTATCCCGGTGGAAGATCTTCGACAACCTTCGCCGCAGTCTCATACCTTCGGCACTCGCGCTATTGCTGATCCTTGGCTGGACGGTGCTGCACGCATGGTTTTGGACCACGGCGGTGGTTGCGATCGTCCTGCTTCCTTCCTTGATGGTCTCCATCCTGGATGTGCTGCACAAGCCGGGCGAGGTGCTTCTCCGTCAGCACCTCGCGTCCGCGGCGCACGCGGCGGAAAGGCGTTTTGCGCAGGCGGCATTTACGCTGGTGTGCCTGCCGTATGAGGCGTTCTTTACGCTGGGCGCAATTTTCCGCACGGCGTGGCGGATGTGGATTAGCCACCGGCGAATGCTCGAATGGAATCCCTCGAGCGCACACGATCTTAGCCACCGCACCAACCTGGCCGCGGCTTGCCGGACGATGTGGATCGCCCCAGCGTTGTCGATCGGCGCGGCGATTTATCTCGCGGTTTTGCGGCCTTCCGCCTTGGCCTGTGCTGGACCGTTACTCGCACTTTGGTTCATTTCGCCGCTCATGGCATGGTGGATCAGCCGCCCGCTGGTCCACCGCAGAGCACACCTGACGGCTGACGAGACCGTGTTTCTGCAAAAACTGTCCCGCAAGACGTGGAGGTTCTTCGAGACCTTTGTCGGCCCCGAAGATCATTGGCTGCCGCCCGATAACTATCAGGAAAACCCTGTCGCGCTCGTCAGCCATCGCACCTCGCCAACCAACATAGGACTGGCGCTGCTGGCGAATTTGTCCGCCTACGACTTCGGCTACGTTTCCGCCGGACAGCTCATCGAACGCACGGCGAATGCGCTGCAAACAATGGGAACCCTGCAACGCTACAACGGCCACTTTTTCAATTGGTACGACACCAGGTCTCTCAAACCCATGACCCCGAGGTACGTTTCCACCGTGGACAGCGGCAATCTCGCCGCCAGCCTGCTGACGTTACGCCCCGGGCTGCTCGCCCTTGCCGATGACAAAATCTTCGGAGTGAAGTTGTTTGCCGGGCTCCGCGACACCCTGGAGGGCCCGCAGGAGGCAGCTAGTGGCGCGGCCGCAACTCAACTCGCGCAGCTCCAGAATGAATTGGCACGCCTCTGCGAATCACCCCCGGTGACGCTTACCGCCGCCCGGTTGAACCTCGAAGCGCTAATGTCGTTGACTGCGAAGGTGGCTGATGCCCTCGAGCCGGGCTCCGACGGCGAGGCGAACTGGTGGGTCAGCGCTTTCGCCGGCCAATGCCGCGCCGCCGGCAATGAACTCACGTTCCTCGCTCCGTGGTCCGCGCTTCTCACCACGGATGGGCGCGGCGAGTGCCCCGAGCTTTCCCATATCCCCACCTTGCGCGAACTGGCAACCCGTGAAGCGGAGTTGCTAACGACCCTCGAGCAGCGGCACGGTTCGGAAGCGACGCCGGAAGCGAGCGCCCGGCTGGCTGAGCTCCGATTACTCATCACCCAGGCCGGCCAGCGAGCCCGGACAAGAATTTCGAACATCGCAACCCTCGCCCAACAATGCGAAGAACTCGCCCGCTTTGAATATGACTTTCTCTTCGACAAGGCGCGCCATCTCCTGGCGATCGGCTACAACGTCGGCGAAAGCCGGAGGGACGCGAGTTTTTACGACTTGCTGGCCTCGGAAGCCAGACTGTCGAATTTCGTCGGCATTGCGCAGGGGCGACTGCCGCAGGAAAGCTGGTTCGCCCTGGGCCGATTGCTCACCAATTCCAATGGAGCGCCCACCCTGCTTTCCTGGAGCGGCTCGATGTTCGAGTACCTGATGCCGCTGCTGGTGATGCCAACCTACGACCACACCTTGCTCGACGAAACCTACAAGGCGGCCGTCCACGGTCAAATCGAGTATGGGAAAAGGCGGGGCGTGCCGTGGGGTATTTCGGAATCGGGCTATAACACGACCGACGTTCATCTCAACTATCAGTACCGCGCCTTTGGCGTTCCCGGCCAGGGCCTGAAACGCGGCCTCGCCGAGGATCTGGTGATTGCGCCGTATGCCTCGGCGCTCGCGCTCATGGTGGCGCCCGAGGAGGCGTGCCTGAATCTGCAACGGCTGGCGGCGGAAGGCGCCGAAGGCAGATATGGCTTCTATGAAGCGATCGACTACACGCCTTCGCGTCTGCCGCGCGGAAAATCGAGTGCCATCGTTCGCTCCTTCATGGCGCATCACCAGGGCATGAGTGTCTTGTCGCTGGCCTATCTGCTCTTGAATCGGCCGATGCAGAAGCGGTTTGAATCGGACCCGTTGTTCCGGGCCACCACCCTGCTGCTCCAGGAGCGGGTTCCCAAAGCCACCGCGTTCTATACCCACGCGTCCGAGTCCTCCGATGTGCGCGCAACTCCCACGGGCGCGGAAACCCCGGTGCGGGTGTTCAAGAGCCCGGACACGCCGATACCGGAAGTGCAGTTGCTCTCCAACGGCAGATACCACGTCATGGTCACGAATGCGGGAGGTGGGTACAGCCGCTGGAAGGACATCGCCGTCACCCGCTGGCGCGAAGACACCACCTGCGACAACTGGGGAACCTTCTGCTTTTTCCGGGACGTCGCGAGCGGGCAGTTCTGGTCGACCGCGTACCAGCCGACCCGCGAGCCGGCGGAAGAATACGAAGTTATTTTCTCGGAAGCGCGAGCCGAATTCCGCTGCCGCACGCATGACTTCTTGACCCATACCGAGGTCGCCGTGTCGCCCGAGGACGACATCGAGCTGCGCCGCATCACCATCACCAACCGCGCCTGGACGCGAAGGGCCATCGACGTGACCAGTTACGCGGAGGTGGTTCTGGCGTCCGCGGCGGCCGACGCGCTCCATCCGGCTTTCAGCAATCTATTTGTTCAAACCGAGATCCTCCGCAAGCAGCGCGCGATCCTCTGTACGCGCCGCCCCCGCTCGCGCGACGAGCACGCACCCTGGATGTTTCATCTGATGGCCGTGCACGGGGCCGACATTGGAGAAGCTTCCTATGAAACCGACCGCCTGCAATTCATCGGGCGCGGAAACACGATTGCCGCTCCGCAGGCGATGAGCGATTCCACGCCACTCTCGGGCCGTGAAGGCTCGGTGCTGGACCCGGTTGTCGCCATCCGGCATCGAGTAACTCTGCGCCCCGGAGAAACGGCAACCATCAACATCGTGACCGGCATGGGGGAGACGCGCGAAGCATGCCTGGGCCTGGTTGACAAATACCAGGACCGGCGCCTCGCCGACCGGGTGTTCGACCTGGCCTGGACCCACAGCGACGTGTTCCTGCGGCAGCTCAATGCCACCGAGGCGGATGCGCAACTGTATGCGCGTCTGGCGAGTTCCATCCTCTACGCCAATGCCTCGCTGCGCTCCGATCCCAGCGTGCTGATCAAAAACCAGCGCGGGCAATCGGGTTTGTGGGGCTATTCGATTTCTGGCGATTTGCCCATCGTGCTGCTGCAGATCGGAGACTCCGAGAAGATCGATCTGGTGCGCCAACTGGTGCAGGCGCATGCCTACTGGCGCCTGAAGGGCCTCGCCGTGGACCTGGTGATCTGGAACGAAGAGCTCGCAGGTTACCGGCAAGAACTCCACGAACAGGTCTTGGGGTTGATTGCGGCCGGCAAGGAAACGACTCCGGCGGGCCGCACCGGCGCCATCTTCGTACGCTCCACCGACCAGATGTCCAACGAAGATCGCATTCTGCTGCAAACGGTCGCCCGGGTCACGATTTCGGATACGCAAGGCTCGCTCGCTGATCAAGTCACCCATCTCGGGCCGCTGGAAACAATAGTTCCGCGCCTTACGCCGACCCGGAAATATCGCCCCGAACCTGCCGCCGCCGCACCGCCGCGCAACGATCTTATTTTCTCGAATGGACTGGGCGGATTTACCCCCGACGGGCGTGAGTACGTGATTACCACGACGCGCAAGCAAACCACCCCCGCACCCTGGGTCAACGTGCTGGCGAACCCCGGGTTTGGAAGCGTGATCTCCGAGTCCGGTTCCACCAACACTTGGGCCGAGAATGCCCACGAGTTTCGCCTTACTCCCTGGAACAACGATCCCGTGAGCGATTCCAGCGGAGAAGCGTTTTACCTGCGCGATGAGGAGACCGGCCACTTCTGGTCGCCCACGCCGTGGCCCAGCCGCGGCGCGACGCCCTACACCAGCCGGCACGGATTCGGCTACAGCGTCTTCGAACACACGGAAGACGGCATACGCTCGGAGTTGTGGGTTTATGTAACGTTGGATGCGCCTGTCAAGTTCGCGGTGTTGAAGTTGCGAAACCAGTCGGATCGATCGCGCCGGCTCTCGGCCACGGGATATGTGGAATGGGTTTTGGGTGACCTCCGGCCGAACACCTGCATGCACGTGACCAGCGAATTTGCCCCCAAGAGCGCCGCGCTGTTCGCGCGCAACCCGTACAACACGGAGTTCGCCGGCCGGGTGGGCTTCTTCGCCGCGGACGCTCCCAAGCAAACCGTGACCTGCGATCGGGCTGAATTCCTGGGACGCAATGGCGCGCTGCGAAATCCGGCAGCGATGTCCCGCTCGCGGCTCGCCGGCAAGGTGGGGGCTGCGCTCGATCCCTGTGCGGCGATCCAGGTCCCATTCGAACTTGCCGCCGGGCAGGAACGCGAGATCATCTTCACCCTCGGCATGGGACATGACGCCGAGGATGCGTCCAGCATGGTTCGCCGGTTCTGCGGGTCTGCTGCCGCCCGCGCCGCGCTGGAAGCGGTGTGGCAGTACTGGACGCACACCCTCGGCGCGGTGCAGGTGGAGACACCCGACGAGTCTCTCAACGCACTCGCCAACGGCTGGCTTGTCTACCAGACTTTGGCGTGTCGCTATTGGGGACGCAGCGGCCTCTATCAGCCGGGCGGCGCTTTCGGTTTCCGCGACCAACTGCAGGACGTGATGGCGCTCATCCATGCTCAGCCGCGCCTGGTGCGCCAGCACCTGCTGCTGTGTGCGTCCCGCCAGTTCCAGGAGGGAGATGCCCAGCATTGGTGGCATCCTCCGGCCGGCCGGGGCGTGCGTACTCACTGTTCGGATGATTACTTGTGGCTGCCGCTGGCCACCTGCCGCTACGTGCTGAGCACCGGCGACACCGGCGTGCTCGATGAACCCGTGCACTTCCTCGAAGGCCGCCTGGTGAGCCCGGAGGAAGACTCATACTGGGACCTGCCTGCCCAGTCGCAAACCACCGCCACTCTGTACGAACACTGCGTCCGCGCGATTCTCAGGGGTCTCGCAGTGGGCGAACACGGACTGCCGCTTATCGGCTGCGGCGACTGGAACGATGGCATGAACATGGTTGGCGAACACGGCAAGGGAGAAAGCGTCTGGTTAGGCTTCTTCCTGTACGCCGTGCTCCTGCAGTTCGCTGAAGTGTCGCGCCTGCGGGGCGATGTCGCTTTCGCTGAGCGCTGCCAGGCAGAGGCCGCGCAAATGCGCCGGAACATCGAGCAGAACGGGTGGGACGGCGAGTGGTACCGGCGCGCTTACTTTGACGACGGTTCACCGCTGGGGTCGGCAACCAATGCCGAATGCCAGATCGATTCCATCGCGCAGAGCTGGGCAGTCCTGTCCGGGGCGGGCCAGGCTGAGCGCGCACGCATGGCGATGGACGCGGTCGATCGGCGTCTGGTTCGCCGGGAGAGCGGGTTGATCCAGCTTCTGGATCCGCCGTTTGATAAATCGGACTTGAATCCTGGATCGATCAAGGGATACGTCCCCGGGGTGCGGGAAAATGGCGGCCAGTACACTCACGCGGCGATCTGGGCAGCCATGGCGTTCGCCGCCTTGGACGACAATCGCCGGGCATGGGAACTCTTCGACATGATCAATCCCATCAACCACGGGAAGTCTCCCCAGGCGATTGACACGTACAAAGTCGAACCGTATGTAGTCGCGGCTGACGTGTATGCGCTCTCGCCCCACGTCGGCCGCGGGGGATGGACTTGGTACACGGGCTCCGCCGGGTGGATGTACCGGCTCATCCTTGAATCGCTCTTGGGGCTGCGACTGGAAGTCGACAAACTGCGCTTTGTGCCGTGCCTTCCCGCGGATTGGCAGCAGTTCAAGCTTCACTACCGCTATCGCGAGACCGTCTATCACATCACGGTCACACAACCGCGCGATGCCGGGAGCGCGAAGGGCGTCACCGTGGATGGCGTTCCGCAGGACGACCCGGCGATTCCCCTGGTTGATGACCACCAGGAGCATACCGTGGAAGTGAGAGCATGATGGAGGGCGATGACATCTCCAGGAGCGGTATTGCCCATCACAAAGCGCTCTTCAAGGACCTGACTTTGTGACTCATCGGACTGGGATTATAGAATTTGTCCCAAGCGATTGCGCCCCAGCAGCAGCGGCATTGATTCCAGATAGTTTGCGACAATAGGATTTATCACAAGTAACCGGGATTGCCGCTTCCCAAAAGGGCGAGCCAAGGGAAAGCGTTCTAATGCGGCGTGGCGCCGTGCGAAAACGCGGTTTCCGGCGCGATTTAGGCGTCCGCGGGCAGCGGGTGAGCCCTTTACTTATCCCGCCCGCCTAACCCGCCCTAACTGCCGAGCGGCTTGCGAGACACTGCCTGCACAGCTTTCGAGCTACAAGACAAATAGGCTGCGGGCCGATCCAGCGTTTCGCTTTAGGCGTCGATGCATCCCACTTTGGTCCGGAAGATCGCTCGGAAGCAAGCTAGCTGGTCCATTTCTGTAGCGCTGGTGGCCAGGAACTCCACACCGTAAAAATTACCTTTATGGTTGCGAACGACGCCTCTCAGTGTTAGAGCGCGATCAAAATGGGGAGGCTTGAACTCGAGATCTGCCTTATCCCCGATCGTCAGTTCAGTGTCGGTGCAGACCTCGAGCCCACCGTCGTTCATTCGAAAACTGAGGCTGTCGATCACACTGAAATGCAGGAGTTTTTCGATGGTAACTCGAACAGGCACCAAGAGGTGATATCGTCGCCAGCGGCGCCTTTCTGATGCTTTCTGGCCCACTTCGTCTTTGGTTGGCATGCCCAAATGCTAGTCCCGAGGACGGGGCCGTCAGAGGTTACGAAGGTCCAGTTGGGGTTCGGCGAGGGGCCAGGGAGCCCAAGGATGGCCCGGACTTCGACGCACTCTGGACAGAAGAACTGCACGACCATGCAGCACCGCACCGCGAGGGCTTCCACGCCCCGGTTATAACACAGCTGCCCCGCCTAGCCCGTGCCAGTCGCCGGGCGCTTGTGAGACACCGGCTGCACAGGTTTCTTGACAACGGACTCCGCGGGCGCGGGCAGCGGGTACACCGACCCGTCCCTGGGGTTACTTGTGATAAAGCGATTTTTCACCATCTAACCTCTGGTTCAGTGCAATTTAGTCGCGTATCATGCGCCTCCGTTCATAACAGAACGCGAGAGGTGCGTGACATGCTGTTGCGCCGATCCGCGCACGCTGCCCTACACGATCTACTGGCTCGTCGGCTGCGGGCCGCGAGGAGCATGGAATCCAGGCACCAAACAAATGCCTTACATCTTTTGCGCAAGTCTTTGCACACAAGGTCCGCGCGGCCCTAGCTGCGACCCCCCGGAAACGACCAAAACCGACGGCTGATCGACTGAACCCCAGTGAGAACTGAGTGGCATGCCATCTGCTGTGAAGCATAAGAGAGAGGCAAAGATGAAGCGCCAAAAAGGATTTTCGCTGATCGAGCTTTTGATCGTCGTGGCCATCATCCTGATCATCGCGGCCATCGCCATTCCCAACCTGCTGCGCTCGCGCATTTCGGCGAACGAGGCTTCTGCCGTAGGTTCGCTGCGCACGCTGAACACCGCGGAAATCACCTTTAACACCACTTATCCGAATGTGGGCTTCACCTGCAACTTGTCTGCGATGGGTCCGACCAGCGGCAGCGCGTCCGCCACATCCACGGCGTCGGGCTTGATCGATGCCAACCTGGCCAGCGGGATCAAGAGCGGCTACAGCTTCGCGCTATCCGGCTGCGGTTCGACCACGCCCATTCCCACCTACCAGTCCACGGGAACCCCGGTCAGCCCCGGCACCACCGGGCAGCGCTACTTCTGCAGTGACGCCTCGGGCGTGATCAAGTATGACCCCAGTAGCACCGCTAACTGTCTGACAAACGGCAACCCCATCTAGGCTGGCCAAAAAAGGAACTACCACGTTCCAGAGGCAACGGGTTGCGGAGCGGGACCGGTCCATGCATATCCGCCAGCGATGTTCTTCGTGTTCGGCGTATATTTCCACTTCGATAAGTCGCTATAGATGCCTGTTTCCCGAGGGTCGGCAACACGTCTCAGGATGCGGTTCTTTATTGCCTGCGCCTGCGTCATGTCCTGCGCAAGGCCGGGCGTCTGGAACCCCTGCTCAAGCATGGATTGCTTGGAATCTATGACCCATTCCAGTTCAGATAGAGTTCGCATGTAGGCATTCACCGTGTCCCATTGCTTGAAACTCCGTTCCTCAGCCTGTGAAACGACCTCCGCCTTCAGTGACTGCTCAGGCGTTTTCGTCCCTACCGCAGGGAGCGCTAGCCCGATTGCTGCTACGGACAACAAGAGTGCCTTCTGCATTAGTCCTCCCGTGGCCTGATCTTCAGGGCAGGCGACCAACCCTGCGCTACGGGGCTCGCGCCCCGGGAGCGAAAGACAAAATTCAAGTTCATTGTTATTTCCAAATTCCCGTACATGCCAGTTACGGAAGATCAGCACACCGGCGGGTTCATTTGGTGTGCAGTTGGCGATGTGAGCGCGGGGGCCCGTGGGCGTGGGGGCGTGCGGCTGCTCGCTCGTGCGGTAGGCGCGTAGCGTGTGCAGGGCGGGTTGCTGGGAACACAAGGGACTATACACACGCGCATAACTAAAGGGACATGATGCTCAACAAAAAGGACGTAGGCAGGGGCGGATCAGCTCCGGGTGGGATTGCATTTCACTGAAGACGCGGGTGAGGGTACCAGCCAGCTCC
>Ga0181521_10004783_pt1 | contig 15322 bp, 11 predicted proteins | sample PEATcosm2014_Bin_32_FD_119764 | JGI IMG/M metagenome (GOLD analysis project Ga0181521, IMG submission 119764) | Peatland microbial communities from MTU Mesocosm Facility, Houghton, MI, USA - PEATcosm2014_Bin02_60_metaG | ecosystem: Environmental > Terrestrial > Soil > Wetlands > Peat | place...
ACCGCTGGGACAGCGCTCTCTACGAAGATCGCCATTCCTTCGTCTGGAAACGCGGCGCGGAGCTGCTGGAGTTACTCGATCCGAAGCCGGACGAACGCATTCTCGATCTGGGCTGCGGCACCGGTCATCTGACCGCTCAGATCGCAGAACGCGGCGCAATAGTCACAGGGCTCGATTCCTCGGCGTCCATGATCGCGCAGGCCCGCCAGAACTATCCAAAGCTGAAGTTCACTTTGGCCGATGCGCGCGATTTTGCAGCTGCCGAGCCGTTCGATGCCGTCTTCTCCAACGCGGCGCTGCACTGGATTCAGGACGCGGAGGCGGTTGTCGCGGCTGTCGCGCGCGCGCTGAAATCCGGTGGACGCTTCGTGCTCGAAATGGGCGCGAAACAGTGCGTCGCGCGCATCGCTCAGGCTCTGGAGGAGGTGCTGCGCGAACATGGCTACGCGCCGCGCAGTCCCTGGTATTACCAGACGGCGGGGGAATACGCGACCATCCTCGAGCGGCACGGCTTCGAAATCGCCGCCCTCTGGACCTTCGGCCGCCCGACCAAGCTCGAGCACCCCGAAAAAGGTCTGCGCGAATGGCTTGATATGTTCGCGGGCGAGTGGTTTGCGGGCGTGCCGGCGAAAGAGCGGGAGGAAGTCGCAGCGGAAATTGAGTCTCGCCTGCGCCCGGACCTCTGGCGCGAGGGCGCGTGGTGGGCCGATTATCAGCGGCTGCGAGTCATTGCGCGGCGGCTTTGATCTTCTCGGCAACCTGCTTCGCGCTGCGAACGCAGTCCGGAATCCCGATCCCGTGATAAGCGTTCCCGGCCAGATAAAGCCCATTGATCGCCGCCACGCGGGCCTCGATTTCATTCACTCGCGCCGTGTGACCGACCGTATACTGCGGCATCGACTCCGGCCACTGATGCTTCAGTGTGAAAAGCGGTTCGGCGGTGATGCCCATAAGCCGCTTCAGGTCCTTTCGCATCTCTTCTTCGGTGACGTCCTCTTCGGTCGAGAAGCAGCGCAGGACGGCCTTGCCTTCCGGCACGCGGCCCAGCCATTTGGTGTTGAGCCACGTACAGGCCATGATGGCGTTCCGCTCCGGACTCGGGACGAGGAAGCCAAACGCGTCGAGGGGACGCGGCACGTCGGTGAGCTGATAGCCGAAGGTCCAGATGGCGCTGCCGCTGTGCGGGATCGAGCCGAGCAGTTCAGCGGCCCGCGCATCCACCGGCGCCACCAGCGGCGCGGCGTGATTGGCGCCACAACATAAGACCACTCGGTCGAACTGGTGCCATTCGCCCGCGACGAGTACCGCCCAGCCTTCGGTCAGGGGAGTGATCGAGTCGACGCGCGCAGGGATGACGGTGGTCCGGCCGCGAAGGGCGTCGATCAGCGAGCCCACGCCATTCCGCAGCGCCTTGAAGATGGCCTGGCCGCTCGGCTTGCGCTTTTCCCGCAGGGCGCCGACCACCACGCTGCCGAAACGCTGCTCGTACTCGACGAATTTGGGCAGAACGCTGGCGGCGCTCAGGTGATCGGGCGATCCGCCATAGACTCCGGCCAGCAGCGGTTCGGCGAGATAGTCGACGGCTTCCTGGCCAAAATGATCGGTCACGAATTCCGAGACCGACCGGTCCGGTAAAGTCTTCGGGTTGTGAAAGACTTCGATGCCCATGCGCAGCTTCGTCGTCCAACTGAACAACTGCGTCTGCACAATGGGTATGATCTTTGTCGGCACGACCAGCTGGAGGCCTTCGGGCAGAACTTCAAAACGTCCGTGGCGCAGAACGTAGGTGCGGCGCTGGGCGTCGTTCGAGCCGACGAGCTGGTCTCCCATACCCAGTTCGCGAATGAGCTGCTCAGCCCAGGGCTTGGCCGCAAGCCAGCTCTCGGGCCCGGTTTCGAGGATGCAGCCTTCGACATGAACGGTGCCGATGCAACCGCCCGGCGCGGGATCGAAAACGACCGCTTCGATGCCGGCTTGTTGCAGATAGTAAGCGCAGGAGAGGCCGGAAATCCCGCCGCCGGCGACCGCTACTTTCACAGTGTTATCCTGCCCCGGCTAACCGCTCCCTTACGGTCACGGCTCAGAAAATACCTGGTTACTGAGCCGTGACCGTAAGGGAGCGGTTGGCCTGACACGGTGGAACTACGGCCGGAACTCGCGCACCATCTGGACCACGGCCTTCACATTCTCCACCGGAGTCTCCGGCAAAATGCCGTGGCCGAGATTGAAGATGTGGCCGGGGCGCGTGCCCGTACGGCGCAGCAGATCGTGCACCTTGTTGCGCAGTTCGGGAAGCGGCGCGAACAGCGCGACCGGATCGAGGTTGCCCTGAATGGCGGAGCGATAAGAAATATCCAGCCACGCCTGGTCGATGTTGATACGCCAGTCGCAGCCCATCACGTCGCCGCCTGCCGCATGCAATTCGCGGAAGTAGCCGGAAGCGCCCGTGCCGAAGTGAATCACCGGGACGCCGCTGGCTTTGACCCGTTCGATGAGCGCCCGCGAATAGGGCTGCGCGAAGCGGACATAATCGTCGCCCGCCAGCGCACCCACCCAACTGTCGAAGACCTGAATGGCGCGCGCGCCCGAGGCCACCTGCATGATGGCGAACGGCGCCAGCACATCGACGATCTTGCCCATCAGACGCCGCCACAGCGTTTCATCGGCATACATCATGCGCTTGGTGCGGATGAAGTTCTTTGAAGCGCCGCCTTCGATCATGTAGCTGGCGAGGGTGAAGGGCGCCGCGCAAAAACCGATGACCGGAACGCGGCCAGCGAGCGCGCGAACCGTCTGCTGAATGGCCTCGCCGACATAGCCGAGGTCGTCGGTATTCGAGGTCGAAAGCGCATCCACATCTTCACTGCCATGCACGGGATTGTGGATCACCGGCCCTTCCTTGGCCGCAAATGTGAGTTTCAGTCCCATGGGCTCGACGGGCAGCAGGATGTCGGCGAAGATGATGGCCGCGTCGACATCGAGCGCCTCGACCGGCTGGAGCGTCACCTGGGCCGCGAGGTCGGGACGCTTGCAAATCTCGAGCATCGAGTTTTTGGCGCGGATATCCCGGTAGGATTTCATGTACCGGCCCGCCTGGCGCATGAACCAGACGGGGCGCACGTCGGTCGGGCGTCGCCTGCAGGCGTCGAGGAACCGGCTCGTCATGGGGGCCACTCGTATCATCTTTCCGTATGGGGCAACAAAAACAAAACTAACACAAAGTGTTTGATTTGGCAGGTTTTTTTGTTGGTTTGCAGCTGGTGCAAGCCCCGGCCAACTGCTTGCTTACGCGCGCGGCTCAGTAAAGGCAATATTTTACAGAGCCGCGACTGTGAAGGAGCGGTTTTGCAGCCGGGGAGGCTATTCACGGGCGCGGCTCTTCCTGGCCCGCCGGAGCAGGAAATCGATGCGGCTTTCCGCGTCCGGATGGGTGTCGGCGGCGAAATGAAGATCGGGCACCCGGCGCAGGTTCAGCCGGGCCGCAAGCTCATGTTTCAGATAGCCTCTGGCGTGTTCGAGCGCTTCCAGCGCTTTCCGCTCCTCGCCGTTTGCCACCGACACTTTGACCTGGGCGTGGCGCATGTCGGGGGACACCTCGGCGCCCGTCACGTTCACGGAACCGAGCCGCGGATCGTCCATCTCAAAACCAATCAATTCGGCCAGCTCCTCTTTGACAGCTTCCGATACCCGCTGCGACCGATGATCGTCCATAACCCTAAAACCACTCCGTACCCGTCCGCATCAGCATGGGACCCAGCAGGTCCGCCGCCTCGCGCTCGACCGACTGCAGGACCTGTTCGGCGAAAGGCCGGCTGGGCGACACAGTCACGGCCGCGATCACCGAGCTGTTGTGGAGATCCTGATCGTCGATCTCGGCCACCGAGACATTGAACTTCCGGCGCAACCGGTCCTTGAGGCTCTTCACGACCTGACGTTTGTCCTTGAGCGAGTGCGCATGATCGATCCTCAGCTCCAGAGTGAGCACTCCGATGGCAGCCATGAAGACGAGGAAGCAAATCAGGCGGCTTCGTTTGCAACCCTCTGCATCGTGAAGGCCTCGATGACGTCGCCCTGCTTTACGTCGCTGAAATTATCGAGCGTGATGCCGCACTCCATGCCGGCGCGCACTTCGCTCACATCGTCCTTGAAACGGCGCAGCGACCCTACCTTCCCGGTGTGGACCACCACGTTGTCGCGCAGGATGCGCACCTGCGAGTCGCGCGTGATATTGCCATCCATAACGATGCAGCCGGCAACAACGCCGACCTTCGAAACCCGGAAGACCTCGCGGATCTCGGCTTTACCGCGGTAGACCTCCTTGAAGACGGGAGCGAGCAGTCCGGCCATCGCCTTCTTCATCTCGTCGACGACTTCGTAGATGATCGTGTGCAGGCGGATATCGACCTTTTCCTGCTCCGCCGCCGCGGCTGCGTTACGCTCCGGACGCACACTGAAACCGATGATAATGGCGTTCGACGCCGCCGCGAGCTGCACATCGGATTCGTTGATCGCGCCGACGCCGGAATGGATCACACGGATGCTGACCTTCTCGTTGGAAAGCTTTTCCAGCGTGTCGCGCAGCACTTCGGCCGAGCCGCTGACATCGGTTTTGAGGATGATGGGCAGTTCCTTGATTTCGCCCGCCACCATCTTCTTGTGGAATTGCTCGAGGGTGATGCGGCCAGTCTTGGCGAGAGTCACGGCGCGCTCTTTGTCGGCTCGGTACATGACGATCTGTTTGGCCTTCGTGGTGTCGGTCACGACCTGGAAGCTGTCTCCGGCTTCGGGCAGTTCCTCGAGTCCGAGAACCTCGACCGGCATCGACGGACCAGCTTCCTTCACAACCTCGCCGCGATCGTCGAGCATAGCGCGGACACGGCCGAAAACCGAGCCGCAGATGAAGTAATCGCCGACGCGCAGCGTTCCGTTGCGCACCAGCACGGTGGCCACCGGGCCGCGGCCGCGATCGAGTTTGGCTTCGAGCACGCTGGCCATGGCGGGCCGGCCGGGATTGGCCTTGAGATCCTGGAGCTCGGCCACCAGCAGGATCATTTCCAGCAGAAGATCGAGATTCTGTTTCGTACGGGCCGAGACCGGCACCATAACGGTATCGCCGCCCCAGTCTTCGGCCAGCAGGCCGCGATCCGAGAGCTGCTGTTTAATGCGGTCGACCTGAGCTTCCGCCTTGTCGATCTTATTAATGGCGACGATGATGGGGACCTTGGCGGCGCGCGCGTGGTCGATGGCTTCGATGGTCTGCGGCATCACCCCGTCGTCGGCCGCGACAACGAGGATGACGATGTCGGTCACCTTGGCGCCGCGGGCGCGCATGCGTGTGAAAGCCTCGTGGCCCGGCGTATCGATGAAGACGATCTGCTGGCCTTTGTGTTCGACGTGGTAGGCACCGATGTGCTGCGTGATACCGCCTGCTTCCTTCTCGGCCACATGGGCGAGACGGATGGCGTCGAGAAGCGAGGTCTTGCCGTGATCGACGTGGCCCATGATGGTGACCACGGGAGGACGGCGATAGAGGTCCTTCGCCTCCTCGGCGATCTCGATGTCCTGCATCGATTCTTCTTCGTAAGTGACCGTCGAAGTGGATGCGCCGAACTCACGCGCGATGTCAGTGGCAAGTTTCGCGTCGAGCGTCTGATTGATGGTGGCGAAGATGCCACGATCGACAAGCTTCTTGATCACGAAGTTGGCCTTCACGTCGAGCTTCTCGGAGAGTTCCTTGACGGTAATGCCTTCCGAGATGGTGATGTCGCGATTGATGGGCGGCGGCGCGGCGGCTTCGCGGCGGACCTGCGGCCGCAACACCTTTTCTTCTGTTTCCCGCTGCCGGTCGCGTGGACCCCGTCCCTTGAATTGGGGGCGGCGGACAGCCTGATCGGGCGGCGGAGGCGGCGCGCCGGGTCCGATGAGCCCGCCCCGTGAAGTCGGATGCATCGGCCGCGGACCACCCGGACGCTGTCCGGGCAGAATCGGGCGATTGATGCGTCCCTGCATGGGGGGCGCGCCGGGGCGCGGAGGTCCCTGATAGAGAGGCTGGCCGGGGCGCGGCGTCTGCGGACGCAAAGGCACGCCGGGACGGACTTGCGGCGGCGCCTGGCCGGGCATGGGCGAGCGCATCTGCTGCTGGCCCAGCTTGGCGACGAGATCGGGACGAGGCGGCACGATGGGCCGAGCCATGGGCTGGCCGGCATAGGGACGCGGTGCCTGGGGCGGAGCGGCGGGCCGGGGCTGGCCGGGAACGCCGGCGGACGGCGGACGCGGCGGCGGAGCGATGGGCACGCCGGGACGCACTCCCTGAGGGGCGCCGGCAGCGGAAGATTGCGGCGGTGCGGACGCAAGATTCGCAGGCATCGGCTGGCGCGGGCCAGACAAGACCTGTCCCGGACGCGGCGCGGCGGCCGGAATCGGCCGGGGCGGAGGCGGAATGGGACGGGCGGGCGCGGCGGGCAGGCGGGGTTCGAGCAATTCGGACGCTGGCGGGCGCGGCACCGCGGATGGCATTGCCGCGGGACGCGTTCCGGCAGCCGGCGCATGCCCGATCGGCGGATGGATCGGCGCTCCGCGGCCGAGCAGCGGTGGGCGCAGCGGAATCGCGCGCGGCTTATTTTCGTCTTCCGGCTCCGGCTCCGGCTCCGGCTCCGGCTCGGCTGGCGGCGCGGGCACTGGTTCCGCTGGCAGCTCGGGGACTGCGGCTTCGACGGGCACCGGGGCCCGCCGCGCAGGTGCACGGTCCCGTGCGGCGACTCGCCGCGTCTGGGTTTCCTCGCGTTCAGCCTCTTCGTGTTCGGCTTTCTCTTGTTCGAGAGCGGGCGCGGCAGAGCCGTTGCGCGACTGAGCAACCGCCGCCGAGATGTCTTCGCCGCGGTAATAGCGCCGCAGCGTCTCGGCTTTGTCTTCGTCGATCGAACTGGAGTGGGTAACCTTTTCGGCGATACCGAGCTCGTGGAGCTTGTCGATGACCTCGCGCGACTTCACTTCCAGTTGCCGCGCCAGTTCATTGATTCGAATCTTACTCATAAGTGAAGCGTTTCGTTTACCGTCCGGTTCCCGCTCTACAATTCCTTGCCCTCTCGACACACGTCAAGGCTGGGGAACCTGCTCCTCGCCCGATTCCGTCGCGGATTCGTCCTCCACGCCCGCACCTGCACCCGCAGTGGTCTCCGCCGACTGCACCATCGTATCAGAGGTTGAAGATTCAGCTTCCGCCATAACAGTGCCCTCGGACGCGGATTCGGCGGCTGGCTCCCCGGCAGCGGGAGTCTCCTCCGGCGGCGTCTGCTCGGGAGCATAGTACTCCTGGCCATAAAAACTGTTGATGGCCTGCTGAATGCGCCCGACCGCTTCCTCGTCGATGCCTTCGATGGCTTCGAGCTGCTCGGGAGTCATTCCGCCCAGTTTTTCCACCGTGCCGATGTCGCCTTTGACGAGCGCGTCGACGGTCGCCTCGGCCAGACCGTGTTCGATCAGCGCGGAGACGGGCGCGCCGGTCGAGAGCAGCTCGATGGCGTTCTGAACCTCCTGACGTTTCTCTTCCTCGCTCTTGATGTCGATTTTCCAGCCGAGCAGTTTGGCCGCCAGCCGGACATTCTGCCCCTTCTTGCCGATGGCGAGCGAAAGCTGCGAATCGTCGACAATCACTTCCATGTGGTGCTCGACCGGATCGATGATCGTCACGCGGCTGATCTTCGCCGGGCTGAGGGCATGCGTGGCGAATCCGACCGGATCTTCGGAATACTCGATGATGTCGATCTTTTCGCCGCGCAGTTCGCGGATGATGGACTGCACGCGCATCCCCTTCATGCCCACGCAGGCGCCGACGCTGTCCACGTCGCGGTCGCGGCTGGAAACGGCGATCTTGGTCCGCTCGCCGGCTTCGCGCGCGCAGCCGCGGATGGTCACGGTGCCGTCGTAGATCTCGGGAACTTCCTGTTCGAAGAGGCGCTTGACAAGCTCGGCGTCGCCGCGCGAAACAACCACGCCCGGCCCCTTCGACGACTTGTCGACAATTTTGATGACGCAGCGCAGACGATCGCCCACGCTGTAGGCTTCGAGACGCGACTGCTCGCGCTTGGGCAGGCGGGCTTCGGTTTTGCCCAGATCGACCACGAGGTCGAGACCTTCGACGCGCTTGATCGTGGTGTTGACGAGTTCCCCGACGCGGTCGGCGTATTCGCGGTAAATAGTCTCGCGCTCGGCCTCGCGGACCTTCTGAAAAATGACCTGCTTGGCGGTCTGCGCCGAGATGCGCCCGAGCGCGTCCGTGGGCTTTGGAATATGTATGGACGTTCCGACTTCGGCCAGAGGATCGAAGCGCCTGGCCTCGGCCAGCGTCATCTCCAGCGCCGGATCGGCCACCGGGTCGGCCACGACTTTGACCGCGAACAATCTGATCCCGCCGGTGTGCTCGTCGAATTCAGCTTCGTAGTTCTCGGTGGTGCGGAAGTGCTTGCGCGCCGCGATGAGCATAGCGTCCTTCACGGCGTCGAGAACGATCTGGGCGTCGATGCCCTTTTCCTTGCTGAGAGTTTCAATCGACTGATAAATGCTGTCCACGGATTTGCCTCGTATAAGTAAGAAACGGTTCGGACGCTACCACTCGAACTTCAGGTTGGCGCGGTCCACCTGTTCAAAAGGAAAGGTGACCTCATGGCCGTCCGGAAGTCCGATGGTGATGCTTTGATCTTCGGCGCGCGCAATCACGCCATCGAAGTGCTTGAGATCTCCGACCGGTTCCCGAAGGACGACCTTGACCTTGCGGCCGGCGAATCGCTGCCAGTCGGTCCATTTGCCGAGCTTGCGTTCGACGCCGGGGGAGCTGACCTCGAGTTCGTAAGAGCCGGGGATGGGATCCTCGGCGTCCAGCACCGCGCTCACTTCGCGCGAAATCAATTCGCAGTCGGTGTGGGTGACGCCCGCGGGTTTGTCGATGTAAATGCGCAGTAAATGGCTGCGTCCGGAACCTTTCAGTTCGACTTCGACAATCTCGATGCCGGCGGGCGCGGCGGCTTTGTCGGCGATTTCTTCGATATGCTGGGTCAGGCCGGCCAGGCTCTTACCGGCAAAAGACGGGCGCGGTGCGGCGAGCGCGGCACCGCCTTCGCGCCGATTCGGTTTCGAAATGGTGTCAACCCGCTTCATCAGTCTGAAGAGCAATAAAAAAGTGGGCTTCCGCCCACTTGATGTGTTCGACCGTCAAGCTCAGTATAACAAAAAATACGGAGGGTTGGTGGGCGCTCGCGGGCTCGAACCGCGGACCTCCTGCTTGTAAGGCAGGCGCTCTAACCGGCTGAGCTAAGCGCCCTTGAAATCAACAACCTGCGAAAAAGAAACTACCAACAGAACTACGGTCTCTAGAGTTTATCACTGGAACGTCAGTACTAAAGGAACGTCACCCCAAAGACTCTAGTACGGCGACGCCCTCAAAGCGTTCGATGGTGCTATGGAGTCTGAAACCGCGAACAAGCGCCGGATTGCGGAGATACGGACGAGGGGCATATCGCCAACCTCGGCGAACTCTTGGCTCCGCTGTATCAACGCGTTCCTGAAGCGGCAGGGGCGAACGTGAAGATGGAGAACCTGACGTGTCGTTTGGCCCTGTGCCGCATCCGGCTCGGACGCGCCCGGTGCCAGTACCTGGGCCGATTCTGGTTTCGGCCTTCAATTGTGTTGGACTCTGAAATCCCTTACACTTGAATCCGCTGCGCAGATAGCAAGTGATGAACGAGAGCGGCAAACAACGACTCGTCGGAGGGGGGAAAATATGAATAAAAGCTTATTCACCGCAGCCACAATCGTATTCGTATTTGCGAACACGGGAAGCGCTGCCGATATAACCTATAACGTCGATCAAACAATCGGTGCGGGGAGCGTGATCGGATTCATCGACACGGACGGAACGCTTGGAACACTTGGGAGTGGGGACATAGCAGACTGGAACCTTGAGGTCAGCGACGGGAGCACTTCATTCGACCTGCTCGGCCCTTTCGAGGCTGGCTGGAACTCCTCTGTTTCTACGAACGGTTCCAATCTTAGCGCCACCGCTCTTCAATTGACTTTCGATTTCTCCGCCGATGACTTCGGCTACTTACTGTTCCAGGATCTAAACCAAGGCGGCCAGTTTTATTGCGCACAGGACGGATCCCTTCTTTGCTATAACCCCTGCCCCCCTGCCTATGGTGCCTGCCCGGCAGGCGAGGGACTGAACCCCATCAACAATGACGGCCCTGACCAGTACAATTCAATAGATACGCCGACGGTCATCGGAACCTCGTCTGCTGCCCCCGAACCAACCACTCTAGTTCTCATGATCGCTGGGCTTGGGTTGTCGCTTATGGCTAAGCGAAAAGTTCCTGAATAAGATCCTGAACACCACTAACCCCCACTGCCTCTGGCTCCGAACATATCGCCCAACGCCTCGCCGCCTGCGGGGCATTTTGCTCACTTGTACGAAACCGGCGGCATGAGGGGGCTTCATCTGCGATGTCGCGACAACATTCTGAAACGGCTGCTGGTGCATGCGGCGGCCTTTAATATTTCCCTCATCCTGCGGAAGCAACTCGGAATGGGCAAGCCCCGGCAGTTCCAGGGGCGCTCCCATGAGTTTTTCGCGTTCTATTTTCTGCTTCTGGGTGAGCTTTCAAGGGTCATGGCACGGTCTGAGACAGCCAGGGTTTCTCTCTCATCCAAACCGTCCATTTCTCGGCCGATCTTTGAGGGACCCCTTCCAAGCGCTCGGCGCGTCTTACTCTTTCACTCCCACTCGAAAACAGTTACTACTGCCACGGGCTGCTATCCGAAGTAGACTGTCTTTCCATATCTATCTTCGGCATTGTCCGCCGCTGCGGCTTCCGGTTAACTGGATTTACAGGTGTCCGCCGGAGCACCCGCACTGAGTTCAACAATGACTGCCGTTGAAGCCGCGCCGACAGCCGAAATAACTTTGCCGGCGCCGGCCCGCCCCGCATTCCTTCCGCACTGGCTCGACTCACCCCTGTTCAAAGTCGCACTCAAATGGCTGCCTCTTCCGTTTGCGCTGTGCTTCTTTGCGGTATATCTGGCAGGCCTAAGGGCGCCGGCCGTCGGGCTCTACAACGACGACGGCATTTATATCTCGACCGCGAAAGCGCTGGCGGACGGCCATGGTTACCACATCGAAAGTACGCCCGGCGAAATCTGGCAAAACAAATACCCGCCGCTCTATCCGCTCACTCTTGCGGCCGTGTGGCGAGTCTTCCCGCGCTATCCGGATAACGCCATTCTGTTCCGTCTCGTTTCTTTTTCGTTCTTAGTCGGATGGCTTCTGTCGGCCTGGGTGTTTCTTGTGCGCTGTTTGGCCGTTCCGTCGAATGCGGCCAGGTGGATATTGGTCATCATCGCGGGCACGCCGGTGTGCATCACTGCCGGAGTCATGGCCATGTCGGACACGATGTTCGCCTGTCTCGCCTTTGTCGCGCTGATCCTGGCGCGGCAGGCGGAATCCGGCTCTTCACGTGCCGTCATCGGAGCCTTGCTCGCGGCATCCGCGGCATTCTATACGCGAACGGCTGGAATCGTACTCTTCCCCGCCATCGCAGTCGGACTGTTGTGCGCACGCCGGAACCGGCAAGCGATCCTGTTCTGCTGTCTGGCTCCGGTGCTCCTTGTATGGTGGGCTCTCTGGCAGCATGTCCATCCGGCGGAACACGGCTCGGAGACGGGCGTCTATCACACCAGCGAAAATTATCGCGACTCGGGTGTTCAAACCAGTACGAGCTATTCCACGGACGAGAAAAGGACCATCGTGCTGGGGAACGTCGCCTATCTGACCACAGCGCCCGCGCGCATCTTCCAACTTACATTGGGTCCCGGGTCTTTCAAATCCACCTTCTTTTTGTGCCTGTGGTCATGGTGGAGCGTGGCGGTCGGCGTCAAACGAACAGGCGCACGGTCTATAAGCGCGCTCGTGTTCTGCGCGCTGTCTCTGGGTGTGCTCGCGGTCTGGATCTGGCATCCGGACAGGTTTCTGCTGCCATTACTGCCTGTGCTTGCGGGTTTGGCGTATCACGGCGTACGGTCTGCTTTCCGGCCTTGTCTCACGGGCTGGGTCGCGCTGAGCCTCCTCGCCGGGGTGCCGAACGCTCTGAAATATACGGCGGAGAAGCAGGCCATCAGTTTCAACGGTACGGCGCCGGACTGGAACAGGATTACCTCGGTACACAACTGGATCAAAAGCAGCCTGCCGCGCGACGCTGTCATAGGGTCGAACTACGACGCCGCGCTGTACCTCGAAACACAGCGGCATGCGGAGAGGTTCTATGCGCCGCCGGCCCGCCCGTTTTATGACTTGAAGCCTGTTCCGCTGCCGGAGCGGAGGCGCCAGATTCTGGAAAACATCCGAGACTGGAAGATGCAATACATCGTCGAGACCGGACACGATTACTGGGAAGACAAGCAAATCTTCAAAGTACTCGAAGAGCTCAGGAAGGAATCGGCGATCCGCCTGATTTACGACGGCGGACCTGGATATCGCGTCTGGCAGGTCAGAAACGCGCCTGCGTCACCCGCAGCAGCCGGTAATCCTTCGACAGGCCAGGCACGCTGACAGGCTCCAGCACGCCGCCGCGCTCGAGAGCCGCCACGCTGCGGTGAAAGGACGGCGACTCGGCGAAGTCCCCATCCGGCGTCAGCACGACGTAGTTCACCTGATTTTCAACGATGGCCGCCGACAGCCGATCGGGCGTGACTCCCTCCTGCCGCTGCGCATAAAAGAGTGCGTAGCCGTCGGGCGCGAAGCCCCGCACTGCTTTGCGCCCTGTGTTCAGGTAGAACAGCGGGTCCAGATTCGCGAGCAGGATACTGTCGTCCGGCACATTCGCGCGGATGTAAGTGAACAGCTTCCGCATCTCATACCAGTTGTCGGACACCTCTCCGCTCGGCGGAAAATAGCCGGCTTGCCGCGTCACCGTCAACCGTCTGCCGTCCGTCCACAGGGGAAGCAAAGCGGCGACCACAGCGGCCGCAACCACCGCCTCGCGAATCGGAATCAGCCGGAAGGCCCGCCACACCATCCACAGGATCAGCGGCAGCAACGGAGCCACAAAACGTTCCGGAGGCCATGTCCAGCACAACAGCATCAGGCAGTAGAGCGCAATAAACAAGTCCGGTACGAGTTGCCGCCTTACGCAGAGGCTCCCGCCGAAGACCACGATCGTCCCGATGATCGAGAACAGATTCGTCATTCCGGTCAGAAGCGAAAACGGGCTGGCCAGGAGAAGGATCGAATTCCGCCCCAGTACGGCCAGCTTTTCACTGGCACGCAAGCCCGTGATGATGTTGGACGTCGCGTAATTGCCGCTTCCGTAATAGGCGTCGCGCGCGGCGTGCGCGAGGGACCAGCCGAACCACGGCGCGACGATCGCCATCGCAATGGCCGTAAAAACGATCGCGGCGCGGAATCTTCGGCGGAAAAGCAGCGTCAGGATGCAGGCCGCGATGAGAGGCATGCCGGCGGTCCGCGTGATCGTGGCCAGGCCGGCAAACGTACCGGCGAGCAGCGCACGTTCTTCGAGCAGCATGAGAAGCGCGGCCGTCAGCAGCAGGGCGAACAGAGATTCGGACATCAGACTCGTGCTGAGGTAAACGATGCCTGGAGACGCGGCGGTGAGGCCCACCAGCAGCAGAGCGTCGTTGCGCGAAGCCCCCAGCCTGAGGAGCAGCCTGTGGGTGAGCGCGAGCCATCCGGCGGCGCATGCCAGCGGGCAAAGTTTCAGCCACCAGGCCTGCTGCGACACCAGAGTGAAGAGCGCCAGCACGGCGGGAAAAAGCGGTGGGTATTTCGTCTGTGGAATCGGATGGGGCAGGCTTTCGATCGTATAGCCATGCCCGGCGGCGATCGATTTCGCCGTGACCAGGTAGACCGCGTCGTCGTGAAAAAGACCGATGGCGGGCGCGAACAGGGCAAACGCGTAGACCAGGGCGAGCAAGGCAAAAAAGGTCGCGATGATCGCGCGCTGCGCGCCGCGGGTCAGTGTCAAGAGTTCCTTTGTAGCACGGCGTATCTGCGTTCCCGCTCTTCGCGCGTACACAGGCTGTCCCGGTCCTGCGCACGGTCGATGGCGAGAATGCCGTCCAGATGATCCATTTCGTGCTGCACTAATTCTGAAAATGCGCCGGTGGCCTCGAGCGTTCGCGCGGCGCCCTGCTCGTCGTCATACCGGACACGAACCGATTCGGATCTCTCCAGACGGACCAGCAGATCCGGAAATGAGAAGCAATCGTCCCACAACTGGAATTTCTCCGGGCTCATCCAGATCCATTCCGGGTTGATCAGACAGTACGGTTTTTTTTTGAATTCGATGTAGATGATGCGTTCGGGAACGCCGATCTGAATGGCGCTGATGCCGCGCCCGAAGCCGCGCGTGCGCTGAAAATCGTGCAGCGTGTCGCGCAGATCCTGCAATACGCCGTTCGCGGAAACCGGGTGCGGGACCGCCGCGGAAACGCTCCGCAGCAGAGGATCGCCAAGCTGTAGAATGCGGCGAACGGACATGCTTCCTATGCTATGTTCGTAGCTTCTCTCAAGTCTCCGCAATAAAAAATGCGCATCTCCGCAACTGCGCCATGCCGGGTCGATCTGGCCGGCGCCACGCTCGACATCTGGCCTTTGTACCTGTTTCACGACCGCGCCGTCACCGTCAATTTCGCGGTGGATCTGCATACGCGCTGCGAGATCGCGACGCGCGCGGATTCCCGCATCGTCCTGCGGTCGCTCGATCTGGAGAAGGAAGAGAGTTTCGAATCGCTCGATGCATTGAACGCCGCGAAGCGGTACCGGCTGCCGCTGCTTGCGCTGCTGGTCAGGTTCTTCGCGCCCGCTCAGGGGATTGTCGTGGAATCGTCATCGGAAGCTCCCGCGGGCGCCGGCATCTCAGGTTCATCGGCCCTGATGATTGCGGCTGCCTGCGCTTTGAACAAGCTCACGGGCCGCAGATACACGATCGAGAAAATACGCGAGATCGCACAGAACGTCGAGGCGCAGGTGATCCGCGTCCCGACCGGTTCGCAGGACTACTATCCGGCTATGTACGGCGGAGTGTCGGCGATCGAGTACGGTCCGGCCGGCATCGCGCGTAGATGCCTTCACGTGGACGCCGCCGATTTGAATGATCGCTTTGTGCTGGCTTACACGGGCGCGCCGCGCAGCTCCGGTATTAACAACTGGGAAGTCATCAAGAGCCACATCGATGGAGACCGCGGGGTTCACCGCAATTTCGATCGGATCGCGAGCATTGCGAACGCCATGCGGGACGCGGTCGGGCGGAGCGATTGG
>Ga0181521_10004789_pt1 | contig 15311 bp, 14 predicted proteins | sample PEATcosm2014_Bin_32_FD_119764 | JGI IMG/M metagenome (GOLD analysis project Ga0181521, IMG submission 119764) | Peatland microbial communities from MTU Mesocosm Facility, Houghton, MI, USA - PEATcosm2014_Bin02_60_metaG | ecosystem: Environmental > Terrestrial > Soil > Wetlands > Peat | place...
ACCGCGTCAGACGCCGAGTTGATCGAGGAACTGCCGCTCGACGATGAGCACCCGGATCGAGGCTGCCGCGCCGCCGAAGTCTACGCCGGCCGCCAGGCGCGCTAGCCCCGGAGTGCCGCTCTTCAGGATCCCTAAACCGAATGTTTAACACCTTAATCGGTCCTCAAATCCGTAATCTTGATACCATGTTGCTTCCGGAGAAGTGTAGTGTTTGTCATCATCCATAGGAAGCAATTCGGTCCAACGACATTTTTGTGGGAAGTAGCCGCTCCCGACGTGGCTCGCGCGGCGCGGCCGGGTCATTTCATCATGGCCCGCATCGACCAGCACGGTGAGCGTATCCCATTGACGGTAGCGGACTTCGACGCCGCGCGCGGCACCGTGACGGTGGTCATCCAGGCGGTCGGCAAGACCACCTTCGAGATGATGACCCTGCGCGAGGGCGACACCATTCTGGATTTCATCGGGCCGCTGGGGCTGCCCAGCCAGATCCGCAAGCTGCCGGGCACGGTGGTGCTGGTGGGCGGCGGACTGGGAGTGGCGCCGGTTTATCCGCAACTGCGCGCGTACAAGCAGATGGGCAACCGCACCGTTTCGATCGTCGGCTTTCGCAGCCGCGACCTGGTGTTCTGGGAAGACGAGTTCCGCGCCGTGAGCGATGAGCTGATCGTCACCACCGACGACGGCAGCTATGGGCGCAAGGGCTTCGTCACACACGCGCTGGCCGACGTGCTGGCGCGCGTGACGGATGCGAGCGAAGTGGTGGCCATCGGCCCGATTCCGATGATGAAGGCTTGCGCGGAGACCACGCGGCCATTCGGCGTGCCCACCATCGTGAGCCTGAATTCGATCATGGTGGATGGCACGGGGATGTGCGGATCGTGCCGCGTGACGGTAGGCGGCAAGATGAAATTCGCCTGCGTGGATGGCGCCGATTTCGACGGCCACCTGGTGAATTTCGACGAGCTGTCGCTGCGCCAGAAGCGCTTCGAGCGTGAGGAGAAGGCCGCGTTGGAGCGGTTCCGCGGCGAATCCGCCAAACTAGCCAGCCTGCGCGCGCATGTCGAAACGGCCGGCGCGGTGATTTCGACTTGCGAGCTGCCGGAGCCCGATGCCGCGCCGCCGGCGCCGCTGGGGCCGAAGAACCTCAAGACCATTCCGCGCGACCGGGCGCCGATGCCGCACCAGCCGGCCGAACTTCGCATCCTCAATTTCGACGAAGTGGCGCTGGGGCTATCGCTCGAAGGCGCGCTGCACGAAGCTGAGCGCTGCCTGCGCTGCAAGAAGCCGCGTTGTGTGCCTGGCTGCCCGGTGGGCATCGATATTCCGGGCTTTATCGCGGCGCTGCAGCGCAAGGACATCAAGCGGTCATACCAGATTCTGAAAGCGTCCAACACGCTGCCCGCGGTGTGCGGCCGCGTTTGCCCGCAGGAATCGCAATGCGAGGTGACTTGCGTGGTGGGCGCCAAGTTCGAGCCGGTGGCGATCGGGCGGCTGGAGCGGTTCGTGGCCGATATGGCGATGGGGCGCGGCTGGGACTCGCCGCCGGCGCAGAACGGGGCCGCGAGCGGAGCGCCGAAAAAGCGGGCGGCGATTGTCGGGTCCGGACCGGCCGGTTTGGCCTGCGCCGGCGACCTGGCGCGCCACGGCGTCGCGGTCACCGTTTTCGAGGCGCTGCACGTAGCCGGCGGCGTGCTGAAATACGGCATCCCCGAATTCCGCCTGCCGGACGTGATCATCGACGCCGAGATCGAAAACATGAAGAAGCTAGGCGTCGAGATCCGGCTCGACACCATCATCGGCAAGCTCTTCACCATCCCGCAGTTGCTCGGTGAAATGGGCTACGACTGCGCGTTCGTGGGCACCGGTGCGGGGTCGCCCAAATTCGCCGGGATACCCGGCGAGGCGCTCAACGGGGTGTTCTCGGCCAACGAATTCCTGACGCGCGTCAACCTGATGCGCGGCTACCAGCAACCGATCTATGATACGCCGGTGGGGCTGGGCCAGCGCGTGGCGGTGGTGGGCGCGGGCAACACGGCGATGGATGCGTTGCGCGTTTCCAAGCGAATGGGCGCTAAGAGCGTGACGTGCGTCTACCGGCGGACGCGCCGCGAATCGCCGGCGCGCGTCGAGGAACTCGAGCACGCCATGGAAGAGGGCATCGACTTCCTGTGGCTGACGGCGCCGGTCGAAATCGTCGGCAATGCGGCCGGGTGGGTGACCGGCATGCGCTGCCAGAAAATGGAACTGGGCGAGCCGGATGCTTCCGGGCGGCGCTCGCCGGTGCCCATCGCGGGGTCGGAGTTCCTGCTGGATGTGGATACGGTGATCTATGCGTTGGGAACCACCGCCAACCCGATCATCGCGCAGACCTCGCCTGGGCTCGTGGTCAACAAGTGGGGATACATTCAGGTGGACGAACGCACCAATATGACTTCGATTCCGGGGCTGTTCGCCGGCGGCGACATCGTCACCGGAGCGGCCACCGTGATTCTGGCGATGGGCGCCGGCCGGCGCGCCGCGCAGGGAATGCTGGAATACATGGGCCTGTCCGAGCCGCGAGCGGCCGAGCCGGCGCCGGCGGAGGTTCACTGAAATGCCGTCATCGTGTCCGAAGTGCCATCGCGTTCTGGATGAGGACGAGATCTGCTGCGCGCAGGTGCGCTACACCTGGCGCTGCAAGAACTGCCTGAAGCTGACCACCGGATTCGCCGTGCCGTATGGAAAATGTTTTATGTGCGGCGGCCCGCTGGAGGTAATCGAAGGGCGCGAGCTGGGCGATTCGATGCGCTTCCGCGCCATCCGCGAGGCGGTCGAGTTTGAGCTGAACTCGTTCCACTTTTACAAGCTGGCGCGCGATCGGGCGCAATCGGCCGAGCAGCGCGCCGTGCTCGAGCGGCTCTACGAAGCCGAGCTCGATCATCTGCACGAGCTCGAAGAGAAATACCACGCGCACCTGGACCGGGAAACCGTCGAACTCTCCGCCGACCACGACAAGCTGCTGGCCAACTGGCTATTTCAAGGCATCAAGCTCGACCAACAAACCGGCGTCAAAGAGCTGTACGAGGCTGCGCTCGAAATGGAGCGCCGCACCCGCGATCACTTCCGCAAGCTGGCTGGGGAGTTGCCGGCCGGCCTGGAGAAGGATCTCTGCGGCGAGTTAGCCGCCGAAGAAGAGGAACACGTGGCGCTGCTCGAAGGCGAGCTGGAAGGGTTGGGGTAGGGCGAGTCTCTTACTCCCGTGCAGTGTCGAAGGTTCTCACGCCTACTCGAGAACCGTACAGACCAGACCAGCACCACCGTTCCTAGGGTCGCGACGAGAAGGCGATGGATGAGTCCTCGGCTGCCTGTATGTTCAGTGACGATCCATTTGATCGTGCCGCCACTTCCAGTACTCGGATTGATCCTCGCGCTTCAGCTTACGGTAATCCCGGTGAGGGTCACGATGGGTCTCCACTGCCCATTGGTTATAGTAAACGCCTTCGTTGGCATCCCAAACGTGATAATCCGCCCGGTACGGATCGTAAACGCGATATCCGACGCCGACACTGGCTGCGCACCCCACGGTGACGACCGGCGCGAACATCGCCGCCGCCAGCACAAATGAGCGAAGATTCAAACGCACTTCGACTATCCTCCTTTATAGATCCGCTAACTAAAGCCGCCGCATAGTGTGACCCACCAACGATGCGAGAAAGAGCACTAAGAACACAACGAACAAGATCTTCGCAATACCGGCAGCCGCCAGAGCAATCCCGGTGAATCCGAGGATCGCCGCCAGCAGCGCGATGACGAAGAAGACCACAGCCCAGTAGAGCATTAGATTGAGTTTCCTTTCCTGCGATTTACTCTTCTGACCATCCGAGTTTCTGAACTCACCCAAGGCCACTGCACTTCGCCCGCCAAAGGGCGTAAACAGACAGAAGAGGGGTTCTGGTTCCGAAGTTCTTAGGACGCCCACGCAGACTGGGCGATTAGAGCTGAGTAACGATCTTTTCCCGGTCAAGAAAATATTTCATGGTCCCTCGATGCCGCGTTCCGGGACGACGCGCACGGATGCAATGGATTGAGACTTTGGCCGCAGGCCTGCTCTACCTATCCAGTGCGGCGAAGTAAGCCGTAACACATATCTTGCAAGGAGAATGCACCATGAACTGGGACCAAGTCGAGGGTAAGTGGAAACAGATGAAAGGAGCGGTGAGGGAGCAGTGGGGAAAACTTACGGACGACGACCTACAGGCAATCGGCGGCCGCCGGGACCAACTGATCGGTAAGATTCAGGAGCGCTATGGCATCATCCGCGAGGAAGCCACGAAGCGCGTCGACGAATGGGTCACATCATACCAAGGCGAGCCAGCAATGCATCAACGCGACACAGGGCAGCATGAGACCACTCATGCGGGCCGGACCACAGGTGGGCACTCGTAGGAGTCACTTCACGCTGGCTCGGGACAACCCCAACTGGTTAAGCCCGGGCCAGCGTGGGGGTGGCTTACCATCAAAACCCAACCGCCCGTATTAGCCATCCGGCCAGCGCGGCGCCGGCCAGCGGGCCGAGGATCGGGACCGGCGCGTAGCTCCAATTCGACGAGCCTTTGCCGGCGATGGGCAGCAGGGCGTGCGCGAGGCGCGGGCCCAGGTCTCGCGCGGGGTTGATGGCGTAACCGGTGGTGCCGCCGAGCGACAACCCGATGGCCCACACCAGGCAGCCCACCAGGTACGGGCCAAGGCCCGGCGCGGTTCCGGTCGAGGAGACGGCTTTCGAGCCCAGAGCCGCCGCCACCAGCACAAGCACGAAAGTGCCGATTGCCTCGCTCGCCAGGTTGGCCGCGCGGTTGGCGATGGCCGGCGACGTGGCGAACGCGCCCAGCTTCGTCGCCGGATCTTCGGTCACTTTCCAATGCGGCCAGAAGTGCAGCCACACCAGCGCGGCGCCGGTGAACGCGCCGAGCAACTGCGCGCTCGAGTAAGGCAGGAGCTTGGCGAAATCGCCGGTTCTGATGGCCACCGCCAGCGTGATGGCGGGGTTAATATGCGCATCGGGCGAACCGCACGCGATGGCGGTGAAAACGCCTGCGAAGACCGCCAATCCCCAGCCGGTGCCGACCACCAGCCAGCCCGCGCCTTCGGCCTTCGACCGCTTCAGCAACACGTTGGCGCAAACGCCATTGCCCAACAGAATGAGGATGAAGGTCCCCATGAACTCGCCGAACCACGGTGACGCCATCAGCCGTTCTCCTTTTCGTCCACCCAGTCGAAGCTCCGCTGCACTGCCTTTTTCCAATGGCGATACAGCCGCGCGCGCTCCGCTTCATCCATAGCCGGTTGCCACGTGCGGTCCGCTTCCCAATTGGCGCGTAGATCGTTCAGGTCCGCGAAGTAACCTACCGCCAGGCCAGCCGCGTATGCCGCGCCCAGGGCGGTGGTCTCGCGCATCACGGGCCGTACCACGGGGCGGTTCAGAATGTCGGCCTGGAATTGCATCAGCAGCTCATTGGCCACCATGCCGCCATCGGCGCGGAGGGTCGCCAGGCGGATGCCCGAATCGCGCTCCATGGCGTCCAGCACCTCGCGCGTCTGAAAGGCCGTCGCCTCCAGCACCGCCCGCGCCAGGTGGCCCTTGTTGGCATACCGCGTGAGACCGGCGATCACGCCGCGCGCCGAATCCTTCCAATACGGCGCGTAGAGGCCGGAAAACGCGGGAACGAAGTAGACGCCGCCGTTGTCCTCCACAGTGCGCGCCAGCGCCTCGATGCCGTCGCTCGCGGCAATCAGGCCGAGGTTGTCGCGCAGCCATTGCACCAGCGCGCCGGCCAGCGCGACGCTGCCTTCGAGAGCGTAGTGCGCCGGCTGGCCGCCCAGGCGGTAAGCCACGGTGGTGAGCAGGCCGCAAGTGGAAGCGACCGGATGCCGGCCAGTATTCATGAGCAAAAAACATCCGGTGCCATACGTGTTTTTGGCCTCGCCGGGTTCGAAGCAAGCTTGCCCAACCAGCGCGGCCTGCTGATCGCCGAGTATGCCGGCCAGCGGCACGCCCTTCACCGCGTCCCAGGCGGCCGGCGCGTAGACTTCGCTGCTGGAGCGGATCTCGGGCAGCATGGCGCGTGGGATCGAGAACGCGCGCAGCATCTCGTCATCCCAATCGAGCGTGTCGAGATTCATCAACTGCGTGCGGCTGGCGTTGGTGACGTCGGTGACGTGTACGCCGCTCGCGCCGCCGGTCAGATGCCACGCCAGATGAGTATCGATGTTGCCAAATGCGAGCTCACCCGCTTCGGCGCGGCGCCGCGCTCCGGCCACGTTATCGAGAATCCAGCGGATCTTGGCGGCGCTGAAGTAAGTAGCCAGCGGCAGGCCGGTGCGCGCGCGGAAACGGTCCTGGCCGCCCTCGCGCGCCAGTTCCGCCACGAACTCCGCTACGCGCGTGTCTTGCCAGACCAGGGCATTGTAGACGGGCTCGCCCGTTTTGCGGTCCCACACCACGGTAGTCTCGCGCTGGTTGGTGATGCCGATGGCGGCCAGGTCGCCAGGCGCGAGGCCGCGCCGCTCCATGGCTTCCGCGACCACCTCGCGCGCGCGGGTGACGATTTCCAGCGGATCGTGTTCCACCCATCCCGGTTTGGGGTAGATCTGGCGATGCTCCTTTTGCGCCACCGAAACCGCGGCGCCTTTGCGGTCAAACACCATGAACCGCGTGCTGGATGTCCCCTGATCGATAGCCGCGATATATCTCGGCATGGGCGCCCCCCAAGTACTCTGTGCTAACACAAAAGCGGAGGCGGGTGCTGGAGGGGTCGAGTTTCGCGCGACCGGACCGCTCCCTTACGGTCGCGGCTCCGATTGCCGCGGGGCATGGTGCGGCAGGGCGCGTGCTGCTATGATTGCTGGCCGAGATGGCGAATCAAGAGCACCTAGCGATTCTGGCGAAGGGCGTGGCCGCTTGGAATGCGTGGCAGGAGGAGAACATCGGCACTGACCCAGACCTCTACGAGGCGGTCCGCGCGGACCTGCGCGGCGCGGACCTGCGCGGCGCGAACCTGAGCCACGCGCACCTGCGCCGCGCAGACCTGGGCGGCGCGAACCTGAGCGACGCACTCATGCTTTCTGCGGTCCTCGCCGACGCCAACCTGACCGGCGCGAAGCTGAGCGGCGCGAACCTGAGCCCCGCGAACCTAAGCTTCGCAGACCTGCGCGGCGCGGACCTGAGCGGCGCATACCTGATCGGGGCGGTGCTGACAGGCGCGATTCTGGAAGGCGCCCGGTTCGATCACACTTGGATGCGGGCTACAGCCCTTGCTGATGTCGACCTCAGCACCGCGAAGGGGCTTGAAACAGTCATACACTACGGGCCATCAACCATTGGCATCGACACCATCTACCGCAGCCAGGGCAAGATCCCCGATTCCTTCCTTCGCGGCGCTGGCGTTCCGGAGAACCTCATTGCGTACATGAGGTCACTGACCGGCGCGGCGTTCGATTTCTATTCTTGCTTTATCAGCTATTCCAGCAAGGACCAGGACTTCGCCGAACGTCTTCACGCCGACCTGCAAGCCAAAGGCGTCCGCTGCTGGTTCGCGCCGGAAGATTTGAAGATCGGCGATAGGTTCCGCAGCCGTATCGACGAATCGATCCGCATTCATGACAAGCTCCTGCTCGTGCTCTCGCGGAATTCCATCAACAGCGCGTGGGTGGAAAAGGAAGTTGAGACCGCGTTTGAGCGGGAGCAGCGGGAGAAACGTACCGTGCTGTTTCCGATCCGGCTGGATGATGAAGTGATGGAGACGAGCGAAGCGTGGGCGGCCGATATCCGCCGCACGCGGCACATTGGAGACATGACCGGATGGAAGGTCCACGACTCATACGCCAAGTCCTTCGAGCGGCTGTTGCGCGATCTGAAAGCGGGGCACGCAGCAGACGCCAAGATTGATCCGTAGCGCGAAATCTTACGCCCCGTTCCGGGGCTACGCATTACTGCGCCCTGATTCCCACGGCTCACGCCGTGGGCTACTATCTTTCGCCCTCGGGGCTCGATCCTCTGCGGGCCGATCCTCCAGAAGGTGCGGAGATGCCAGTCGGTTGGCTTGCATCGGATCTGAAACCCTTACGAAGCAGAGAGTGCATTTAGCGACCCGGTGACCTCCGCAGCACTGGCTGTTGAGGTGCGCGACGCCGGAGTTTTGTGCCATCCACGGAGTTTCTCACTTTGGGTTAAGAGTTTTGTGCGCGGCGGTCCACTATCTTACCTTGGTTCCGCCGGCGAGCCCGGAAGGGCGAAAGATAATAGCCCACGGCGTAAGCCGTGGGAATCAGGTTGCGGTGATACAGAGCCCCGGAACGGGGCGTAAGTGTTATGGCGCACAGCTTCGCTTCCCTTCTGGTTCACGCTATCTTCTCAACGAAGAACCGCGCCCCTGATTTGTCGCCCGAGATCGCCGGCCGCCTGTTCCCTTACATGGCTGGCATTGTCAGTGAGCGAAAAGGTGTTCCGCTGATTATCAACGGTCCGGCGGATCACGTGCATCTGCTCGTGTCCTTTCCCACGAGCGAGTCAATTGCGGAGTTGTTGAGAGTGGTCAAAGCCAATTCGTCACGCTGGGTTCACGAACAGTTTCCGGCCCAAAAGGGATTCGGCTGGCAGGCCGGATATGCTGCGTTCACGGTGAGTGGCTCCCGAGCGGCTGAGGTGACGGACTACATCGCGAAACAGCAGGAGCACCATCGGCGGGTGTCGTTCCAAGAGGAGTATGTCACGTTCTTACAGAAGCACGACATAACATACGATGTGCGCGATCTGTGGGGCTGACGGGAGTCTTACGCCCCGTTTCGGGGCTCTCGACCGCATGTTCTGTTTCCCACGGCTTCGCCGTGGGCTATTCTCTTTCGCCCCTCCGGGGCTCGATTCGCCGGCGTTTTTCAACACGCTCAGTGAGCATCCACCGGATTCCAACCGTCACTGCCGCGGAGGAAAACCTCGGGGGTGAAATCGTGGGCTTCGGCGGCGGTGAGGGGCTTGGCCCATTTCACGCGGGCGGCGGCGTTGGCGCCGGGACCATCGGAGGCGTATTCGGCAAACCACGAACTCTGTTCGGCGGCTTCTTTGTTCCAGTTATTCCAGCCCTCGGGACGGATGTGGTCGCCCATCCAGCATTCCAGATACACCACGCGCGCATAGTTGCGCCACGGGCGGCCCAGGAAGACGTCGTGCACTTGCGGATCGGCGGTCAGCCGGCAATGGGTGAAGACGAAGCCCTGCGCACCATCGGGCATGGTGCGGCTCTCGGCCGCCACGTAGCCGGCGCCGCGGCTGTGGATCTGGCAACGGTCAAACACCGCGGCGGCGTTGCCGAAAATGAAATCGACGTGGCCGGCGATGTAACTGTCCACGTAATATTGGCGACCGCTCGCGGCGTAAAGCGTGTCCTGCATTCCGAGAAACCGGCAATTTCGGAACACCGCGCGGTCGGAGTGCACCGAGATCGCCACCGCCTGCGTGCCGGCGCCGTAGGAGTTTTCGAAGGTGATGTTTTGCGCCTCGAATTCATCCGCGTTGATGTCGACGGTGGCGCTGAAGAAGGTGCCGCCAACGTCCTTGGCGCCGAGGCCGTAAGTGATGACGGTCGACTGCGCATCCTGGCCGAGGAAGGTGACGCGCGGCCGGTCGCGCGGCACGCGCACACGCTCGTGATAGATGCCGGGGCGGATTTCGACGATCAAGCGCGCCGTGGTCGGAGCCAGTACGCGGTCAAATGCGTGGTCCACCGCGTTTTGCACGGTGGGGTAATCGCCGCTGCCATCCTTGGCCACCACCACACGGATTGGCGGCGCTGCCGCATGGAGACAAGCCATGGCAGCGAAAGTCAGCATCGAGATCTTCATAGAGATTGGGCCTCGTTATTTGGTGGCCGTCCGACCGCTCCCTGACGGTCGCGGCTCCGATAGCACTTATTATCGCGCGCCTGGCGAAATTGCTTGTAAGAACCCCCCTCCAGCAGCGACTATCTGAAGTGTGGGGGAACCGAGCCAGGACGAACGGTATCACCAGGCGGCGGCCGAGTATGGCGCGGCGCTGGAACGGCTGGCGCGCGCGTACGAGTTCGATGCGGACCGCCGGCGCGATCTGTTGCAGGAGATCCACCTCGCCGTTTGGCGCAGCTTCGCTCTGTTTGACGGCCGATGCTCGACGCGCACCTGGGTGTACCGCGTGGCGCACAATACGGCGGTGAGTTACGGGATTGGCCGGCGGCGCTCCGGCGACCGCAACCTGGTCAGCCTGGATGAAGTCGAGCTCACGCTGGGCGACCGCGATGGCGATCGGGCGGCGGACCGCCGCGAGGTGCTGGCGCGATTGACGGAGATGATTCAAAGTTTGAAACCGCTCGACCGGCAGGTGATTCTCTCTTACCTGGAAGGGATGGACGCCGCTCAAATCGGCGAAATCACCGGCCTCGCCGCCGGCAACGTGGCCACCAAGATCCATCGCATCAAGACCGTGCTGGCCCGGCGGTTCTCTCAGGGGGGACAGCATGCCTGATCAAATTCCTCAGGACGAACTTTGTAATACCTGGCAAAACCAGCCAACGGAGAATCCCGCTATGTCGCTCGAAGAAATCCGGCGCAGAGCCGGCAAATTTCAACGCCGCATCTGGTGGCGCAATGCGCGCGAGTATGTCGCCTTCGCCATCGTGGTCATCGTGTTCGGATATTACTTCAAGGTGGTCCCCGGCCTGGTTGCCCGCGCGGGTTCGGTGTTGACTATCGCGGGCGCGCTGTTTGTGGCCTACCAGCTCCACCGGCGCGCTTCATCGGAAGCGGCACCCACCGCGGCCGAATTCGAACAATGCCTGGGCTTCCATCGCCGCGGGCTGGAACGCCAGCGCGACGCTCTGGACAACGTCTGGAGCTGGTACCTGGGCCCGCTGGTTCCCGGCCTCGCGGTGTTTATCGCCGGAACGTCGGTCACGGCGCCCATCCAGATCCGCTATCGCGTTCTCACGGCCGCCGTATCGCTCGCCTTCGTGGGCGGTGTCTTCTGGCTGGTGGCGAAATTGAACCAAATTGGGGCGCGCAAGCTGCAAACCAAAATCGACGAGTTGAAAGCACTGGAACAATAAGATGATCTATCGAATCGCGATCCCGATGTTACTGCTGGCCGCCGCCGCGCGCGCCCAGTCTCCCGCTCCGCCGGATGCCGAGATCCGACGCATTCTGGCCGAACGCGTGGACCAGCGTCATAACGCGGTGGGAATGGTGGTTGCGGTGATCGAGCCCTCGGGTACGCGCATCGTCGCGTATGGCAAGCCAGCCAAAGACGATGCGCGGCCGCTCAACGGCGACACGGTTTTCGAAATCGGTTCCATCACCAAGGTGTTCACCGCGCTCCTGCTCGAAGACATGGCGCAGCGCGGCGAGGTGAAGCTCGACGACCCGATCGCGAAGTACCTGCCCGAGGGCGTGAAGGCACCACAGCGCAACGGCAAGGAAATCACGCTCGCGGAGCTCGCCACTCACACCTCCGGCCTGCCGAGGATGCCTAACAATTTCTCGCCGAAGGATGCGGCGAACCCTTACGCGGACTACTCGGCGGACAAGCTCTACGCGTTTCTCAATAGCTACCAGTTGCCGCGCGATCCCGGCGAAAAATGGGAATACTCGAACCTGGCGACCGGCCTGCTGGGCCATCTCCTTTCACTGGTGGCGGGTAAGGATTACGAGACGCTGGTGGTTTCCCGCATCGCCGCGCCGCTCGGCATGGCGAGCACGCGCATCACGCTCACGCCGGAAATGAAGGAGCGGATGGCGGCGGGCTACAACGCATCGCTCGAACCGGCGCGCCTCTGGGATTTCCTGGCGCTGGCCGGCGCCGGCGCGTTGCGCTCCACCGCCAACGATCTCATCACTTTCCTGGCCGCCAACCTGGGCTACAAGAAATCGCCGCTCCAGCCGGCCATGGCGGCGATGCTGGAAGTGCGGGTTCCGGGCCCTGCGCTCAATTTCCAACAGGCGCTCGGCTGGCACATAATGCAACATAACGGCCGCGATTTGTTCTGGAAGGATGGCGGCACATACGGCTTCGCCAGTTTCGTCGGCTTCGACGCCAAGGCCAAAGTGGGCGTGGTGGTGCTCGCCAACTCGTTCTCGCTGACAAGCGGCGTGGCCGATGAAGTCGGGCTGCATCTGCTCGATACCTCGCTGCCTCTAGCTGGTGCGCCCGTCAAGGAGCGCAAGGCGATCGCGGCCGATCCCAAAATCCTCGACAGCTACGTTGGCCGGTACCAGCTTGCTCCCACGTTCTTCATCGCCATCACCCGCGAAGACGACCGGCTCTACGAACAAGCCACCGGACAGCCGAGGTTTCAGATCTTCGCCGAAAGCGAGAAGGAGTTCTTTCTGAGAGTCGTGGAAGCACAGATCACCTTCAAGACCGATGCGCAAGGCCGCGCGACAGAACTGATCCTGCATCAAAACGGCCTCGACCAGCGGGCGGCGAGGATGGAATAGAGGGCGGCAACCGTCGGCTGTGTCAGGGTGCTTGCTCCGCCGGCACCATCTCACTCCACCATTTCGCCAGCGTGGGATGGTCGGGATTTGCCTTGGTTCGCTCGAATTCGTCCAGGCGGATCGCCAAGTCGCGCTTCGCCTCGTCCATTCCCCCCTCCAGCGCGCCTTTCGCCGTTGGCAGGTCTTGTTCGGATAGGCCGGGAAACTGAGACCGCACGCTCTCGACCATCTGCGCGCCCGTCTCCTCCGTGAGCTGATCGACTTCGGAACGAATGCGTGCGATCTTGGCATCGTCGCCGAACTGGGCATCCGCGACAATCGGCGAAACCAGTTGGATGACCCGCTGGGCTTGGATCTTAAAGCCGATTCGGTTGGCGACCATCCTCACGGCGATTTGCCGGTCGCCTTCGTAGCTGCCGTCCTGGAAGATCGCCGCTTGCAGAATCATGAGTGTAAACGGCGGATCTTCGACGTAGCCTCCATTGGTATTTGTCCAACCGCGCCGAATGCTGATCTGGCGCTGATAAGTCGCGCCTGGCGCAATCGGTTCCTGCAACTGAAAGCTGCCGCTGCCGTTTTTCACAGGCATGTAAACCCGAACGTCCTTTACGGCCTTTGCCGACAGATTGTGCAGCGCCACGGTGCAGAACACCCGGTCCTCACCAACAATCTCCATCTGGATTGACGGAGCATTGCTGATGGTCCGTGGACGTACGGAAACAGGCTGCTGCGCGGAGACGATCCTGAGCGTGAGCGGTTCGAGCCCGACCTGTTCCATTTCGGATAGCGTGACCGATTCGTTCAATCCGGCGGAGTACGCGCCGACCTTTTGCCGCACTAGCTTGTCGAGAGATGCCGGAAGGTTTTGGCGGTCGAAATTGCCGAAGTAAACAGATGCGGTAATCAGGACCGACTCGTCTTCCACTTTGTAATCGAGCTTCAGAGCGGCCGGTTGGCGTTGTTTCGGGTCGCGGCCGGTTAGACGGTGGAGTCCTGTATCGTAAAACAGCGACGATTCCGTATTGCTCCTCAGCAGGACATAGCTGGGCGGTCCTCCTTCGGGCCTGGGGACCTCCACGGCGAACTTAGGTTCCGGTGGCAGCTCCTGAGCCCTCGTCACTCCGGCGAGAACGCACGCCGCCAAGAGCAAATAAAACCGAAGGCGAACTGGCATAATCAGCTCTCGTCATAGATCATACACCCGGGCTCGGCGCGCGGTTCCGGGAATCGGAATGGTCGTCGCCGCCAGCGGTCGGACCGGGGCGTCGTCTACAGAGGGGACCCCAGGCAGGTCGGGGACCTGCCCCGCCCCGCAATAGCTCAAAAGGGCTATCCCAAGAACCCTCCGCGGAGGCTTCCCGGCAGCGCGAAATCGTTTAAAATACTAGGTATATCGCCCAACTTTGGCGCCGTAGTGCGCCACGCGCTGGAAACCCGTAGCTCTCATGTGGATCGTAAGACTCGCTCTCAGACGTCCGTACACTTTCGTGGTGATGTCGATCCTCATCGCCATCCTCGGCGTGTCCGCCATTATCACCATGCCGGTGGACATTTTCCCCTACATCGATATTCCGGTGGTCAGCATTGTATGGAGCTACACCGGCCTTCCTCCGCAGGAAATGGAAAAGCGCATGGTGCTGATCTTCGAACGCTCCATGACGACCACGGTCAACGATATCGAGCACATCGAATCGCAATCCTATTCCGGCGTTTCCGTCACCCGCGTATATTTCCAGCCCAATGCCAAGGTGGAGGTGGCGCTCTCGCAGGTGACGGCCATTTGCCAGACGCTGCTGAAGATCTTCCCGCCCGGCACCACGCCGCCCAGCATTATCAAGTACGACGCATCGAGCGTGCCCATCCTGCAACTGGGCCTCGAAAGCAAGACCCTGAGCGAACAGGAGCTGTTCGACCTGGGCCAGAACTTCATTCGCACGCAGCTTGCCACCATCCAGGGAGCCGCCGTGCCGCTGCCTTACGGCGGCAAGCTGCGCGAGGTGATGGTAGACCTGATCCCGGAGCAGATGTTTGCCAAGAACCTGGCGCGCGCCGAGGTGTCCACCGCTTTGGCCAATCAAAACCTGATTCTGCCGGCGGGCGACATCAAGATCGGCGACAGGGATTACCAGGTCAAGCTGAACTCGAGCCCGCGCATCCTGAGCGAGATGAACGCGATGCCGCTGAAGGTGGTGAACGGCGCCACGATCCGGCTGGGCGATGTGGCGCAGGTGCGCGATGGCTACGCAGTGCAAACCAACATCGTGCGCACCAACGGAACGCGCGGCGCGCTGGTAACCGTGATGCGCAATGGGAAGGCTTCCACGCTGGCGGTGGTAAACAACGTTAAGGCGGCGCTGCCGAAGATCCTGGCCGGGCTGACCCCGGAACTCCACGTGCGGCAGTTATTCGACCAATCCGTGTTCGTGCGCGCGGCGATCAACGGTGTGGTGCGCGAAGCCGTCACTGCCGCATTCCTCACCGGCCTGATGATCCTGGTGTTTCTGGGAAGCTGGCGCAGCACGGTGATCGTCTGTATCTCGATCCCGCTTTCGATCCTGGTCTCGCTGATCGTGCTGAGCGCGCTGGGCCACACCATCAACGTGATGACGTTGGGCGGCATGGCGCTGGCGGTGGGCATCCTGGTGGACGATGCCACGGTGGAAATCGAAAACACGCATCGCAACATGGCGATGAAGAAGCCGCTGGTGCGCGCGGTGCTCGATGGCGCGCAGCAGATCGCCGCGCCGGCCTTCGTTTCCACGCTCTCCATCTGCATCGTCTTCGTGCCCGTGCTGCTGCTCAGGGGTGCGGCC
>Ga0181521_10004790_pt1 | contig 15306 bp, 12 predicted proteins | sample PEATcosm2014_Bin_32_FD_119764 | JGI IMG/M metagenome (GOLD analysis project Ga0181521, IMG submission 119764) | Peatland microbial communities from MTU Mesocosm Facility, Houghton, MI, USA - PEATcosm2014_Bin02_60_metaG | ecosystem: Environmental > Terrestrial > Soil > Wetlands > Peat | place...
CAGCACCGGCAGCCCCGCGCCGCCGTCGTAGCGCTCGCCGTCGTACATGACAATCAGGTGCAGCGCGCCGTTCTCCTGCACGAGGTGGCGTGCGCGGTCGGCCAGCACGACCTCGACCCGGTCCTGGTCCCGGCGCTCGAGGAACACGTGCCGCAGGGTGCCGTCCGGCTCGGCCGACTCGGCATAGAACACGGCGCTGCCACCCAGGAAGGTGTGAAACTTGCCGGGCTCCAGCGTCCCGAACTCGGCGGTACGCAATGCCTCGCGCTTGATGTCCTGCGCCCGGGCAAAAGCCTGCGGCGCGGCGCTCAGCGCGATCCAGCTCAACAGCGCCGTGACCGCGACCGCGAGCAGCCCGATCGGGCGCAGCAGCCGGCCGGGCCCGACCCCGCAGGCCCGGACGGCGGTCATCTCGCTCTCGTGATAGAGCCGTCCCAGCGCCAGCACGATGCCGATCAGCATGCCGACCGGAATCAGCACGGTCAGGTTCTGGATCGAGGTCAGCCCGATCAGATCGAGGATCACCCCGCGCGGGTAGCCGCGCTCAGCCGCCTGGCCGAGTATCTGGGCCAGCTCGTTGCTGACCAGGATCACGAGCAGCACGCCGGTGACCGCAAGCCACGCCTGGGCCACCTCGCGCAGCACGTACCGGTCCAGCGTCAGCAACCAGCCTCCGGCGGCGGGGCAGGCCGGCGCGGGTGCACACCCGCGGCGGCGAGCCCATGAAGTACACTCCCGCCATGGACGCGAGCGGCGGCCGCACCGTGCAGCCACGCCCGTAACTTAAACCCAAAGCCGCGCGCTTAGAAGGGCAGGCCGCCGGCGCGCCCCGGTTGCGGCACAATCACGCGTGATGGAGAGAGGCATGGAATTTGTGGCCGAGGGACGCGTCGCCCGCCGTGCACGCACGGATTGCGCTGTCGTTGGGGTTCACGAGCGGGGCGAGCTGGAGCCCCACGCCAAGCTGCTCGACCGTGCGCTGGGCGGCCGGCTCGCGCGCATCGTGCGCGGCGGCGACTTCACCGGGCGCGGCGGCGAGACGCTGCTGGTTCCGGACCTCGGAGCCGGCCCTGCGGCGCGTGTGCTGCTCGTGGGCCTCGGCCCGCGCAAATCCTGGAACCGCCGCAGCTACCGGCGGGCTGCCCTGGCGGCCGCGCAGGCACTGCTCAAGTGCGGCGCGCGCGATGCCCGCGTGTTCCTCGCCGCCAGTGCCGTGCCGGAGGTGGATCCGTACTATCGCGCGCGGTTCGTCGTCGAGGCGGTCAGCCAGGCGCGCTACCGGATCCCCGACCTGAAGTCCGGACGCAAGCCGGGCCGGCCGCGCCTCGCGCGGGTCCGCGTCGTCGCGGCGGACCGCGGCGCCCTCGCGGCGACCAGGCGGGGCCTCGCGCACGGCGCGGCAATCGCCGCCGGCAGCGCCCTGACCCGCGACCTCGCCAACCTGCCGGCCAACGTCTGCACGCCGAGCTATATCGCAACGGTCGCGCGGCGCCTCGCGCGCGAGCACCGCACGCTGCGGACGCGCGTGCTCGGGGAGCCGGAGCTCAGGCGGCTCGGGATGGGCTCGTTCCTGTCGGTCGCCCGCGGCACGGACGAGCCGCCGCGCCTGATCGTGGTCGAGTACCGCGGCGGCAAACGCGGCGCGGCGCCGGTCGCGCTGGTCGGCAAGGGCGTCACCTTCGACTCCGGCGGAATCTCGCTGAAGGACCCGGCCGGGATGGACGAGATGAAGTTCGACATGACGGGCGCGGCGTCCGTGCTCGGCACGCTCAAAGCGCTCGCGGTGCTCGGTGCGCCCCTGAATGCCGTGGCGGTCGTGCCGGCCTGCGAGAACATGCCGAGCGGCCACGCGACGAAGCCTGGCGATGTGGTGACCTCGATGTCGGGCCAGACGGTCGAGATCCTCAACACCGACGCCGAGGGCCGGCTGATATTGTGCGATGCGCTGACCTACACGCGCCGCTTCCGGCCGGCGGTCGTGATCGACGTGGCGACCCTGACCGGAGCGTGCGTCGTCGCTCTCGGCCAACACATGAGCGGGCTGATGAGCAATGACGAGGCGCTGGCCGCGGGCCTGCTCGCCGCAGGCCGGCGCGCCGCGGACCCGTGCTGGCAGATGCCGCTCGCCGAGGAGTACCAGGAGCAGCTGAAGAGCAACTTCGCGGACTTCGCCAATGTCGCCGGCCGCGAGGGCGGTGCAATCACCGCGGCCTGCTTTCTATGGAAGTTCGTCGACGGCCTGACGTGGGCCCATCTCGACATCGCCGGAACCGCATATCTGTCCGGCGCCAACAAGGGCAGCACCGGTCGGCCGGTGCCGCTGCTCGTCGACTACCTGCTGTCCCGGACCTGATGCCCCCGCGGATCGACTTCTACGTGCTCGAGGGGGCGGAGGACCGGGCACGGCTGGTGTACGCCTGCCGGGTCATCGAGAAGGCCTTCCTGCAGAACCTGACCGTGTGCGCCAGCCTCGCCACGCCCGCGGAGGCCGAGAGCTTCGACACCTTGCTGTGGACCTTCGCCGACCGGAGTTTCGTCCCGCACGGGCTGGCCCGCGACGCGCAGCGCATCGCCGCCCCGGCGCCCGGCACGCCGGTCTGGGTCGGATGCCTCGCGCCGGTCGCGGCGGACCTGCTCGTCAACCTCGCGCCCGACGCCCCCGAGTTCTACGGCCGCTACGCGCGGGTCGCGGAGTTCGTCGACGGCGAGCCGGGGCGCCGCGATGCGGGCCGGCGCCGTTTCGCCTTCTACCGCGACCGCGGTCACACGCCCGAGACGCACAAGGTGGCGAGCTGAGAGCGCATGGAGAAGACCTACGCACCGCAGGACATCGAGGCGCGGCTGTACGCGCGCTGGGAAGCCGCCGGCTGGTTCGCCGCGCGCGGCCACGGCACGCCGTACGCGATCGTGATTCCGCCGCCGAACGTCACCGGCACGCTGCACATGGGGCACGCGTTTCAGGACACGATCATGGACGCCCTGACCCGCTACCACCGGATGCTCGGCGACGACACCTTGTGGCAACCGGGCACCGATCATGCCGGCATCGCGACCCAGATGGTCGTCGAGCGGCAGCTCAACGCCGACGGCAAGACGCGCCATGATTTGGGCCGCGAGGCGTTCGTCGCCCGGGTGTGGCAGTGGAAGGAGGAGTCGGGCGGCACGATTGCCCGGCAGATGCGCCGGCTCGGCGCCAGCGTCGACTGGTCCCGCGACCGGTTCACGATGGATCCGGGGCTCAGCCGCGCGGTTACCGAGACCTTCGTCCGGCTCTATGACGAGCAGCTGATCTATCGCGGCAAGCGGCTCGTCAACTGGGACCCCGTGCTTCACACCGCGCTGTCCGATCTCGAGGTGCTGGCGCAGGAGGAGGCCGGGAGCCTGTGGCACTTCCGCTATCCGCTCGCCGACGGCGGCGGGCAGCTCGTGGTTGCGACCACCCGGCCGGAGACGATGCTGGGCGACACTGCGGTCGCCGTGCACCCGGAGGATGAGCGCTACCGCCACCTGATCGGCCGCAGCGTGCGCCTGCCGCTTGCCAACCGGGACATCCCGATCGTCGCCGACAGCTACGTCGATCGCGACTTCGGCACCGGCTGCGTCAAGATCACGCCGGCGCACGACTTCAACGACTACGAGCTTGCGCAGCGCCACGCGCTGCCGCTGCTCAACATCTTCGACCAGAGTGCGGTGCTGAACGACAACGTGCCGGTCCCCTACCGCGGCCTCGACCGCTTCGAGGCGCGCCGCCGCGTCGTGGCCGATCTCACCGCCCTTGGTCTGGTGGACAAGATCGAGCCGCACCAGCTGACGGTACCGCGCGGCGACCGCAGCAATGCGGTCATTGAGCCGTGGCTCACCGACCAGTGGTACGTGCGCATCGAGCCGCTGGCCGGGCCGGCGATCGCGGCGGTGCAGAGCGGGCGGATCCGCCTGGTGCCGGACAGCTGGGACAGCACCTATTTCGAGTGGATGCGCAACATCAAGGACTGGTGCATCAGCCGGCAGCTGTGGTGGGGGCACCGTATCCCGGCGTGGTACGCCCCCGACGGCTCGATCTATGTCGGCCGCGACGAGGCCGAGGTCCGCGCCAGACACGGCCTAGGCGCGACGCCGCTGCGCCAGGACGAGGACGTCCTCGATACCTGGTTCTCCTCCGCACTGTGGCCGTTCTCGACGCTCGGCTGGCCGGAGCGGACGCCCGAGCTCGCGAAGTTTTACCCGACGTCCGTGCTGGTGACGGGCTTCGACATCATCTTTTTCTGGGTCGCCCGCATGATCATGATGGGCATCAAGTTCATGGGCGAGGTCCCGTTCCGCGAGGTCTACGTCCACGGACTGATCCGCGACGCCGAAGGCCAGAAGATGTCGAAGTCGAAGGGCAACGTGCTCGACCCGCTCGACCTGATCGATGGCATCGAGCTCGAGGCGCTCGTCGCCAAACGCACCTCGGGCCTGATGCAGCCGCACCTCGCGGCGGCGATCGAGCAGGCTACACGCAAGCAGTTCCCGTCCGGCATCGCGGCCCACGGAACCGACGCGCTGCGCTTCACCTTCGCCTCGCTCGCGACCCTGTCGCGTGACATCCGCTTCGACGTCGGCCGGATCGAGGGCTACCGGAACTTCTGCAACAAGCTGTGGAACGCAGCGCGCTTCGTGCTGTTGAGCGTCGAGGGGCACGATTTCGGGCCGGGCGCGGAAAGCCCGTCGCTGGCGGACCGCTGGATCCGCTCGCGCGCCGCTGCCGCCGTCGAGGCAACGCGCGCCGCCTTCGCCGGCTACCGCTTCGATCTCGCCAGCCAGGCGCTCTACGAGTTTACCTGGTACGAGTTCTGCGACTGGTACCTGGAGCTCAGCAAGGCGGTCCTGAACTCCGAACAGGCGGGCGAAGCGGGGCGTCGCGCGGCGCGGCGGACGCTGCTCGAGACCCTCGAGACGCTGCTCCGGGCGCTGCACCCGCTGATGCCGTTTATCACCGAGGAGATCTGGCAGCAGGTGGGCAGGCTTGCCGGCCGTACGGGCCCGACGATCATGCTCGAGCCGTGGCCGGCCGATGCCGCGGCGTGGCGCGATCCGGCCGCCGAGGCCGAGATGCGCTGGGTCATGGACTTCATCCTTGGTATCCGGCAGATCCGCGGCGAGATGGACATCGCCCCGTCGCGACGCATCGATGTCCTGCTGGCCAATGCCTCGGATGGCGACCTCGGGCGCGTTGCGCGCACCCGCCACTGGCTCGAGCGCCTGGCTGCGCTCGGCACCCTGCGCGCGCTCGCCGCCGGCGAGCCCGAACCCGAATCGGCCGTGGCGCTGCTCGGGGAGCTGCGGATACTGCTGCCGATGGCGGGGCTGATCGACGTCGGCGCGGAGACGGCGCGCCTCGAGAAGCGCATCGCAAAGCTCAGGCAGGACCTCGCCAAGGCCGAGGCCAAGCTCGCCAATGCCAGTTTCGTCGCCAATGCGCCGGGCGCGGTCGTCGAGCAGGAGCGCGCACGGCTCGCGGATTTTACCGGCGAGCTGTCCCAGCTCGATGCGCAGCTCGCGCGCGTGCGGCGGCTGAAGGCCCACGGCGGGGAGCAGCCGGCATGAGCCACGCCGCCGACGCCCGCCGCGCGCTCGACCCGGTCGTCGCAGCCATCAACGGCATCGTTCTCGGCAAGGAACGGCAGATACGCCTCGCGCTCGCCTGCCTGCTGGCGCGTGGCCACCTGCTGATCGAGGATCTGCCGGGCGTCGGCAAGACGACGCTGGCGCAATCGCTGGCGCGGGTGCTCGGCCTTAGCTACCAGCGCGTGCAGTTCACCAGCGACCTGCTGCCTGCCGACGTGATCGGCGTGTCGGTGTATGACCGCGACCGCGGCCACTTCGAGTTCCACCGCGGGCCGGTGTTCGCGCAGCTGTTGCTGGCCGACGAGATCAACCGCGCGACCCCGAAGGCGCAGAGCGCGCTGCTCGAGGCGATGGAGGAGCGCCAGGTCACGATCGACGGGCACACCCACCTGCTTCCCGACCCCTTCTTCGTGGTTGCGACCCAGAACCCGAGCTACCAGCTCGGCACCTACCCGCTGCCCGAATCTCAGCTCGATCGCTTCCTGATGCGCATCGGGCTCGGCTACCCGAGCGCCAGCCTCGAACGCGAGCTGCTGCGTGGCCGGGACCGGCGCGCGATGCTCGCCGAGCTGCAGCCGATCCTGCCGGTCGCAGTGCTCGGCGAGCTGCAGCGCCACGTTGCCGAGGTCCACGTCGCCGAGCCGCTGCTCGACTACGTGCAGGCTCTCGTGCGCCACACGCGCGAGTCAGGCCACTTCGACGCGGGGCTGTCGCCGCGCGCCGCCATCGCATTGCTGCGGGCGGCCCAGGCCTGGGCGCTGCTGCACGGCCGGACTGGCGTGCTGCCCGAGGACGTACAGGCGGTCGCCCGGGCCGTGGCCGGCCACCGGCTGCAGCTGCGCGCGGCGGTCGACGGTGGCAGCGCCGCCGACCTCGATCAGCTGCTCCTCAGGGCAGTGGCCGTGCCCTGAGCGAGCGATGCCCGTGCCAGGAGTTGCGGCGGGACGCTGGGCGGCACTGAAGCGCGCGGCCGGCGAGCGCTTCGTGGCCTGGGCGCGCCGCCGGCACGGCCCCGACGAGGGCGCCGTCACCATCACCCGCGGCCGCGTCTACATCCTGCCGACGCATCTTGGCTTCGGCTATGCGGCGATGCTGTTCGCGATGCTGCTCGCCGGGCTCAACTATGGCAACAACCTCGCGCTCGCATTCACGTTCCTGCTCGCCTCCGCCGGCTGGGTCGCGATGCACCAGTGCCATCGCAACCTGGCCGGGCTGACGATCGCGCCGGCGGGAACGCGCGCTCCGTATGCGGGCGAGCCCGCCGAATTTGCCTTTGCACTGTCTGCGCCCTACTCGCGGGAGGATCTGGTGCTGCGCGCGGAGGATCGCCGCGCAGCGGCGGTGAGCGTGCCGGTCGGGGATGCAGCCACCGCCTGCGTGCAGGTGCCGACGGTGCGACGGGGCCTCGTGCACCTGAGCCGCCTGCGGATCGAGTCAAGCTTCCCGCTCGGCCTGTTCGTCGCCTGGACCTGGACCCACCCGGAACTCGACTGCCTCGTATACCCGCGGCCGGCGCCCCGCGACCGGCAGGGGCCGCCGCCGGCGACCGAAGCGGGCTCGGCGCGCGACGGGCGGGCGCGCGGCGAGGAGGACTTCGAGGGGCTGCGCAGCTTCCGCGCCGGGGACCCGCCGCGGCGGATCGCGTGGAAGGCCTGGGCGCGCGGCGGTGAGCTCGTCGTCAAGGAGTTCGTCGGCGCGGCGCATACGCCGGTGATCTTCGACCTCGCCGACGCAGCGGGCCCCGATCTCGAGGCGCGGCTCGAGCGTCTGGCGCGCTGGGTGGTCGACGCCGAGGAGCGCGGCGACCGCTACGGAGTGCGGCTGGAGCAGACCGAGGTGCCGCCGGGCGCGGGACTGTCGCACCGCAACCGTTGTCTTGCCGAACTTGCGACGTTCCGGCTGCCGGCGGCGGCGCGATGAAGCTCGCGGCCGGGTTCGCGCGGCTGCTCGTGACCTGCGGCGCGCTGGCGCTGGCGCTGTTGCCGCACGTGACGCACCTGCCGGCCTGGGTCAGCGCGACGCTCCTGGGCGCGATCGTCTGGCGCCTGGGTGCCGAACAGCGTGGCTGGGCGCTGCCGCCGCGGAGCTTTGGCAGCGTGGCCGCGGTGGTGGCAGCGCTTGCCGTCTTCGCCGGCTACCGGACGCTGAACGGGCTTGATGCGGGTACGGCGCTGCTTGTCGTGATGGCCGGCCTCAAGCTCTTCGAGACGCGTGCGCCGCGCGACCATGCGGTGCTGGTGTTTATCGGCTATTTCCTCTGCCTAGCGGCCCTGCTCTACGAGCAGTCGTTCCTCCGGCTCGCGTACACGCTGCTGGTCGCGTGGCTGCTGACGGCCGCGCTGGCGCGCGTCCACCGGCCGGTCGAGGCCAACACCCCGGTCCGGCCGTTCCGCCTCGCGGCCCGCATGCTCGTGTTCGGCGCGCCGCTCGCGGTGGTGCTGTTTCTGTTCGTGCCGCGGATCGAGGGCCGGTTCTGGGCGGTGCCGACGCCCGTGCCCCGGCACCAGACCGGCATCGACGACCAGATGAGCCCCGGCGACATCGCCGAGCTCGGCCTGTCCGACGAACCGGCATTCCGGGCGTGGTTTCAGGGTGCGATCCCGCCACCGGAGCTGCGCTACTGGCGCATGCTGGTGCTCGAGGATTTCGACGGCCGGCGGTGGCGTCGCGCGGTCTCCTTCGCCGACTCCGGCCAGCCCGAGGTCGTGCCGGGCGGAGCTTCGTACGACTATCGGATCGCGCTCGAGCCGACGGAACGCGAGTGGCTCCCGGGCCTCGACACCGTCGTCGACTGGCCGGACGGGGTCGCCGCGCGCGGCCGGGGCACGCAGCTCGTCTACTTCGACCGTCAGCTGCTCGAGCGACGGCCGGTGACGAACCGGCTCACCTACTCGTTGCGCTCCTACCCGGCCGCCGCGGTTATGCCCGCATCGCTGCCACGCGACCTGGTGGCCCGCGACCTCGCCTTGCCCAATGGCCGCGCGCCGCGCGCCCGCGAGTTTGCCGCAAGCCTGCGGCTCGCGGCCGGCAGCGACCGCGCGTTCATCGACCGCGTCCTCGGCACGTTCCGGCAGCAGCCCTTCAGCTACACGCTCGAGCCGGCACCGCTCGGCGCCGACCCGGTCGACGAGTTTCTGTTCCGGACCAGGGAAGGGTTCTGCGAGCACTACGCGTCGGCCTTCGCGGTGCTGATGCGGGCAGCCGGCATCCCGGCGCGTGTCGTGGTTGGCTACCAGGGCGGCGAATTCAACGGCTACGGCGGTTACCTGCTGGTGCGCCAGTCGAGTGCGCACGCGTGGAACGAGGTGTGGCTGGCAGGCGCCGGCTGGACCCGCGTCGATCCGACAGCGGCGGTCGCCCCGGAGCGCGTCAGGCGCGGGGAGCTCAGCCGCGAGCTCGCCGGCGAGGACGCCCCGGGCCGGCTGTACGCCCGCTTCGAGTGGCTCAGGAACATCCGTTCGGCCTGGGACGCCGCGCGCACCGTGTGGGACGACAACATCGTCAGCTTCGATCCGCGCCGGCAGGCAGGACTGCTTGCGGCGCTCGGCCTCGACGCGCAGGGCTGGCAGGGGCTTGCAATCGCCCTCGCGGCCGGCGTCACGCTCGCCTCGCTCGCGCTCGGCGCCTGGCTCGCCTGGGAGCTGAGGCCGCGACGGCGCGATGCGCTCGAGGCGGCGTTTGCGAAGGTCTGCGCACGCCTCGGGGGCGCGGGCGTGCCGCGCAACGCCGCCGAGGGCCCGGTCGACTACGCGCGGCGGGTCGCGCGGCGCGAGCCGCGGCTCGCCGCGCCCGTGATCCGGCTGGTCGATGCCTACGTCGCGGCGCGCTACCTGCCGGGCGCGTCCGACGCCGAGCGCGCGCGCTTTTTCGAGCTTGCCCGCCGCTTTCCGCGCCTGGTCCGGCAGCTGCGGATGTGATCGCGCTGGCGCTCGCCTGCGTGCTCGCGATGGCGATCGTCGTCGCGATCGTAGCCCTCCCGCTGCGTCGCCGCCGGCGGCGCACGCGGCTGGCGCGGGCACCGCTGCCGGCGGACCTGGGGCACTTGCTGGAACGGACCCGCGCGTGGCAGCGACTGCCGCTGCAGCTGCGGCCGGCGCTCGCGGCGCGGGTGCAGGTATTCCTTGCCGAGCGCGAGTTCGTCGGCTGCGGCGGGCTCAAGGTCACCGACGCGATCCGCATCGGCATCGCCGCGCAGGCGTGCCTGCTGGTGCTGAATCGCGGCGAGCGCCTATTCGACGAGCTACGCTCGATTCTGGTGTATCCGGATGAGTTCGTCGTCGGCGAGGATTTCGAGGCCGACGGCATCGTGACCCAGGGTCGGCGCACGCTGAGCGGACAGTCCTGGGACACCTCGCGCATCGTGCTGTCGTGGCGCGACGTGGAGGACGCGGGCGAGGGCTACAACGTCGTCATCCACGAGTTCGCGCATTACCTGGACCAGGAGGCGGGCGCGCCGAACGGCGCGCCGCTGCTCGCCGCCGCAGAGGACTACGACCGCTGGGCGGCGGTGATGAGGCAGGCCTACCAGGAGCTCGCCGCGAAGGCCGCTGCCGGGAGCGACACGCTGCTCGACCCGTATGCGCTCGAGGACGAGGCCGAGTTCTTTGCCGTGGCGAGCGAAACCTTCTTCGAGCTGCCGGGCGAACTTGCGCTCGAGCACCCGGAGCTGTATTCGGAGCTCGCCCGCTTCTACCGCCTCGACCCTGCGGCGTGGTGAGCCAGGCTCAGCCCATGTGCAGGCCGCCGTTCAGCGAGAAGTCGGCGCCGGTCGCGAAGGCGGAGTCCTCGCCCGCGAGCCAGGCGACGATCGAGCCGATTTCCTCCGGCAGACCGAGCCGCTTGATCGGGATCGTCGCGATGATCCGCTCGAGGGCCTCGGGCTTCATCGCGCGCACCATGTCGGTGCCGATGTAGCCGGGCGAGACGGTATTGACCGTCACGCCTTTGCTCGCGACTTCCTGCGCCAGCGCCATCGTGAAGCCGTGGATGCCTGCCTTGGCGGTCGAGTAGTTCACCTGGCCGAACTGGCCTTTCTGGCCGTTGACCGAGGAGATGTTGATGATGCGGCCCCAGCCGCGGTCCAGCATCCCGTCGATGACCTGCTTGGTGACGTTGAACAGGCTGTTGAGGTTCGTTTCGATGACGGCGGTCCAGTCCTGGATCGGCATCTTGCGGAACGTGCCGTCGCGCGTGATGCCGGCGTTGTTGACCAGCACGTCGACCGGCCCGATCTCGGTGCGCACCTTCTCGAAGGCGGCACGGGTCGACTCCCAGTCGGCCACGTTGCCCTCGGATGCATGCACATCGAAGCCGCGTCCGCGCATCTCGGTCAGCCAGCGCTCCTTGCGTGGCGAACGCGGGCCACACCCGGCGACGACCGTGAGGCCGCTCTGGCAGAGGCGCGTCGTGATGGCGGTGCCGATGCCGCCCATGCCGCCCGTGACGTAGGCAATTCGCTTGGCCATCCGCTGACTCCCTTCGTGATCCTGTCGCGTGCGCGATCATGATCGACGATCGCCGGGTGACAAGACAAGCCGCCGCGCTGCTCGCAGTCCTTGGCCGCAACGCTCGTGCAGCGCAGCATCGGGCGCCAGGTGGAGTCGCGCGCCTTCCCCCTCACTCAGGCGGCGTTCGCCAGGTGCTCGCGGGTCTCGCGAAAGGAGATCGCAGGCCAGCGCTCCAGCGTCAGCTCGAGATTGACCCGCGAAGGAGCGAGGTAGACGAGCGCGCCGGCGTGGTCGAGCGCCAGGTTCTCGAAGGCGCGCTCGCGGAACTCGGCGAGCTTCTTCGGGTCGTCGCAATCGATCCAGCGTGCCGCCGCCACGCCGACCACCTCGAATGCGCACTGCACCCCGTACTCGTCCTGCAGCCGGAAAGCCACGACCTCGAACTGCAGCTGGCCGACCGCGCCTAGTATCGAATCGTTGCTCTTGAGCGGCCGGAACAACTGCGTGGCGCCCTCCTCGCACAGTTGGGAAAGGCCCTTCTGCAGCGCCTTGGCCCTCAGCGGATCCTTGAGGACGGCGCGGCGGAACAGCTCCGGTGCGAAGTTGGGGATGCCGGTGAAGTTGAGCTTCTCGCCCTCGGTGAAGGTGTCGCCGATGTTGATCGTGCCATGGTTGTGCAGGCCAATGATGTCGCCGGCGTAGGCCTCCTCGGCCTGCTGGCGGTCGGCCGCCATGAACGTCAGGGCATCCGCGACCCGCACCTCCTTGCCGAGCCGCACGTGGTGCAGGCGCATGCCGCGCTGGTACCGGCCGGAACAGATCCTCAGGAACGCGATCCGGTCGCGGTGCGCCGGGTCCATGTTGGCCTGGATCTTGAAGACGAATCCGGAGAACGCGGGTTCGGCGGCGGCGACCTCGCGCGTGGTCGTCGCGCGCCCCCGCGGCCCGGGGGCGTACTCGACGAATGAGGCGAGCAGCTCCTCCACGCCGAAGTTGTTGATCGCCGACCCGAAGAACACCGGCGTTTGGCGGGCCGCGCGGTAGCTGTCGAGATCAAACTGGGCGGTGGCGCCGCGCACCAGCTCGATCTCCGCACGCAGCGCCTCGCGTCCGTCGCCGAGCAGTTCCCCGGCCGCCGTCGAGGCGAGCCCGTCGATGACCAGATTGGTGCCCGCGCGTCCCTTGTCGCCCGCCGTGTAGACGTAGATCCGATCCTCGCGCAGATGATAGATGCCGCGCAGCTCGCGGCCCATGCCGATCGGCCACGTGACCGGCGCGCACTCGAGTCCGAGCACCCGTTCGATCTCGTCCAGCAGCTCGATCGGCTCGCGCCCGTCGCGGTCCAGCTTGTTGACGAAGGTCATGATCGGCGTGTCGCGCAGCCGGCACACCTCCATCAGCTTGATGGTGCGCTCCTCCACGCCCTTGGCGCAGTCGATGACCATCAGCGCCGAGTCGACCGCGGTCAGCGTCCGGTAGGTGTCCTCCGAGAAATCCTCGTGGCCCGGTGTATCGAGCAGGTTCACGACCCGGCCCCGGAACGGGAACTGCATGACCGACGAGGTCACCGAGATCCCGCGCTGCTGCTCGAGGCGCATCCAGTCGGAGGTCGCGTGACGCGCCGCCTTGCGGCCCTTGACCGTGCCGGCCATCTGGATCGCGCCGCCGAACAGCAGCAGCTTCTCGGTGAGCGTGGTCTTGCCGGCGTCCGGATGCGAGATGATCGCAAAGGTGCGACGCCGCTCGATCGCGGCGGTGAAATCGGGCTCAGTCATGGAAACGGGTCGGGCCTCGAAAGGGGCGCAATGGTACCCGGTCAGCGGTCCGACCGCCCGCCGGGCGCCGGCCGCTCGGCGCTCTCGCCCCAGCGGTCGAGGTCGAGCCGGTAGACGACCGCATCCTCGCGGCCGCCGACCGCCTGGTAGTAGCCGCGGCGCAGTCCTACCGGGGCAAAACCCAGCGACTCGTACAGCCGGATGGCCGGGCGATTGGACGGCCGGACCTCGAGGAACGCCCAGCCGTGCCCGGCGGCCCGCGCCTCGTCGAGGAACCACCGCAAAAGCCTGCGGCCGATGCCCTGGCCGCGCAGGTCGGCCCGCACGCACACGTTGAGGATATGCGCCTCGCCGGCGCCCATCGACATGATGCCGTAGCCGCCGATGCCGTCCCCCGCCACCAGCACCCGGCACGAGTACCCCACGCGCAGGCAGTCGCGAAAGATGCCGATGCTCCACGGGAACATGTAGGCAGCGGCCTCGATGTCGATGACCGCGGGCAGGTCCTGCTCGCTCATGCGCCGGTGCGTGATCCGGGCCGGCGGCGGCTCGTCAAGCGCCGTTGCCACGCGCCACCTCCATCGCCAGACGCAGATCTTCCCACACCTTGCGTTTCTCGCCCGGCGAACGCAGCAGGTATGCCGGGTGGTAGGTCACGACCACCGGCGTGTCGAACGGCTCGAGCGTGTGGGTGTGGCCGCGGAGCTTGCCGATCGGCGTGTCCGTGCCAAGCAGGTTCTGGGCGGCGATGCGCCCGACGCACAGGATCAGCCGCGGCCTGATCAGCGCGATCTGTCGCTGCAGGTACGGCATGCAGCAGCGCACTTCTTCGGGCAGCGGGTCGCGGTTGCCCGGTGGCCGGCACTTGAGCACGTTGGCGATGAACACCTGTTCGCGGGCGAGTCCGGCGGCGCGGAGCATAGAGTTGAGCAGCTGTCCGGCGCGGCCGACGAAAGGCTTACCCTGCCGGTCCTCCTCGGCGCCCGGGGCTTCCCCGATCACGAGCCACCGCGCCGCCGGGTCACCCACGCCGAACACCGTGTTGGTGCGGCCGGAAGCGAGAGCGCAGCGCGTGCAGCCCGCGACCGCCCGCTCGAGCGCCGGCCAGTCGAGCGCGGCAATCTGGGCCGCGACCGGGTCCTGGCCGGCTCCCGCCGCGGCATCCAGGCCGCGCTCCCGCGGCACGAAGCGCTCGATGCCGAGCGTGCCGAGGACGGAGGCGCGGCGCGCGTCCATCAGCCGCGCGCCGCCCCGGCGCCGGGCCGGCGCCGAAGCCGCCGCCATGCCCAGGCGCTCGGCGCCGACAGCGCGAATCCGCCGAACAGCGCAAGCAGCACGACCGGCGGCTCGATCGCAATGACCACGAAGGTCAGCGGGATCAGGATCGCGTAGGTGAAGCGCACGCGGCCGGTCGCCTTCACGCCCTTGAAACTCGAATAATAGAAGCGGCTCACCATCAACGCGGCCGCGAGCCCGGTGACGACGAACGCCGTCACCAGGCCGTTGAGTCCGCCGAGCTGGTACTTGTGCGCGCACCAGATGAACGCCGCCGGCACGGCTGCCGCGGACGGCGAGGGCAGCCCTTCGAAGTAGCGCTTGTCGACCGAAGCGGAGCGCGCGTTGAAGCGCGCGAGCCGCAGGGCCGCGGTCACGGCGTAGAAAAACGTGACCAGCCAGCCGATCCGGCCCCAGGTTGCGTTGTACTCGGCCAGCCGGGCCACGCCCCACTGGTAGACGACGATCGCCGGCGCCAGCCCGAACGCGACCATGTCGGACAGGCTGTCGTATTCCTTGCCGAACACCGTCTCGGTATGCGTCCAGCGCGCGACCCGCCCGTCGAGCCCGTCGAACAGCATCGCACCGAATACCGCGATCGCAGCACGGTCGAAATTGCCGTCGATGGCCGCGACGATTGAGTAAAAGCCGGAGAACAGCGTGCCCGTCGTCAGCACGTTCGGCAGCAGAAACACGCCCCGCCGCCGGGGGCGCGCATCAGGGGGCGTCTCGCTACTGCCGTCCGGGGCTGCCATGGCGGAGCGATCATAGGGCTTCGGGAGCGCTGGCAACAGCCCGCGGGGGCCGCGGAGCGGGCCTGCTAATATGCGGCCCGGACGCGCCGTGGGCGCCGCTCCCCGTTCCGTGCAGAGGCCCCGTCCCGAATGCGCTTGTCCGCCTACCCCCTCCAGACCCTCAAGGAAATCCCCGCCGAGGCGGAGATCGTCAGCCATCAGCTGATGCTGCGCGCCGGGCTGATACGGCGCCTGTCGGCCGGCCTGTACACCTGGTTGCCGATGGGCCTGCGGGCGCTGCGCAAGGCCGAGAACATCATCCGCGAGGAAATGAACCGGGCCGGCGCGCTCGAGGTGCTGATGCCGACGGTCCAGCCGGCCGAGCTGTGGCAGGAATCCGGCCGCTGGGACCAGTTCGGGCCGGAGCTGCTGCGCCTGACCGACCGCCACGAGCGGCGTTTCGTCTAC
>Ga0181521_10004792_pt1 | contig 15298 bp, 12 predicted proteins | sample PEATcosm2014_Bin_32_FD_119764 | JGI IMG/M metagenome (GOLD analysis project Ga0181521, IMG submission 119764) | Peatland microbial communities from MTU Mesocosm Facility, Houghton, MI, USA - PEATcosm2014_Bin02_60_metaG | ecosystem: Environmental > Terrestrial > Soil > Wetlands > Peat | place...
GCGGAAAGCCGTTGCCCACGAAATGCTCCTGCGAAATCGCTCCTTCACGCAGCCAATGCCGCCCCCAGCGATAACATTCGTAGGCATCGGCGGTGTTCTGGAAACCGTAGCTGCGCAGCGCGTGCAACACCTCGTCCTGGATGGACTCAATCGTCGGCGGAAAATTCGAAATCAGGTGATGCGGGTCGGAGTTGAGGCAGACGATGGCCGCGTCCGCCAGAAAACCCGCGATGTTTTCCTCCGAACCCTGCGCGCTGAAAACCTTGTCGTTCATGCCCGGCAGAAAATCCCGGTGAAAACCGCCGATGGACTCCGCGGCGCGCAAAATGGCCTTGCCGATGCGGTCCGAATCGAATTTGACCAGCGCCCGGTTGCGCTTCTGGACTTTGACAATGCGGTTTTGAACTGGCATCACCGCGGATTATAATACAGTCGCATCAAGTTACAAAGCCGATTCAACGCAACTTTAAACTGAGCGTGTTGCGGGGCGCGAGTTGTCTCAACTCGCAGCGGGTGCGACTGCCAAGAGGAACGTTCAAAAATATGGTTGCTTGGTTAGCGTTTGCGGGTGCTGCGGTTTGGGACAAACCGCGGTCCGCTCCAGCAAAACACTTTTGAAAATTAACCGGTCGCCTACCAACTGGGCAACTTTTGGGTGGTGGTGGAAGCGCCTGGTGCTTTTGGGGTGGAACTGCCGGGCGCGGTTTTGGGAACCTGGCGGACGAACGGCTTTGGCTGGGGCAATTCCTTATAATTGGCAGGCGTCTGAAAGAGCGATGCGTCAATGGGTTCTTCCTTCGCCGAAATCAGGGCCACCGTGATCGTCTGTCCGCCGCCGGTGACTTGTGACCTTACCACCATGCCCGGCAACGCGCTCAACGCGGGAGTCATATCCGTGTCCGCGCCAGCGGTTTTGTCCAGCCCGGCGAAGTCGGCCCGGATTCGGGCGTAATCCGGATAATTTTTGGCCACCCAGACCGTCCCGGTGATGCCGCGGTCATTCGACCACGTATAAAGCTCCGTATCGTAGTCGCCCACTTTCTGGGTTTTGCCCGTGGCGCGCGGCACGGGCGCTTTGGACGCGGTGCCCGCCGATTTGGCTTGCTGCATCAACTGGCCGGGCGATTTCAAATATAGTTTCTGGCTGTGCAACAGGTTGATGATTTCTCCCGTGTTCAAATCCGTGATGGTGCTCAAGGCCTGCGGCTGGCCGGCATACATGTCCATGCGGATCTTGGTGCCCTTGATCTTTATTGCGGCCACCCCGTTGTAGTTCGGGGTGACGATTTGCTGTTGCGTGACCAGATCGGCCCGCGCACCGGCGGCGCAAACCAGTGCGAGGGAAATAAAAATTCGTTTCATGGCGCACGATAATCCTTCCGGCCTTCGTGGAAGAAAAGAAAAAAACATGAGGTTGTGGTTGTAGCATCGAGCCTGTGGCTCGAAAAATTGAGCCAAGCGAGTCGTCCGACCGGGAGATTCATTCGATGTTCCCATTCTGCCGAACATCGCCCTGCGCCTTGTTGACCGCCTCGGCGCTCTTCAGTCCGGCCGGCCTTCACGCCTAGGGTTACACGGTGAGCAACCTCGTGGCCGATCTTCCGGGTGCGGCGAACATTGACACCAACCTCGTGAATGCCTGGGGACTGGCAATCCTGCCCAAAGACATGCTCCCCGTTAATACCAACGAAAACGCCATTGCCGGATTGTTACGGGACGGACGGAAAACCCACCGGCAGTTATCTCGCGGTGAACCCGGCCCCAGCGGACTGGCCGTGGACCGCGGTGGCGGTTTCAAAGTTACCGACGGCCAGATGATGCGTCCCAGCACCCTGATTTTCGTCACTGATACCAATTCCCAGAGACAATCGGTGCAATGGGCAGGGTCCCGACTGGTCGGGACGCCGCCGGGTATGATGGCCGCGCATCGGTCTTCGCCGGGCTTCGACCCGACAAGGCAGCGCAGCCCTCCCGTCTGGGATAGGTGCCGATTATTATCGGGAAATGGTATGAGAACGGCACCATCCTCGGTTGGAGCATGGACTTCACCAACCCCACCGCCGGAATGTTTGAACCGGAAGCAACTGTGGACGCTGACGGAAGCGGGTGTGGTGATTGAAGACTATCGGCGCGAATACAACCAACAAAGGCCGCACAACCGGTTGGGCTATCTGAGCCTGGCGCAGTTCCCGACGCAAAAATCAATCCATCCCCGACTCCGGTCGGAGATGGACAAAACCAGAACCGTAACCGCCATGAACCCAGTCCTCAGACTAACCCTCTGGGTGGCTCGAAAAAATGAGTCCGGTCAGACTTTGCGGCGGAAGAACCACAGCGCAGCCACGCCCAACCCCGCCAGCGAAATCGTGGTCGGCTCAGGGATAACCGTCAACACGACATTGTCGATCGTCAGGGTGTCGGTGTTGGCGGGGCCGTTCCACTCCCAGGAATTGATTTGGACGTTGAACTGCCAGGTCGCGCCGGTTGGGTTGGCCCCCGCGATGGTGCCCAAGTTTACGCTGAAAGTCTGCCAGGTATTGGCTGCAGTCAACTGGTCGTTGAGCGTCGTGTTTATGAGTTGCGCGCCGCCAAAATAATTGCCCACCCAAGATTGCAGACCAAGCTGGATGTTGCCCGCCTGGCTGCCGTAAGCATCGAACGACAACACGTAGTCCGACGGGTTCGGGTCCGTGTTCCCGGAAACCGTCATCAACTGCACTTGCCCGCCGTAATAGTCGCTCCAAGATGTTGTCGTCATGGTCTCCTGCCAGCTGCCGTTCGGGTTTCCGCCACTTGCTAGCACAGTGTTGGCGGTAGCGGTGGGGCTGCCTCCCGAATACGCGGAAGTGCCGAACGCGCCTGCATACCCGCCGTCAAAGTTCTGGTTGAATACCTGTGCTGGGGCAGTGGCTACGAAGCCACCGAGCACGATCGCCATGGCTGCCAACTGATAACGGGATTTCATAAGTCGAATCGAATAGTTAATGGTTATGGTTTCGTTTTTCGTCAGGCATTCTGAGTGCGCTTGTTTCTGACTATATTGGGATTATTGTGCATTTACCTGGGATCGCCCCGTTGGTGATTACGGTCGGTTTCTCCTTCGCCATCGCGCTGCTGTAAGCTGAGAAACGCAAAATCTGTTTTCATTCCAGCCCCTTCAAACAAAAAACCCCGGCCGAAGCCGGGGTTTTTGAAAGGACTGATAGCTTAAGCGAGACGGCGGCGGAACAGCATCAAGCCGCCTATCGCACCCAAACCGGCCAGCGCCAACGAGGACGGTTCAGGAACAGGCTCGATGCTGATATCGGTATAGTCCACCGTCACCCCAGTACCATCGCCATTTATAATGAATCCCAGTCGGTAATAAGTTTCTGTTAATGCGTTCGCGTCGGTACCGTACGCAGTGAAGGGAACCGTCACAGTGCCTGAGAATACACCGCCGCTGGCCAGCTGGGTGCCATTCAGTTGGGGTTCGTAAGCGTTAGGGGTTCCATCCTGGCCGTAGTAGCCGCTACCTGTATTGACATACGAGCCAAGCTGGAGGTAAGTACCGACGGTAGTAAAGGTTGCCGGATTAATGTAATAGTTATAAGTGAGCTGGTAGCCGGCTGGGTTGTCAATGGCGGCCTGCATCGCAGCATTGAAGGTGGAGGCAGGGGCACCACTAACGGTGCCGGAATTAACATTTGCTACTTGGTAACCGCCAATAGCCTCGCTGATGTAATTGTTGCCACCGATGGGAACGACTGTAGAGGCCGGGCTAGAGCTGAATCCTCCGTTCACCCAACCGTCAGAGGTGTTATCAGAGAAATTGAAAGTAACCGACTGACCTTGCGCTTGAATCGCTCCAAGCCCAACAATGGCAACCGCTGCTGCCAAACTGGTGATCTTCGTTTTGTTACTGTTGATAGTTAAAATTTTCATAAGGCTTTTGATTGAGTTAATGGTTATGGTTTCGTTTTTCGTCAGGCATTCTGAGTGCGCTTGTTTCTGACTATAGTGGGATTATTGTGCATTTACATGGAATTGTCAAGGCCGAAATAACACATCGTGGAAGCAGTTCAATTTCAACCAGTTATACTTACAAGTTTATGCAAATGGCCTTGCCACAGTGCGAGCGCGATATTGCCTGTTTGCGAGCGCATTACGAGCGTGCCACGGAAGGACATTCCGCCAGCCCCGGGCCGAATGGCGAAGCCGACGGCCTCGTCGGCAGAATCACGGCAAATTGAAGTTTCTGCTTTCGAAGAGGGGTCAGGTCGGTGCGCTCTGAACCAACCCGTGTGGGTTGTTCCGGCCGCCCTCTTCGCAATGCAGTCGCCGGAGGAAGTAATTCGATGTTGGACGTTGGATATTTTGCTTTTGGTTCGTCACGTCTTGCGGCGAAATTTTTTTAGCCGGGCCGATTTCTTGTTCCTGGCCTTTGCGCTTCTGGCACTGCTCCATTTGTTTCAATCCATAGCGTCGTTCAATTCCGGCGCACCGTTGGAGGTCGAGATTGAAGTAATGTATTCGCTCATTTCGCTGCTGCTGTTGACCGGCGACTTCGTCAGCGTGGTTCGTCGTCAAGGCCCAACAATCGAGCGAAATAAAAGCAGCCGGCCCCTGCGAGGATTGAAACCACCACGATGATTTCCGCCTGTGTGCCGGGCTGTTTCAGGTCATCGAACCACTCCTCAATTACCGGGCCCATTTTGCCGTAGAGCATTCCCATCTGCCGCGTCTGGGCCTTGTTGTATCCCACCATGGAAAGATCATCCATCACATCCGGAGAGCGCGTCCCCAGCCAATAAACCACGCCCGCGCCGCCAAGACCCAGCACCAGCACAATGAGGCCAATTATCCTGAGCTGGCGCGCATGCCGTCTGGAGGACGAATGGGGGCCGGAGGTTTTGTCGCTTACCGTCATGTGCAAAGTGTTCTACGCGTATCGTCAGGGAAACACAAGTCCGCCGCCGGGTGCCGGGTTGCCAATTTGGCCTGAACCGGCAATGATGTCCGCCATGAAACACAATTCGTATTTTGACGGAAAAGTTCAGAGTTTGGGATTGAACACGCCGGAAGGCTATGCCACGGCCGGCGTGATCGAACCGGGCAAATACACCTTCAAGACTAACTCGGAAGAGCACATGCACGTCGTCGCTGGCACGTTGAAGGCGAAACTGCCGGGTGCCGCGTGGCAGACGTTTTCCAAGGGCCAGTCCTTTGTGGTCCCGGCGCATGCCTCTTTTGAGGTCGAGGCCACGGCGGACATGGCCTACCTCTGCTTTTACAAAAAGTAGTTTGTAGCGGCGCTCTGTGAGCGCCGGAAGATGGCGGCGGTCACAGACCGCCGCTACAAAAGAATGATCGCGCACCTCCGGCGACGCGCCTTAATTCCATCGGCGGGCAGGGGCGTTTCCCAAATCAGAAACGGATCACGACCTGGACGGCTTGCGGAACGTGCGCTTTGGTCCGGGTGCCTTGGGAGATTTCCCGCTGCGGGCGGCCACCTCGATTGCCCGGCGCGCCCATGCCACCAGCTCTTCCCGGTTCTCCAGCACGTCCGGCGGCACTTCATGGTAAGCCATCGTCATCACCTTGCCCTTCATCTCGTAGGTGAACGGCCCCATTCCGCGCGCCGTGTAATCCGCCTGCGACCGCGCGTCCGTTTTGAAAAACAGCCGCCCCTCGTCCAGAATCCCGAAGAACCGCCCGCCCGAATACAATCCATGCGCGCCGAACATCGCCCTGGCGCACAACTCCGGCAACGCGCCCAACTGGTCGAGGACAAATTCTTTGAAGGAGTCGTCGGGCATGATGCAAACGTGGGGAAAGATTTAACGCAAAGACGCAAAGGTGCAAGGTCGCAAAATAGATACGACCTTTCATCTGAATCCTGGCGTCTTTGCAGTGCTATCTCATGACATCGTTCCTTTCTGAGAAGATTTTTCACCACGGATGGACACGGATTCACACGGATTGGAAAGAGGGGAGCATAATGCTTGACACGAATTGCGCGAATTATCGCCAACTGAATTCGCGTCAATTCGCGAAATTCGCGTCTCGCCCTTATCCGTGTCCATCCGTGGTTAAAGAAAAAGCTCTGCGGTTCTCTGCGTCCTCGGCGTCTCTGCGTTGAAGGCGTTTCCGTTTGGTTGCGGCTCCGCCGCGCCATGCCTTGGCGTTGAAATTTGGCGCGCCTGAAGGCCACGATCCGCCGTTACAGGGTTGCAGCCGCCATCATTCTTTCGCTATTGTCACCGCATGGCAGATTCCCTGAAGGATCCGGCGGCAGGCTCCGTGTCTGCCACCCGTGCACGCTACGGCGTCCTGGCTTTTGCCCTCGTGGTCACCGCCATTTCCTATCTCGACCGCGTGTGCATCTCCATGAATACGCCGTTCATGCAGAAGGACCTCCATTTGAGCGACGCGCAAATGGGTTTGGTGTTCAGCGCGTTCACCTTCGCGTATGCCGTTTTCGAAATCCCCGCCGGCTGGCTGGCCGACCGGTTCGGACCGCGGCTGATGATGGCGCGCGTGGTCCTGTGGTGGTCGTTAATGACCGTCGTGACCGGCCTGGTGGGGGGATTCATCTCCCTGTTTTGCGTGCAGTTCCTGTTTGGCATGGGCGAAGCGGGTGTGTTCCCCGGCCTTTCCCGCGCCTTTTCGCGGTGGCTGCCCGAAAGCTGGCGCGGCAACGCGTTTGGACTGGCCATCATGACCGCACTGATCGGCGGCGCCATCACTCAAAAACTGACGGCCGGACTGCTCGGCGCCTCGCACGGCAACTGGCGGATGATTTTCTTCCTGTACTCGCTCACCGGATTCGTGTGGGTCGGGGCGTGGTACTGGTGGTTTCGCGATGACCCGCACCATCACCGTTCCGTGAACGAGGCCGAGTTGAAGTTCATCGGCACGCCTCCGCCCGCGTTACACCCGCACGTGCCCTGGTCGAGCCTGTTGCGCAACCGTTCCCTGTTCCTCCTGTGCGGCATGTATTATGGCGTGCTTTACGGCTGGTATTTTTTCCTGACGTGGATGCCGAAATACCTGCTCGAAGCCCGCGGGTTCGACCTCAAAACCACCGGCTGGTTCGCCATGTTGCCGCTGCTCTGCATGGCAGCGGGCGTGGCGGGCGGTGGCTGGGTGAGCGACCGCCTCATCCGGCGCGTGGGCCGGCGTTGGGGACGACGCATCCCCGGCCTGATCGGCCTGCCGCTGGCCGCCGTGCTGCTGGTGGCGGCGGTCACGACAAAGGATGCAAAGACGTCGGCCTTTCTCTTTGCCGCCGCGGCCGGGCTGGCCACGTTTGGCGTCGCCGCCGGCTGGGCGACGTGTCTGGACATCGGCGGCCACCACGCCGGCGTCATCACCGGTGCGATGAACACCTTCGGCAACCTGGGCGGCACGACCATGCCGCTGCTGATGGGACTGAGCCTTAGCCGGTGGGGTTCCTGGAACATCTCGCTGTTGACCGTGGCGTTCTTCTATTTGTGCTCCGCCGCCTGCTGGCTGGGTATCAAAGCCGACGAACCGATCCCGGACACCTGACTGGGCAACGGATTTAACGCAAAGACGCGAAGGCGCAAAGTCGCAAATGCCGCGAAGCGGCGCCGGAAATTAACCGGTGACAACGTCCCCGGTTGGCGTGAAGAATAAATCACGTCCCGGCGGGACGATGGAAAAGGTTTGCGTGCTTCCACCGTCCCGTCAGGACGGATTTAAATGTTGGGCGATAAACCCGGCACGATGTGCCGGGCTAATTTCCGGTGTCCCTGCCGGGACGGGACGCGCCACTCCGGCAACGCGCTCAATGGGTCGAGTGCAAATTCTTTGAACGATTCGTCAGCCATGATGCAAAGTCCGACATCAACCATGCAGCCTTTTCTTTCGGCGTAATCCCGAAGCGATGTCCGCCCCAATGGACGCCGCTACTTTCCGGATGTTTCGTGATCGCCCGTGTACGCAACGCCGTTGATCTTCACGTTGTTTAATTTCAAGTTCTTCACTTGTTTGATCACCACCCCGGGATCGTTCAATTTGATGTCAATGTTCTCCAGGGTGACATTCTGCACGGTGCTCTTTGCCGGCCCATTAATCCGGCCGAAGTCGTTCAGCGTGCCGGTGATGTTGGCCAGGGTCACATGATCAACCAACTGGCTGGGCGGAGGCTGGCCGTGCAGATCAAAAAATTGGTTCCAGCCCTCTATCGAAACCAGTTTCGCCGCTGGATTGTCCACCGTGATGTTCCGGGCGGTGATGTTCTCGTAAACTTGCGGCGTATCGGGCCGGAGTTTGAGCTTCAACACGCAGTTTCTTTCCGTGCCCACCAGCCGGCAATTTTCCATGACCACATCGCGCACCACGGAAGCCTCGCTGCCCAGGGTCAACCCGGCATTGCCCAGGCCGAAGGTGCAGTCGGAGATGTGAATGTGGGTCACCGGCGGGCTTTCCTTGTCCTCCATGGCGAACGGTCCCTTGTCACCCTTCAGGGCAATGTTGTCATCGCTCACGGAGATGTAACAACCGCGAATGGTCACGTCCTGGCAACTGTCCACATCAATGCCGTCGGTGCTCGGCGAATGGGGCGGCGCCCGGATGTCCAGCTTCTCGACCACCACATTCTGACAGCGGTAAAGATGCAGGTTCCAGAACCCGGAATCGCGCAGTGAAATGCCGCTGATTTGCACGTCCTTCGAGTCTTGAATGAACAGGTTCCGCGGACGTTCATCGTCGACATTTTGGGTCAATCGATTTGTGGCGCGCCGTTCCCAGAACGCATCCCAGAACGGCTTGCCCCCGCCCTGGATGGCGCCTTCGCCCGTGATGCGGAGGTGATCCACGTTTTTGGCGTTGACCAATGCCGGACGCCAGACCTGGGCATGTCCCTCGATGCGCGTCTCCATCGCCGGATAATCTTCAATGTTGGTGGAACCCCTGAGCACCGCACCTTGGTCCAGATGCAGATTGACGCCGGGCTTCAGAAAAATGGCGCCCGTCAGAAATTCACCCGGTGGAATCACCAGCGTCCCGCCACCGTTCGTGGCCAGTTGGTCAATCGCCTTCTGGATGACCGGCGTATTCAGCATCACCCCGTCGCCCACCGCGCCCACGGCGGCAATGGACACCCGATTGCTCTCCGCAGCGTTCCCGGCTGAGATGAAGGAGATGAGCAATGCGGCGGCAATGGCAAATCCGCGTAGCACAAATTTTTTGAATAATTTGTCAGGCATGCTTGGCAGAATGTACGTAAAGCTGGCAGGAATCCAATAATATTCCGTCCCGCCGAACAGCGCTTGCAGCGTTTGCTCCCGGCCTTCGGTTGAGTTTAAATAAATTTGTGCTATGCTGTGCGAATTATCGCCCCCATGAAACAAACGGTTGTCTTTATTTTAGCCTTCCTGACTTTGGCCGGTTGGGTACGCGCCGCCAATCCGGCGATGCCGACCATTCCCACCACTATTTTCAATGTCATGGCTTACGGCGCCATCGGTGACGGGATGAAGGATAACACGACCAACATTCAAAACACCATCAATGCGGCGAACGCGGCGGGCGGCGGCATCGTCGAGATTCCGGCGGGCACGTTCCTGAGCGGCCCCATCACGCTGCTCAACAGCATCAATTTGCAAGTGGACACCAACGCGATGCTCCAGATGCTGCCCTATGAAACTTATCCGGGTGGTGCCACCAACGCACAAACCTTCATCTGTTGCAATAATGTTCATGACTTGGAAATCAGCGGCTGGGGCAGGATTGACGGTCAGGGCGCCGCCTGGTGGGCGGCGTTTAATTCCAACCCAAACTTGGTCCGCCCCATGATGCTCAACTTGTATTCCGTCAACCGGCTTTTCATCCATGACATCACTTATCAGAACCCGCCGTATCATCATTGTGGCCTGCGGAACAACAGCGGCAACATCACCATCAGTAATCTGACCGAGAACACCCCATATCCCTCGCCCAATACCGACGGGCTTAATTTCGTCGGCACCAACAGCATCATTGAGAATTGTCACATCAGCGTTGGCGACGATAACATCGCCATGGGCTCCACCGGCCCCATCAACGATCTGCTCATCACCAATTGCACTTTTGGCACCGGGCACGGCGTTTCCATCGGCAGCGGCATTTCCGTGGGAATATCGAACCTGACCGTCATCAACTGCACTTTCAACGGATCGGATTATGGCATTCGCATGAAGTCCGACACCAACAGCGGCGGCTTGGTGCAGAACCTGAATTATCTCAACCTCGGCATGACCAATGTCAAATATGGGGCGATAACCATTTACAGCTACTACAACGAAATCGGAACGCCCACCAGCATTACTCCCGCGAACGCCGCCGGGGAAATCATCAGCCCCGTCAACAGCACGACTCCCGTCTGGCGTAACATCACCATCAGCAACTTGACCGCGACTGTGAGCAGCAGCGGAGTTGCGGGCATCATTTGGGGACGAACGGAATTGCCCGCCACCAACATCATCATGAGCCACGTCAACATCACCGCCTCGAAAACTTTCGACATTTACAACGCGCAAGGCATCCAGTTTCTGGATTCTACAATCACCACCGGCAGCGGCAAGACCTTCACCCTTTGGAACGCCAACGTCACCATCAGCAACACCGTGCCCTCAACCGGCTTTGTCACCTTCGACGGGATGGGCGGCAACACCAACGACTCGCTGGCGCTTTACAACGCCCGCGCTTCCATGACCAGCACCGACGCGTTTGGCGCCAACCCCATCACGTTGAGCGGGTGTGTGCTGACCAACAACGGCAACCTCACGTTCTCCAACAACGATGTGATAAACTTTGCGTTGGGGACGAACAACTCCGCCATTGTGGTTGCCGGCAATCTTAACCTGAGAGGCACGCTCAACATCACGAATGCCGCCGGCTTCACGGCCACCAATTACATTCTGTTCACCTACTCTGGCAGTTTGACCAACACCCCGGTTCTCGGCGCGAAACCGGTCATCAACAGTTACATTTACCGCCTCGACACCAACACCGCCGGGCAGGTGAAGCTCGTGGTTGCCGTGCCGTCGCCGCCGAACTTCGGGAACATCCGGGTTGCGAACGGGGGCGGCGGAAGTTTTGTGATGAGCGGCACTGGTGGCGTGACCAATGGCACTTACTACGTCCTGGCTTCGACGAACCTCGCGCTGCCGTTGAACCAATGGACGCCCGTTGCGACCAATCCATTTGACGGCAACGGCAACTTCGCCTTCACCAACACGCCCGCTGCAAACTCCCCGCAGATGTTTTACCGGTTGCAACTGCCGTGAACCCCGGTGCGCCACGCCGGCAACGCGCTCAATGGGTTTGCCGGATTCTCTCACTCAAATCGGTCGCACCGGTGCCGCCGATGACGAATTGGATGCGAAAAGACGAATACCTGTTGTGGCACAGACCTCTGGTCTGTGTTGTAAATTCACAGGCCGGAGGCCTGTGCCACGAGAAGTCACGTCTTGGCATCTTTGCGCCTTGGCATTGAAAATAAACTAGTGAAACTTCGGCTACGCGCTCAGCACCGGTTACAGCAATTGGAGCAATCCCGTCTCGCACATGGCGGTTTGGATAAACGGCAACGCGCTCAACCGGTCGAGCACAAAATATTTGAATGACTGCTCTATTTTATTGTGACATAACCTGTCGTAGAAATTCGGAAGGTATGTATCCTCGGTTTGTACGGTGTTTACCCTTTCAGTGCTTCTTTCGCCCAAGTGTCTTTCAATGTAATCGTCCGATTCAAAACAAGCTTGCCGGGGGCACCGTCTTTGTCCAACGCAAAGTAGGCGAGGCGCTCGAATTGATAGCGCAACTCCGGTTTCGCATCTTTCAGGCTTGGCTCACACTTTGCCGTCACGACTTCGAGGCTGTGCGGATTGAGCGTGGATTTAAAGTCATTGGCACGAGGCTCCGCTGACAGCTCCGACCCAGCTGCGGCTGTCGCCTTGTCCGGCTCGGGAACGGTGAAGAGACGGTCGTAAAGGCGCACTTCGGCATCCACGGCGTGCGCGGCGCTTACCCAATGAATCGTTCCTTTGACCTTGCGGTTCGCCGTCGGGCCGCCGGTCTTGCTGCCGAGGTCGGCGGTGCAGCGCAATTCCGTGATGTTGCCAGTAGCGTCCTTCACCACTTCGTCGCATTTGATGATGTAGGCGTATTTGAGCCGGACTTCGCCACCGGGTTTTAACCGGAAATATTTCGGCGGTGGTACTTCCTTGAAATCGTCCTGCTCGATGTAAAGCGTGCGGCTGAACGGAATCTTGCGCGTGCCGGCGTTCGGGTCTTCGGGATTATTCACCGCGTCCAGTTCCTCGGTCTTGCCTTCGGGATAATTTGTGATAGCCACTTTTATTGGCCGCAACACGGCGAGGCGGCGCAGGGCGATTTTGTTCAGTTCCTCGCGGATGGCGTGTTCGAGCACGGCCACGTCGGTGAGGCCGTTGTATTTGGTGATGCCGATGTTGTAGGCAAACGCCCTGAGGGCGACCGCAGGTACTCCCCGACGTCTGATGCCGCTGATAGTCGGCATGCGCGGATCGTCCCAGCCGCTCACGAGGTTTTCATTCACAAGTTGCATGAGCTTGCGTTTGCTCATGATGGTGTAACCGACGCTGAGCCGGGCGAATTCGTATTGATGGGGCAGGGGACGCGGCAGGTCGAGATTCTCCAGGATCCAGTCGTACAGCGGGCGGTGCACCTCGAATTCCAGCGTGCAAATGCTGTGCGTGATGCCTTCGATATAATCGCTCAGGCAATGCGCGAAATCATACATGGGATAAACACACCATTTTCCGCCGGTGTGATGATGGTCGGCGTGGCGGATGCGGTAAATGAGCGGGTCGCGCATCCAGATGTTTGGCGCGGTAACGTCAATCTTCGCGCGGAGCGTGCGCGTGCCGTCGGGGAACTCGCCGGCCTTCATCCGGGTGAACAGGTCGAGGTTTTCCTCGATGCTGCGGTTGCGGAACGGGCTTTCCTTGGCGTTGCGGCGGTATTCGTCGGTTTCGTCCGGCGTCAGGTCGCAGACGTAGGCCTTGCCCTTCTTGATGAGCGCGACGGCGCATTCGTAAAGCTGGTCGAAGTAGTCGGAAGCGTAGAAAGGTTCCGTGGCACAGGTCTCTGACCTGTGTTCAGTGGTCTTTGCTCCTGACTTTTCACACAGACCAGAGGTCTGTGCCACGATAGGTCCAAGATAAAAGTCGGATTTGCCATTGGAGGTGACGGTTTCGGGCGTTTTGCCTTTCGGTTTGAGTCCAAGATTTTTGTCGGCCCAGCCGGCGATAAGCCAGTTCACGTCCTCGATGATGGAGTCCACGTATTCGACGTCTTCCTTGGTCGGGTTGGTGTCGTCCATGCGCAGGTTGCAGACGCCGCCGAACTCGTGGGCGATGCCGAAGTTGAGGCAGATGCTTTTGGCGTGGCCGATGTGCAGATAACCGTTGGGCTCGGGCGGGAAGCGGGTGTGGATGCGCGGATATTTTTTCTCGGCAACGTGCTTGGCGACGATGTCACGGATAAAATCCGAAGGCGTCGGTGCGGCGGCGGCATTGTCGGTCGTGGGCTTGCTCATGTTGTCAGGTGCAGGCTAACAAATGCGTGCCAGCTTGTCCAACGATGGGAAAACAGGTGGTGGGCCAGTTTGAGCCAGGATAGGCGGGGCATCTGGAGACAGAAATCACAAGCAAAAACCTAAGTCCTAAACCATAACGGGGCAAGTGACACAAACCTATGAACATTTAAGTGACAGAAACCTGTGAACACCTCAGCCCCGGCTGTGAGGGAGGCAAACCCCACTGGGTGGCACAGCGGAGGCGAGCGAAGCGAGCTGGAGCGCAGCCGCCCAGTGGGGTTTGCGCCGCCAACAGACCCGCATTTTTTAAGCCGCTGCCGACTACCGCCATGAGGGGCGGGCGGCGCACACCACATCGAGTTGGACAATTCTGATACCGTCAATGACGGCCAGACGTCATCCACATCACCAATGATCCCACGGTACAAAGGCTGGCGGCCATGACCAGCATGATGATGAACATTTGGTGTTTGCGCTGATCGCGCGCCAAATGCGGGAAAAGCAGCTTCCCCGTGCGTTGAACAAGATATTCAGTCATAGTTTTAAGTTGTTAAGTTTTCCAAGCCCTCCCCAAATACCCGGCTGCGAATCATGCCTCCCCAAGCAAACCTCATACCAGCATGACCATGAACAATAACTGCCTTTCTTGAGCAATCTTCCGCAAAAAATTAGAAAAAAGGAGGGGCTAAAAAATGTCCACCCGGAAGACACGCTGCCTTGAAATCAATCCGCGGGCAGGTCAGGAAGTGATCGTTTTGTTTTTGGCGCGCGATTCTTCGGCGAGCTTTTCTTTGAACTTCGACAGCGCCTTTTGCAGCCGCTGGTTGCCGACGGCCAGAATTTGCGCCGCCAGAATGCCGGCGTTCTTCGCCGCGCCGATGCCGACCGTGGCCACCGGCACGCCCGGCGGCATTTGGACGATGGACAGCAGCGAGTCCAGGCCGTTCAGTGATTTGCTTTCAATCGGCACGCCGATGACCGGCAGCGTCGTGAGCGCCGCCGTCACGCCCGGCAGATGCGCCGCGCCGCCCGCGCCGGCGATGATGACGCGCAGGCCGCGTTCGTGCGCTTTGCCGGCGTATTGCTCCAAATCCTTCGGCGTGCGATGGGCCGAAATGACTTTCGCTTCATAATCAATTTTGAATTGCGCGCACACCTCGGCGGCGGCTTTCATCGTCGGCCAATCGGAATCGCTGCCCATGAGAATTCCAACCAAAGGTTTGGTTTCACTCACTTTCATTGGCGGACAAATTACCTATTCCAATACCGAAAGTCATCATTTGAAAATTAGAGGTGATCAAGCGGGGCACTTGACACTACCCCCAGTGATGGTAGGGCAAACCTGCCGGTTTGCCCCAATCTCACCGCCAGCAAGCGCAGCATTGCTGGCGGAACCATGGGCTACGCACGCCAGAACATCGCTCCGCTCGTTCTGTTGGAAGTTTGGGCGGCGCGGCAGCGCCGCCCTACCTTGGTGGCGGTGAAATGCTCCGAATTGAATTGGTGCAAATCCGCGGGATTCGTGTCATACTCCGGTGTCTCCGGCCATGACGACCGCCAACAAAATCACGATCCTGCGAATCCTGCTGATCCCGTTTTTTGTCGTCGAATTGATTTATTACCTCCAAACCGGCAACGAAGTTCACCGGCTGCTGGCAATCCTTTCGTTTGCGGTCACGGCGATTCTGGACGGTGTGGACGGTTACATCGCGCGGCGTTACAACCAAA
>Ga0181521_10004793_pt1 | contig 15297 bp, 12 predicted proteins | sample PEATcosm2014_Bin_32_FD_119764 | JGI IMG/M metagenome (GOLD analysis project Ga0181521, IMG submission 119764) | Peatland microbial communities from MTU Mesocosm Facility, Houghton, MI, USA - PEATcosm2014_Bin02_60_metaG | ecosystem: Environmental > Terrestrial > Soil > Wetlands > Peat | place...
AGCCGGAAATCGTCCGTGATGCCGATTCTGGTGGCGGAGTGCAGCCTGGAGTGGAAGTAGCAGAAGGCGTGGCCGCGGAGCGCAGGAGACTCGCAGCGAATTCCGTTGGGCCTGATGTGCCGGCAAGCCAGATACATTATGGGACCCTCCCCCCCACCCATTTTGGGGGTTAATTGCTTTGCTTTGTGTAGGTTGTACCTTTTACCTTTGACTCCAAGCGATTGAAAAGAAGCGACTTGGGAGTCAAAATCCTCTAGAATAAGGACTTACAGAGCAGGTTTCAGGTCCCAGGTTTCAGCCCCGAAAAAGCGGGCGGCGCGTTGCCGCGCCGCCCTATCGCATGCTCGTTTCTTCAACCTGGGATCAGTCTAGCGTGTTCGAAGAAATCTTCTGCAAAGGCGGGGAGGGTCTTATGGCTTTGGATTCATTGGGTTGCGGCGGGGTGAGTGCGGCGAGGGATTGACGGGTCGAAGAGCTTGCGATTTATGGACGGCTGACAATAGATATCGGGCGTGGCAGGCTTGCCAGAATCCTAGCCGTCTTCTCTATGCAAGATTCTCGCTGCCCTATGACGGTGACCGTATCTTCACCTTTTCCCTAATTCAGCTAAGTATGTTGTTGCCACTGCTGCGCTCTTATATAGTTTGCTCGCCTTTATATTGACAAGGTGGTTTATAGTGGCAAGACGGTATATTCTAGAAGAGAGGTTGAGATTCCGTGGGTGGTGTTGCAAATATTAAGAAGTCCAGACGAGAAGAAATCCTCGAAGAGATGGAGGGAATCTTCATGTCTGCCACGGATAAGATGGAAATCACTGAGATTCATGCCTTAAACCAAAAAGCCTCGAACATTATCGCCGCCGGCCACCCTGCTGAACGTTCTGCGCCGAAACCGAAATCTCGCCGTAAAGCTCATAGTAAAGGGCTTTTGCTCGTTCGCGCTGCTCAGAAGTAAAGCCGTTCCCCTCCATTAGCTTAAGCAATCCTGGCAAATTCCTGTCCTCTATCATCTTGCGGGCCTGCGCCCACAGGAGCTTCTGCTCCTCTTCTTTTTCCCGATCAATATACGGCTTCGGGTCTGGCCGGATGTAATCGTTTGCGTCTCGCATCTATTGACCCCTGCTCTGCAACCTCTCCGGTTCGCTCTGCGGCGTTGCTTCCAGAAAGTATACAGCCAACCGCCTGCTCACAGCAAGAATTTTGACAGCTTCAATCCTGCTGGAATTCTGGAGTTTTTTCTGGAACTTCGCATTTTGCTACTTGATTAGCGACTGGAGATTGAGCTATAGTAGGAACGAAAGGGGCGAAACGATGGCGTATGAGGTGTTTGAAAAGAAGTCCATGGCGCGTCGCGGAACACCAGTAATGTCAATCTCAAAGCTCGGGCAGGTAGTCTTTAACCAGCCCGCTGCCGGAATCCTGCAGAAAGAAGCAATCGAGAGGGTGCTTTTGTTGTGGGATAGTTCCGCCAAGAAATTGGCATTGAAGGCTACTTCCAACAAGAATGATCCCAGAGCGTACACAATTAGATTTAATCCCAAGGGTAACGGGGCTAGCTTTTCTGCAAAGACATTCCTCGATTACATCGGGGTTGACTTCGAACAGCGGAAGCAGCTTGCGGTGGAAATCAACACCAACAGCGAATATTTCATTGAAACGAAGATTCCTGATTCATTCTTTAGGAAGCAGATTGCACAGGTATCTGCAATATAGGGATTGATGCCCGGTAGCTCAGATGGATAGAGCGCCAAAATGCGAGGGCTGGGCGTCACCTCAATGACCCACCCAGCCCTTCCCTTGGAGGTCGAAGGTTCGAGTCCTCCCCGGGCATTCCAGATTGTTCTCAGTCAATTATAGTTCTCTCGGTGTATGCTTGCAGCATGAAAACCGCGCCAGTAGCACCAAAGGCACGTAACCGACGCAACCCAAATTGGAAGAACCCCGTAAAATGTAGACCGGCAAAGGAATCCACGCTGAACACCATGGGTGACTTCCAGCAGTTTACCGACCTGATGCGCCGGATCATACATAAGAAAGTCACTCAGTAGGCTTTCGCTTCCCTCTTCCCTGCCGCTGCCTACTCGGCGCGAAGTCCCTCCTTCCCGGCCAACTTCGCATAAGTGAGTCTCTTCCCCACAACCCGACACGACGAGGAGTTTATCGCGGCATTGCCTCGCACTTCATTTCTCGAAAAAATGGGCGAGCGGGTTGTGGCATGAGTGAACTCATGCCCTGATACAAGGCGTCAGGGGCTGAAGCCCACGCATTTTTTGCGGTCTTTTCGGCACGACTGAAGTCGTGCCCTGATACAAAGCAAGCACGTTCGGTGTTTGCGGTTGAATTCGTGCGGGGGTCAGGAGACCACCGCGACAGCCGGTCTGGAGACCGGCGGTACACAGCCTGGCTACGCCTTGGCGGAGCTCGCCGGCGGCTGCGGCAGCTCGGGGTGCGCTCCGTTCGTCGGCGTGGCCGGAGACACCTTCTGCATTAGCAGCGCGCCCAGGCCTTCGAGAACTCCGCTGGCGTTGCCGCCGCCTCCGGCGACCAGCGTGTTGGGCATGAACGGGACGTTGCTTCTGGAAAGAGCTTCGATGGCATTGACGAGAGCTGTGGCGCCCTGGCCCAATGCTGCGACTTGTTTTTGATAGGCTTCGGCGCGGGCCAAACCAACCGCTCGCACCTGCGCGCCCTGGGCTGTGCCGGTGCGCTCGATGTAAGTCGACTCGCCGTCGGCTTCGGCCTTGCGCGCTTCGGCATTGTTTTTCTTGATATCGACGCCGACTGCGGCTTGGGCTAGTTGGGCCTGCATGTCGGCGGTGCCGCGCGCTTTCTCCGTCTCGATGCGCTGGTCCTGCGCCTGGCGCTGCATCTTGAAGGTTTCTACCTGCTGGTGCGCTACCTCGCGCTCGGTGAGCACCGTGACCAGCGCGGCTGGGTAGATTACATCCTGGATGTAGACGCCGCGGGTTTCGATCTCGTACTCGGCGAGCTTCCTTTGGATGTAGGTGAACGCCTCCTCCTGGACGACCTGGCGCGTCTGGATGAACTTGATGGCTTCCATGCCGCCGATTTTGTCGCGGAACAGATTGCCGACGGCTGCCTGCAGGACTTCGTTGACCAGATTTTCCATGGAGCCGACCATGGAGATCACGCGCGGAGCCTTGGTGTCGGGAACGTGGATGAGGACCTGGAGGTCGATGGAAAAGACAAAGCCCTCGTTACTTTTCGCAATGATGGGCTCGAGGCGCGCGTCGAGGCCGTGGGCTCCGGTAACGTCCTTGGCCCAGTCGAGCTTGAGGATTGCGGTGAGAACAACTTTGGCGTCGTAGATGCGCGGATTGATGGGATATTTGCCGGTGCGCAAAGCTTCCTGCCAGATGCCTTGATGGCCGGGCCGCACCAGGCTGCCGAATTTGAAGCCGACGCCGGAGGTGTCCTGGGTGGGCAGGCCGACGTAAGCCTTGATCACGGCGACTTGACCCTGTTCGACGACCAGCATCGGAACCTGCTCCACGCGCACCAGGAAAGGGTTCAGGTTGTATGCGCCGTAGAGAAGCGGATCGTGTTGCAGGCCGATTTTGCCGCCGGCGTCGAGGAATTGCTGGAAATCCTGGTAGTTGTTGTGCAGCGTGTTTTTGCTGCCGAGGATGGCGGCGATGAGTTGAAAGTCGGTGGTTTCGGGCTTCTTTTCGAGTTCCGCGACATCGTCGAAGACGCCCAGGCGGCTGGCGATGGCGCCCGCCTGCAGCGGCTGGCCTTCGAGCGAGGTGACAATGCCGATCATGTCCGCGACCTTGCCGCTTTCGGTGGGCCGGGGCGCAATGCGCGTCACTTCGAGCTGGCGCTCTTCGAGGCCGAAGGCGGTGAAGGTGAGCCGGCCCGTCTCATCGGCCAGCTTGCGGTAGGTATCGGTGATGGGAACGCCGAAGACCTGCGGCTTGGTGATGATGAGGAAGGCTACAGGATGGATGGGGGCCAGCATGCCGGGCGAAAGCACCGGCCGTTGCACGCCCTTTTGCCCGCCGTTGGCGACGAAGCTTGCAACGTCGGTGAAGTTGCCGAACTCGTTTTTGTACACGCCTGACTTTGCGCCGATGGGTGTGGGCGCGCCCACTTGCGCGATGACCACGCCGATTTGGCCGGCCGGGACCTGCACCCACGGATGTTTGGCAACCGCGTAAATCACGCAGAACTTGAAGCGCAGGCCGGGCATGAGCAGTTCCGCCTGGTAGCCGGCCTCGCCTTTGAAAGCGATTGGGTTGTCGCCGGGTAACTTTGCGCCAAAGCGCTTGCGGACCAGGCCGACTTGCGTGGGACCTATGCTGTAGATCGACTTGGCAATGAGAACGATAAGAATGAAGAGGCTGAGAAGAACCACTCCTTCAAGAAGAGTGGCGGGCGACAACATACCGTCGAACATACTTCCTCCCGTGTCCGGGACAGGACCCCATTCGGCCCACATTTTCGGGGACGTCTAAGGATACTCCCGAATGCAGGGAACGAGGGGACCGAGGAAACCGGGGCGTGACGCACGAGGTGCGAATGAAAAAATCATCTTCTTGCCTGTAGACGAAAGACGTAACTTAACGATAAAAGAACAAGAGATACCCATGGCGGAAATCGGGCAGTCCGGACCAGAGGAATTTGGAGCCGCTCGGCGAGATGCGGCGCCCGGGGTTGCGTCGACGCGAGACTCGCTTGCAAGTCCGCAGAAATACTGCGTTTACAACCAAACCCGAGAGCGTTTCGTGGCCACCGATGTAGAAGGTGCCCATGGTTCACCTGACGCCGCTGCAGCGCGCCTGCGAGCCATGGAACAGGGCGTCGGAACCGGGCTCTGGATTCTTCCTTACCAGGAAATCTCTCCAACCAGCATCCGCTTTCCGCTGGATCTGGTGTTCCTGAACAACGATTGTGCCGTTCTTGCCATTGTTGAGTCGTTTCCCCTTGCCGGCGTGCCCGCTTCAGGTGCAAACGCGCTGAGCGTCCTCGCCTTTCCGGCAGACGCTCTGGCCAAGGGAGAGATGCGCGACGGCGATCGGTTGATCATCTCCAAACCCGAAGAGATGAAGCAGCATTTGCGGAGAATGAAGGAAGCAAAAGCTGAAGCGCCGAGCTCTCCGGGGCCTTTTTGGGAGCAATTCGCCGTCACCTCCGCCGCGGCACCCACCGGCCCAGCGATGGAGGAACCGGTCGAAAGCGTGGTGGATCGTGGGAGGGCCGCGCCCGTTGAGGTTAAGCCTATTGAGCCTGCGCCAATTGAGCCTGCGCCTGCGAAGGCAAAGATTGCTGGTGGAAAATCGGCCGGTAAGGAAGAGCTTGCGGCTACGCCGGCTATCGAAACCGACACCTGGAAGAAAAGGGTTGGAGCCAGGAGTTGGTTAACGAACCTGCTGCTGGGGGATCCTGTCGACCCGCGCGCATCGCGGGAGATGGTGCCGGGATTGATTGCGTATTACTTTACCGGCGGCAATCCGGTGGCGCAGGAGGTGCGCGATATCAGTGCGACGGGGATCTACATCGTCACGAACGAGCGCTGGTACCCCGGAACGGTGGTCCGCGTCACTTTGACAGACCGGGATCATCCCACGGCTGACCGAACCCTCACCGTCAATGCAAAAGCTATTCGGTGGGGAAAGGATGGTGTCGGCCTCGAATTGGTCCTGGAAAAAGAGGACCAGAAAGCGACCGCGATTGCTGAGACGTTGGAACGAACCCTCGGAGTGGACCCCGCCCGTGTCGAAGCGTTCCTGGAAAACCTTAAAACGCCGCCATCGCAGGAATGAAGTTCGGCCGCAGGGCCGGCCCGATGACAGCAGGAACAGGCAATCGAGAGCAGTCAGTCAATATTTTGCGGCCAGGGATCTTGCGGCCGCGGAGAATTCCGGCTTCTGCGCTTCGGCAGCACGCGCCTTGCGTTTTTTGCCTGCGGGAGCGCTACTGGCGGCGGCGGAGGATTGCGGCTGGACGCCAGCGTTTTCGCCCATCACGTGCAAGCGCAGGAAGTTGGTGGAACCGGACTTGGTGCGCGTGCCGGCCACAATGGCGATGACCTCGCGCGGGCGGACGTAGCCGCCCTTTTCCAGCATCTTCTCGGCAAGGTCGACCATGGCTTCAGTGGTGTTGGCCTTGGGGCAGCGGATGGGGGTGGTGCCCCAGAGAAGATTAAGGCGATTGACGGTGACCTCGACGGGACTGAGCGCGAAGATGGGCGCGGAGGGGTGGTACTTGGAAAGCTGGCGCGCCGTGGCCCCCGACTCGGTAAATAGCGCGATGCCGCGCAGGTCGAGATCGTCGGCGGCGTGAGCCGTGGCTTCGCAGATGGTTTGAGCGATGGAGAGATGGGTGAGGCGCTCGCGGGGCGCGCTTTCGAGGTTCTCTTTGATGTGGAGCTCGGTTTCGCTCACGATGCGCGCCATCATGGCCACGGATTCGACGGGGTACTTGCCCACAGCCGATTCACCGGAGAGCATGACGGCGTCGGTGCCGTCGTAAATGGCGTTGGCCACGTCGGAGACCTCGGCGCGCGTGGGCCGCGGATTCTCGATCATGGATTCGAGCATCTGTGTGGCCGTGATGACAGGCTTGGAGTACTCGGCGGCGCGGCGGATCATGAATTTCTGAATGGCGGGCACCTTTTCCGGCGGAAGCTCAACGCCCAGGTCGCCGCGTGCCACCATGATGCCGTCGGAGACCTGCAGGATGGCGTCGAGATGCTCTACCGCCTGCGGCTTTTCCAGCTTGGCGATGATCCAGGTGTGGCCGCCGAGCGCGGCCACGCGGTTGCGTACCAGAGTTACGTCTTCGGCCGTGCGCACGAAGGAGACGGCGATGGCGTCGACGCCGTGCTTGAGCGCGAAATCGAGATCGACGGAGTCTTTTTCCGTGAGCGACGGCGTGCGCACCAGAACACCGGGAAGATTGATGCCCTTGTGCTCGCCCAGCATGCCGCCGTTGACGATATCGCAGGCCACGTCCTCGCCGCTCACTTCGTGGACGCGCAGCTCGATGAGCCCGTCGGAGAGCAGAATGCGCGAGCCCTGTTCGACGTTCTCGGCAAGGGTTTGGAACGTGGTGCCTACAAGGGAAGCCGTGCCCAGCACCTCGCGCGGCGTGATGGTGAGCCGGTGGCCGGCCTTGAGCAGCACTGGCTGGTGGTCCTTCAGGAGCCCGGTGCGAATCTTGGGCCCCTGCAGGTCGCCCAGAATGCACAGCGGCTTGCCCTCTTCCTGGCTCAACTTGCGGATCTTCTGAATGACAGCGGCCTTGCGTTCGTGGCTGCCATGGGAAAAGTTGAGCCGGACAACGTCGAGGCCGGCGCGGATCAGGTCGCGAATCACGGGCTCGGTATTGGAGGCGGGGCCGAGCGTGGCGACAATTTTGGCGCGGCGCTGCGAAGGGGAATCTGTCAGGTTCAGATCGGCAAAGGACATCAAAAATAGCTCCGGAGGCAGTTCAAGTTCAGGCAAAAAGTTTTTGAGTTGGTGAAAAGGGGCAAAGGAGCGGTGCTAAGCCTATTGTAAATGGGAAGGCAGGGAGGGGAGTTGGCGGAAATGAGGCGGTGTGCGGGTCGGGAGACCCGCGCACCGCCGGTCAGAAGACCGGCGCTACAAATTCTCGCCGCGACTGTCTTATTGAGAGGCGCGGATCAGCTCGGGCGCGACTTTATTGCCTGCCAGCTGGATCTGCCGTTCCCAGTAGAGAACGCCATTCAGCTCCGCGCCCAGCAGGACGCTGAACGAGGTAATGTAGAGCCAGACCAGGGTGGCGATGCCGGCGGCAAAGGAGCCATAGATGCGCGTGTAATTGGCCACGCTGGTGACGTACCAGCCGTAGGCCAGGGTGGCGGGGAACCAGATAAGGGTGCCGGCAACGGCGCCTGGCACTACCCAGGTCCAATGCTCTGTGCGCCGCGTGCCGAAGTGGTAGAGCGCGATGAGCACAGCGACGATGGCGACAAAGCTGACCGTCCAGCGCAACATGCGCGAGATAAAGATCACGAAATGGCGCAGGTTGTGGCCGGCGTTGTCGACCATCCACAATTCGATCTGGTGACCGAAGACGATGGCCAGCGAGGCCAGCAACAGCGGAACCAGCACCATCAATACCAGCATCAGGCCGCGGGCGCGGCGGCCCCAGAAGGTCCAGCTTTCGGGGGGAAGCCGGTAAGCGCGGCGAAAACCCTCCATGAACGAGAGCATGACGCCGAGGCCCGCAAAAAGGCTCAGGGATGTGGCGGAGAGAATCACCGTGCCGGAATGGAATTGATGCGTGAGGATGGAGGATTGCACGAGATCGAGGGTGTCAGGAGGAACGAACTGCTCCAGGACGGTGCGAGTTTCGCCCATCAGCGAGGGGCCCTCCTCTACCTGGGCCACCAGCGTAGTGATCACCAGGAGGGCAGGGAAGAACATGAGCATGCCGGAGTAGGCCGCGGCCTTCGCCACATTCACTATGTCGTGGGCATAGGCATGGAAGAGCGCTTCCCGTATTCTGGCAAAATAGCGCGACATATGCGACAAGGCAAGATTAGTGCATTTGCGGGGGAAAAAACAGGGAACAAGGGAACGAGAAGGCAGGGAGCGACAGAACAAGTCATCTCTGGCGGCGTGGAAGCCGCAAGTACAGCCGGTCGGGAAACCGGCGCTACATTTTCGAGTCGCAGCGGATTTTAGCTAACTCCGCTAACTCCGCTAACCCCACTTGCCTCTACCGGTCGGTGCAGGAGTAGCAGGGATCGATGGAGGCCTGGATGAGCGGCGTATCGGCGAGGCGCGCGCCACGCACCATCCAGCGTACTGCAGGCATGTTGGCGTAGGTGGGCGTGCGCACGTGGACGCGGGCCGGATTGCGCGAGCCCTCCTTCCAACTCACCGAATACAGGACCTCGCCGCGCGGCGCTTCCACGCGGCCGGTGGCCGTGCCGGTGACGAAGGTGAACTTGTCGCCGCCGACGGCGATCTCGCCCGGCGGCATATCGGTGAGCGCCTGACGCAGGATGCGGCAGCTCTCCATAATTTCGAGAGCGCGCACGAAGAGGCGGGCGCGCACGTCTCCGGCCTTCTCCACCGGAACTTCAAACTTCATCTCCGCGTAGGCCGCATAAGGCGCATCGCGGCGCAGGTCCTGATTGATGCCCGAGGCGCGTGCCGTGGGTCCGACCACGGCGCAGGAGATGGCTTTTTCATTCGTGAGAATGCCGATGCCCGCGCAGCGCGAACGCGCCGTGGAGCTGGTGGTGAAGATGGGAATCACGGTGCGCATCATTTCGCGCTCCAGCTCGTCGAGCAGCGGAATCAGTGCCAGCGGATCCTCGACATCGCGATTGACGCCACCTACGCGGTTCATGGAATAGTTGACGCGGTTGCCGGAGATGGCCTGCAGCACGTCCATGACTTTCTCGCGCAGCGCAAAGCAAGTCATGAACATGGTTTTGAAGCCCATGAGCTTGGCGGCGATGCCCGCCCACAGCACGTGCGAGTGCAGGCGCTCGAGCTCCGCCATCACCACGCGAATGTACTGGGCGCGCGGTGGGGCTTCAAGGCCGGCTAGCTTCTCCATGGCCTGGCACAAAGTTAGAGTGTGAATGAACGAGCAGATGCCGCACACGCGCTCCATGAGGGCGATTACCTGGATATAGTTGCGCGTCTCGGCCAGATGCTCGATGCCGCGAAAGTTGAAGCCGATATTCAGTTCGGCATCCTGCACCGTCTCGCCTTCGCAGATCATGTCGAGTTTGTAGGGTTCTTCAAGGCCGGGGTGATAGGGCCCCATGGGGATTTTGTAGCTCATAGTGCGACCTCCTTCTTTCCCGGCGCTGCCGCGGCCGGTTTGGGCTGCGCATTGGGATCCTCGCGCAGATTCACGCCCGTCTTGTCACCCTTGCGCAGCAGTAGCGGCTCATACTCACGGCCCGTGAACTCGATGGAATATTCCTCGTGGACCTCGCGTTCGATCCAGTCGGCCGCTTCGCAGAGGTCGAAGATGCTCTCGATTTTGGCGCGTTCGGGTGCATTGCCGGCGATGATGAAGGGGAGACCGAGCAGGCGCCCTTCGAGGTCCCAGTGGTATTCCAGACGGAAGCCTTCAGCGCCGGGCAACTGGTATGCGGTGATGGTGATGAAGCGCGCATGCACTCCGTTCATCACCGTAGCGACCTGGCGGGCGCTGATTGTGCCGGGATTCAGCCACCACGTGCCGCGGCTCTCGTTCCACTGTTCAGCAACGCCCAATTTTTCCGAAATGGTTTCGAGAGCGATCATTGTGTGCCTCCAACGGCGGGGTTCGGCGTGGGTGTTGCGGCTGGTGCGGCAGCCGGCTTAGGCGCGGGCGGACGGCGCGCCACGGTGTAGGACTTTTTCAGTTCGCCCTGTGTTACGTAAATGGGCGGCGTGTCCTGCTGCTGCGAGAGCGCGTGCTCGGTGTGGCCTTCCTTGAGCGCGTGTTCAATGCAACCCTCCACGCAACGGCCGCAGAAGGTGCACTGGCCAGGGTTGTAGCTCCACGTGAACTCACCCTTGCCGGCCTTGAACTCAATGGCGCGCGAGGTGCAGCGGAAGCGGCAGACGGCACAACCAGTGCACAACGCGGGATCGAACTGGACGAGGCCGCGAAAACGCGCCGTGACTTTGGGCCGCGCGGGAAAGAGCAGGGTCTGGTAGCCGCGCTGCAGATTCTTCCACAACATGGTGAGAATGTTCATAACCAGAACCTCACGAAGAGCGCGGACGAAATGGCAAGCACCGCGAAGATGAGCGTGCATTGCCAGTAGAAGCGGACGCTGGAATCGATGGCGAGGCGCGCCGTGGCTGCGGCCAGCACCGAGAGCAGCAGCACAACAGCTACCGAGAGCACGACAAAGATGCAGCCGGCGAGCAGGCCCATTGTGACGTGCGGGGCGATGAGCGTGGCTACGAGGCCGGTGGCGGCCACCCACTCCAGGCCGTGCGCGAGTTCCCACATGGCCAGCTCGGGGCCGGCGTATTCGGTCATCGGACCGGCGTAGATTTCCTGCTCCGCATTAGGCAGCGAGAAGGGGTTGATGTGCAGCTTGGCGGGCAGGCAGATCAGAATCGCGACGATGCCGAGCACCGTGAGGAAAGTGGGGTGCATCGCGGCCAGCGCTTCCAGTCTGAACGTGTGCTGCGAGGCGGCAATGGAGACGATGGCCAGCAGAAAGACGATGTTGTAGGAGACGCTGAGTGCGGCTTCGCGCGCCGAGCCGATTTCGCCGAAGATAGAACGCGACGAGAAGCCCGCGGCGATAATACAGATCGAAGGCAGCTCCAGCAGCGCGAGCAACAGGATCAGATCGCCTTCGAATCCGCCTGATGCGGGCAGCACGGGAAGCAATCCCACTGCTCCCGCCGCGGACGAAACCGCGATCAGCGGCCACGCGCGCATGATGAAGCCGGCAATGCCGGGGCGCGGCGGAGTGCTTTTGCCGAGCAGCTTTATGAAGTCCCAGAAGGGCTGCATGAAGGGCGGGCCGACGCGCTCCTGCATCAGGGCGACGGCTTTGCGTTCGACCCAAAGGAAGAACCACGCGGCGGGTACGGCGAAGAGCAAGCCGGGAAAGATGAGAAAGCGCGCGAGGGCGGTGAGCAGCGGGTTCACGGCTGCACCTCCTTCGCGAGCTCAGCGATGACCATCTCAGGTTTTTGCGGATTGTCGCCGCGTTCGGCCAGAAGCGTTGCCGCCTTAACTACGCCGGCGATGATCGCGTCGGGCCGCGGGGGGCAGCCAGGCACGAAGACGTCAACGGGCAGGTGCTTGTCGAGCGGACCGTCGAGCGTGCGGCTATCAATAAACACATTCGTCGTGGCCGGGCAGGAGCCGATGGCAACGACGGCCTTGGGTCCGCAGACCTGGTCGTAAACCGTTTTGACGGCGTTGACGGCTTTGTTGGTGACCGGGCCGGTTACTACGAGAATGTCGGCGTGGCGCGGGCTGCCCTGCAGCAGAACGCCCAACTGCTCGGCGTCGTAACGCGGCGAAAGCGCGGCGATAATCTCAATGTCGCAGCCGTTGCAACTTCCGGAGTTCATATGGAAGAGCCAGGGGCTCTTGCGGCGTGCGGTGCACATCAATCGTCTCCAGAACTTCATGGCTGCACCCCCATAAGAATTTGCAGCCCATGGGGCCAGATTCCGGCGATGAGCAGGACGGCCACCAGCACGACGATCACGGTCTTGATCAGCAACGGCTCGTGTGCCGCAGCTTGCGGCGGTGGATCAGGTGGAGGCCCCCACCAGTTGCGCGTGAGCGCGAGCGTGTAGGCGATGAGCGCGAGGATCGACGAGACGATGAAGATGGTTAGCGGGCAAAAGCCGACTTCGTAAGCCGCGGAATAGAGCCGCCAGCGGCCGATGAAGCCGAGCGTGGGCGGAATGCCGAGCATCGCGAACATGCCGAAGAGGAATCCGAAGGCGCTTACCGGGTAGCGCACTGCAAGGGCTACGGGCTCGGCTGAAAGCGCGCCATCGGCCTCCGGCGCGGCGAGACAAATAAACAGAAGCGCCTTGGCCAGGGCGTGGGTGGAAGCGGCAATGATGGCGCCGTTCTGTCCGAGCGCGTTGGCTGAGGCTACGCCCAGCAGCAGAAAGCCCACGTCTTCTACCGTCGAAAGGACCAAGAGCCGTTTCAGACTGCGTTGCGTGATCATGAGCAGCGCGGCCACGAGCGAGGTGAGGGTTGCGGCGTAGAAGAAGAGCGGCTGCGGCGTGAGCAGTGCGGGAATGGCCTGCGCGCCGAGCAGGAACTCGCCGAAGGCCGCCATATCAACTACGGCGATGATGAGGCCAAGCACCAGCGCGGGCACCTCGTCGGCAAGCGCCAGCAGCCAGAAGAAGAGCGGCACCACGGCGAGCTTGACGGCGACGCCCGTGAGCAGAAACGCGCGCGCGGCTTCGAGCGCTCCGCGATCGGCGAGCAGGTCGCTTGCGATCATCGACCCTGCCGAGAGCAGCACCACGGCGAGGTAAGCGAATTTGGCCGCTCGCGAGCGCGCCGTTTGCCAAACCAGAAACACCGTGAGCACAGCCGCGAGCTCGAGCGCGCCAAGGCGCATCCGCGCCGACGGAATGAGCAGCCCATCGACGGTGATGACTCCAGCAAAAAGCAGGAACGCGGCAACTTTCCAGTTGGAGCGGCCGGAAAGCGATGCTAGCAGCAGTGCCATGGCGGCAAGGCCGACGGCCCACACCAGCAACAACGGGATCTGTGCGAGCGGCATCACTGCCGGGATGCGAACGGAAGCCGCCCCGGGCACGATCCAAAGCACCATCGCGAAGATGGCGGCAGCGAGGATCACAAGGAGGAGCGTCGCGCGGCGTTCCATCCATGCGAATACCTGGCCGAGCACGCGTGAGAAGGCCTGCAACCCGCTCCAGACGGCTAAATACGCGCGGTCGACATTCGACCAGCGGAAGAAGGAGTGCCAGTGCTCTTGAAAAATGTCAGAAAAATCGCCGGCTGTGAGGCGCCCTTGCTCGCCGAGCGGCTCGCCACCCGTGAAGATTCCGCCGCCGGCGCCAGCCATCGCCGCGCTTGAAGATGCAGGACGCACGGCGTAAGCGACGAGATAAATTGCGCCGCCGAGGACTAGAGAGACTAGCGCCAGAACAAGGCCGCCGGTTGAAGAGAAGCTGCCGGCATCGGCGGAGAGACCCAGCCACGTGACATGCACGCCTGTGCCCATGCCGAGCGCCATGAGGATCGGATTGAGGAAGTAGTTGACGGCTAACTGCGGCGCCACACCCAGAACCACGCTGCCCACGGCCAGGAAGCCCATGCCCCAGATCATTGTGGGCGGAGACTCGTGCGCATCCTTGGTGTTCTCGGTGGTGGGCCCGAGGAAGACCGCACTGGTGGCCTTGACGCCAAGGAAGACGGTGCCCAGGCTTGCCGCCCACGCGACCATAGCGGGCACGGCCCATCCGGCTTGCAGCGCCGCGGCATAGAGCATCCACTTGCTGGCAAAGCCGCTCATCAGCGGAATGCCCATCATGCTGCCCACGCCGATCAACCAGGACAATGTAGTCTGCGGCATTTTTCCGGCGAGGCCGCCGAGCTTGTTCATGTCGCGCGTTCCGGCGGCGTGCTGCACGGAGCCGGCGGTCAAAAACAGTCCGCCTTTGAAGAAGCCGTGATTCAAGCAATGCAGCAGGCCGGCCGTGATGGCGAGCGGCGTGCCGATGCCAATGCCCATCATCATGTAGCCGATCTGGCTCACGGTGGAGAAGGCCAGCATGCGCTTCAAATCGGTCTGCACCATGGCGTACATCACGCCTACGGCCATGGTCACCGTGCCTATCCACATCAGGCTCTGGCCCCACGCCGCGGGCCATGCGCCAAAACTGTGCATGCGCGCGGCCAGGTACACGCCAGACGTAACGTAACAAGCCGAGTGCAGCAACGCGCTCACTGGAGTGGGAGCGGCCATGGCTTCGGGAATCCATGTGTGCAGCGGGACCTGCACGCTCTTGGCCACCAACGCCACCAGCATCAGCACGAACAGTCCGCCGGTAAAGTTGCGCGCCACGGCGGGATCGGTCCACAAGGCGGTGCCGGCGCGGTGGTAGAGCACGATGATTGCGGCCAGCAAGCCGTAGCCTGCAATGTGCGTCATCAGCAGTACTTTGCGCGCGCCGTTCACGGCTTCGCGGTTGGTGTACCAGAAGCCGACCAGGCCGAACGAGCACAGGCCGACCACTTCCCAGCAGAGATAGAGGATGAACAGGTTGGCGCTCGACACCAGCGCGATGAAGCCGCCGATGAAGATCAGCATGATGGCGTAAAAGCGCGTGGCGGATTTGTCGTGCGCCATATACCCAATGGAATAAAGCAGCACCAGGGCGCCGATCGATGCGCCCATGAAGGCGAAGAGGACGCTGAGCGCGTCCACGTGGAGGACGAGGGCAAGCGGTCCGTCCCATGGCAGCGGATGCAGATCGATGGACTGCCCGTTGCGCACCGCGGGAGCCATGCCGACGACGGCAAAGATGGCGGGAATGCAGGTGAGGAACGCAAGAATGCCTTTTGCCCGGGCGGAGCAGAGCCGGCCAACGAGAATCTGCAGCGCGGCGCCCAGCAAAAGCGAGCATGGAGCAATCAAAATCAGGGTCGATAGATGGGTCGCTGCATCCATGCCTTCATGTTGAGGGGGCGGCCGTTAGAGCGGATGTGACCGCGCACACCTTGCCGCTGGAGCGCAGATGGAAGGGGGTTCGAAGTCCCGGATTGTGGGACATTGGTCCGGCGCTTACGCTGCCTCATGGAGGCCTGGATCACCCTATGC
>Ga0181521_10004794_pt1 | contig 15297 bp, 16 predicted proteins | sample PEATcosm2014_Bin_32_FD_119764 | JGI IMG/M metagenome (GOLD analysis project Ga0181521, IMG submission 119764) | Peatland microbial communities from MTU Mesocosm Facility, Houghton, MI, USA - PEATcosm2014_Bin02_60_metaG | ecosystem: Environmental > Terrestrial > Soil > Wetlands > Peat | place...
CGCTCCCAAAAGGCGCAGCCCGTCGCTGCGGCATCCCGTCGCCGAATTTCAATCATTTGCTTCCGAACCAATCCGGTGGTTTCGTTCCTGCCGCCGCATGTAGGTCTCGAATAACGGCGGTAATAACTCCCACTGCCCATCCTGGCTCCATCTTCTGAAAATCCTCCATCGACGGAACCGGCATTTCTTCATCGGGCAATCCAGCACTCTGTGGCCGGCTGGCGCGAGCATGCAGCAAGCCGTTTCGGAACCCCACGAGACAATCAAATTCTTGCCATGTTTCCCCTGCGAAGCTCGGTTTCGACGAAATCAGCCCTTTACGGGCTAGCTTTTCCGTGGTGTATTGCCACTTCTCAAGTACACCGCGCTTCCGCGTCGGTTTGTCGGGTGGAAAGTATTCATTTAGCCGCGCAAAATCGCGATTCAGAACTTCATCCCGGACCCACTCAAACAGATAACTTTCAGCAGCCGCGACGGAAAATAAGATTTCTCGTCGGCAGCGTCCCCTTACGTCGCCGCTGCCAGTTGCTTCCGCCTTGGCGTCCTGGTACCAGGACGATGCGAAGTTCGTCGATAGCCAAACCTTCACCGCGCCAATCATCGTGGTTACGCCAGCGGCCGCTACTGAAACAGACACGTCGCCTCCGGAAGTTACGTTTGAGGGAGGCTCTTCAGCCATATTCGCTCCGTAATCCAACGTCATTATGGAGCAGCAGTCCCGCTAAGCGTCGTACCGAACAGACGACATGGGTCGAGCCGGTGTTCAATACCCATCTATATCAAAGGAGACGAACATGTATATCGGCGGCGGATTGCTTGTATTGATCATTGTTCTATTTCTGATTCTTGGCTGAGACCGTGAGCGTGGTCATGCCATCAATCTGGTACAGGGTCCATTGGACCAGATGAGAATTGCGGTGGGTGCCTCGAACGTCTATCGGACAGACCCCGGATCGGGCGGGGTGATGAAATGCTCGAGAGGAAACTGTGCGCGGTCGCGAGAAAAATGCGCGATGGAGTCCCTCCTGAGACGCCACAGTACAAATAGGGGCGCAGTTGGCAAATGAGCTACGTTGACCATAACCTTCTCGACGGAGAGCACGTCGTTTATCGAACACGCCTCCATTGGCTGCTCTTCATTTGGCCCGTGTTGCTCACTGTGTTCGTGCTGCTGCCGGTTGCCTGGATGCTTTCCGGCGGAAAATGGAGTGGCTTGGCCTGGATTCCGGTTGGTGTCGGTCTGCTGATCTTGCTCGCGGCATTTATCAAGCGACACAGTTCGGACTTCGCCGTCACCAACAAGCGTGTAATGATGAAGGTCGGCGTGTTCCGCACACGCTCCATAGAGTTGTTGCTCAGGAAGATTGAAGCCATTTCCGTAGACCAAAGTTTGATGGGGCGAATTTTCGGGTACGGAAACATAGTGGTCACCGGCAGCGGCGGGACAAAAGAACCTTTTTCGACAATTCAGGCACCACTTGACTTCCGCCGCGCGGTTCAGTCCGTTACCGATGCGCAGATAACTGCGTGAGTGAAAGCAATCATTGGACTGCGAGCGGAGCGGACCGGCTAGCCGAAGAGGGATGCCTCGAACCTCAGGCCACACACTGCGGGATTTGAATCCAATTGGGCGGGAACAAGCCCGAGCGAATGGTACAGCGCGAGTGTTCCGTCGTTTCCATATTTCCCCGCCAAGTCCAATGCCCCAGCCTGCGGCCCTTCATCCGCCCCCGGCTCCCTCTGCCAGTACGCGCGCCCCATCTTCGGCGAACCGATGACCTACATCCAGCCTCGATTCTCGACCAAATGATCGGCGTAGAACCGTTCGTGGAAATGTGCGGTAAAGCAGCAGGCGTGCCCTAGCGGTAGTGGCGAGGGCCTGCGGCGCAAACGTATGTAGGGAATATAACCACGAACGTACGACCGGGTGTCGGTCATCCATGCAGTATTCTGGACAGCGAACGCGGCGTCGCGCTACGCTTTGCGCATGGTGACGTTCTGCAAGAACTGCGGAAACGTCTTCGTCTCGGTGCCCCAACCTCGAATCCTGTCGCTGCGGTTGTTGGAGTGCCAATGCGGGCATTCCCAGATCGTCACAGTATGGTCGGTGCTCGACGCGCCAACCGGCCGTCGCCCGTTCCCATGGTTGCCGGACCAACCACCGCCGCGCTAGTTTTCCGGCATCGGAGACGGTGCAGAGGCCGTAACGCTATTCGTCGCGGATGTCGGGTTCCGGCGGGGCTGACAGCCCGCAATCGACCCACTCCGGACCTCCTGCTTTGCGAAAAGCGGTCCAGACGCAGTTTCCGATGCAGTCATCTTCCCGGTGAAATGAAAAGTGCCGACCTTCACGACAGGAGCTTCACCAGTCGTCGGAAAAACGGTCACCTTGAAGCTGGATTTGTCGCAATCGCTTGCATCGCGGTCCGCACATCGCCGATTTGACACCGGAGCGTTTCCGGAATACGTGATCCGTCGCTTATCTGAGCGCGGAAGGGCGGATGATCACGGCGAACCGCGCTAAGTGGCTCCCGTGAGACAGTTGCCCCTTTGCATGGCAGGAAACTATCCGACCGGCCTTATCTTCTTTAGAGCGCTCCGAATACCTTCTTCAGCAAGGCGCTGCCAGTGGCGGCCGGATTGGCGCGGATCTTCTTTTCCTCGTCGCCGATCATCAGGTAAAGACCATCCAGCGCCTTGTTCGTAACGTGCTGCTCGATGCTAGTGTCCCCGTGCAGCACGCCAATTGACTCGGCTTTCTGCGCCAGCGCATCGTACTGCTGAGCGAGTCCGATGCGCTGCGTCACCGTCGTCACGATGGGCAGGAAACGGCCGTGCAGCGGCGTCCGGGTCTTGGCTTCGAAGTACTGGGTGGCCGAATTGTCGCCGCCGGTCAGGACCTTTTTCGCATCCTCGACCGACATTGAATGCACCGCCGATATCAGCAGGCCCTTGGCTTCGGGTACGGCCTGCTCGGCCGCACGGTTAATCCCGACGTGCAGGTCCTCGACGTCCTTCTTGCGCCCCATCATGCGCAGCGCGCCCTCCGCCTTTTGCAGCCAATCCGGCAGTGGGATGCGCACGCGGTCGTTGCCCCAGAATCCGTCCGTCTTGCCCAGCAAATCGACCGCGGCGGCGGCGCCGCGCTCCAGCGCCTCCTTCAGGCCGGACGAGGCATCGTTCTGGGTCAATTGCGACAGCATGTCGGCGTAGGCCGATGGCGAGGCTGCAATTGCGGCGGCCAGCGCCATCAGAAGACGGCGTCGCTGCCGGCGGTCAAGACAATCTTGCAACGGCAAGTCAATTTGGTAGCCCATCGTGGGATCCTTCCTCGGGCGTAAGCGCAGTGCGTGCGGCGCATCCAGTGGCCAAAAGCTCGGATCGTACTCCTGCGCGGAAAGCTTGAAGTCAAACCGTCTGACGCGGGCATTGTTTGGGGCAGTGGTTGCCGGGGAGCGAGCGGCAGTGAGTTGGAGGTCGAAGTCGCGCTGCGCTGCGGCATATTGCGACGCTCAATCCATAAATTCCGAACCCTGGCCCGCTTAGAGGAAGAACAGGCGCGGCCGTCCTAGGTCCGGTCATGGCCGAATGCGACAAAACTAGCGTGCGGCCGGTTTGACCATTACCCCTGTACGCGCTTCGCAAGATGCCTTCAATGTCGTAACCATTTCCGATGGGTCTATGTCAATGTATTCGATGATGGACACCAATTGCTCGTCATTGTTGGGCCTGTCGGCCGGACACACACCCTCGGACTTGTATTGCGATACCAATACGACCGCTCGACGTTTCTTTTCATTGACCCAAATGTGCATCCATTGATGGATCGTAACTTCGGGCTTTTGCCGACCGTCGATGAAGTGGTCCCACTTGCCTCCCCAGCTGCAGCTACTCCAATCCCCATCGAATTGCTTTAGATAGTGATCCAAGGCGGGATTCTCGGGAAACTTTGGATATAACTTGAAGTTCATTTGCACAGCGTGCCGATCATTGAAGGTCACGTTGCGAATATCCTTTGCCCCTTGTGGCGGCATAAGCTGCGTCGGCGTGTCATCGACAGCGTGAGCGTCAAAAGAGAACACCAAAAGCAAAACGGTGAGAGCACGCCGTAGCCTCATGCCATTTAGCCCGATTCTTGCTTGCTGCCATTCATAGCTAGTCCGCTTTTGGAGCATTTTCGTTGCGTTCGTTGAGGACCGCAATTGGCCGGGTCCGACAAATCGCGGAGCAGTCGCGATCATTTTGCCACCTGCCGCGATGGGGTGTACAGCAGTCGTTCCGCGCCGCGGCGGCTCCTTTCCGATCTACTTCGGACCTGGCGCCACAACACCGTTAGCGACACCATTTTCGCGGTCGCGACCCTAACCAGCCGGTCGCGGCGGGCGATAGCGGACTCTTGACTGAAATCAATTCGCATCGACCTGTGGGGCATAGCGTTGCGCTTGCGGCCTTCAGACCGCATTTCAATGCATTCGCGTGATAGCCCACATGGCGTCGCATCGACTATCTAATCCATTGCGCTTCCTTTGCCTTGGCGTGGCGGTCATTTCGGGCTGCGCCACGCAAGTGACACCGCCGCCTCTGCCCACGCAAGCAGATGTGCGCGTCGGGCCAGAAATTGAGTTGCTGGCGTTCAAAACCACGTATGGCGACCTAGTCAGAGCCGTTCCCGATGCCGAGGGTCGGGTGCATGTGCTGATCGCCGCCGATGAACTCCGGGTGGTCTATCACGTTGTGGTCGAGGCAAATGGCGTCGTCCGTCGAACCGCTGTTCAAAGCGATGTATCGCCCAGGTCGATTGACGCCGCATTCGATGAGCATGGACGGCTGCACGCCCTGGTCGGCGACAAGCATCTCTACCTGGATAACGCGACGTGGGTCCAATCTGATCCAACCCCTTGGGCCAAGGCCGGACTCGAAATCGAGCAATCGAGTCTCTTCAGCGAAGAAAGAGGGCCGCGATTTGTTCGCGGAGCATCGCGCCTGATTTGGGCATTCGAAGTCGATGGTGGGAAAGTCGGTGCGAATTGGAGAGTGGATTGGTATGACCCGTACACCATACTGCCGATACCGTGGATCGCTCGCGGCGAGAAGACGGTCTTGGTTGCGGAGAGCAACGGTGCCGAAACGTGGACGGTTTTGGAGCGTGAAGACAAGCATGACACCATCGCGTCATGTCTAGCATCGGATCAAGAAGGCGACGTATATGTCGTTTACGAGAAGCGACGGGTAATTTTGCAGGGGGCGGGCAATGCATTTTTCCTGAGAATCGGCGCCCAGGAACTGATTGGCGCAGAACCGCAAGCCGCCGGGTCTTCGCTGCATCGAGAGGGTCGATTGCTGCTTCGCTCGACCCCGGCAGGGAGGGACTTGGTATTCGATGTGGTGAAGGCGTTCGGGGGCTCCGGTTGGAACTACGAAGCGCCCTTGATGCTCGCCCAAGAAGATTGTCTCGCTGTCGATCCCGGAGACCAGAATGTGCTCTTGGGCGGACGCATGCTGTTCCAGTCGGGTCAATGGAGCGCGGCGAGTCAATTCCCGGTGTTCTCCCGCAGGCACTACCGCTGGCGTGCATCCGCCGCAGGAGACGGAAGGTATCACGGCGTCGCTATATATAAATATTTCGGTCCCGGCCTGTTTCCTCCTTTGGAATTCCAGATCGTGTACGGCAGGCTTATCGGGACCACGTGGGAGACCGCGGAGCTGGGGCATCCGACCCGGGAAGCCTTCGACATTGCCAGTTTCGGCCCGGAGAAGGCGTTTGTGCTTTGGGAAACCGACAAGGGCATCGTGGGACACTGGGTCGAAATTGCCGCCCGGAAAGAGTGACCCAACGCCCCTGCGGTCATTGCGACAAGGTGCAGTCAGTCGAAGGACTGCTTTCAGGCAGATGTTCAAAGGTCGGCTTTTGGCCGATTGCCGCAGGTCGCGGTTACATTTAAAAGCAGTCTAACGCACGGTCCAGTTCCCGCAGGGCGCGCCGCAGTCCCCGCATTTCCTCCCGCCAGGCTCCCTTGTAACCGTTCCGTGAAACCTTGGCCTTACCCTCGGCTGATCGTGGCCAGGTCGATTTCTCCCAAGGTTTCCAGCGACGGATTAACTCGGCTCGCAAGGCTCGATGCTCCGGTGTCCGGTAGTAGCTCATTGCCTGCCCCTGATCTAATCCGGAGCGCTGTCTGCATTCCGATGCGCGTGAAGGATTTTTCCAAATTCGGCTACACGGATGTGCTGTTTCCTGGGGATATGAGAGGAGAAGAATGACGCGAAGTGAAATCGCTTGATTTCTCCTGAGCCAGGAAGAGAAGTGGGCCCGGTTTGGGGTGCACAGCGGACCTTGCCGGGTCTTCTCGATAGCGGTCGCAAAATCGCGCTCACGTTAAGGATTGGTCGATGCCCGCCCGTGCAAGCGTAGTTGGTCGCGCCCGAGTTGTCGTGGAGGGCGGGCGTTGACCAATCCTCGAGGGAAGAAACCGCGGGCGATGTCGCGGTGTTCCGCAGCGGCGAGCTGCTATGGTGGTTTGATCAGAGCTGATGTGGTTGGAAGGCTTGGCGCTGGCTCTGGGATGTTCGCCCAAGGGGCGGACGTCGCCTTTGGGTGGTGGCGTTTGTCCGCAAATGGGAAGTCGAACTTTAAAGCAGACGCGGGTTCGGTAGCGCCGGCCGATATCGCGCGGGCGACCGATATTGCGACACCAGCGGACGAATCGACGGGCAGAAGCGGACAGCGCTCATGGCGCCTGCGGCTGAAGAGGCGGGGTGCGGGTGTGCTGAACGCGGGCGAAGGTCTCGATGATGATCATTGCGGCGCCGCAGTGCCGGCACACGAAGGTGGGCGGCGCCGATGCAGGGATGGCCTCTTCGGCTGCGCCAGTCGGCGCCGGTACGTGCAGCAAATCGCGCGCGAGCACCAGGTTTTTCTTGCGGCCGGCGTTGGCCAACAGCCCGTAATGCCGGATGCGGTGTAATCCACGCGGCAGCACGTGCAGCAGGAATCGGCACATGAACTCGACGGCCGAGAGCGTCATCGTCTTGTACCGTGTTCGCCCGTTGGCCCTGTAGTCCATCCAGCGGAAGGCGTTCAGCACGCAGTGGTCGGGCCGACTCGCGCGCCGCGGCCCGGATCGCTTCTCAGCTTGCGGGAGAGACAGATGCAGCGCGTTTCGAGGTTGGCGAGCTCGGCGTCGGTGTCCACCTGGATGGCGAACGTCTGCTCCTCCGTCGATAGGGACTCGCGCATACCTAGCTGGTGCGCCAATACCTCCCCCGTCGCATCGGAAGCGTCATCGCCCTGGGCCGTGCGTTGAGCGATGCGCGCTCGCAGCGTGGCGGGCGGCGCAACGCATTCGACGATAGAAAATTGCACGCCGTGGGCCCGCGCGAGATCGAAGAACACCTGCCGGTGGACCCGCTGCAAGAAGCTTGCATCAACAATGGCCGTGGTACCCGCGTCGAGAATCGTCGAGGCTAGGGCGTGTAGGCGAGCATAGGTCCGCTCTGTCGCCGTGGAATCGTACAGACCGTCACCGATCGAGGCGACGGCGGCAAAATGGTCCGTCGCCGCTACGCCGTACAGGCGCTTGCGCTCCAGATCCGAGCGCACGCGCACGGCGCCAAGTTGCTCCGACAAAACTTGAGCGACCGTGGTCTTGCCGGAGCCCGTCACGCCGCATGTCAAGATCAATTGTGGCGGGCGGGGGTCCGCAAGCGAATGGGCCACTTCGATGTAGCGACTCTGGGCAGCCAAGTCCGCGGCTTTTTCGGCGGCGGGTGTGTCCGGTTGAGCACGGCGGATCAGCGCGATTTTGGCCCGAACAAGGGCACGGTAGACGGCATAGAAGCGCAGCGTGGCGAGGCCCTCGTAATCGCCAGTGTGTTCGAGGTACGCGCCCAGAAAGCGCCAGGCCAGCGGCACCAATCCATGGTCGATCAGGTCCATGAAGGTGAATGCAATGTCGTTGATGACATCGATGTAGCGAAGCTCGTCATTGAACTCAATGCAGTCAAACAGCACTGGGGTATCGTGCAGCAGCACAAGATTGCCCAGGTGCAGGTCGCCATGACATTCGCGCACGCGACCGGCGCTGCGGCGCTGTTCGAATACCGGGGCGCGGCGTTCGAACTCGGCCTCCGTCCAGGCACATAGTGCCTTGATGCGGCGCGCGTCGGCCGGCGCTAACTGAGCACGCTCGAGGTAGGCGATGTTCTCCCTTGTCCAGCGCAAAATCAGCTCCGGCGAGCCAAACGCGCTGCCGGCGGAGGCCGCACGGCATTGCCCATGGTAGGCCGCCACACTGGCCGCGAGTCGATCAATGTGCGCGCGGCCAAGGACGCCCGCGCGGGCCAGTTGGTCCAACCGTGCGTCGGCGGCGAAACGTCGCATGCGCACCGCGTACTCGATGACGGTTTCAAGGCAATCACCTACGTGCGGATTGCGCAAGTCACCGGTGATCGGCACCACATCCAAGTAAAGCGAAGGCGCGCCGCGGCGATTTAGGCGAAGTTCCTCCCTACAGTAGCGCCGTCGGCGCTTGAGCGAAGAGAAATCGACAAAGCCCAGGTTGACCGGCTTCTTCAGCTTGTAGGCGAACTCCCCGGCCAACAGCACCGACGAGATGTGCGTCTCGATCACGTCGATCTCACCCACCGGGTGCGGATACGCGGCCGGAACACGCAGGCCCTGCACTAGCGCGGCGTGTTCCGCAAGGGTCCGGATCTCACTCATGTATTCGCTCCAGTGAGCCCCTTCGACGCCACCAATGCTCGGTATGGTCGCGCCGGCCGGGATTCGCTTTGCACGACCCCTACCAGACTGCCACAAGGGATGATCATATAGGCGTCCTGCTCCTTGCGGTTCGGCAGCGGGGAGGCCGGCCTTCGCTCGCCTCGGCAAAACGACGAGCGTAGTCGAGGATGATGAAGCCTTTCATGCGGGCTCGGCACACGGTGAGGTTGAAGTAGTTCGAGGGGCCGGGCTGCGACGTTATCGGGATGGCGTCCTGAGGCGCAAGCAAGAATCATTGTGTACAGTGGCTCGGTATTGGCACGTACTCGGTTCGTTGCTTTTCGTTGACCTTGGGCAACACGCTTGGTGGAGCGCAGCCTAGCCTGTTCTGAGAACGCAAACTAGCCTAGCGGCTAGCGTTAACAGTGCGGATGATGCAAGTCGGATTCGACCCCAGCACCGCAAAGAGGGGAAGACTATGTTGCGTAAGATACTGACGTTCCTGCTGCCCATTGCTCTTGCCGCGTGTGCCAACGCTCCACAGGTGAACGCGCCAGTAGCCGTGTCGCCCGTCCTCAAGGCCACGCAATACGGCCTGATTGAGGGTGTTGACGACACCGGACATTCCGGCACCTTCTACTGGCTCGGCGTGCCGTTCGCAAAGCCGCCGGTCGGCGCACTGCGCTGGAAGGCACCGGTAGATCCGGATCCATGGACGTTGACACAATCAACCAAGGCGTTCGGCAACGCCTGCGTGCAAAACGGCGCTTTGTATGGTCCCGGGGCAAACAATACCTACGACACCACGATCGCATCCACGATGAACCAAGCGGTGGGTAGCGAAGACTGCCTGTATCTGAACGTCTGGCGGCCCGCGACCCAGGAGGCGAACCTGCCGGTCATTGTCTTCATCCACGGCGGTTCGTGGATTATGGGCTACACCGCGGACCCGATGTACAACGGGGCAAATCTTGCGAGGATCGCCAATGCGGTGGTAATCACAGTTAACTACCGCCTTGGCGTGTTCGGGTGGTTCAACTTGGCGCAACTGAAGACCGGCAATGCCAACGATGACTCCGGCAACTTCGGCACACTCGACAACGTCAAGGCGCTGCAGTGGGTCAACCGGAACATCGGAGAATTCGGCGGCAACGCGGGCAACGTGACGGTGATGGGCCAGTCGGCCGGCGCGGCAAACACCTGGGCATTGCTGGTCGCGGCACAGACTCGCAGTGCAGGGCTTTTCCACAGGATTGCAGCCATCAGCGGAGGGATGTCGCTCTCCAGCGACCTGCCCGCCGGTGCAATCCCATGGGAGCAACCTGCCTCGTACTCCGCTGCGCAAGGCAATGCACTGTTAAATAACTTGCTGATCGCAGACGGCAAGGCTTCCGACCAGGCGAGCGCATCGGCGTTCGTCGCCACGCAGACCAGCGCGCAGATTGCCGATTACCTGCGCGCCAAGAGCCCGTCGACGATCCTGGCGACGCTATACACCAAGCTTTTCCCACTGGGGTTGGCGTCTTCGTTTCCGGTCCCCGACGGCACGGTGCTGCCTATGGATCCGATCGCATCCGTCGCTGCGGGCAACTACGCGAAGGTGCCGGTGCTGGCGAGCAACACGCGTGATGAAGGAAGGACACTCTCCTGGTACCTTACGCTGTCTCCTGCGCTGGGCGGCGTGCCCGGCTTTAAGGTCACGCCCGCCGAACTCTTCATGACGCAATACAGTTTCGACCCGAACGGCCAAACTACGCTGACCGCGGAGTCGCTGATCGACCCGAAGTACCTTCCATTGGATGCGCCGGAAACCGGCTTCAAGGCGAAGACGGCGCTGTTGACTAACGCACAATTCATCACCACCCGCGACAAGTTGCTGGACACGCTGAAGACTCAACAGTCGAATATTTGGTACTACCAGTTCAATTGGGCGCAGGAGCCGCCGCCGTGGAACGATCTGTATGGGGCGGGGCAGGTGCTCGACGTGCCGTTCTTGTTCGGCAACTTCGGCCCGTCGCTGCACGCGAATGTGATAGGCGGCAACGCCAACAAGGGTGGCCGCATTGCGCTGTCCAACGCGATGATGGAAAGCATCGCATCGTTCGCGCGGACAGGGGACCCAAACGATGCATCGCTGGGCGTGACTTGGCCGGTCTGGCCGAAGGCATTGGTGTTCAATGCGAGCCTCACGGACAAGGCGATCTCGGTGACGCTTGCGAGCAGCGCATCTAGCCCGCAGGAATCCGCCTCGGCAATAGGAGCCGTAGCGACGGTGAACGCGGAGAGGGCCAACGTCAAGGTAGGCGAATCTAGCCCGCAGGAATTCGCCTCGGCAATCGGCGCCGTACCGACCGTGAAGGCGGAGAGGCCCAAGGTCAAGGTAGGCGAACGGTGGAAGTTCGCTTGTGAAACTGGCGCCCAGAAGTCCGAACTCGTCTGGGTAGTTACATCCGTCGACCAAACGGGCATCAAGGGTACCGAGAACGGGCAACCGCTGGTGTTGTCCCCAGAGATGAACCAAGTAGAATCGCCACGACGCAAGGATTCAAACTGGCGGCGCCTGAGCTTTCCGCTTGAGGTCGGCAAGCGATGGAACGCCACCAACGAGTGGACAGCCTACGACACCGCGAGTGGCACTTCTAGTGGAACCGCGACACAGAGCTTTGTGGTCGTCGGCTACGAGAAGGTGCGGGTGCATGCAGGCGAATTCGACGCGTTTAGGCTCCAAGAGAAAGCGTTCTGGCAGGACAATTTCGGTAACCCCGGCACAACCGACATGACGTATTGGTATGCCCCCGCAGCAAAGACCGTGGTGAAGTACGATTTTTTCGCTACACACAATCCGGAAAGCACTTGCGAACTGGTGGAGTTCCAGCTGCAGCCCTGAAATCGCGGCGATTCCACAGAAACCCATTTCGTTCTAAGACCAAACAACTTCGACAATGACGTGGGGACTACTTTCGTACGCACGTCATTCGTGTTTGTCCCCGATTGGTGGGCAGCCGCAGGAAGCCACGGCGTAACGTGACCTACGGGACGAACCATTCCCCAAAAAGGAGACGCACATGGACGACACTAACGTCTGGCAAAGTATCGGATTCTTCACGCTGGTGGTCCTAGGGATTAGCGCGGTCGGTTTACTGTTTTTTGCCGTGGCTTGATTTTCTAGGTTTTCTAAGCCCGACCTGGTCGGAGCCGGCAGTCGTACTGTGGATAAATGTACCGTACCGAGCGAAACGTGGACGGGCTACCGCTCTACTGGTTGCAATTAAATCAATGGCTTGCATTCGACGACATGGCTTCGAACCAAGGGATCTTGGGTACTTAAATTCGCAGTAAGAAGCCAATCGAATCAAACAGATACGCGAGCAAGTCTTTCGGCAAGGATCGTCGAAAGCCCAAGTCCTCGTGCATGGGTTCACCACTCTGCTTGGAATCGGCATGAACTGGCCTGTTTGGGACAGTGCAGCACAGAGCAGAACGGGGCGTCCGCGGAGACATGCCCCTCTAGCCGTACCGATTGGTCAAGAAATCCGAGGTGAAGTAAAAATCGGGTAACGCACTGGGTAACGACGCTTAGGGAAGGCCTTCCAGCTAGCAACGGAGCCTATCTCGGGGCGCTGTCTGCAACCCGATGCGAATACGCGACTTCACGCGCTTCGGCTATACCGAGGTCCTCTTTTCGGATCAGCAAGGTGGGGACGACTGAGCAGCCGCTGCCGGCGGACCGTTCCGAGCCGCCGCCGGCGGTTTGCCGCACCGCCCGAAGCCGCGCGCACGATCCTTGCCCGCCTGCGCTCCTTGCGGCTTAGAGCCGGTCTAGCGTGCTCTCGTCTGGCGCGCCGCCGAAGAATTTTTGAAGCGCGGCGCGAAAAAGATCTTCCTCCGGCGCGACACTGGCAAACAAGGTCATGCAAGAGTGAAACTTCAGATCGTCGGGCGCGCCGAAGATCTGGCGGATCGAACGGTCTTCGGTGGAAAGTACCCGCCTCGTGCATTCTCGCAGCCTGGGCCCGAGCACCGAATGCCGCAGGTACGCGGCCGCTTCCGCGGCGGAGGAAATTGCAAACCTGCGCGATGTCTGGCTGCGACCCAGGCCCCGCATCTGCGGAAAGATGAACCACATCCAGTGGCCTTGCTTGCGCCCGCTTTGCAGCTCGGCACACGCTTGCTCGTACACGCTTTGCTGCGCGTCCACAAACCGCTGCAGCCGGAACGGATCTTCCATCACTACCTCCACCGGCGCCGGGCAGCGTGGCCGGCGCTCAATCGAGCGGCGCGATCCGGCCCGTTGCGCGCCGCCGGACCTCGCTCTTGTGTCGTGCCGATGAACCGCCTGCCTCAGGACGCGGCGGCGAGCAGCCGGTCGGCCAGCTCGCGCATGCTCCGCCAGTGTGTGCCCTCCCAGAACACGCGCGCGCAGCCGTCGCAGATGCTAAAGCGCTGGTGGCGCTCACGTACGCCCGGCGGCAATTGGGAGGCGATACGCGCCTTCTCGATTGGGCGCAAGAGTGCATTGCAGCTCAGGCAGCGCGAAAAGGGCCTGGCGGCGCGCGCGAGGTCGAGCCGTTTGAAGACCTCGCGCAACTGCTGCTCGGAGCGCAAGGCGTGCACGTAGCAGCCATGGTCGATGCCGCGGCGCTTGAGGAGTTCGCGATCGCGCGTTAGAACGATTCGTCCCTGCTCCCGGGCCAGGGACTCGACCTCGTCGTCGCTGTAGTGGTTGTCATACAGGGTGTCAAATCCGGTCATGCGCAGCAGATGCGCCAGCCTTCCCAGGTGCGAGTCGGCGACGAAGCGGATCGCGCGCAGCGGGCGCTCGCGCACGCGCAGCAGCGGTGTGATGTCGAGTGCTTCGAACGTAGGGTAGACGGCTACCCGGTCGCCCTCGTTTAGCAGGCGCCCGAAGCCGACCGACTCGCCGTTGACAAGCACCAGTTCGACCTCGGTGTGCGGCACGCCGAGCGCCTCGATCATGTGCTTGGCAGTGGCCGCGCGGGCGCAGTCACACGCGAAGTCCCGACCTCGCCGCTCTGGGGAGAGAAACTCGTTGAGCTCCTCGTAGAAACGGAACGTCGCCGTGGTCATCGCACGATGCAGTGCAGCGGCGCCGCGGGTCTCAATGGCCCGGTTCGCGGCAGAAGTGTCCGTGACGCGCCGTGCGCATCAGCTCATGGAACTGCTCGTGCGACATGCGCAGCAGGCGTTCGTGATCGCCGCCTTCGATGTACACGAACTCGTTCGCCTCGAGCTCGTCATCGACGACGGTCTCGATGTCCCAGGCCATGCCGATCGCGGGCACCGCGCCCAGGTCGCAGTCCGCGAACAGCGTTGCGATGCGTTGCTCCTCCCCGAGGCGCAATTGCTTGCGGTCGAGCATGCGCGAAAGCGTGCCGAGCTTGACGTTTCTATCGGCCGGCACGACCGCCATCACGCACCCGTCATCGTCTTCGACAATGACCGACTTGGCGAGCTGGTGGGCAGGCACACGGGCGGCGCGGGCAGTCTCCGCGCTGCATCGGCTGTGCTCATGCGCGCAGATATCGTAGTGCGCACCACGCTGCTCGAGGTAGTTGGCAAGACGCGAGGGGATGGACATGAAGACCTCCTTGTGCAAAGCGAGCGATGGGAACAAGGAGCGCGGCGATGCCGCGCGAGCCTTTGGCCATTGTGCTCCCGGATAATGCGCAGCGCCAGACGGCGGGGCGCCCTACAAAGCGGCGGCGCGGCAACGCCGGACGGCCTCGTCTGGGCCTAGGATAGCGCTCGCTTGCGCCCGAAGGCGCCGAACCCGAAACGGGGCTTGCAGCGGTGGATCGGCAGTGGGCCGTTGCCGCAAGCGCTCAGGGCGCTGCCTTTCCGGCGGCGGGCACATCGGAGGGCGCCGGTGCGGGCGACTCGGGCGGCGCGAAACGAGACTGGACGGCGACCAGCTGCTCGTCCGTCGTAGCGACCAGCCAGCGGCGCGCGCTCTCGAGCTGGTGCCGGTTGTGGTCACGGAACGGGCCCATCGCCGGCGCTTCCTTCCACAGCAGCGGTGCGCTGCGGATGGTGCGGGCCGAGGGCGTACCCACCAGCAGGCTATACGGACCGAGCGGAAGGGAGACGAACGGCAGCGCCGGCCTGGCGCGCAGACGCCAGTCGATGAACGGCGCATCGCTGATCAGCAACGGTTGCGGAAGGCCGTAGAAGACGGTGAAGTCGTAACGCGCCAGTTGCTCGCGCGTGCCAAGCCACATCCGCCGCACATCGGCAGCGACCGCGGCGCGGATCTCATCCTCGAACATCGGCTCCTGCGCGTAGCGCGCGCGGGCCTGCTCGGCATCGCGCTGATAGGCGCTGACCAGGGCCAGCTCGACGCAGTCCTGGACCGCGCGCTGGACTTCCGCCGGGGAGCCCGCCTCGGCCGGCCGACCGTGCTGGGCGGCGCGCAGCAGCCGAGCCAGACCACCCTCGTGCAGTGCGGGTGCGGCCGGTGCCGCCGGGTCCGCGTCCTTGCGCAACGAGACGTAAACATGGGCCTCGCTGGCGAAATGCGCCTTCTTGCCGTCGTCGAACCGAACCTCGCCCGTGGC
>Ga0181521_10004796_pt1 | contig 15293 bp, 11 predicted proteins | sample PEATcosm2014_Bin_32_FD_119764 | JGI IMG/M metagenome (GOLD analysis project Ga0181521, IMG submission 119764) | Peatland microbial communities from MTU Mesocosm Facility, Houghton, MI, USA - PEATcosm2014_Bin02_60_metaG | ecosystem: Environmental > Terrestrial > Soil > Wetlands > Peat | place...
ACACCGATTCCGAACAGGCGTCGCCGTGCAACACACAACTTTCGCCCCCTTCCTCATAGTTCAGCACCACCGAGACCGCGATCCGTGCGTCGTGCGGCCATCGAGGATGCGGCGGTCTCGCGCCATAGCCGACGAGATTGCGCGGATAAGGGTCGGAGGAATTCATATCTGAGGTGCCTGTAATGATCAAAGACTAGAGCGGCGTTCTGCGACGATCCAATCCAAGTACGCGTGGAGCGCCGCGCGCACGGGCCGAGGCTTCCAGCCTGTTTCCGCGGTGATGCGCGAGATATCATAAGCGCCCCACATACCATCTTTGAGGGTTGCATCCTGCAGGATGTCGGCTTCATGGGGAACCGTGATCTCGGCATGAAAGCCCGGTACCTTTTCCGCGATCCAGCGGACCAAATCGCTCACCGTCGCCGTCGCCCCGGCAGCGATGTTGTAGGCACTGTAGTGCAGACTCGGCGCGTGTAGCAGCGAGACGATGCCGCCGGCCACGTCCTCCGCATGGATGTAGTCTCCAACCGCATCGAGCGTATTCACGCGCACCCGTTGCACGCCATCGAGCGCCATGTGCGCAAGGCGGTTGGGCACATGGCGGAAGTTTCGACTTGCCGTCACGCGGTCCATTGTTCCGTAAACGGACGACGGACGCACCGATGCAGTCGAAAGGCCGAACAGATCCCCATAGCGCTCGGTGATCAGTTCCGATGCCAGTTTGGAGATGCCATACAGTCGACGCGGCATCACATAGCCATCTTCCGGCAGTGCCTCGCCGGGACGGTCCGGGCCGTGATGCTTGTAGACGGCACCCGAACTGACATAAATGAACCTCTGTAGCCGTGACAGCGTACGCGCCCAATCAAGGATCGCCACGGTTCCCATCGTGTTGACCTCAACGATCCGTCCGGGATTTTCAGCTTCCGGCTCCCGCTTCGCTTCGGCCGCGGTGCCGCGGGATATGGGAGTGACCGTGGCACCGTGAACGATATGCGTAACGTCGTCGTGCAGCACATCACGCCAGGTATCGGGTTGCGTCACATCCGCGACTACAACCGTCAGTCGATCGGCCACCGGGGCGAAGTAGCGCACAGCTGCCGCATCCAACGGCGCAGCGTCCAGCACCGTCAACCGTGCCGCGGGATCGGCGTCCAACCAATGCCGCCCGAGCACACTCATGACGAAGCCCGTCCCACCCGTGACCAACAATTTCATGACATCCCTCTGCGTACACGCATGCGTTAAAGCGGGAAGTTCAAGAGCAGACGCAGTAACGCTTGAGTTGCGATGGCGAAATCGTCAATTGCCATGGTTTCGTCAGGATTATGGCTGCCCTGTTCATTGCGCACGAAGATCATCGCCGTCGGGATGCCCACCTTGGCAAACACGGCTGCATCGTGACCTGCGCCGCTCGGCATCTCGAAGGGCTGATCGAGCAAGCTCAGCAGTCGGGTGCGCAGGCGTGCATCCATCACCGCGGGAGGAGAATCGCTGGTGGCGCCGAGGTCGAAGCTCACGCGGTAGGCATAGCCGATACGTACGGCCGCCTGTCGTGCTGCGGTCGCGACGAGCTCCATCGTGGCGTCGGACACGCTGCGCACGTCGAGAACAAAGTGCGTCTCGCCGGCGATCTTGCTGGGTCCGTGCATGGCGGGATCGGTGAACAGTTCTCCCACCGTAAAGACAAGGTCGGCGCCCGCGTCCTCATGTTGCAGCCAGACCGTCTCGATATGGTGCAAGAATGCCACCGTCGCGGCGACCGCATCATGGCGATACGGACGGTTAACTGCACCGGAGTGGGCATATTTGCCAATGCAGCGCGCGTTACGAAACCGCTTGCACCCTCGGATGCCCGTCACGACCGCGGCCGGCAGCCCCTTGGCGACCAAAGTCGGACCCTGCTCGATATGCAGCTCCAAGTAGGCGCGGATCTGCGATGGATCGAGAAGACGCCGCCGCTCGCGAATTGCCTGTGGGTCAAGGCCGCGCTCGATCAGCGTGGATTCAAGAGTGCGTCCGTTATCCGATCGCACTATCGAGAGGCACGCCGGATCGAGCAATCCGAATGCGCCACCGCTGCCAAGATACGGGATATCGAACCAAGCGGACTCTTCGGCACGAATACCCATGACCGCGAGATCATAGGGCGGTTCGAAGCTTGCCTCCTTGAGCGCGGACAATGCGCTGAGTCCGGCGATCACGCCCGCCGCACCGTCGTAGTTGCCGCCCTGTGGCACGCTATCGAGGTGAGAGCCTATGATAATGCGTTGGGCGGTCCGATCGCGCCCCGGCAGCGTCATCGTGAGGTTGCCGATGGCGTCCACGGAGATGTCGAGCCCGAGCGTCTCGGCTGCAGAGCGCATGATGTCATGTGCGGCCTGTTCGCCCGATCCATAGCTGTCACGTACGATGCCTTGCCCTTGGCGGGTCGCACGGCTCAGACTATCGAACAGCGACGCGGCCAGGTCGAGATCGGGTCGCACGAGTGTCAGCCCGCCAGCCATCCGCCGTCTACCACGAGATTCGATCCAGTGATGAACGTCGCTCGATCGCTGGCCATAAAAATGGCGGCATTGGCGACGTCTTGGGGTTGCCCCAATCGCGGCCACGGTGTGCGCCGGCGGGCGTTTTCAAGAAGCGCCGGGTCCATTGCCAAGCCGGGCTTGCCCGTCACGATCTTGCCGGGCGAAATGCAATTGCACACGATGAGATCCTTCGCATAATCCACGGCGATTTGCTTCGTCAGATATATTGCTCCCGCCTTGCTCACCCCATAGGGCGAATCGCCTCGTGCCGCCACAATGCCGTGTTGCGACCCTATATTGATCAAACGTCCTCTCACTTCGTTCCGAGGTTCCTGCGTCAACATCTGCTGAATCGCTCGCTTACACCCATTGAACATTCCGGTCAGATTGACGCTCATGACGTGCTCCCACTGCTCAGCGCTGGTATCGAGCAGAGCGGTGCCGGAATACGTGGCTGCGTTGTTCACCATGACGTCGAGCCGGCCATGGCGTGCGACAGTGTTGACGATCAGCGAGTCGATATCCTCCCACCGCGCCACGTCGGTCTTCTCGAAGAAGGCCTCGCCGCCCGATTCGATGATGAGGTCCGCCGTCCGATCGCCGCCTTCAAGCGGCTGCGGGTCGATATCCGCAATGACGACGCTCGCACCTTCGCTCGCGAAGCTCATCGCGATCGCTCGCCCGATTCCAGAGCTGGCTCCGGTGATGACGGCGATTTTTCCGGCAAGTAAGCTGGACATCGGCGATCGCCCTTCTGGGAGTGGCCCGTCAGTCGTTCGGTATCGAATAGACTTTGCCGTGAAAGGGCGACTTGTCGAGCTGATCGAGCGCCATGACGTAGACGGTCTTCTCGTCGGGACTGAATGCAAGGTTCGGCACGCCCGGCGAAGGCAGCGTTAGCTTACGGAGCAGCTTTCCATCCGCGTTCAATACAAAAATTATTCCAGCAAGCGGCGCATTTACATCACGGGGATTCTGGCCGATGTAGATCAGCCCTTTCGAATCAATCTTGACGCCATCCGGAAAGATATGACCGACATTGTTGGTCAGATCGTCAAGGTTCACAAATACGCGCCGATCGGACAGCGACGCGCCCGGTCCGATCTTGAACTGCAGCAGCCGGTGCCCCTCGGTTTCCACGACGTACAGAATCTTGCCGTCCTTCGAGACTGCCAGACCGTTGGCACTGTGCACATCGCTTGCTTTTTGCTCGGTCGTCCCATCCGCCGCCATGTAAAAGACCTTGCCGTCGATCACGGGACCCGGATGCCCCGACGTCGTGAAGTAAATCCCTCCGTGGTCGTCGGGGGCAAAGTCGTTCGGGCCCACAAATTCGTTTCCGTCCTTATCATGGGTGTAGGCGGGGAGCCCTTGTCCGTCGGCGGATATCCGGCCGATTGTGCCGTTGTCGTAGCAGGTCACGACGAAGTCACCCCGAACCGTGGGAAAGACTGCGGACGGTCCGCATCCCTTTTGCATCCAAAATACCGTGTTCTTTTGGCCGTCCCAGGTCGTCACCGAATTGCGGTCATACTCCACGTAATACAACTTGCCGTGATACCAGATGGGTCCTTCTGCAAAGTGCGCGTCATCATTAAGGACCTGGATACCGTCGGCATGCGCATCGAAAGCGACGGCCGCCGCAAAGACAATGCTGAGTAGATAGTTCTTCACAGGAATCTCCCTCGGTTCTCGAGCGCGATCAACCGGGCCTCATGCCGTTGTGTAGCCGATGGCGCGCCTTTGGTCCTCGACAACCGTCCTTGCGGCCAACCTAAAATGCCAAGTCGCCCAGAAGCCCGTCGGTGCGAGCACCAACAACGCCACGCGCAATGATGCGGCATCGGCGCCGTGACCGCGGGCGAAGAAGTCGCTCATGATCCCGACGGCCTGCGGTGCGACGATCAAATTGAACACGTTTCCGACGAGGACCGACCACGCGGTGAATATGGAACGCATGTTGCTCGGCGCTAGGTTCAGCACCAATGCCATGCACGGCCCGATGAAGAAATAGATCGCGGGAATGTAAATCCAGAACATCAACTTCGCCACCCACAAAGTATGCGTCCAATAGGCCAGAAACGACGGGGGGGTAGCGAATCCGATGATAGTCGCAAGCGTCCAAAGGACGCGACGCGGACTCACCATGTAGGGCCGTGCCATCAGCCAAGCCGTACCGGCCGTCGCCAGTATACCGCCCACCAGGTGAACATGTCCCGTGACCGCGCCCGCTTGGGCGACGTTGAGACTATATGCGCGCATGAGAAATGTCGGCGTCCACCAGACCAGACCCCAACCCCACAGACAACACACGCCGCTCGCCATGATCACATGGAACGCGGCCCTTTGGCGCCACAGAAATCGCAGGGACTCTATTAACGAAGGCTTGCCTTCGCCCCCGATCGCGTCGAGCCGTCCCCGCTTGGGTTCGCGTAGTGTCAAGAAGACGAGTGCACCCAGTAGCAAACCGGGCGCCCCGAGCGCGAAAAAAGCCGCGCGCCACCCGAACGCCTGGGCGACGGCACCGGCCAAGTCGGCGCCCATCCATGCGCCGATCGGCGCGCCAAGGGCCAGTACTGACAGTGCCATTGGCCGGCGTTCCGCAGGAAAACAATCCGACACGATTGAGGAGGAGGGGGGAGTAGCGCCTGCTTCACCCACGCCCACGCCAATGCGCCCCAACAGGAGCTGCCAGTAAGTTTGCGATAGACCGCAAAACACCGTGAATCCGGACCAAATAATCAGCGACGCCGCCACGATGTTCCGCCGATTCGAGCGGTCGGCGAGCCAGGCGATGGGAATTCCAAAGACCACATAGAACAAGGCGAGCGGAACGCCGGTCAGGAACGCTGCACCCGCATCCGTTAGACGCAGCTCGAGGCGGATCGGCTCGAAGACGGTGGTCACCACATACCGGGCTGCAATATTGATCGAATAGACCAGGCACATCACGATCAGGACATACCAGCGCTCAACGGCAGACGGTGCCTCGGATCGCGATATGGCAGCGGCGCTGACGTTCAAACTATTCCCACATCGGTCACTGTCCCAACGACAGGTCGACAGCCCGGCAAGATGTTGGCCGCGGGCCAGCGCGCTCGCTCGCTCGATACTGCTGGCATCCAATGTCTCCCATCCGGTGACGCGTCAACGATCTTCGGCGTTGGTCAGTGCCCCGACTCAGCGCTTCAGTTTGCGCCATCCAGCGCAATCATCGCTAGAGCTTGCCTCAAATTTTTTTGCGCTCGATGAGTATTCCAATCCCTCCCTCCGCCGACTGTAAACGCCGATGCATGCGCACGCGGGCAGGAGTCGCGAGAAGTTCTTGGGGAAGGCCGCAGTTCCAAGGAAAACGCGTCCGCCTGGAACAGACCTCCCATGTGATAACGTTGGGCGCGTTGCGATGAACGTCCAGCGAGCCATGCGAATCAGCCGAACACGGGAGGAAGCACGTGAAAGCCATGACATGCGGTGAGGCCGTGATGAAATTACTCGCGGCCTATGAGGTGGACACGGTGTTCGGCATGGCCGGGACGATGACCGTCGAGCTATATCGCGGCATCGCACTCGCGGGGGTCCGCCACGTGCAGTGTCGCAACGAGCAAGGCGCCAGCCTCATGGCCGACGGCTACGCGCGCGCGACCGGCAAGCCCGGCGTTTGCACGATCATTGCCGGCCCTGGTGTCACCAACGCGGCGACCGGCATCGCCCAGGCTTACTGCGATTCACAACCCATGCTCGTGCTATCCGGAGCGTGCGCTACGCGCATGCAGGGGAAAGGCTGGGGAGCGGTCCACGAGCTCGGCGATCAGGCCGCGGTCACGGCCGGGTTCACCGCATTCAGCGCCATGGTCCGATATCCTGAAGAGGTGCCTGAGTTGATTGCTCGTGCCTATGCGCTATTTCGCGGCAGCCGGCCTCGTCCGGTTCATCTGTCGCTGCCTCGGGACGTCCTCCCGGAAACCGTCGAGGACGACTGGAAGACCCGCCGCGCTCCGTCCTTGCCGATGCCCGATTCGGCAGCGATCGACGAGGCCGCGGATCGCCTCGCGCAGGCAAAGCGCCCTCTGATTCTCGTCGGCGGCGGCGCGGTCGGCACGCGCATGGCGTTGACCGCCATCGCCGAGCGTATCGGGGCTCCGGTTCTTTCCACCAACGCCGGCAAGGGGATCCTTCCGCAATCCCACCCCTTGTCCCTGGGCTGCTCGATCTTGCAGAAATCGAGCCAGCAGGCTTTAGCCGACGCCGACGTGGTGCTGCTGGTTGGCTCGGAAGTCGGCCAAGGCGACCACTTCCTGCCGAAACTCGATATTTCGGGCGATATCATTCGGATTGACATCGATCCCACGGAATTGACATCGATGTATTCCGCGGCGGTGCCCATTCAAGCCGACGCCCGTGCCGCGATGCTCGCTCTGTCGTCCGCCCTCGCCAGCCGGAAGCCGACGGCGCAGCGGTCGCAAGGCGAGATGCGGGTCCGGGATATCCTCGCGCGCAATGCCGAGAGTATGACCGACGTCGAAAAGCTGCACGCGCGTGTATGGAAGACACTGCGTTCAGCCCTTCCTACGGACGCAATCGTGATGGGTGACGCCTCGCAGATTGTGTACACCGGCAGTTTTGCAATGCCGATGGAAATGGAGCGCTGCTGGTACTATTCCGGCACTTATTGTTCCCTGGGCGTCGCCTTGCCGATGGCCATTGGCGCCAAGCTCGGTGCGCCGCATCGGCCGGTGATCGCCGTCGCGGGTGACGGCGGGATGATGTTTACGGTCAATGAGCTGGCCACCGCGGCGGAAGAACGCCTCGCGCTTCCGGTCATCGTGTGGAACAACGATGCCCTGAAGGAGATCGTGGACCAGATGGACCGGCGGCAGATTCCGCGTATCGGCGTGGAGCCCAAGAGCCCGGACTTCCTGCGATTGGCGGAGAGCCTCGGCTGTCATGCCGCTCGCGCCGCGAGCGCCGCACATTTGGCGCACAGCGTGCGGGATGCGCTCATCGCGGATCGTCCGACCCTGATCGAAGTTCGACAGGACAGCCCGTGGCTGATGGTCTAGCCGACGGCGGGATCCACGCGACCTCGGGCTTCACAGCATACTCGCGACGGGTGCCCGGGCTCAGCCCGGATGCAGCGCGCGGGGACGTCGCACCGGGTTCTGGTCGTTGATCTCGTCGCGCGGCCGGTAGGGCGCCTCGAGGAAAGCCCTGTCCCCGACATCGAGCCGCAGCCCCAGCGCCTCCACGGCGACGTCGAGGTGCGTCGTCTTCGCAGCACCGACGATCGGAACGTTGTGGTTGGGGCTGCCCGCGACCCAGGCCATCGCGACGTGCGCCGGGCTCACGCCCCGGCGCGCGGCCAGCTCCCGCACGCGGCGTGCGATCTCGCGATCAATGTCGTCGCCGTAGTATTCCTGGTAGAGGTCCTGGGCCGCGCGCGCGGTCCGGGCGTCGCGCGCGAGGAAGCCGCGCGCGAGGGGACTGAAGGTCGTGACGGCGATGCCCTGGTCCCGGCAGTAGGGCAGCATCTCCCGTTCTTCCTCGCGGTAAAGCACGTTGTACTGGCACTGCATGTTGACGAATGGCGTCCAGCCGTTCATCGCCGCCACGTGGTTCATCTTCGCGAACTGCCACGCATACATCGTGGACGCGCCGAGGTAGCGCACCTTGCCGGCGCGGATCGTGTCGTGCAGCGCCGCCATCGTTTCCTCGACGGGCGTGCCCGCATCGAAGGCATGCATCACGTAGAGGTCGACGTAGTCTGTACCCATCCGTGCCAGCGACCGGTCGATCGCGGTCGCGATGTGCTTGCGTGACAGGCCACGATCATTCGGGTCGTCGCTCATCGGGTAGTAGACCTTGGTCGCGAGCACCAGACGCTCGCGTGCGCTCATCCTGAGCAGGTTCTGGCCGACGACCTCCTCGTTGCGGCCGGTGGAATACCAGTCGGCCATGTCGAAGAAGGTGATGCCGAGGTCGAGGGCGCGCCGCAGAATGGGAATCGAATCGTCCTCGTCGAGCACCCAGCCCTTCCAGGCGGAGCTGCCCATCGACATCGTGCCGAGGCAAAGCTGCGACACCTTGAGGCCTGTCTGCCCGAACTGAATGTATTCCATGCGAGACCCACTCCGCCGTGTGGCTTGATTTCGCGACGATTTTAATAAAATCAACTAATTATAAGATATAACCAGAAATTACATCGGATAAATTCCGGCGACTGGGCGGACGTTGCGCTCATCATCCAATTCGGCGAGAGCAAGTTCTTGAGCTCAATGTAGTTGCGATTACGTCGGCGGTCCCATCCGCCAAACGCCGTCTTGGAGCCGCACAATTTAATGGCGATCTTATGGCGCTCGCTGCGATGCCGGCAGCTGGATCGCTGTGCGCGTGACGCTGCCCAGGGAATTACCCTTGCTAGGATTGCCAATGACCACGTAAAACACACGGGCACTCGTTCGAGCTGGATTCGCAAGAACTTTGACGAAAACACTGGCGCGACGTAGTCCCTTGGAAAACACATGAGTGGTTCGAATTTGTGGCACGTAGTCGAACTCTGCCTGTGCAGAGCCAGGTTCCGTCCACCACTCAAAAGTTGCGTCGTCCTCGAACCCGAAAGAGCGGTGAACGCGAATTTCTGCGAAATTCCAGTTCGAGCGAATCGAGTAAGATCGGGCGCCGATCTCGATCGTATTGACGCTCTCGCTGCGTACCCTTGCGCGTTTTCCGTCGTGGCCGAGCGCTTTTCTCGCGGGCGGTACAAGCGGCTGGCTCGTCAGACTCGAATCATTCGCAGGTGCCACCGCATCCGGGATCCGGCTTTCGGCAGACGCCGGCGATGCGGTGGGCGAAGGTGCGGCGTTTGACGCCGAGGTGTCAACGTTGGCAGGCACCTTCGAAGCGGCAGCGCTGAGGCGAACGCCACCGCCATTGATCGGGTCCTTGGATGGCCAATTGATCATCCCCCACGCCATTAGAAGAATAAGCAGCACGCCCAACAGCGGGATGGTGCGCCGCGGAGCGCTGATCTTTCCTCGAGGCAAGCGTTCGGCGGACAAATCGTGATTGCGCACCAGCGGGCCGAGGAGAGATGACCTGGCATTGAGTTCCGTGACCCAGTCACGTACCGAAATCGACCGATCCTTCCTCTCCCACGATAAACCCATGGACAATGCTCGCCACTGGCGATTGGTCAACCCCGGGGGTCGTCGCGGCGTCACGCCGAGATCTCGCGCCTCGTTGGAGCGCTTATTCTGGAAAGGATGCTCGCCTGCGAGTAATTCGTAGGAAAGACACGCGAGCGCGTATAAATCATCACGCGCATCGGCAGATTGCCCCTCCAACAGTTCGCAAGACGCGTAAGCCGGTGTGAGCGCAGTAGAGTCGGTCTTGACGGGGCGCTCCAAACTTGCCCGTTGGCGGGCGCGCATGCTCGACGTGCCGAAGTCCAATATGCGAACTTCACCCGAATTCGTGATGAGTATATTTTGCGGTTTCAAATCCCCATGGATGACTTTGCGCGCATGCGCGTGCGCCAATCCGGCGCCTATATCTCGGATGATCGGCCAAGCGTATTGGCGCTTTACAGGCAACGGATGAAATTGCTGCATCATTGCGCGTAACGTTTTGCCTTCCAATAACTCCATCGTAAAAAACGCGACGTCGCCATCTCGATCGAGTTCGTACACTCTGACGATATTTTTGTGCGACAACGTCTGCGCGCAATAAAATTCCCGCCGAAGATTCGTTAGAACCTCGGGGCGCGAGTGGAGATCCTCGTGCAAAATCTTGATCGCCACGTGTCGCTCGCTTTCGGGTAAATCGCAGCGAAACCGGTCGACCGCCTTGTACACGGTACCCATACCGCCGCTGCCCAAGCGACTCTCAAGTACGTATCGATCCCGCAAAACGTGCCCAATTTCCATTGGCTGCATCGGCGGCCGATTGCAAGGTCTAAGGTCGGATGCGGTAATTGATGCTAGTTCGGATTCGGCCACCACCGGCATCGGTCGGGCGGAATTCAGCGGCCTCTTGTGATCCGAAATATTGGCTGTCCCGATGCGCTGCGCAGTAGCTGCAGAATGCCCGACAGACTGGGGCAAATCGGCAGTCATGTCATCGTCAAACGTATCGAGTGCGCGCTGCGCGAGTTTGGATTCGACGGAACGATATAAAGTTGCTGACATGTGCCCGCATCTATAGCGTTGATCCAGCAAGGCCACTATGTCCCATATGGAACTCGAGGAAGATTCTCGAAGATTAGCGATCTCTTCGACGAAATCCTCTTCCGTGCAGTGACCGCTGATGAGCGCATCGAGCCGGTCTTGCCAAATCAAATCCGCATGCGTCGTCGTCACCCCTTCTGGATGTAAAAGCGTCTCATTCATTGCCGGCTGATCCAGAAGTGGGCTCGTCGAGTATCCGAACTTGTAGGCTAAACATTTAGTTTACATTCTAAGCGTACGCACGACTGCTGATTGTAAACTTCGCGCGCTTTCATGTTACTTAGCTTTCATGTTGCTTATGTAAAGCGCAATTGCGGTCACCCACGCATGGTCGATCGTGGCGGTCGCGGTTGATTGGCGCAGATCAGCGAGATTCAAGAAATGTTGGGGCTATGTACGGCAGCGCACAGAATTAATTGATTGTAGACTTTAATTTCTTGCGAAACGCCGCGATGCGTCTCTCCAGTGGCCATTCATGACGATGGCCCGTGCCTCCTCGAGGCAGTTCTTATGCGTGCCGCAGCAATCGCGCGCTGCGACGTATTTGCTCCGGTCGTTGCGGCGCAGCACCGGCATTGGTGGACAGCGCCGCTCAGACATCTACCGGCGCAAGATACTATCGTTCAGCCGCGCAATCGGGGCACCGCGCACGGTACCTTACTGGCGAGCCTACTGTGACCGATAATCCGCAGCGCCCGCCCTATCTGAATCTCGCGACCCAACAATGGCGCATGCAACTCCGCCGCAATCCGCCGCTTGCGCGCTTTCATTGCGGATCGGTGGGCGTCAGGGGGTCCGGTGCCGCTCTTAGCGAAGCGCTTCGAAGCCCGGATGCGCGGCTGCGTGCCGATCGAACGTGACGGTTTTGGAACAGCCGGCATCCCGGCCGAGTTCGACGATCACCGCATCACTGAAATCTGCCTTTGACTCCCGATACGCCCGTAGCGCTCGCCAGATCACATCGGCGCGCTCGAGCATCAACTGCGGTACCGTCAGCAGTCCCTCGACGATATCGGCCACCGCTGCTCGACTCGCTCGGTAGTTCGAGGACATCACGCAGACCACCTCTGCCAGGGTCACGATCGATACGAAGCCACGCTCGGCGGCCGACAGGGACCCTTCAATCAGCCGAGTCGCCGCGGCGGCCTGGCGCACATCGTCTTGGGCGAGGTAGCGGACAACGACATTGGTATCGAGGCCGATCACCGTAGGCGGCCCATTCGGGCAAGACTGCGATTCATGGCCTCAATCGTGACGCGCCGCCGAGGCTTGGGCAGGATCCCCTTCAGCGATCGAATGTCCCGGGTCGCCGGCTTAACGAGAAAGCCGGCGTCCGTCTCGATAAACTCGACACGATGTCCCGCTTGGAGCTTAAGTTTCGTGCGCACGGCCTTCGGTAGGGTGATCTGGCCCTTGCTGGTGATCGTCGCGGTTGCCACAGTGCCTCCTTGAGGTAATGGAAATTGTAACCAGCGCAACGCCTGCGGCCGTCGCCTCATGATCCCGGTCACCGATCAATCTCCTCGTGCCGATCAGCCCAGATCGGGTTCGCCGCAATGACGCAAAATTAGGGCACGGGCCGTGTCACGCAACTGGACGGCCGCGGTAAAGGGAGCCTCACCTGCGGGTACAGTGAGCGGCGCGCCGACCACGGCGCCCGCGGGCAGCCGGCGCGGCATTCGCTGACCATCGCGCAAGACCAAACGCGTGCCGTACAGGGTGAGAGGAATAACCGGTGCTCCCGTGGCTACGGCAATCTCAAACGCCCCTAGCTGAAAGGGACGGAGCCCCGTAACGGGAGTAAAGGTGCCTTCAGGAAAAATGATGACGGAAGTTCCTCGGGACAATGCATGTTTTATCCACTCCACTTCGAGCATGCGCTTATCGGGCGCGGAGCGATCAACAAATACGGTGCCTAATGCGCGTAGATAAGCGCGCAGCACGGGGATACGCTGTAGCTCGGCTTTCGCCACGATGATGTGTGGCTGAGGCAGCAGCGCAGCAACGAAAATGCTGTCCAGATAGCTGCAATGATTTGCGACGATGATGTGCGGCACCGGCAGATCGATCGCGGTCTCGCGCTTCACCGTGAAGGGTATATTACAGGCACGCACGAGCCGGCTCGCCGTACGGTGGCTCAGACGCCAAGCCTGCGCTTGATTCCGGCAGAGCGCGATCCGCAGACCCGCAGGCACACCGATCACGAAGAATACAGACCAAACGTAAATGCCATAGACGATACGTGCGCCCGCTTGGCGAGTGCGGTCCAAGCGAGCCAGGGTGCCTTCTATCAGGAGGCGCAGCATCTGGACCAGGGGCGGTGCGGGTGCGTGTCCCAGGGAACGGTCCTCATAAGCGGCGCGAGTGGCCGCGCGACGCAACTTTCCGCTCGAGGTCTTGAGAACAGTATGCGGTGGGGCGAGCACGATTTCCTCCGGGGGCTCGCCGATGCAGTCGACGACGCACTCGTTGATGCGTGTCTTGAGCTGCAGCTGCAGTGCCGGGTCCGTGAGTCGTGTCTCGGCCAGCACGACAAGCCTTTCCGTGGCTGTGCTGGGCTCCTTGGTGCCGAACGCCACGATGCAGCCCTTGCGTATCCCTGCCAGCTCGCCGATGGCATTTTCTATCTCATCCGGATAGATGTGTTGTCCGCGGCGGATGATCATGTCCTTGACGCGTCCAGTGATATAAAGCTCACCCGCCGCCAGATACCCGCGATCGCCGGTGTCCCGCCATTCCCCGTGCAATAGGCGGGCGGTCGCCTCTTCGTTGTGAAAATAGCCAGCCGTTGCAGAGGGACCGGTGAACTGCAGGGTGCCCTCGACCCGTTCGGGTACTTCTACGCCCGTCTCGTCGAGGATACGCACGCGATATCCCGGCAGCGGGCATCCGCAAGAGACGAATCGAAGGGTGTTGGGCACCGTCGCCGGCACCGAGATGGCTTGGCGGTTGCGCATCATCGTGGCTCGGTCGATGCTATCGACGATTGGACCGCGGCCGGCCGGTGGAAACGTCAGCCCCACGGCGGCTTCGGCCAGACCATACACGGGCGTCATCGCCTCGGCTCGAAAGCCGTAGGTCGCGAAACGCTGGGCAAAGTGCTCCAGAGTGTCCGGATACACCGGCTCTGCGCCGTTGAACGCGATTCTCAATGAGGACAAGTCGAGCCCCGTGAGGTCTTGATCGGTCAGTCGCCGTGCGCACATCTCATACCCGAAGTTGGGAGAGGCGGTTAGGGTGGCACGATACCGGTGAATGGCCTGCAGCCAACGTGCCGGCCGGGCCAGAAACGACGTAGGCGGCATGATAGCCAGCAGGCAGCCGAAATACAGCGAACCGAGCCACGCGCCGATCAGGCCCATGTCGTGATAGAGCGGCAGCCAGCTGACGAAAACATCCGACTCGTTGGCGCCTATCTGGGTGCCGATGCTGCGGATATTGGCAAGCAGGTTGACATGCGTCAGCACGACACCCTTCGGTGACCCCGTACTGCCGGAGGTGTACTGCAACATGGCGATCGATTCCGCGGAAGGCGGAGTGCGAAGCGGCTGAAAGGGCTCCCCTTGCGTCAACTCCGCGACCGACCAGATGTGCCGCAGGTCTGGAAGCCTCGCCTTCAAGAGGTGAGCGACCGTGCGTGCCTCTGGGACCGTGATCAGCGCGCAAACGGCGGCGTTCGAGAGCACGTCGGCATGGCGGTGCACGTGCTCTTCGATTTGCGATGCGCGCGTCGGGGGATAGATGGGCACGGGAACAGCGCCCGCGAGCAGCACGCCAAAGAATGCGTAGAAGTAATCCACGGCGGTGGGCAACATCAGCGCGACCGTTGCGCCCGGTTGCACTCCGGCATGCTGCAGGGCTCCAGCCACGCCCCGCGCTCCCCCCTGGAGCTGCGCGTAAGTCACGGTGTGCGATTGCTCGTCAACGAGAATTATAGCGTGCATGGCGTCCGGATGCCGCTCGGCATGCCATGCCAAAACCTCGTTGAGCGTCGCTGCCGTGTGCGGTAGACCGCGCAGCGGGCGAGCGGTCGCCGGAATCGGACTGACGGGCACCGCAGCAATGGTTGGTTGAAAACCGCCAGAACTCGCAGCGGAATTGACGAGCGCTATCAGATCCGAGACCGTCTCTGCCGAACCTAGAGCCGCATCGGACAGGTGCACTCCGAAGCGATGCTCCAGCCGCAGCATAAGCTCAATGCGTCCAAAGCTGTCGAACCCCAGATCCCGCTCAAGATGACTGTTGAGACTTACGGCATCCGGATCAGACTGAGCATGATGAAGCTCCGTGTAGAGAGCGCTCACGACTTGCTTCAGCGCCTCGGCAAAGTTCTGGCGCTCGAGCTGCGTGATTTGCGCGGCCTTCGGTAAGTCACTCATCAGATTTTCGAGTCCGCATCCGTGGATTTCGACTCCCCTGAGTTCAGGCAGGCTTGCGACTCGTTGCGCCGTCCATGCGTGCCCATGTAAATCAGACGACGAATCGATAGTAAATTGATTCTTATCAGCCCTCTCGGTGTTTTGCTGTTAGGAGTTCCCACCGG
>Ga0181521_10004798_pt1 | contig 15293 bp, 14 predicted proteins | sample PEATcosm2014_Bin_32_FD_119764 | JGI IMG/M metagenome (GOLD analysis project Ga0181521, IMG submission 119764) | Peatland microbial communities from MTU Mesocosm Facility, Houghton, MI, USA - PEATcosm2014_Bin02_60_metaG | ecosystem: Environmental > Terrestrial > Soil > Wetlands > Peat | place...
CGCTTTCCGCCGATGTTGATGTTGAGCCGGTCGGTATAAGTGATATCCGGCGCGCGAACGTTCAGGATCGGTCCTCTTGCAATCTCGGCGCCGCTCAGTGCGCCGTCTTTATCGGCGTCGTAGAGGCTGAACATCGTTTTCAGGTTGCCCTGCGCTTCCGATGCTTCGATTTTCCCGTTCCCGTTTGTATCCTGCGCGCGCACATTCTGCGGCAGCGGCGTATCGGCGGGAGGCATCGCAATGTTCTTTAGCATGTTCTCGTGGCCGATGAAGCGGGCCGTATCGGCGTACACAGCGCCGCCGGAAGCATGATCCCAGTGCGAATGGCTGTAGATCACATACTTCACCGGGACATGGAATCGGCTCGCCATCTCCGCTTTAAGCCACGTTGCGAATTCCACGCCGATCGGCTCGACAAGGACAATCCCATCGGGAGTGACCATGAATACCGAAACATAGTCGTCCATCCGGGCATAGTAAGTGTCGCCGGTGAGCTTGCCGATTTCCTGGCCTTTGATATCCGTTTGCTGATAGAAGGACCGTTGCTGGGCCAGCAGACTCAGGGCCAGGCAACCTCCCAGGGCGATCGGCAGGATTGTGCGTTTCATATTATCTTCCCTTGCGATGTGCCGGTTGTCAGTGTGCGGCGGGAACCGGCCGCGGCACGTGCAGCGACATCAGTACCAGTGTCTGGTTGATGGCGCTGAACCAGTGTGCGGTGTTTTCCGGAACCACGATGAAGTCTCCCTTGGCCACACTGCGCGGCGTGCCCCCTTCAATTCCCGTGCCGGTGAGGTTGTCCCCATTTCGCTTTTCATCGACGAGCTTGCCGCCCGTCACCATCGTCGCCGAACCGTCGATCACATAGAAGAACTCCGCCTCTTTTTCGTGCACGGCGGCCGGCCCGACCGACGTACGATACTCGAGGCTGGCGTTATAAGGAGCCACCCGGAGAATGTTCTCCGTTACGGTAGGCTGGTTCTCCTTGCGCTCGCTCTTCGCTTTGGCAATGAGCGCCGTGATGTCGGCCGCCGAGGTAAATGTCTTCGTGGCCGCGGGCGCGCCCGGTTGCTGTGCCGCCGCGGCGGCTGCCAGAAGCGTGAGGGTGAGGCCGATTCCGATTGTCTGCATACAAACCTCCAGTTCGTAGGTTGCTTCGAAGCGCAAAGGGCGCTGTCCCGCGCCGCCATTGAGCGAAGGAACTTTCCGCAGCGGCGGCGTGGACGCGACCCGTTTTGCGCGAGTTCCTCAGAAGATGCTAACACAAACGCCGGCCCAATCTTCGGAGATCGGGCACGACCGCTGCTCGATGAGCGCGCGCCGGGAGTTACGCTTCACCGGCAACCTGGGATGCCGTTTCCAGTTCCCGGCGCAGCCATGCCTGGGCCAACCGCATCTGCCGGTTGATTTTGTGAACCGAAACCTCCAGCAGCGCCGCGCTGTCTTCCGCCCTCAAACCTCCGAAGTACTTCAGTTCCAAAATGCGCGCCTTTTCAGGATCCTGCCGTTCCAACTCGATCAGTGCGTCATCCAGCGCCAGCACGAGCGACGCCCTCTGCCCCGTCAGAACGAGGTCTTCCTCGAGCGGTATGCGGACGCCGCCGCTTCGCTTGTCGGCGTTGCGGGCGCGGGCGCGGCTCACCAGAATCTGGCGCATCACCCGCGCGGCGATGGCAAGGAAATGGGCGCGGTTGGTGAAGTCCGGGTCGCTCGTGCCCACCAGTCGCAAATAGGCCTCATGGACCAGGGCGGTTGGCTCCAGCGTCTGCGCGGACCGCTCGTTCCGGATGCACGCGCCCGCCATCCGGCGAAGCTCCGAATAAACCAGCGGCACCAGGCGGTCCAAAGCGGAACGATCACCCTCCCTCCAGGCGTGTAACAGCGTTGTGGCGGATGTATTATCTCTCACCGTTCAACAATGTAGCACCGTTTCCTGGTCGCGAACGCTAACTGTATGGCAACGGGTTCCGGACTATCGGAGGAGTTATGAGCATTAAAATCTGCATCGGTCGCCCGGCGCGCATCTTTACTTGGATCGCCGTGTTCCCCAACGGCTCGAATGCGACAGCCGACGCGGGAGGCGTACTCCTGCTCTTATTCCGAATGTGGGGCAGCCTTTCCAGGCTGCGGACCCGCTTTCCAGCGGATCCGGGCCTCGGGGAGGCCGGTTTGTCTTTCCAGCGTTGTAAATTGAACCCATGCTGACCGCTCTGACGCGCGCCGTAAGCCGTTCTCTCGCCTCCTGCGAACTGACGTGGCTGGCGCGCCAGGCGATCGATATCGACCTTGCGATCGAACAGCACAAGCAATACGAAAGATCGCTCGCCGCCCAGGGTGTTCGCGTCATCTCGCTCCCGGAACAGCCGCAAATGCCCGACGCGGTATTCGTCGAGGACCCCCTCGTGGTGTTCGATGAAGTGGCCATCGTCACGCGCATGGGTTCCCAGAGCCGGCGTGCGGAGAGCGACAGTCTTGCCGAGGCGATTGCGGCGTTCCGGCCCCTGCGCGGAATGCTCGCTCCGGCAACCCTCGAAGGCGGCGATGTGATGCGCATCGGGCGCGACGTGTTTGTCGGACTGTCCAGCCGCACCAATGCCGCCGCAATCCGGCAGTTGGCCAAAGAAATTGAAGTGTTTGGCTACCGGGTTCGCCCCGTGGAAGTCCGCGGATGCCTGCATCTGAAATCGGCTTGCTGCCCGATGGGAGACGGTAAGATCCTGGCGAACAAGGCATGGCTCGATCCCGTGCCTTTACAAGATTACGAGTTGATCGAAGTTGCCGCCGATGAACCCGGCGCCGCCAATATTTTGCGGATTGGAGACAGCGTTATTATGCCTGCGTCATTCCCGCACACGCGGGAAATACTCGGCAGAGAAGGGCTCCGCGTCCGGACGGTCGACATTTCGGAGCTGATGAAAGCCGAAGCCGCCGTCACGTGCTCGAGTGTGCTCTTCGAAGCTTAGACCGGGCGCACGGAAACTGGCCAGGCGCGCATAGGCTACTTCTTCAGCGTCGATTCCACCGCCGAAACCAGCTCTTTCGACTGCGGCTCCACCGCGGGCTCGAATCGCCGGATCACCTTACCCGTGCGGTCCACCAGAAATTTCGTGAAGTTCCACTGAATCTCGCCCCCGGTCCTCGGGTTCGCCGACTTATCGGTCAGGAACTGGTAAAGCGGCGACTGATCGCCGCCCTTGACCGAGATTTTCGAAAACATTGGAAACGTCACGCCATACTTCGATTTGCAGAAGGCGCCGATCTCCTCGTTCGTGCCTGGCTCCTGCCCGCCGAAATTGTTCGCCGGAAAGCCCGCGATCGCGAAGCCCTGGTCCCTGTACTTCGCATAGAGCGCCTGAAGGCCCTCGTATTGGGGTGTGTATCCGCATTGGCTGGCCACGTTGACGACCAGCACAACCTTGCCTTTGAAGCCGGCCAGAGAAGTGGGCGTGCCGTTCAGCGCCGGCAGCGTAAAATCGTACAGGCTCGACGCCGCGAACGCCGTGGCCGAGAGAAACAGAAGAGCCGCGAGAAGGATTCTCATGTCGCGATCTTACAATACTTTCCGGAACGACCTGTCTGATCGATTCGGCGGCCGGTCATGATCGCTCCCTGAAAAGCAGCGAAAAAAGATAGTCCTGCGCGATCTGCTCGTTTCGGATCGTGTCCCAGCTCGTCAGCGCCTGCTCCACCAAACCGATTTCCAGCGCGACATCGGCGCTGGACCATGTCTTCGAAAGATCGTAATCCGCAATGTGGCGGTTTTCCTGAAGCTGACTGAAAGCAGATGCGACGGAGTAGAGATGGAACTCCGTCGAGCCCGCCGGCGCGTTTCCGTATGCCGCCACGCGACGGTTGGACGCAATGGACATTTGCCTGTGATCGAAGCAGCGAGCCAGTCTTCCACGCTGTTCCGGCCTCGCCCAATTCGCGCAGGTTTCCTCAATCAGGAAATGGAAGAAGGCATAATATGCGGTTGAGACCGTTCGCCGTAATGTGGCCTGCGTCTCCGGATCGACTCGATAAAGCGCAGCGGCCGAATCGAGAAGCTCACTCGAATACGGCATCCTATTCCCAATCGGGATCGCGCAGCTTCTCCTGTTCCGAAACGCTCCTGTAATTGAAATATGCGTTCAAGCCGTTTTCGTGGGTCCTGGCGCGATTCATCAGCGCGACAGACAGGCGACGGGCAAGCCCCTGAAGATGAGCGACGGGAGCAACCGCGTCGCACACGAGAATACGAAAGTAAATCGCGGGGAATCCTGCGTGGTCTTCGCCAAAAGAGTGAACAATCCGGACAACCTGCGGCGAAAACTCCTTCTCAACGGCACGAATCGCGCTCTGGATCGCCCCCTGATTCACATAGCCCGTCGCAGTTAACGCCATGAAAGTTCCTTCGATTCAAGGATACCGCGAACTGACAGATCGCTCTCATTCTTCAAACCCGGTAAACCTTCAAAACCTCATCCCCGTAATGGTTGATCACCTTGACCGCGATCTTCCCCGTCTTGGGTCTCTCAAACGGACGGCTCACGGTTTTATACAAACTCGCCCACGCCGTCTCGTCCACTTCCGCCTTCAGCGCCTTCCGCAACCGCTCATAAGGCTGATCCGCCCCCGTGAAATACGCATGGCGCACGAAAAAACTCTCGCCGTTATAACTCGTATCGATGAACCAGCAGGCCACCTGATCGGTCGAATTATTCCGAATCTCCTGCGTGGTCGGATCGTACACATCCAGACCGCGCAACTCCACCTGAATGCGCCCGCCGTCCACTGTCCTCACATCGAGATCCGGCTCCCCAAACACCATGAACAAGTTCGCCGCCCCGGTCTTCTTCAACAGTCCGTCGCCCATCAGCATGTCCGGATTCATCCTCGGCGTCAGCACCGTCAGCTTCCCGTACCGCCGCGTCTCCTCCGCCACATGCGGATCGAGCGCGAACCCGCATACGATCAGCAGATCGAATCCCACGCCCCGCACCGCTTCCTTCGCGGCCTCTTTCACCAGATCCGGCCCCACAGTTCCATACTGCGGACCGATCCACCATTCGGAACGAAGAGCAACGGCAGCATCGGACCACTTCGATTCCGCCTCGCGCGGGACTTCCCATTCTTCTCGGCTTTTCTCCACCGCCGCGTTCAGCTTCTCACGGATCGGCGTCAGTTACGCTTCGTATTTTGCATGGATCGTGTCGAACGCGCCGTCCCCTCAACTACGCCAGGTCCGCGTTCGAGTGGAAATTGAAGAAGCATTGCGAGGAGCGGCATGTCCCGGTCCGATATTTCCGGGATTCCGCCAAGGTCACTGCTGATTCGCTCTGGCAGGCGGCGAAACACAAAGCGCTGGAGAATGCGACCCCTGCGGACAGACACGCGCTGGAGGCTGTTTTCAGAAGGGTCGAGATGTTCCGAAATATCATATCTGAATCCACTCAGTCACGCCGCACCAGCTACGGTTGAGCGCGTTGAGGTCGAAGGCGCTATCGCTGCAATAGAGTCACCGCGGTTTTCGTAGATTAGAAAGCGCTTTTCCTGCGCGCACGGCAACTGCGTCCCGAACGCCCGCACGCCCAGAATGTGCGTGGCGGTATTCGCGTCCCAGCCCTCAGTCAGCATGGAAACCGAAACCACACACCGGATCTGCTCACCTAATTTACCTGCCTTCGTGGCTCGTTCGATCCGCCGTCATCCGCACCGATCCGCCTTCATTCTCCAAAGAATTCCCACCCACCCGGTAACGCGAGACCTCCCAACCAACGCCGCCCGCCCATTCCTTCCCGTTCACAGGCATTTTCCATTGCAAACAAAACCACTTACCAACATCCCCCAACCCCGCCGTGCTACCTTCCAATCGGATAAACCATGTCTTCCGAACGTCAAATCATTGCGAACCGAATCGATGGAGCCAAGTCCCACATCCCATCACGCCTGAAGGCCGTCTCGCCTCCTCGCGCAAGGGCCGTCTGCGGCCTGCTCTCCCAAGCCCGGATAAGAGATTGAAAAGGCGGGACCTAAGCATGAAGTTGGCTTCGTTTTGTAGAATCGCTATTTGCGAATCCTCTGAGAACGGCATGGTACCGGCGAGAATTCCACGTCTTCGAATACACTGTAATCAAGAGACGAACTCACTTTACCCGTTTACGCCCGTGAATGCCGTTTAACATCCAGCCAATCCGCGAGTTCGTCGTTCGTCCGGCCCTGCCGCCGCAGCTTTCACGAATGTCGGAGCTCGCTTACAACATTCTGTGGGCCTGGGAGCCCGCCATCCGCGCGCTTTTCCGGCGTCTCGACCCGGCCCTGTGGAAGCAATCCGGCTACAACCCCGTCATTATGCTCGGCCGTGTCTCGCAGAGCACCCTGGAGCGCGCCGCCGGCGACCCCCGCTATATCGCCCAGTATCAGCTGGCCTGCCAGCGCTTCGATCTGCATATGAGGGTCAGCACGAATGAGCCCGATCCCGGCGGCAAGCTGATCGCCTACTTCTCCGCCGAGTACGGACTCACCGAATGCATGCCCGTTTATTCCGGCGGCCTCGGCGTGCTTTCGGGCGACCACATGAAGTCGGCGAGCGATCTCAACCTCCCGCTCGTCGGTGTCGCCCTGCTCTATCAGCTCGGTTATTTCCGTCAGCTTCTGAATGCCGACGGCTGGCAGCAGGAACGCTACCTCGAAAACGATTTCTACTCCCTGCCCATCCGGCCCGCCAACGGTCCCGACGGCGAGCAAATCGTCGTTTGCGTGGATTTCCCCACGGGTGCGGTCGCCATCCGCATCTGGACCATGGACGTGGGCCGCGTCAAGCTGCTTTTCCTCGATACCAACACTCCCCTGAACGCGCGTCCCGAAGACCGCGCCATCGCCAGCCAGCTCTACGGCGGCGACAACGATACCCGCATTCGCCAGGAGATCGTCCTGGGCATCGGCGGTATGTGCGCTCTTGAAGCGCTCGGATACAAGCCGACCGTCTTCCATATGAACGAAGGCCACTCGGCGTTTCTCGCCATCGAGCGCATCCGCCTGTTCATCGAACGCCAGAAGCTGACTTTCGACGAGGCTCTTGAAGCCGTGCGCGTGAACAACGTCTTCACCACGCACACTCCCGTTCCCGCGGGCATCGATCTGTTCGATCCCGGCCTCGTCTACCACTACTTCAATCACTATTGCCAGGAAGCCAACATCGACTTCGATCGTTTCATGGCCCTCGGGCGGCGCGATCCGCAGGACGGAGGCGAGCCGCTGTCGATGGCGATCTTTGCGCTCAATACATCGTCGTACCGGAACGCCGTGAGCCGCCTGCACCAGCACGTCTCGCAGGAGATGTGGCACTCGCTCTGGCCCACCCTTCCGGTCTGGGAAACGCCGATCACGTCGGTAACCAACGGCGTCCATCTCCCGAGCTGGCTGAACGGCGATCTGGCCCATCTCTACGATCAGTTCCTCGACCCGGACTGGCGCAATCGCTGGAACGATCCCTCCGTCTGGCGCCAGATCAAAGACATTCCGGATGAAGAGCTGCTCGAAGTCCATCGCCGCCGCAAGCGCCGCCTGATTGCCTTTATTCGCGACCGGCAGACCGCTTCCGCATTACGCCGGAAAGCGGCCGCTTCCGAGCAGCGCCATGCCGCCGAGGTTCTCGAACCTCATGCGCTCACCATCGGCTTTGCCCGCCGGTTCGCCACCTATAAACGCGCCACGCTCCTGTTCAAAGACGTCGAGCGGCTGACGAAAATTCTGTGCGACCGCGAGCGCCCGGTCCAGATCGTTATCGCCGGTAAAGCGCATCCCAAAGATCAGCCGGGAAAATCGTTTATCCGTGAAATCGTGCAGCTCTCGCGCGACGGCGATCTCTGGAAGCATATCGTGTTTGTCGAAGACTACGACATGAAGATCGCGCGCGAATTGGTGCAGGGCGTCGATCTCTGGCTCAACAATCCACGCCGCGGCGAGGAGGCCTGCGGGACCTCCGGCATGAAGGCCGCCATGAACGGCGTGTTGAATCTCTCGGTTCTCGACGGCTGGTTCGACGAGGCTTACGAAATCTCCGGAGGGTGGGCCATTGGCGATCGCGAGGACTATTCGGAAGATCAGGACGCCATCCACGCGAGCAATATCTACTACCTTCTGGAGCGCGAAATCGTGCCCATGTTCTATGCCAATTCCGAAGCCGGCGTCTCGTCCGAATGGGTGAAGCGGATGAAGACCAGCATGATGAACCTGACCCCCGCCTTCGATGCCCGCCGTATGGTTCACGACTACACCACGCAGCTCTACGACCCTGCCCACAGCCACTGGGAACAAATACGGGAAAACGATTTCGAGGACGCCCGGCGGCGATCGAAGTGGAACGCGCGCGTCCGCGAAATCTGGCCCCTGGTCGGCTTCATCGATTTGGGACCCGCGCCCGCCGGTCCCGTGACGAGCGGACGTCCGGTTGAGGTTCGCGCGGCTCTCCAGCTCGCCGGATTGAAGCCCGACGATCTTCGCGTCGAGTGTGTCATCGGGCGAATCGGCGCCAGCGGCGGCCTGGAAGAGACCGAAGTGGTCCTTCTCCCCAACAAGTCGGTCGAGGGCGATGTGGCTGTGTTCGAGCGGCAGATTGTTCCGGCCCAAACCGGCCGTCTGGGATACGCCGTTCGCGTAAGCCCGAATCACTACGACGACCCGCTCACCAGACCCGTCACCAGCCTGTTGAAGTGGGGCAGCCGTTAGCTTCTGAATTCGTGGGCCAGGCTTCCGCCCGGCGCTACTGCCGATTCACTTTCTCCGGATCGAAAATCCTCGTATCGGGGGGTATCGCCGTGAACGGCGTAAAATCCGGCTCCGCGGTCAACATGTCCCGCAGACTGGCCGCGGTGGCATCCGTCAGGCTCGACGGCGGCAGCCCCAGCAACTCGAAGATAGTCCTCCACAACCCCGGAAAGCTCGAATTCGTATGTGAGACGTAGTTCCGCTTCACATACGGGCCCGCCGCCAGCAGCAGCGTCCGATGGGAGTCGATGTGGTCGAGGCTTCCCTGTGTATCGCTCTCGGTGACGAAGACGGCCATGTCCCGCCACCAGGGCGAGTGCGACAGGTATTCCAGAATCCTGCCTGCCGCAAGGTCGTTGTCCGCCACGAAAGAGGAGTCGTATGGGTACCCGTTCTGCGGCTTGGGATCGCCCGTCCGATCGTTGGGCAGGTGAATGCGGAGGAACCCGGGAAAGGGCTCGCCGTCTTTCCCGTACCGCCGGTCGATCTCGGCAATGAACCGGTCCGCTCGCCTTTGATCGGAAATATCGCTTGGATCGGAAATATCCGTGTTCGCTCCTTCGTCGAAATTCCGAAATTTCACGCCGCCGCGCTGCAGGTGATCCCACAGCCAGGCGCCCTGCAGCCACAAGTCTCCCTCGGCTTTGGTATTGCCGTCGGCGTAAAAGTTGTCGCTGAAAGCCCAGCGCCGGGCCATCTCATGCTGGTTTGGGGTGATCGAAGCGTCTTTCACGCTGAACTGTCTGCGTCCTCCCTCGCCGAGACCGTGCATGCCGAAGCGGGCCATTTTGGCGAATGAGAGCACAGCCCCGTTACCCGCCGTCGCGACGTCTCCCAGCACCTCGTCGAACGTCCGGTTTTCCTTTGCGATCAGCACGACGTGTTTAATTGCGGCCGGAGGTTTGGGCGCATCCCGCATGTACGGAACCAGTCCGTTCAGGGCAAATACCGTTCCGGTCTGCCGCAGTACCTCGCTTGTGTCGGGCATGATGAACGTCGTGACCGAGCCCCGATGCAGCACGGGCACTTCTCCCAATTCCAATATGGCGCGGCGCGGATTCGGTCCCGTCCCCCGGCCGCGCGCATTCGTCACGTACACCCGGTCGCCTGCGACGGCAACCCGGGTCGGCATCCAGCCGGCGGGAATATCGCCCACAAGCTCGTTCTTCTCCGTGTCCACAACCCCTACGGCATTGATTCCGGTCTCCGCGACCAACAGCCACTTCGTGACGGGGTCGTACGCCAGGCCGGCCGGCATCACGCCGCGCAATTGTTCGAGCGATCGAATCCCGAGCCGCACCTCGGCCACGACTTTGCGGTCGCCGGCCGAGATGACGGTAATCGAATCGTGGAGCGTGTTCGAGACAAACACGCGATCCGCCGTTGCCAGCACGGCCCGCGGGGAAGGGGTTTGAATACGATCCGTGATCGCGGGTTTGAGTGCGTCCCGCACGTCAATCGCGCAAACGGAATTCGACGCCGTTACGTATGCGGTGAAACCGTCCGGCGAGAGTGCGACGGCCACCGGCTTGCCGCCCGTCCGAACCGAGGAAAGCACGTGCCCGGTCCGTGCGTCGATCACCGCCACCCGCGCGTTCGACTGGTCGGCGACATAGAGCAAATGGCGCACGCTGTCCAGTGCAAGTTCTCCCGTGACGCTGTCGCTCCACTCGGCACTGTTCAGGCTCACGACCTTCCTGTGATCGCCCGTTTCGATATCGATCTGCCGGACCCGGCCCGAATCGCCTTCCGACACCCAGATCGATTTCTCGGAGTCGAAGGCGATCCCCGCGGCCACGCCCTTCCAGTCCGGATCGGCCATTTCCGGCGCCGTACTGTGCGGGGTCCGAGCCCATATATGGCGCACTCGCCGGGGATTATTGGTTTGGGGCTGGATGATGGTAATCCCGAATCGTTCGAAGCCCGTATCGGCCGTGGCGATGGTGCCTCTGGGGCTGACCGCGAGCCCGAAAGGACCCGGCCCTGTCTCGATTTGGGCCCCGAAAGGCCTGAGAAAGCGTCCGCCGGGCAGCACCGTGCCGGCCGCGCCGACGATGGCATAGTTCTCACCCGCCGGCGGATGGTAATCGGCCGCGGCGGCGGAGCAGGCTGCAAAGATTGCAGCCAGGAAGGCGGAAACGGGAAAAGTGTGCAACTTAACTAGCCGTCGGCAGAAACTTTTTGGGTCCTGCGCGATTCTTATCTTATTGGATGTTATTGCTGTAGGGCTAGAGAGGCGGATGGAATACCACGTGCTTTACGTTACGCGAGAACGAAATGCCTTTATGGTACTATCAGTACCGGACTTTTTATAAATTCACCAGGGAGTATATGGCATGGGTATAAGCATCGCGCCAGCACCAACACAAAGGCAGCTTGAAGACCCTCTTGCGCATCTGCCTTGTTCAACAATCCTTGAATACCGGAAAGGACAAACGATCTATAGCCACGATCAGCCCTCCACCAGCATATATCTCGTCATCGACGGGAAAGTGAAGGTCTGCCGGCAAGCCGACGACGGGCGGCAGGTGGTTGTCGACCTTTACCAACCTGACGAGTTTTTCGGCGAATCCGCTTTTCTGGGGCCAGCCCAGCGCACCGAGCTTTCCACAGCCCTCGAAGACACCAAGGTGATGACGTGGACGACATCCGAAATCGAGGATATCGCTACCCGCCGTCCCCGGCTCGCGATCGCGCTGCTGCAGCTTCTCGTGCAGCGTTCCATGGACTTTGGCACCCGGATCGAGAGCTTCTCCGTCGACAATATCGCCCGGCGTCTGGCGCGCGCGCTCATCCGTTTCTCCGAGCGGCTTGGCCACACGGCGGAGAATGGCTCGGTGCAGATGATTCCGTTCACGCATGAGCTTTTATCGCAATACGTGGGAACTTCCCGGGAGATCGTCACCCACTACATGAATCAATTCCGGCGTCAGGGATACCTGACCTACTCGCGCAAAGGCATCCAGCTGCATCGCGACGCCTTGAAGGAATGGTTGCGCCAGCCGCCCGCGGAAGCCAACTGAGATCAGTCGCCCCGGCGGCGGATCAGCAGCACCGTGACGTTATCCGGGCTTCCGGCGGCGTTGGCGGCCGAAACCAGTTTGCCGCACAATTCCTCACACGTCTCGTGAGGCTGGCTGAGAATCCGTTCGATCTGCTCTTCGGGAACCACTCCGTGCAGGCCGTCGCTCGATAACATCATTACCGAGCCGGGCTTCAAAGCTACCGCGTAGTAGCGGATTCTGATTGCCGTTCCCACCCCGACAGCCATCGTGAGCACGTGGCGCATCGGATGCGTCTTCAGGCTGATTTCATCCAGCCCCAGGGTTCGTCCGACTTCCTGAACCCACGTCTGGTCTTCCGTGACGGCCCGCAGTTTCCCGTCTTCCAATACATACGCGCGGCTGTCGCCGACGCTGGCGATCGCCAGATCGTTCTCGCGTGTTTCCAGCGCCGCCACCAGCGTGGTGCCCATGCCTTCGAAGCGGGGATCGCTGGTGGCCTCGTGCAGAACCCGCTGGTTGGCTTCTTCCACCGCGCCCAGCAGGGCAGCCGCGTCGCGATGCGGCGATTTGCCCAGAATCTCCGCCACGGTCTCGACCGCCATCTGCGATGCGCGTGCGCCGCCGCGCGCGCCGCCCATCCCGTCCGCCAGCAGGTAAAGGCCCAGCTCGGGAACAATTTGGAAAAAATCCTGATTGGTGGCACGAACCTTTCCGGGATCCGAAAGCGCACAGGCCTCAAGCATGCGTATGATGTCTGACGAGCAATTTCCCACTATAGAACAGCGCGCGCGATACACTGGGCGCTTGCAGCTCGAAAACGCGTTCGAAGCGGCACCACTCCGCGCCGTGCTGGAGCGCGGCGATATTCTCTTCTTCCCGAATGGCGGGTTCGAGATCCCCGCGGGCGTTCGCACGGCGCTGATGGGAGCGGCGCAGGACGCGCGAAGCTTCCATAAGAACATAGCTTACAAGCCGAACGTCTCTAATCCGGAGCTGGACCGGGTTTCCGGTTTGTCCGATCGCACCGAGTCCGAGACCGTCCGGACGGCGATGCGCGAATACTCTCGCTGCGCGATCGAGTTCATGCAGAGCATCCTCCCCGAGTACGCGCGCGCCTGGAAAGTCGATTACGCCAGCTTCCGCTCGATTGAAGAACGGGGCAGGGAATTGCCTCTGACCAAGCGCAACGATCTGCTGCACGTCGATGCGTTCCCGACGCGCCCCGTGTTTGGCGATCTCATCCTCCGCTGCTTCACGAACGTGAACCCGGAGCAGCCGCGCGAATGGATGACTTCCGATCCGTTCGCCAAGCTGGCGCCCGAGGAAGCCGCGAAGGCGGGGCTCGATGCGTACGCGAGCGCGGCCGGCTCCGCGCTGCACCAATTTCGCCGGAGGCTTACGCGAAAACTTGCGCGGGCAGGAGTGCCGGTAGTCGACCGATCGCCCTACGATGCTTTCATGCTGCACTTCCACGACTGGCTGAAGGGCAATCGTGCGTATCAGGAGAACTGTCCGAAATACTGGTTCAGCCTTCCGCCCGGGTCGACCTGGCTGGTCTTCACCGACATGGTTCCCCATGCGGTGCTGGGCGGGCGGCTGGCGTTCGAACAAACCGTCATCGTCTCGCGGGACAGTCTGGCCAATCCCCTGCAAGCGCCTTCGGCAATATTGGAGAGAATCGCCGGGCGGGTTTTAACGGTCTGATTAAACCAGTTCCAGCTCGATTTTCTTCTTGTCGGCGTCGAGCTTCGCGATCCTGAAGCTGCGGATCTGACCCGGCTTCACCTGCTCGCGTTTGGGATCGGTATCCGCGGGTGCGCTCGCCCCCGCGCCGGCGCCCTTCCACTTGCTGGAGAGCATCGATGACAGTGTGGATACGTCCACCGGGCCGCGACTCTGCTCTTCTTTCTGCTCCTGCACCACCAATGTGCAGTGGCCCTGCACGCCCTCGCCCAGTTCCACCGTGGCCCGGTTGCGGGTCACCTCCGTCACGCGGCCGGTAACCTCGTCGCCATCTTTATGCTCCGCGATGTACTCGTCGAGCGACGTTGGCACCAGTTGCTTCAGCCCCAGCCTCAGGCGGTGTTTCTCGCGGTCGTTCTCGAGTACGATGGCCCTTACCACCTGGCCGACTTTGAGTTCGTCCTGCGGATGGTTGATGCGTTTCTCATTCACGATGTCGCCGACATGGATCATGCCTTCGACATTTTCGGTCACCTGCACGAATGCGCCGAATTGCTTGAGTTGCGTAACCGGTCCTTCGACGATCGCGCCCACGGGGTACTTCTTCTCCACGTCCTCCCACGGGTCGCCCAATGCCTGCTTGAGTCCGAGCGAGATCCGCTTGTCGGCCGGACTTACCGCGAGCACCACCACTTCCACGGTCTCGCCCGGTTTGACGATGTCGGAAGGTTTCCGCACCTTCTTCGACCACGACATTTCCGACATGTGAATCAGACCGTCGAGTCCCGGTTCCAGCGCCACAAAAGCGCCGAAATCTGTCACGCGCGCCACCGTGCCGCGAACACGATCGCCGGCGTGATACTTTTCCGCCGCGCCAATCCACGGGTCCGGCTGCAGTTGTTTGAGCCCGAGCGAGATGCGCTTCTTGGCCGGATCGACCTTGAGAATCTGTACGTCAAGCTCCTGCCCGACCGTGAGGGCGTCCGATGGCTTGTTCACGCGCCCATGCGAAATATCGGCCACATGCAGCATGCCGTCAACGCCGCCAATGTCGATAAAAGCCCCGTAATCGAGCAGACTGCGCACGGTGCCGTGCACGACCATGCCCGGCTGCAATCCGCTCAGCTTTTCTTCCTTCGCCTTCGCCCGCTCGTCCTCCAGAACCACGCGGCGGTCGACTACGATGTCTTCCTTCTCCGTGTCGAGCTTGATGATCCGGCAGGCAATCTCCTGGCCGACCAGCGTCTGCATCTCGGGAACGTCCCGCGCGCCACTGCGTGAAGCTGGCATGAACGCGCGCATCCCCACATCCACCGAGAGGCCGCCCTTGATCACAGCCGTGACCAGACCGGAAACCGTGAGCTTCCCGTCGAACGCCTTTTGCAGGCTCGACCAGTCCTTCGGCCGGTCGACTTTGATCAGAGAAAGCTGGTAATAACCCTCCTCATTGCGCCCCTTCACGCCGACCTGAAGAACGTCGCCCGGTTTGACCGGAATGGGGCCCTTGTCGTCCCGCAACGCCGAGACCGGCATCACGCCTTCGGTCTTTTGCCCGATATCGAAGAATACGTTGTCGTCGTTGATCGCGACAACGGTTGCTTCGCGGCCTTCCTCGCCCGCGGCTTCGTGCGTATGGGTCTGTTCGAACTGGTTGAGAATGTCGCCGAAAGAGCTCTCCGCCTCGGACGGATTCTGCCTCTCCTGTTCGCGAATTTCTTCCTCGCGAAGCGACGAAATAGGGTTGGACATGAGTAATTACGTCTTTTATTGTGGCACACGGTTTCCAAGTGCGGCCCGCGCGCGATCGTTCGAACGTAATAAGATCGCTGCAGGGAGAAATGTGGCGATGGCGGAGAA
>Ga0181521_10004801_pt1 | contig 15289 bp, 7 predicted proteins | sample PEATcosm2014_Bin_32_FD_119764 | JGI IMG/M metagenome (GOLD analysis project Ga0181521, IMG submission 119764) | Peatland microbial communities from MTU Mesocosm Facility, Houghton, MI, USA - PEATcosm2014_Bin02_60_metaG | ecosystem: Environmental > Terrestrial > Soil > Wetlands > Peat | place...
CCTCGCGGGGGCGCTCGAGGAGGCGGCGACCGAGAACATAGGGCACACGGAGGGTATTGTTGGGGAAACCGGCGACAGAGATATTCTGGAAGCTCTGGACGCAACCCTCCTTCGTCTATTGCGCGGTAAGCAATGGAGATATGGGTATGACTTGATCAGTGGATTGGTGGGAGTGGGAATATACCTCATCGAACGCTGGCCCAAACCAGCGGCGTCGGAGGGTATTCCTTTGGTCCTGCATCACATTGAGGCGGCGATGGAACGTACTGCCTCCGGGTTCACGTGGCACACACCACCGGATCTGTTGCCAGAGTGGCAGCGTCAGCTCTACCCACAGGGCTACTACAACTTGGGTGTGGCCCATGGCGTCCCCGGTATCATTCACTTCTTGTCACAATTAGTCAGTGAGGGAATTCAAGCTCAGAGAGCGCTGGCACTCCTTAACCCAGCGATGGATTGGTTAATTGCGCAGCGTCGGCCTGAGGGGGCGCTTTCCTGGTTTGGTTCCTTCCTGGCTCACGGTGAGTCTACGGACTCGCGGTTCGCCTGGTGCTATGGTGATCTCGGTATTCTGGGCGTACTTTTGCAAGTGGCCCGCAACGCAAACCGTAGTGACTGGCGCGAATTCGCCCTCGGCTTATTGGAGCATTGCCTCGGTAAGGGTGAGAATCGCGCCGGGATAAATGACGCTCCGATATGCCACGGAGCGGCGGGGCCGGCCCTGGTTTTTTGTCGCTTATTCCAAAGCGAAGGCGACCCGCGTTGCCGGGACAAGGCCCTGTTTTGGTTGGATCGTACGCTCGCAATGCGCACGCCAGGACAAGGCGTGGGAGGCTATCTAGCCTTCACAATGCCTGAGCCGGGGGCCACCGGAACCTGGGAACCTAGTCCCGCCTTCCTGGATGGCGCAATCGGGATTGCGCTAACGCTTCTTGCCGCGCTCACCCCGGTTGAACCGCAATGGGATCGGATGTTGTTGCTTTCGACAAGCGGCAAGGCTGGCGTCCCCGCTTGAGGCTGCAATTTAGTTTAGGGATCGACCCGCTCACGCCGCACAACATATGCGAGGAACGCGCGCGAGCCTGTCGCGGGGCTGCAGCAATGCTCTGGTGATGGCTCATCCCCCAGGCCCAAACCAGCGCGAACTGAGTGAAGTCCCTATGTCCGTGATCGACCAACCGCAGAACACGGGGTGACACAACTATCGGGCGATGGCGTACTGGAGTGTCCTCTCCGTCGAGCTGTTGCCCTGCGAGACCGTCGCCCTCAGTTCATAGCTCCCGGGTTTGTCGGTCAGCCTCAGCAGCACCGGAATGCCGCCGGCGGCATTCGGCGGCGACACCTCGGGCCTGAGAGTGGCGATCGTTCGTCCGTCTTTCAGCAGGCGCACGCGCAGTAGCGGCTTCGCCCCATTTCCAGCCTCGTCGGGGTACATCATGAAGAATACGAACGGCTTCGTCCCGGGGAATAGATTGGTATTGACGAACGGCAGCACCCGCTTGCCGGTGTATTCGAACGGGTCGGCGGGGTCGGCCGGAGTGGTTATATTCTCCAGCTTGCGGACCACAGCCAGGTCGCTCATTCCGATTCCCCGCTGCCGCCGGTTGTCGATCTCGAATGCCCCCGTGCTCGCCCGGTTGCCTTCATGATCAACCACCGCGGTCTCCACCGTGTAGCGTGCGTGCGGCAGATTCACTGCCTGTTGGTAGGTCATGTATTCCCAGCGCACTTTCTCGAACTGGTCGTCCGCCACTATCGAGGGCACGTCTTTACTCACTCGATCGACGATGACCCCATCCTGATTCTTCACCACGGCCAATAGCGAGACATGAAAGCGATGCCGGTGCGCGCCCTCCTCGGCGGTCGCAGTGAGTTTGGAAATCGGCATCTCGAAAGCAATAGCGTACTGCGCCTGCCCCCCGGAATCGCAAAATCGATAGGCGCGCGACAGGAAATCGAAGGCGTGCGGGTGCGGCTGCGTATCGAGCGCGCGCAGACCGGCCATTTCTTCGGGCGCGAGAGGATGGCCGTTGTCGGGTACGGCGAAATACCCATTGCGCGTTTCGACTCGAAATCCGGCGCGCGTCAGTTTCACCTCGATCTTGCGAAAGTGACCGTCGTCGCGTTCCGATCTCGGCGGGTAGGCGATCTCGTAATGCGTGTCCACCTCCTCCATCACGTGCGATAGCAACTGGTCCACATTATTGGTGTTGGCGATCAGGAAGCCGCCCGTGCGTTCGGCCAGTTCGCGAAGCGCCTCCTGGGGGTTGGCGCTCGACACCGCGAATCTCACGTAGTCGTCCTGATGCGCCTGTTCCATGGTGCGCGATGCCAGCGACGGGCCGTTGGGTGGGTTGATAGCGGCGTTCCCACTGGGTGTGTACCCCTGCCTGCTGGTGGCCCCCTGCTGCTGACCCAGGGAGGCGGCGTAACCCAGCATCGCGGTGGAAAGAGCCGTCGGGTCGTAGAAGCAGGGACTGCCGGGCGCGGTCATCCCATGGACGTCCACTGCATAGAACGTCACGCTGGCATCGATGGCTGCATGCACCATCGAATCCCAGTATTCCAACTGGTCGGGCGGACGCGTGAGCCCATTGCTGAGAAGGAGCAGCGTTTTCTGAAACGGCAGTGGCCGCAATTGCCCGATCAGGCCCTTTAATGCATCGATCTCGCGCAAACCTTGAACCGCTGCGAAAGTCATGTCGTGCTGCGATCCCAGCGCATCGTTGCCGCTTCCCCGGCTGCCGAGGCCCGAGACCCCTGCTTGAGTGGCCAAGCCGTTCATCATCGCTGCCGAGCCTGGGTCCATCGCTCCCACGGACGCCGTCAAGCTGTTGAGCATGGCTGCCGAGTCCAGGTTCATCGTCGGAAGCTGATTGACGCTGGCGAGTTGCACGGCCTTCAGTAGGCGCTCCCGGTTGTTCGAAAACGGAAAGATCGGCCGTAAGCCGGTAGAATCCAACGTGAAGACGCCGATGAACGTGTTCGGCCGCAGCTCCTGGTCCACAAACTTGCGGGCCGACTCGAAGGCTAAAGCGCGCGTGCAGGTATCCAGGTCGTTCAGGATCAGACTCACTAAGTTGACTATGCGCAGGGGATTTACCGGAGGCCGCACGGGCGGTGCCGGAGCCGGAGCCGTTGCAGCCGCGGCCTGAGCTTCCGCCTCTTGCCGCTGGTCTGCCATACGAACTTCGCTGCCCGCCACCAACCGGAATGAGCGGACATCCTGACGGACGCCGTCTTCGTAGACCACTATATCGTCGGGTTTGAGATTGGTAACCAGCTTCCCATGCGCGTCCCGCACGACGACATCCAGGAGTACTTCGCGCGCCGAGCTGCGGATCACCACCTCCGGGGCTTGCGCATTTTGAGCCAGGCCACTGCCAACCAACAGGGCCATGGAGACAAACGCATGGCTGATCATGCCTGTCATGACGTACCATTCACAGTTGCAGGTACCAGAATTGTATGACTCTTGAGGGTCACGGGGCACCTACTGGAAGTTTACCCAGATACCATTATTGAAGATATCCGTGATGATGCCTCGACTCAATCCGGTGGCCGTGAAGGATGTCGGCGTGTTGTATTGCCCAATGGAGATCATCCCGTAACTGTTCGTGCCAGTGACCGGCAATGCTGCCAGAACCCGTTTAGGAATTGTGAATGTCTTTGCTGAGAGCGGCGCGGTACACAGGAGGTACCCCTTATTGCCCACCTGGCCATCGACTTGGGAATACGACCACGCCGCAATGGTCACGTTGCCGTTCTGCAGTGCCGAATCGCCGCCCGTCCATTGAAGCACCAGATCCGAACCGCGCGGCAACGTCTGCAGCACATTGATGTTTGTGAATCCCAGCGTCACATCAATGTTCGAACGGGTGACATCAAACACCGAAAAGGGACCTATTGCTGCCCCGCCGCTGCCCGTTACGGGATAGTTTTCGCTGGCCCAAAGGTATCTGTACCCCGCAAAAAAGGATGAATAGAATCCGCCTGGGGGTGAGTATTGGGTAAGAGCAGTGACGGGTGCAAATTGTGAAGTCAGATTGCCCGCATCGAGCTGGGCGGGGCTCGCGTCCCCCAAATCAGCGGTATGCCCCATCACGTTGCCGCAGGCGTAAGTACAATCCACCGCGGCGCAATAGCCGTTTGAGACACCGTACTGCGCCAAGCCCGCAGTCGCCGGGGTGTACTGGCTGAAGCTGGCAAACGCGTAGTCTGCGGCCGCCGTCTGCACGGCGGAGTTGTTTTCTATGGCGAGAGTCCGGTCGAACAGGCGGATATATCCAAAACTGACGTTTTGCCCCGCAGCCAGTTGATTCACCAAGTCGGTCCCCATGACGGAATCGGTACACGTGTCGCCGCTGTCGGCTACCGCGATGGTGGCGAAGTTGCCGATATTTCCAGAGACTCCCCCTGTCTCCACCGAGACAGGGACATAGCACCCTGTAACCCCGGCGGGAACCTGGAAGATGATCTGATCGAGTCCCGAACAGCACCCCGACCGCCCTTGATAACTGACGCTCGCCGTGGTGTTGCCGACGTAGACGGTAACTTGGGTCGGCAGATTCCCGACAGGGGGCGCAGTCGCGTCGCTTCCGCTGATGGCGCCGAGACCAGTGCCCCAAAGGACGACGTAGTCATTCGGGTGAAATACGTGGATGATCGTGTTGACGTTGTAATTGGCGTCGGTCGCAATCGCCTGGCCGAATCCCTGTTCGTTGAAAGTGTAGATGCCAAACGCACTTGCAACAACATTGATGGCTGCCGGGGCGCTGGTTTGGTTGTTATAGGTGACCGTGAACGTCCCGCTTCCGATAGGAGTGTTTGACGGGAGCAGGGCGTTCACCTGAGTGCTGTCCGCACCGAGAATGATGCCGGGCACAGACGTGCCTTGAACGGTTACCATCACGGAAGTTCCGCCCAGACTCGTCGGCAGAGGGAACTGATTGGCCTCGATCCAGGCCGCCGGCCCAAGGCCGGAACCGTAGATGCTGAAAATCGACCCTTGGGCCACGCCAGACCCTGGTAAGCCCTGTCCCCGTGCGACCGCGGAGTTTAAGGCCGGAAGGCTAACGGTCGGCTGTGCCGAGATGCCTCCGCAAATGCCCAACCAGGCAACCAATAAACAGGAGTAGCGATATCGCATATTGCCATCTCTATTATAGATAAACAACACCGAATATATTATTTGCAATACGGTTGCTTATGAAAATGGCCACTTGGAGCTAACTGAACACTTCGGAGGCAACCGAAGTCGAAGGACCTGTTCTGGCCGACGTTGATCTCACCTGCTCCAATGCCGTCAACCGGAGGGGGAAACCCTGGCGCTCCGACAACTGCCAGCTTGTAGCTTTCGGACCGCTGCTTACGTTCTTCAGAACTTAGGGCGGCGATCGAATCACGATAGCAGCGGTGATTTGCTGGCAGTTGTGTATCTGGCCCAGTTGGCCATGAAAGGCGAGGTGCAGAGAAATACCACATGTTTGGCCCGACGATGTCCTGTGACAGGGGCATCAGGGCATTACACACCGAGAGTCGGGTGCGCTCTTACCCTAAAATTCGCAGAGGGCTTCGGCGCTCGCGACAAATAGCCATACTTTGCTCACGAAAAGTGACCCGCGCCACCGGTACGTCCTGGTACCACGTTTGACGCTCACGGGCGGCAACGGACAACTTGCCCAGCGGCCGGCTAAACTCCGTGTGTCAGGGGTCGCTGCGGATGGGACCCAACCGATGAACTCCTGGCCGCTGACAGCCTTATGATGTCTGCATGCTGCGCGGATGATGTAACCGCGAACCGCACGCCTTCGGCGTGGATGATATCGCTGTTCTCTTTGCCCACGGGCAAATCCGGGCAAATCGTGTTCTTCGTGTGGGTCACTTTTGACGAGCGCAAATGGTCTATTCTTCCCGAGTGCCGAAGCAGAGGGCTATGATAGTGTTCTGATGTGCAATATCGCTTTCCCTGGACACGTGGGAAAGGATGTCCGGTGCTTGGTCGAGGTGCCGTAATTCTGCCGGTGGTGACGGAATTGCGCGTTTTGGGAGCCCGACGCCGCTGACGGGCGGGCTCGACCTTCGAGACAAGATGGGCTACCACGCCTAGCGACGCGGAGGTTTGTTGGATTGGTTTCCGCCGCACAGGAGTTCACCGTGCAAAACGACGTACAGCGGGACGCGTTGAGCCACAAACTGAGTTCGTTCCGGCCGCGGCTCCTTGCCGTAGGTTGGGACGATGCGTTCATCGAAGCGTCCCAAAGGGAATTTGACGTAATCGAGTGCTTCGGAGAAAGCGAGGTCATTCGACAGCTCGAACCTCACACGGTTGCCGTCCTGCTGCTCGGTCCAAAACTGCCACCGCGAGAGGCGCACCGGATCCTGGCCGCCTGTCACAGGCAGTTTCCTAGCGGTGCTGCGCCCACGAATATTCTGGTGGGCGTCGGATCGGCTGCCAGTTTGTTTCAGGAATTCGTTGATCGCGATTTGGTGTTTTACATCGCGCGCGGGCCTCTGACTTCCGAGCAGCTTCGGCCTATTCTTCTCGCCGCGTCGGATCGATTCCGTGCCAAGTCGCAGACAAATGCTGACACAGGCGCAACCGGCCTTGCGATTACGGATCTGGCTTTGGAGTTCTGCGATCGCCTAACCTCTCAAAATGACCTGCCTGGCATGGTCGAAACCCTGGTCGAAGCTGTTCAGGTACTACTGGATGCCGATCGGGCTCAATGTCTGATTTACGACGGCAATTCGCAGATCCTTACGGCTCCTGGCATTGCGGGAACTCCGGACCGCGTGGAAAGCGCTGCCTCGGGATTACTCGCGTTCTGTGCGAGGACTGGAGAAGGTTTGTGCATTGACCGGGTCGGCGGCGATCCCCGATTCGATGCGGAGGCCGACGATCCGAACGGGGACGGAACAGCCAGGTTTCTGGCGGAACCGGTCAGGGCAACTCGCGGCGGCGCGGTCGCCGTGATCTCTGCTGTACGGAACGGGGACCGGGAGCCGTTCTCGATGGAACAGGTTGAACAGTTGCAAATGCTGGCTTCCTGCGCAGCACCGGGTTTCAACTCCGTTCTGGCTCATGATCGGATCCAAGCCACGTTGGAGGACCGACTCCGGGTGACCCGGGGACCGGACATCTACTTGAAAGAGGCCCTGGATCAACATAACCTGAGCTGGCAGAATGACGGCGATCTCCTGCGAACTTCGGCAGGTTGGCTGCGCTGGGCCCATTGGCTCACGGTTGCCATGTTGCTGGCGGGCCTCTCATTCGTAAGCCTTGCCAAGATTGACGAATATGCCACCGGTCCCGCAATTATCCGCGCCCGCAACAAGCTGGCGGTGACAGCGAATTCCGCCGGTCTGGTTCGGACCGTTAGTGTCTCGGCGGGCGACCGGGTTCGGGCTGGAGATCTTCTGATTCAATTCTTCGACCCTTTCGGAGCCGCCGCCCCGGACCGTTTGCGGGGAGTGTTCACGGCGCCCGCAGACGGGGTGATCAGCGATCTCCGCGTGCGCAAAGGCCAGCAAGTAACTGCGGGCGACCAGCTTGCGAGTATTATCGATGAAGGAGCCGGCTATGAGGCGATCGCGATGTTGCCTGGCTCCTACGCTCCGTTAATCCAGCGCAATATGAGCATGACGCTGAAATTTGCACAGTACGCCGACTCCCATGAGACAGTTCCGGTGGAGAGAATCAGCGAAGAGATCGTAGGCCCACGCGAGGCGGCACGATTCATTGGCCCCGAAAGCGCAGATACTCTTTCGCTGGCAGGGCCGGTGATCGTGGTGCGATCCAGCCTGGGGAGATCGCGTTTTGTTTCGGGCGGGCGATCCTACGCCGTCCGAGACGGCATGACCGGACAAGCGGAGATTCGCGTGCGATCGGAACCGATGCTCTTGAGCCTATTGCCAGGCCTGAAAGAACTATTTCGGCGTTGATCGGAACTCGATGGGCAATTCCAGCACATTATTCCATCGCTTTCCCGCATTGAAGCGCATCGCGTTCGGCGCGGTTCGCCGCAGAGTTCCGGTAGTCCGGCAACTTGCAGTCGCCGACTGCGGGGCGGCGGCCCTTGCTATGACGCTGGGATATCACGGTAGAGAGGTCTCGCTAGAAGAGATCAGGTCCGCGGCCGGCGTCGGGCGAGGCGGAGTGAATGCGGCGTCGCTTTTGCGAATCGGCAGGTCATACGGTTTGCGGGGCCGTGGCGTCCGTATTGATATCGAGAGCCTGGAGTATCTGCCGACAGGTTCGATCTTGTTTTGGGAATTCCGACACTTTGTGGTCTTCGAGAGACTCTCGTCGCGTCGTGTCGAAATTGTGGACCCGGCCTTTGGCAGGCGATCCGTACCTATCGAAAAGTTCCGACGGGCATTTACCGGCGTCGCGCTCATCTTTGAAAGCACAGGGCGGCTCGCGCCTGGCGGGATCAAAGCGAAGCCGATATCGGGGCTGTTCACCCAGGTTTTCGCCCATCGCGACTTGCTGGCGCGCGTTATCTCGACATCGCTTCTGGTCCAGTTGCTGTCTGCCGCGATGCCTCTGATTACAGGCGTACTAATCGATCGCGTAATTCCACATAAGGATTATTCGCTCCTCCTCACGCTCACCGCGGGATACATCGTTTTTCAACTTTTCAATACTCTCGCCGGGTTTGTCCGCGCCCATCTCTTAATCCATTTGCGCACCAAAATGGAGGCGGAATTCACTCTTCGTTTCCTGGATCATTTGGTCGAGCTGCCCTACTCGTACTTCCAGCAGCACACTTCGGGCGACCTCATGATCCGCCTGGGCAGCAACAACACGGTCCGCGAGATCCTGACGTCGACCGTCCTGTCAACACTGCTCGATGGCACGATGGCCAGTGTGTATCTCGTTTTTCTACTCATGGCAAGCGCCCCTCTGACCCTTCTCGTGGCGTCCCTTGCTGTCGCCCGGTTCGCGTTGCTGGCTCTCATTCGGTGGCGGCAGCGGCAGTTTCTGGCGGAAACGCTCGAGAACCAGTCGAGATCGCAGACTACCCAAGTAGAGATGTTGAGTGGGATGGAAACGCTGAAAGCAATGGGCCTGGAGCACCAGGCCGCGGAGCACTGGTCCAACGTGTTTGTGGACGGTTTGAACATTTCGATTAAGCGCGGCGGTCTCGATGCCATTTTCAACGCGCTTTTGAGCGTGCTCGGAACGGTGTCGACCCTCGCGTTGATGTTTTACGGGGCCTATCTTGTGTTGAATGGCTCGCTAACCCTAGGGGTGATGATGGCTTTCAGCGCGTTGGCGGGAGGCTTTCTTGGTCCGCTGAACAACCTGGTTTCGACGGCACTCCAGTTGCAGTTGCTGGAGGTCTATTTGGAGAGGCTGAACGACGTGATGCAGACCCCGCCGGAGCAGGAGTCCGCCGCTGTAGTATCCGCGGGCTCATTATCCGGCGCCATCCATCTCGAAAGCGTTGCCTTTCGCTACAGCGCTCAAGATCCGATGGTGCTCGAAGAGGTTTCGCTGGAAGTCACACCTGGCTCGCGGATCGCCCTGGTCGGACGGACCGGATCGGGCAAATCCACACTCGCACGGCTCCTGGCTGGCTTGTACCTTCCCGTTTCGGGCCGAATTCTATTCGATGGTCAGGATTTGAAAACTCTGGACCGTAAATCGTTGCGAAGCCAACTCGGCATTGTCACGCAGGAAACGCAGCTCTTCGGCGGCTCCATTCGCCGCAATATCGCGCTTTCCGATCCAACCATGGGCCTTGACCGGGTAGTCCGGGCAGCGAAACTTGCCTGCATTCACGATGAAATACTTGCGATGCCGATGGGGTACGAGACTCCGCTCGCGGACCGGGGATTGTCCCTTTCCGGAGGACAGCGCCAGCGGCTCGCGATCGCCCGAGCAGTGGCGGCCAACCCGAGGGTTTTAATTCTCGACGAGGCGACGAGCCACCTGGATGCTGTGACCGAGGAAGAAGTGAATAAGGGCCTCGCTTCCTTGCGGTGTACGCGAATCGTCATCGCTCATCGTTTGAGCACCATTCTTGACGCCGATCAGATTATGGTGATGGAATCGGGCAGGATTGTCGAGCGGGGTACTCACGTCGTCCTGGCATCTAAGGAGGGGCCATATGCAAAGCTCCTTGGCGCTCAACGCCAGCAGGATCTCTCGGCTCGCCAGGCGATCCGGTGACACCCCTGGCGCTATTGCAAATGAAAGCCAAGATCGTCGAGCAGATCCCCTACAGCCAGGTGGTAGGCAATGAGGTCGCGGCGAAACGCGATGGATTGCATGAGGAGATCACTTTCAGCCTGATTCAACTCGGTTTGCGCGTCTAGCACGAAGAACACTTGAGTAACGCCCAGTTCGTACTTTCTTTGTTCGGCTTCGACGCGTTTCAGGGCGTTTTGGCGTTCGACCTCAGCGTCCGCCATAGCCGATTTCACGGTTTCTAGGTCGTCGAGGCTATTTGCGATTTGCAGCCGAAGCGCCTGCTCGATCTTACGCAGTTGCAACAAGTCGGTTTTCTTCTGTACGGCTGCATCTGCGAGATCAGCCGCTGCGGCCCGGCCGCGCATCGGAAGGGTCAATGTCACGCCCATCGTATATACGGGGAAGCCGAATCCGAACACCTGACGAAGAGTATCGCCGAGCCCACTTGTAATTGTCGCTCCATTCGCTGCGAGCGAGTTGTAAACACCCCCAACCCCCTGCGAGGTATAGCCGGCGTTCAGGGAAAGATTCGGCCGAAGTTCCTCAGTCGCGCTTCGAATGTGCAGGTCGTCTCCGCTTACCATTTCCAGACCAGCCAACCGGTCGGGCCGCAAAGCAAGCGCCCGCTGGATTGCAACCTCTTTCGCTGGTAGTTCTGGGGATGGGCAGGCATAAGGCTCGCTCAGAACCACGGGAAGAGTCGAAATGACCGGATCGAGGTCCGCTCCAATCTGGCTCCTGAGTGCATTCGTGGCGTGCGCCAAGGATTGGGCAGCCTGAACGAAGACTACCTGAGCAGCAGCGTACGCCGATCTTGGTTGGAAAAGGTCGACAGGTAGGGCGGCGCCGGCATCGGCCTGCTTCTGGATGCGATCCAATGCGGCTTTTCTCAGCTCCAGAAAGCGCTTTTGAATCGTCAGATTCTCGCGCGCCTGCACCAGATCCCAATAGGCGTTCAACGCTGACGCGAGAAGGTTATTGATTTGATTACGGCTCTGATGGCGACTTGCCGCCAGATTCGACTTGACGATCAGAACGTTAAGTTTGTTGACAATACCGAACCGATTGCTCAGAAGTGGCTCGCTGAACTGGACGGAAAGCCCCGCGCTGAGAGCGGGATTCAGCGTAACGTAGCTGCTGTTGGAAGTCGTCCTCTCAGCCGTAAAGGTGACGTTGTAGTTCAAACCGTCGGGCAGCGTCTGTTGGTAGGAGAAGGCCGCGGGTTGGGTCAGGGAACTAAGCGTTGGGGCACCCTGAAGGATGCTGGTAGTGGGCACCGTGGACCTGGTTGCGGTAAAGCTCGCGTTGAAAGCGGGATCGTATGCGGACATTGCCCTTGTGACGGCATCGGCCGGCATCACAACCTGAAGTCTGGCCAAGGTGATATCGGTATTGTTTTCGAGCACTAGCTGCGTATAAGCGCGAAGGGAAAGTTCCAGCCTCCCCTCCACCAGATAGTCCGTCAGGTGAATGGGGTCTTGTAACTCAACATTCGTTCTGCCCGCGCTGAGGTGCTCCGAGAACCAAGACCAGCGCGGAAATATGCCCGGCGTTGTGGCATCGCCAGCTCTAGCGAGGGGCGCCACGACGGTACAGGTAGCGATCCAGAGAACGGCAACTCGCATTTTACTCCTACCGCAGACGAATCAGATCGTATCCCTCAAAGGCCGACATGTCGGAGAGAATGATACGGTCGCCGGCGTTGAGGCCTTCCAGAATCTCTATTTCCCGAAGGGAACTGCGCCCCAACCGGACCGGAACACGCCTGGCAGTCTTCCCGTCGGCCGATACCTTGAATAACGAAACTTCGGAGCCTTCTTGAGTTCCCACAGGGCGCTTCATTTTCAGCACGTGGCTGAGGCGCTCGATCTCGATTAGTCCGTCTACAGTTTTATCAGGCACGGCACCCGGTGGGAGCATGCCATCGAGTCTAACGTCCACGCTTCGCGTACCGTTGATTACTGACGGATCGATCCGGCTCACCCAGCCCGAAGCATTACCCTCGGGCGTCTGGATTTCCGCCTTTTGGCCCACGAGTATCGATCTTGCCTGGGCCTCAGGAACCGCCAAAACAGCCTTGAGCCTTCGCGGATCCATCACGACTGCAATATCAGCCCCGGCAGCAAGCTGCTGGCCAACTTGCACGAGCATTTGCTCGACAACGCCGGCGGACCCGGCCCGCACCTCTAGGGATTGGAGTTGTTCCGACCGTGACCGCAGCGTTTCCCGCAACTGATTCAAGGCGGTCTGTTTTCCGGCGATCTGCGCTTCTAAGGAGTCGCGGAGGGCCCCGCCCTTTCGCCGTTCAATGTCCAGGCGCGCAGACAAGTCCTGTACCAGATTAGTTGAAAGGCGGAAGTCCAACTCCAACTCGAGCCCCTCCTTATACAAAACTTGGTCGCGGTCGTTCTTGAGTTTCGCGTCGCGATACTGATTTTGGAGAGTGCCGACTTCGGAGTCTTGGGCCAAAAGCTGACTCTGCGACTGGGCTTTCAGATTCGCCAGATCCGATTCGGCTGTTTGGACGCCGAGCTTTGCGTCCTTCACCAACTGTTCGATCTCAGTGCTTTTCAGCTCGGCAATCACAGTTTCCGGTGAAACCGGCGCGCCGATGACGATCTTCAGAGTGTCCACCCGCCCGGCGTACGGAGCAGGGATGTGAAAAACTTCTTCTGGAGTCAGTTCCCCTAAACCACGAACCTCACGCGTCAAATCCCCTCGCCTAGCAATATCTTGCTCGACTGCTCCCGAATCGATCTCTGGGAGAGGCTTGGATCTTGTCCTGACAAGTGTGATAAGCAAGAGAACGGCCAACGCCGTAACACCGAGGAGGGTACCAACAACCCGAAATGCGCTTCCACTCCGAATTCCATATTTGCTTGAACGCCTAAGATCCTGGGACATCTGGTGAGCCCCACAATAACGATTCGCAGTCAGTGTAACAGATATCCCTTTCGGTGCAAAGTTACCAGGGGCCTGTTACCAGGGGGCTGTGTGGCACCAGGGTGTGGCAAACATGGCCCGGTGGGGCTGTTCGAATAAGCGATCGCGAAGTCGCTGCCGGAACCAGTATTTGGGGCTGCTGCCTTGCGATCAGACCCGATCGGGAGAGTCTTCTGTAATGACTGTTTTATTGCCGGAATGGTTGGCAGTCCCTGGCCCTGCTCCTTTTTGCATCCGAAAACCGCGCATTGCGGAGTTCAGGGTTGGTCACCGTGCTAGCGGCTGCCCGTGTGTGTTGACGCGCTCACGGAGACTTCGCACTTGGGTGTGGCTATTCGAATAGGCAATGGCGACATCGGCGCCGGAATCGGGCAGGTGTTCGAGCAGATGTTTCATATGGGCCACAGCAGTTTGAGCCGACAGGCGCTGAACCACGTGATAGTCCGTTTCTCCAATGATTCGCCCGTTGTACCTGCCACTTTGGATCTGTGCCGGAAATGTGCGTGCGGACCCGCCGAGGGCATCCGCCGTTATTTTCTTGGCATCGGCAAATGACGTCGCCAAATCCCCAGTGTTCGGCGCGATCCGGCTCGCCACGGCCAACTCGTCTCCCGGTCCGTCCATTTCTGGCTCCTTGCCGTGTACGACTGCGGTCCCGTGTGATGCGGCGACATGGCGATTCTCGTCGGCGGCCTGCCGATTGGGCGCATCGACAACCGGCCTTCGATCGGCAACAAGGGTCTCGTCTTGCCATGCTCCGACTCGCGTAGCTCCTCCGGTCCCTTTTTCGGGAGTCACGACCGATGGGGCAAACTGCGAATCTGCGAGTTCGACGGCTTCAATTCGGGAAATCTCGTGGTCCAACGACAGCACGTAGTCAGTTGCCAATGATGCGTCATGCGCAGCGCGGAATATTTCATTTTTGTCGTCGCGTAGTGCCTTAATCCACGAACCGACATACGCCGCGTGGTTGCCGGAATCGTGTGGGACACCCAACTCGGCCGCGATAAAGACGCTGGCAAGCTCGGCCCGGAGTTCGTCCTTCGCATAGTTGAGGTCGCCGAAACGGTACGAGTCCGAAAGTGTGGGCCGGTTCAGCCGGGAGGGGTGGCCGGTCCAATGCGCCAGCTCATGCAGCGCTGTGCCGTAATATCCAGGTGCGTCTTTGAAGGCATCTTTCGGCGGGAGATGGATGCTGTCAGTGCGACGGTTGTAAAACGCATTGTCGAGTTGATCGTGCTCGATTCGAGCGCCGGAATTGGTCAGAATTCGTTCACCAGCATGGACCGCCTCAAATGGCGAGTGTTGCTTCGCCTGGTACTCGGGGATACCGTCAATCTGCTTCGCGTTGAACACGGTATAAACTCGGTGTATCAGGCGCTGGCCGTTTTCCTGGGCCGGAGACTCGGTGCCGTGCGGTTCGGGTGCGGCGTCTTTTTCGTTTGAACGCTCCTTCACCTCCCAGAATTCGATGTGAGTTCCCTTCTCGCCTTGGCGTACTTGCCAGCCCTGTTGTGCGGCCTGCTTGTATGTCATCCATCGCGGATCTGCGTATTCCCGCCCGATTCCGGTGGCAAGGAGGTGGAGGGCGTTCCCGCCACGATAGGAACGTTCCGTGGTTGGGTTGAATGGCATGACTGAACCTTCCCATGGCTTCTGCCACGGGGCAACGCCCTCTTCCAGCATTTTGATGATCGAGTCGGTTACTTCGCGGCGGTGGTCACGGTTCTCCGCCCGGTTCGCGTTTTCAGATTTCGCGGGAGTCATCGGGCACGCTCCTCCAAAGGCTGGGTGTGCTCTGTGGTGAAGTCGGGATCAGACGGCTCGCCTTCAAAACCAGATCCGAGTAGTGGTTCGCCTCCAATTTCGTCGGGCGACGGTATTGGATTGTCGTCAAGGTCGTTCAATATATGCCTCCAGGAGTGGGTCAAAGAATGGCAGACCCCACCCGGTAGGTCGTAGCGGCGCACGGCCGTGACATCGAGGACTCGAGGTCGCTAGCGCTGGTGGGGTTCTCGGTGGCTCTTTTTCACCGCATCCCGCTCAATTGAGACGGCGGCTTGTGCAAGCGCGACCTGATAACGGCCTAGCCAACCACCCCAGCCATCTTCGGTGGGGATGATGCCTCGTTTGGCCAGCGGACGA
>Ga0181521_10004802_pt1 | contig 15288 bp, 7 predicted proteins | sample PEATcosm2014_Bin_32_FD_119764 | JGI IMG/M metagenome (GOLD analysis project Ga0181521, IMG submission 119764) | Peatland microbial communities from MTU Mesocosm Facility, Houghton, MI, USA - PEATcosm2014_Bin02_60_metaG | ecosystem: Environmental > Terrestrial > Soil > Wetlands > Peat | place...
CAGGGCGTATTCCACCAGATCCTGCCCTTGTTCGTCGCGGATAAAGTGAATAATCAGGGGTTTCATAGATGTCTTGTCCAAGTCAGCAAGTATTGTCCAGTTTATCGGGATGCAAGGGTATTCCCGGAATCCTTCTGCTTTTCAGACGGTGTGCCCTTCCAGAGCCGATGCCAGGCCGAGGCAAGCGGGCTGCGGCGATGCGGGGTCCCATTACTATTGTGCGCGCCAATCTGCGCCGGCCGGCCGTCGAGTTCGGAGACCAACCTGAGGTTGTTCAGAGCGGCGGCATGATGCGGATCGTAGTTCAGCGCGGTCTCGATTTCGGTGCGGGCTTCGGCGTAGTGGCCGGATTCGATGAGCGCCGCGGCCATGTTGTTATGGGCCGACGCCGGCCCTTCCACCGCCTGCCAGTTCAGCACGGCTTCCCGCGGATTTTCCGCCAGCGCAAGGCCGAGATTATTTCGCGCGATCGCGGAGTTGGGATTGATTGCGAGCGCCGCGCGAAACGCGCCGGCGGCTTCGGCTTGGCGTCCCTGATCGAGAAGGCTGTAGCCCAGATTGTTTTGCAGGTCGTCGCGTTTCGGCGCCAGAGCGATGGCGCGGCGGCTGGCCGCTTCCCCCGCTTTCCAGTTCCCCGCTTCATCCTCAAGCACTCCAAGCCACGCCCAGACCTCCACGTCGTCCCGATGCCGCTCCGAAAAGTTTCGCAGAACCGACGCTGCCTCCAGCGGACGCTGCTCGTGTCGCAGGATTTTCGCGAGCGCGATGTGCGCCGCAGAGGATTCGGTATCCCTTTCACAGGCCAGCCGGAGATGTTCCACGGCAACCTCGGGGAATCCGGCGCGCTGGTAGTAGCGCGCCAGTTCGAGGCGCGCATTCGTATCCGCGGGATTCGCCTCCACGCGGGCGCGCAATATTCTTGCCTGAAGATCGCCGTCGCCGGCGTCGATCGCATTGATCGCCTGGCGATTCATCACGCTGGCTACCGAACTCTTCGAAACAGCCGAGGGAGCAGATGGGATCGACGCCGTAATGGCGTGGTGCGCGCACGCGCCGGTTACCAGCACCGCCGGGGCGAGAAAAAACCAGGATCCGATGTACTGTCTCAAGGTCTTGTTTATAACACGGAGTTGGAATGAAACGTTACGAAAATCACGTTTGGGGGTTATATTTGGGAATGCGTTTTTGGGCCCTGATGAGAAATTGGTTTACCCCGCTGGTACCTGCACTATTTTGCGAACTTCTCACTTTTGCCAATCTCAATGTTTCCCTTATGGCCCAGACTGCGGCCACGTTTGGAGAGATCATTTCGCTGGGCGGAACACCCTCCGACGTGGTCCCGGACGAATCGCGCCAGCGCTTGTATCTGGTCAATCAAAGCGCCAACCGCATCGATATCTTCAGCACAACCACCAATTCGGTGATAGGGAATATTTCTGTCGGTCAGGGTCCGCTGGCGGCGGCGATCTCGATGGATTCCGCATACTTATATGTCACGAATGCAGGGAATTCCACGGTCAGCGTCATCGATCTGAAAGGGAGCTTCGTGGCGCAGACCGTCTCCGTGCCCACCGCGCCGCAGGGCGTGGAAGTGGGAGCCGACGGGCGCGCGCTCATCAGCGCTCTGGGAACCGCCAGCGGCGCCACCACAGTTAACACGCTGTATATTTTCGACCGCACCCAGTTACCCGCGAATCAGCTTGTGGTGGTCCCGACGCCGGCAGCGCCTTCCATGCCCGCGCCCCTGCCGTCCCCCACGCTTCAAAAGCCGAACACAGCGTTTCCGGGCAAGCTTATGCGGACGCCCAACGGCCAGTACATCGTGGGCCTGATCAATCCAAGCGCTTCGCAGACGTATCTCTTCGTTTATGAAGTGAGCTCGGGCTCGATTCTGCAGAGCCGCACCGTCACGGGCCAGTCCACTGTGCTCGCGATGTCACCGGACGGGTCGCGCTTCATGGCGGGATACACACTTTACGACGTGGCGACGCTGTCGATTCTGGCGCAGATGAACAATGCGAATGCGCCTTTCTCCTTCAGTACTACGTTCAGCACGGCGCAGAATGTCGGCGGCAGCGTTTTTTCGCCGGACGGCACAACGATTTACGGCGCTTTTAACGAGGCAGTTTCCACTACCCCCCTGCCGGCGCCGAATTCCTCCACGCTGTTGATCGCCGATCCCGCGAACCTGGCGATTAAGTTGGGCATCCGCCTTCCCGAAAACCTCGCAGGCAGAATGATCATCAGCCCCGACGGCGCGAACGCCTGGAGCCTTTCGCAGTCGGGCCTGATCTATCTGCCGCTGTCAACGCTTTACCAGTATCCGATCCTCGCCGTGGACACCACGCAGGTCTTCCTCACGAAGAATCCGTGCGTTCCCGGTTTGGCCCAGGCGACTGTAAATGTGAGCAATATCGGCGGAGGCAAACTGACCTACGCGGTCGCCACCATTAACGCGGCGCTTTCGACGCAAGTATCGACGGGCGTTGCGCCCTCCGCCATCACTTTCACCATGGAGCCGCGCTCTGTGACGCGGCAGGCCGGAACCAACCTGGTCACCTCCGGCAGCACGACCATTCTGGCGGGCCAGTCGCTCGACGTTTCTCTCACCTCGCCGAACGCTATTAATATTCCGCCGATTCTGCGCGTTTATATGAATTACCGCAATCCGGATCAACGCGGCGTCATCTTCCCGTTGCCGACCACACCGAATAACTCACCCAATGCCACTACCATCACCACGACGGCCAATACCGTGACCAGCGGTAACGAGGCGGTCGACGGCGATCAGGGGCTTGAGGACATTGTGCTGGATCAGGCGCGTAATCTGGTGTATATCACCAATGCCGGCTATAACCGCGTCGAGGTGTTCGATACTGTCAATCAACGGTTTCTCAGCCCGATCCCGGTGAATCAGATGCCTCACCAGATGGCTGTGAGCGGCGACGGCAATACGCTGTATGTGGCCGGCACGGGGGGAGAACTGATCGATATTGTCGACCTGAATCTGCGCCAGGACGTGGGCCATATCAATTTCCCGCCGATACCGCGCCAAGCCGGCGGAACGACCGCGGCCCTGTATTATCCGAGTGCAATGGCAATGGGCTTTACCGGGCTCCAGTTTGTGTTATCGAATGGCACGCAGTGGGATGTCGCGCTCGATTGTTCCTCCGCCTCCGCATGTGCAAACGGAGGCGTCACCGCCGCGCCGCGCGCCGCCGATACCCTGACGCTGCAAACGAACGGCACAAACACATTCTCGACGCCGGTCAGTATGTTGGGGTCGCCCGACAACCAGAACATTGTAACGTTGGCGGGAAATGGGTACGCATACGTGTATAACTCGGCGACGGACGCCTACGGATCGAGCGGGTTTCTGTTCGGCGCTCCGATCGAGGGATTCTACGGGCCGCTGGGCGCGGGCGCCGCACAGGCTTATCTGACTTTGGGCGGCCTCTATACCAACGGCTCGCTGACCGTTCTCGGAGGGGCGGCCAATCCCGGTACGTCCACCACCGGTGCGCTGCGGAACGTGGTAGCGACAGCGCCCTTGGGTTCGGGTAGTTTCGTGCGCCTCTCCACTCCCTACCGGACCACCATCACGGCAACGGCCACCAGCGACGCGCGGCCGATTTTGGAACTCGTCGACATCGCAAACAACTCACTCACCGAACTTGCAGTGGCGCCCGAGAACCCGCGCTTTACCATTTTTGGCCCGACGGCGCGTTTCAATATCCCGCCGCGATCGATGGTGATCGATGCCAACAACGTTGCCTATATCATTACGGTCTCGGGATTGAGCGTGGTTCCGCTCACGCCAGGCGGCACGCAGGCGCCGCAGATCGCGGCCACCAAAGGCGTGGTGAACTCCGGCGACGGATCGACTACGCTTCGGGTGGGCGGATTTGTTACCGTGAACGGTTCGAATCTGGCCACGGCCGCGACCGCGAGTACGCTGCCCGCGCCGACGGTGCTGGGCGGATCCTGCGTTACTTTCAACGACGTAGTACTGCCCCTGCTGCAGACATCGAGCGGGCGGATCAGCGCGCAGATCGCCGCCACTGTCAACTCGGGCACCAATGTGGTGCAGGTTATTTCGCTCGCAACGGGCCAGCAGAGTGCGGCAACGACGGTGACGGTGCTGCCCCCGGCGAGTACGTCGGGTGGGCTTGGCGGAGATCTGCCCGCTCCGTCCGGGGGACTCGGACGGTGAGAACCGATCACAGGCGGAACCGCCTGATGCCAGATCGTTTTTGGGGGGCCAGCGCTTTCTTTTTCTTATTCCTGTCGCTGACAGGGCCCACGTTCGCCGCGACGTTCGGGACAGTAGTGGCGGGGGGGGCGTCGTATTCGGACATTGTGCTGGATCAGACGCGGTCGCAGCTCTATCTGGTCACTAACGCTTCCAACCAGATTGCAGTCTGGTCGCTGAAGCAGAACGCCTTCCTCAACCCCATCGCCACCGATGCGCAACCGGTTTCGGCCGCCATGTCGCCGGACGGGAATCATCTGTACGTTACCAGTTACGCGAGCGCCGCCCTGGACGTAATCGACTTGAACGCCGGCGTTCTGACCAGCCGGATTTCACTGCCTTCGAACCCGGAAGGAGTCGCGGTGGGAGGCGATGGCCGGGTGCTGATCACCGGCGTCCCGGTCACAACGGGAAGCACAAACAACACATTGCTGATTTACAACCCCGCCGCCACGGCATCGCAGAGCCTCGTGGTGAGCGTACCCGTGGTTCCGCCCGCGCCCACGCCGGCGACGCTTCCGCCACCTTCCGGCCGCATTTTCAATTCGTATACCAGCCGCCTGATCGCGACCGCCGATGGGAAATACATTATTGGCGCCGACGGGGTATCGACATCGGGAAGCGTTGTATTTGTGTATGAGGTCGCGTCCGGCACCGTTCTGCGCAGCCGCGCCGTCGCCAATCTCTCGAATACGCTTTCGGTCTCGCCCGACGGCACGGAATTCATGGCGGGATCCACGCTGTTCAATACGCAGACCCTGCAGGTGATCGCGCAGGAGAACGCCGCGAACGCGCCTTTTACTTTCCCTACCGGCACGGCGGGAAACTTCAACCTCGAGGCGAACCAGGGAGGCAGCATCTTCTCGCCCGACGGAACAGTCCTGTACGCCGCGTTCAATATGGCGCCCTCGGGAGCCGCGCGCGCGAATGTGACCCAACTGCTGTATAACGATCCCTCTAATCTGCTCATCAATCTGGGTCTGCAGCTGCCGGAGAATCTGGCGGGGAAAATGGCGATCGATGCGGCGGGCGCCAATATTTATGCGCTGTCGGATTCGGGGTTTACCATTTTGCCGGTGGGCTCCGCCTCCAATTCGCCGCTGGCGCAGCCGGATTCGCGCGTCGTGCTGCTCTTGAACGACGCCTGCCAGGTGTATGCGAGCCAGCACTCCGCGTCCGACGTGGTCGTTAACCTGGGCAAAGGGCGCTTCACTGCCACGGTGACGTCGGCAGGGACTACGACTACCCTCACTATCCCCGTCCTTATCGGAATTCCCGGCATCGGAGGTCCCGGCGGCGTCGGCGGCTTTGGCGGCGCCGGCGGCGGAACCATCACCATTACCACGCCTGGCAGTAATCTCCCCTTGACCTCCGTTACCAACACCCAGAGCGGCGCTACGGTGAATTTCCAGTTCAATCCGGGCGCGGCGGTCAATCCCGGCACCATAGGTCCGTCCGATTTCATCGTTGAATCGCAGGAAGCCATCAACATCCCCGGCAACGTGCACGTGTACCAGAACAACCGCGCGCCGGAATCCGCGGGAACCATCGTTCCGGTCAACATTAACGCTTCCGCCGGCGAAGGACTTACCGACATCGTGGTGGACAACAATCGCCAGCGGCTCTATATCGCCAACGCGGGAATGAATCGAGTGGAGGTGTTCGATCTGAACGCGGGCCAGCTTCTGGCGCCGATCAAAGTAGGACAGCTGCCGCAGAGCATGGCGCTGGCGCAGGATGGGGTTACGCTCTACGTCGCCAACACTGGCGGCGAGTCGATCAGCATCGTGAATCTCGATCAGATGGTGCAAACGGGCAGCGTCGTTTTCCCCGCCCTGCCGTTCAACGCCTCGGTGACCCTGGTCACCCCGCGGGCTATCGCCGCCAGTATTCGCGGACCGCAGTTCGTCATGTCCGATGGTTCCCTCTGGAATGTGATCGGCTCACAGGCGAATCTCCGCACGCTGAACCCCGCGATCTTCGGCACCGGAGTAACAACGGTGTCCGGCGGAACTCCCGCCGCCAACGCCTTCTGGTCGATGGCGGCCACCCCGGGCGGCGAGAACATTCTGCTGCTGGCCGGAACAGGCATTGCTTATCTCTACAACGACGCGCTGGATGATTTCACTTTGTCGAGGCAGGTGCTCGCGACGCCGCTCACGGGGTACGTCGGCCCGGTGACCGCGGGCCCGCAAGGCGCTTATTACGGTGTCGGTGGAACGATCCTGAACGCCTCGCTCACTCAGGTGGGGGGTGGGACGAACAGTCTTTCGGCCACGGGGCGCGAAGTGGGCGCGGTAATGGCGATTTCAGCCACGCAGGTTGCGCAGTTCACGGTGCCCGTGCGAACGTCGGCAACGGCGGCCGTTACGGACGCCGGCGAAATCGAACTCTATAATCCTGTAACAGGATCGGTTCAGGGCGCGGCCGCTCCGACGCTCGAGGGACCGCCCTCGACGATCACCGGAAGCACGCGCACCGCCGCCTTCCCGCGGACGCTGGCGGTGGATGCGGCGGGGAAGAACGCATACGCGTTGACGGCGTCCGGCCTTTCCATCATCCCGCTGCAGAGCGCGGCGAATGCCGTCTCCCGGCCATCGGTCAATTTCGGCGGCGTGGTGAGCCTCGCCGACTATACGGCCCCGGTGGCGGCCGGAGGCCTCGTCTCCATCTTCGGCAGGAACCTCGGGACGACCGCATCCGCCGGCGCGCCCATGCCCGACGTCATCGGAGGAACGTGCGTAACACTCAACAATCAGCCGCTGCCTTTGGCGCTGGTCTCTCCTGGGCAGATCAACGCGCAGATTCCGGTGGGGCTGGCCGCCGGGAAGTATCCGCTGGTAGTGCGGTCCATCAGCAATCAGGTGGCTTCCTTTTCCTCCACTGTGACTGTCTCGACGTATGCTCCGGCCGTGATGATGGGAAGTGGAGGGCAGGCGGCGATTGTTCACGGCGACGGCAGCTTCGTCACAAACAACAACCCCGCCAACCGCGATGAAGTGCTTACGATTTATGCCACGGGTCTGGGCCCGACACACGGCGCGACCGTTGTGAGCGGGCAGCCTTCACCCACCAGTCCGTTGGCTGCAACGAACACAGTCGCCGTGTTCTTCGGAAACCCTTCGTACAAACAGGCCGCCATGATCGTGGACTGGAGCGGGTTGGCGCCCGGCCTGGTGGGTGTTTATCAAATCGACGTTACCGTTCCCGGCTTTCATATGAGTGGTTCGTCACTGCCCGTAACGCTGGAGGCGGGGGGCGTGAGCAGTTCGACGACGGGACCCGATCCGCCCACCATTTCAGTGAACTGAAGCATTTTCACAGATTCTGAAGAGCGGCAACGTGGTTGTTAACCTGCGGCGGATTGGTAATCCGCTTCGCGACAGAAGCGATACCGCCCAAGCCGATTACCAATCAGCCGCATCGGCCCGGAGGCTTTCCTCTCTCCGAAGAGGCCGACGGGGGCGTCGGCCGCGGTCCGGGGGGACCGCCCTACCGTCGAGGTGCAGGTTATTGAACCGCGACTGCAACCGTGTTGCTGGTCTGGCCGGCTTCCTGGACCGACAGAGCTATTGCCGGACCTGGAGTAGTCCCGGCCGGTATCTGTGCGTTGATCTGATACAACCCGGTGAGCCCCGGAGCCAATCCGGCGAATGAAGGCGTCAGCGTTACCTCTCCCAGTGCAATCTGCAGCGAACCCTGCGCCGTCGTCGCGCCTAAACCAGTGCCGTAGATCGAGACATACGCGCCGCGCGCCGCGGGGTTGGAGGGGCTGTTCAGCGTGCCGTCCTGATTCAGGATCGCGAAGATACCCGGCGCGGCGGACAGGATTGTGACGTTCTGAGTTGCCGTTCCCAGCGGGCCGTTCATCTGCAATGCCGCATTTCCCGGCGCCACGCCGACCGGCATGCGTGCGTTGACCTGAAACGGAAACGCCGCGAGTACCTGCGCCGGCTGCCCATCGATGGTAACGGACGAAGCCGCCGGCCCGGCCGTGAACCCGGCGCCGAAGATGGTAAACAGTCCTCCCGGAGAAAGACCGGGACCGAATCCGGCCGAATTTACCACTGCGGCGATTGCCATCGTTTGCGGCGCGATTGTGAGTGTTCCGTTCACGCGCGTCACCTGCCACGCGAGCGCGGTACCGGCCGCGATCTCAAGCGCGGGACCTCCCGCAAGGTCGAGGATCGCCGCGCCCGTCCGGGTTCCGAAGCTGAGCTGATAGACCGGCTGAGTGCCGTCGCATTCGAGGAACCGCACCGCGCCTACCTTCGCGGGCGCCGCCTGGCCGGCGGCCGCGGGATCGGCGATATCGATGGAATTCGTGCAGGCGCCGGAAAGCGATGCAGCCGATTGAGCCGAGCTGGCGGGCGCCGCGCCGACGAATCCTCCGGGCGCGGTAAGTGCCGGCGCAAGGCGCATCACCCCGGCGAGCGATCCCTGAATGTTGTGCCCCTGCGCCGAAAAACCGTTCAGATAATCCGAGAGTGAAGCGCGGCCGAATGCGGGATTCGGGTCCATGATCGCAATGGATCCATCCGCATTTATACCGATTGCGTCTGCCGCCGCTCCACCGGCTGCGGCGCCATCCACACTTACGCTTAATTCCAGCACCAGCGGCGAACCTGTGTTCAGCAGATCGAGCACGTGAGCCAGACTCGGCGTCTCGACGGAAATGCCGCCGGCAACGCCGGCGAACTCCATCGCGACCCAGGGATTGGCGATGGCAGTGCCGGTTTCCGACTCGGTGAATCCGGCATTCGCGGCCAGAAATTGATCGATTGCCGCCGGCGCCGCAAGACCGTTCGGAGCGCCAAGCGTACTCGAGTTCTGATAGTAGAGGATCGCCGCCGAAAGGGCCGCGATCAGACCTCCCTGGGGGTTAATTTGGGTGAAGGTGGGGAAACCCGTGATAGTTTTGGCGGACGAGAAGGCGCCGAAAGTCACTGTTTGTCCAGCTGCCGACACCGAGAGCAACGCAATACCCGTGGAAGGCTGGAGCCGGAGAGAAGCCGAAATTTGGCCGTTCGCGTCCGTCACTGCGGAGGCCGCAGCCGCAGCTCCGGGCGAAGCGGCATACGATACAGGAGCGCCGGGGATTGGATTCCCGCCGGAATCCGTAAGTCGAGCGACCAGCGGCGCGGCGAGAGATGCGCCCGGAGCGCCAGTCTGCTGATTCCCCGACACTATTGTGAGGCTGGGGCCCAACTGGGCCAGCGGCACGATCGTGTAAGATCCCGAAGCTGTATCGGTGGAGTTAGATTTCACCTGAATGGCGACCGTGCCCGCGCCCGCACCGGCGGGAACCACGATATTCCAGCTATATTCGCCCACGGGTACATTCACGATGAAATTGCTTTGTCCTGTCACCGAAACCACCAGCGCCGCCCCAAACGCGAAGCCCGAAATCGCGATTTGCACCTTTCCGCCGGGAGCCACCATGCCCGGCACGGCGGTCACCGCCGGCTTTCGTGGATTGTAGTGCTCGACCGCGGCCGTGGCGCCTGGCTGGAGATCGATGTAGCCGGTTTCGAAGTTTTGGCGCAAGGCCACGCCGCTCGTGAAAATGTCGCTCAGCGGAACTCCGAGCAGACCGGACGGCCCGGAAAGCGCGACATAGCGCGCCAGAATCAGGCCCGTGGAGATGAAGGCCTGCCCTGCACCCGACCCGGATGCGATGCCGAAAATCGCTCCTCCCGCAAAGGTCTGCGAGTTCCCATTGATCCCGCTCAGCGAAGTAAACGCCGTCGAGTTGCCCGCCTGCGCGCCGAGCGGTCCTGTCTCCGCGCCCGAGGCAATCCACTTCGCGGCGATGGGCACGGGAACCAGCCGCACGGGCGAGCCGGCCAGTGCCGCACCGCTTGCGAACGACTGGGTTCCGCCCGCCGATGCGTCGGACGCCGGATAGCCCAGCGGTCCGGCAAATCCTCCGTCAGCCAAGTAAGCGGCGTAGAGCGCACCGGCGATCACATAGGCCACGGCCGACTGGTCGGATTCGGCGATGACGTATATCGCCCCGCTTCCATTCGCGGCCGTCAGTGTCTGAATGTAACCGCCTCCATTGCGCACAACAGGCGTTGGGTTAGGCAGGAGAACCGATAAACCGTTGCGCGCGGCAGCCGCCTGAAATGCCTGGCTGATCGTTTGATTCGGCGCGCCGGCTCCAATCGCGCAACACGGCGCGACCACAGTGATAAGAACGGGAGCGCTGGCCACGCGCTCGCCCGTGGCCTGAATGGCGGCCGAACCGCCGCCCACGGCTGTGACCGTCGCGGTGTAGCCATTCACCTGCAGTGCGACTGCGCTGCCGTTCGATGTAGACCAGTTCAGCGTTCGGCCGGTTACGATGTTGCCCAATGTATCGGTAACAGTCGCTGTGAGAGTTGCGGTCTCCCCGAGGTTGAGCGTCAAACTGGAAGGAACGTTATTGATAGCGATCGTCGCTATGGGAAACAGAACGCTCGTAGCGCCGCCGGGTGTCGAAAGTATCCGTCCGTTTTCGAAAGTCTGCTGAAGCTGACCACTCGCCAGGAGGGTCTGTTCAGCCGTTGGAAAGCCCACCGTTGCAAGTCCTCCCGCATTGGCATATGCCGTATAGATGGAACCCGAAACGGTATACGTGGATGCCGCGGTCGCCCCGGTAGGTGTGTAGGAAGAGATCGCTCCTTCGGCAAACAGTTGCTGCGTGCCCGCCGTGCCGGCTTGCGATGTGACTGAGGCTGTTGCACTGATTACCGGTCCCACGGGCCCGCCGATTCCTCCGCCGTTGATCCACTCCGTATAAAACGGATCGGTTACGGAGTAGCTCACCCCGGACGGATTCGAATAAACAAACAGCGCGTAATCCTTCGAGAAAAGCTGAAAGTCGCAGGTACCGTAGGCGACGATGGGGCAGGCAATGGTGTCGCTGGTGGGGTAGCCTGCCGTGCCGGCTCCTCCAATGGTTGAGTAGTATGTGTAGAGGTCGGGATACATCTGCAGCGTGATCGTGCCGGTCGAATCCGGCGCGACCAGAGCCGCCGTGAGCGATTTGTTGGCCGCCCACTGAAAGGTCTGCTCCAGACCGGGGGAGCCGAAAGACTCGACGTTGCTCGTGGGCGGTAAGAGCACCAGCGTGGAGAAGCTTCCGCGGTAGAAAGCTTCGATAAAGCTGTTCTGAACCGCGGTGTTCGGGGCGTTGCCGCCCACGCTGTCAGCCGCGAAGGCCTGGACGGTGGCGCAGAGCAGGGATGTAACAGTGAATATTAGTCGGCGCACTGGGGAGTGTTAATGGTAATACAGTTGAACCCGAACCCTGCGTATTATGTAACGATGTTTTTCGCCACGGGATTGCGGCCGCTATAATTGCTTACACGACACCTCGAACCCATACACCAGCTTACGGCCGTCCCACGGATCGCAACTTCGAGCTGAAGTCGCAGATTCACAAGAAACTGCTGGGCGTTCTCAATCTGGAGCGCGTCTCATCCCTTCCCAAGGAGCGGCTGCGCACCGAGATCGGCCGCGTCGTCGAACGCCTGCTGGTGGAGGAACGCGTTCCCATGACGGCGCTGGAGCAGAACCGGATCGTCGAGGAAGTGCTCGATGAGGTGCTGGGCCTGGGCCCTCTGGAGCCGCTGCTCAAAGAGCCTTCCATTTCCGACATCCTCGTCAACCGGTACGACAAAGTCTATATCGAGCGCGGCGGCAAACTGGCCGAGGTGCCGGTGCGTTTCCGCGACGACGCGCATCTGCTGCACATCATCGAAAAAGTAGTCTCCCGGGTTGGGCGCCGCATTGACGAGGCTCAACCCATCGTCGACGCGAGGCTCGACGACGGGTCGCGCGTTAACGCCATCATTCCTCCTCTCGCTCTCGACGGCCCCTGCCTGAGCATCCGGCGATTTGGACGCTACGTGATCACGCGCGAGGAGATGCTGGAAAACAAGACGCTCATTCCCGCCATGATGAAGTTCCTTGCGGCGTGCGTGCAGTCGAAGACGACGATTCTGATCTCCGGCGGCACCGGTTCCGGAAAGACCACCACGCTCAACGCCCTTTCGCGCTTCATACCGGAAGAGGAACGAATCGTCACCATTGAGGATACGGCGGAGCTGCAGCTTCAGCAGCGCCACGTCGTCAAGTTCGAGACCCGTCCGCCGAACCTGAATAAAGAAGGCGGCATCAATCAGCGCGTATTGCTCCGCACCGCGCTGCGCATGCGCCCCGACCGGATTATCGTCGGCGAGTGCCGGGGCGCGGAAGCGCTCGACATGCTGCAGGCCATGAATACGGGCATCGAAGGCTCCATGAGCACGGTTCATGCAAACAGTCCGCGCGATGCGTTTTCCCGCCTTGAAACCATGGTGATGATGGCCGACCTCGAGATCCCGACGCGAGTGATTCTGCAGCAGCTCGCCTCCGCGATCCGGATGGTGATCCAGGTGTCGCGCCTGCAGGACGGCACGCGCAAGATCATGAACATCGCCGAAGTGGTCGCGGCGCATGACGACCATGTCGAACTACAGGACATATTCATCTTCGACCGGACAGGAGTCGACGAGCAGGGAAGGGTGCAGGGACGCTTCCGGGCAACCGGAGTGAAACCGCGCATCATGGAACGATTCCGAATCAGCGGAATCGACCTGCCCGAATCGGTTTTTTCAGAGTCGCTCGCGGTGAATCTTTAGCCGCCGGCTTTCTCGTCAGAACTCGTCGTCTTCTTCTTTTTTCGCCGAACGCTTTCTGCGCACGATCACGATGGCAACGAGGATCAGCGCCAGGACGCCGGCGCCGATCCGCACAATGAGCTGTCCATTGCCCGCCGGCGCGGGCGTGTCCTGGAATAACAAAGCTGCCGAAGACAAGGTCATTGATAAAAAGCCTCCGATAAAGCTATACCCGCCGCAGACGGAATTAGTTACTATACATCATTTCGCTTGTTCACCCAGGAGCCCGCCGCACAGCGAAGGAACCTTCCGCGCGTGTTCCTCAAACGTAGCGCAGCAATGCCTTGAAGCCGTAATCCATGTGCGATTGGATATGGCAGTGAAACAACGTCAGTCCCGGCTGATCGGCGGTAAAATCCACGCTGGCGCGCCCATAGGTGGGCACCACGACCGTGTCCTTGATCACGCCCGAGGTGGCTTTGCCATAAATCTCGGCGATCTCGAGTTGATGGCGATGCAGGTGCAGCGGATGCGCATCGTCGGTGCGGTTGTGAAACGTCAGCCGGTATCTGGTCCCCAGCTTGAGCAGAAACTCCTGTTCGTGCGGATACGGTTTGCCGTTCACGGTGAACTGGTTGAATTTGCCGGCGCCGCGGGGCACCTTTTCAAACACCATGTCCAGTTTCTCCGTGGGCGGTGCCTGCGACGGCGGCTTGCCGAACACCGTATAGTCCCAACTGGACTTGGGCGGCGGCGTCCACTGCGGGGTGCGGCGTTGATAGGCGTTTTCGATCACAATGCCCAGGCCCCCTTCGCGTACCGGGTCCTCGGGCGCGCCGAGGATCCAAACGCCGGGCTGGTTCATCTCCACCCAGGCATCGATGCGCTCGCCCGGACCCAGCATCAACACGTCCGCGGCCGCCGGCGTGGGTACGGGATTACCGTCCAGCGCGATCACGTTGAATTTGTGGCCGGGCAGGGCGAGATGGCGGTTCTCGATGGCGCTGGCGTTCAGAAAATGAAACATCACGCGCTGGCCGCGATTCACGCGGATCGGATCGCCCGCGCCGAGCGCCTTGTCGTTGATGGAAAAAATATCGGCCTGGACCTCCATCCCCACGGGTCGCGTATCCATCACCGCCGGCTTCTCCGGCTGTGGCCCCGAGGCATCGAGATCGTCGTTATCCATCAATGTGTTGGTGAAATAAGGCTCCCAATCGCGCAAGGCGAGGTAATGTTCCTGATCGAAGTTGCCGGGATTATTCGCTCCCTCGACGATCAGAAAGCCGAACATGCCGGTATAACTTCCGCGGTGCAGATCGTCCATCGACATAGTGTGGGTGTGGTACCAGCGGGTGCCGGCCGGCGTGGGCGTAAAGCGATAACTGCGGCTCCCGTGCGGAGGCACCGCGGGAGTGCCTTCTTCCTCGGATCCGTCCACCTCGGAGGGAATGAGCAAGCCGTGAAAATGCACAAACTCCGGCACGTCGGTGTCATTGACGACGTTCACCGTGACAGGCACGCCCTCCTTCATCCGCAGCCGCGGCCCCGGCGAGATACCGTTATACCCGATGGTGCTGAGAATGCGATTGGGCGCCAATTCGACGGTGATGGGCGAGATTTGCAGCGTGAAATCGGTCTTGGCCACGTCTTGCGGGCCGGTTGGCGCGAGAAAGGATTGCGTTTGCTGGCCCACCAGCCGGCTGCCTGCCGCCGCTACACCGGCAATCTTGAGAAAGTCGCGTCGTTGCATGAGAAATACCGCATGAGAAATGCTGTCGATATGGTATCGCCCGCATCGCCTCGGGCAAACGCTCGCTGCTCTGCCGGGCGCACGCGCGGATGGCTCTCAGCTCCCGCTTCCGCCGGAGACCGCCCGTCCAAGCGAATTCAACAGGCCCGAGATCGTCGCCGCGATGCGCTCCCGGCTCACGGACTCAGGCAGAGGTATGGATAAGGCTGGACTGTTTGTCCGGGCGTCCCGCGTGAACAGGCCGGACAACATGGATTCCAATCGGCTGCCCCCGCCGTCACTTGCGATCGACTCGATGAATTTGACGCCGGCTTCAATCAAAGCGGCCGCGGACGCCTCGATGTTTCTTCCCGCCGCTGGCTTCAACGGAACGGGCACAGCCGGATCGACCGTGGGTTTGGGCCTGGCCGGTTGATCGGCGAAGATTTCCTTTACCGCCTGTAGAACAGTCTTGCGCCCGAGCTTTGCAAAGCTGACTTCACCGGTGGGCGAGTCGAACACTCCCGCAAACAGCGATTTCTTCAGGCGCAGCGTTTCCCAGACACGTTCTTCGATGCTGCCGGACGTAAGCATGTGGATCACGTGAACCGGCCGTGACTGCCCAAGCCGGTGCACGCGCCCGATCCTTTGCTCCA
>Ga0181521_10004803_pt1 | contig 15286 bp, 18 predicted proteins | sample PEATcosm2014_Bin_32_FD_119764 | JGI IMG/M metagenome (GOLD analysis project Ga0181521, IMG submission 119764) | Peatland microbial communities from MTU Mesocosm Facility, Houghton, MI, USA - PEATcosm2014_Bin02_60_metaG | ecosystem: Environmental > Terrestrial > Soil > Wetlands > Peat | place...
CTTGGCCAGAGACTACGAAAGACTCGCGACCACCCTGGGAGCCTTTCACTTCCTGGCCTTCGCCTGCCTCATGATTGCTCAACTCTTCAGGTTGCTCGCTTGAAGTTAATAACAGGCTCTAGCGATACTCGCTGTGCTCGGCACAATTGCAACGGTTAGCCTTTTGGCCGGTCAAACTGCGCCACTCCACCCGCCAAAACATGGGATCACAGAATCCAGCGGTGGCCATAACGGAATAACACAGCCCAAACCCCAGAGCGGCAATCAGGACACCCCAAACCCTGTGCCTACCTCCCCACAGCCAACCACCCCAACTTGTGATGATGCCTGCCAGAACACCAGACAAAATCTCCAAATACAAAATAGACTCGTATGGTTGACAGGCGGGCTGGTATTTGTTGGTCTGCTGCAAGTAGGCAGCATGATCTGGCAAGGAATTTCACTGCGTCAGACTCGTGGCGATGTTCATACCCAGGCTGAATGGATGAAGACTCAAGCTGAATACATGGCGCGTGAAAGCGTCAGTATGAGGCGACAAACGACACTGCTCCGAAAGTCCGCCGATGCCGCCTCCCTTAACGCGGAAATACTCGTCAATTCTGAGCGAGCGTGGGTCCAGGTTGAAGTAATTGGGGACGCAGATTGGGTAAAAGAGCCAGGAGGTTCCACCAAGATTTGGTTTCGGCCATTGCTCAAGAACTTCGGGAGAACGCCCGCTACGATTGAATCTATGGTTGTTAGGCCTCATTTGTTGCCAAGAGACGAGAGTTTCCCCGATCCCCCGTTGCTTCCGCCTGAGCCTGATTACGTTTCCCCCCAGTCGGCATTTACCGACAAACATGCATTCCTGCCACCTGTGATGGGGATCAATCCGCTTGCGATTGCCATCAACGACGGTGACTTTGAAGCCATGAAGAAAAGGGAGATGTTCCTGTATGTCTACGGTAAAATCATTTACCGCGATATATCGGGCGAAGGGAGGGAATCGCGATTCTGCAACCTCTATTGGATTCCTCCCGATGAGAGTCATCCTGCGCAGGAGGGATTCATGACCACTGGAAACACTCCAAATGCCTATACCGAATGCAATTAACGCCAGCGCACAAATCCAAATTAGGACATTACCATCTATTGCAGCGGCTTAGATACATGGAGAGCCCACACCCTTCAAAATTCCGGGTGATTCATAGCTTGCCGGCACGCCAAAGCGCTTCCTAGAGGGTTTCCTCGCGGGCTTCTTCGCGTTCCAGGCGGCGCTGCTCGGCCAGCAGCGACATGGCGCTCATCAGGTTCTGGACGCTGACAATGCCGACCACGCGCCCGGCATCGGTGATGGGAATCAGCGAGAGTCCGCGGCCGGTCTGGATGCGGCGAATGGTGGTTCCCAGCGTGTCCTCGGGGCGCGCCACCTGGAAGGCCTTGGACATGGCCGCCTGCACGTAGCCGTTGCCGTCGGTGCGCAGGGCGTCCACGATGCGCTGGCGGCTGATGATGCCCACCAGTTGCGGGCCGCGCACTACGGGAAAATCCTCTTGCAGCGAGTGGACGCAGCGCACCAGCGCGCCGGCCAAAGTGTCGGAGGCCGCGAGGGTGGCGAAGTCGGTAAGCATTACCTCGCGCATATGCACGGTGTCCACCACCGACTGGAAGAAGACGCCCTGGTCCTCGATCTGCGCGCCGATCATGATGAAGAAACCAGCGATGACCAGCCAGTAATCATGCAGGAATATACCGCCCGCCATGGCCCCCAGCGCCAGCACCTGGCCCAGCCCTGCAGCCATGCGGCCGGCGAGAGTGAAGCCGTGCTTGCGGGCCAGGCTGCCCCGGAGCAGCCGTCCGCCGTCCAGGGGGTAAGCCGGCAGCAGGTGCAGGAGGCCCAGGCCGGCCTGCATCCATACCATGCTGCGCACCAGCCAGTGGGCGGAGATCCACGGCTGGTCGAAGAGCTTGAGGTCACTGCCGCCGGCGCCCAGAAACACCGCGGCCAGCAACAGCGCCGTGGCCAGGTTCGCCACCGGACCGGCCAGCGCCAGGGCAAACTGCCCGCCACCCTGGCTGGAGCCTTCCTGGCTTTCCGGGTCGGCGTAGGCAAACAGTCCGCCGATGGGCAACAGCAGAATGGCGCGCAGCCGCAATCCCAGCCATGCGGCCACCAGCAGCCGCGCCGTCTCCCGAACCGCTACGGCAGCCACCAGCACCAGAAACAGTCCCAGGCCGCGCGCCACGCCGTCCGCGCCGCTCAGCGCCAGGCAAACGGCCGCCAGAAGCGGGAAAAATACATGGACGCGGATCTCGACGCCCATCCAACGGCCCAGCGGAATTGACCAGCCACGCATACAGAATGATTGTAGAGGGTGGAGCCCTTGCCTCGGACCCCGATTCCCGTATGCTGGTCTCTGATGCGCATCATTGCCGGCTCGCTCCGTTCCCGCACCCTGGAGGCCCCTCGGGGGGTTGCCACCCGGCCCACCAGCGACCGGCTGCGGGAAACCCTCTTCAATGTGCTCGCCGCCCGCATCCAGGGCGCAGCCTTCCTGGATTTGTATGCCGGCTCGGGCGCGGTGGGCATGGAGGCGCTCAGCCGCGGGGCAGCGCGGGTGGAGTTCGTCGAGCGGGCTCCGGCGGCGCTCAAGGTTCTGCGCGGCAACATGGAACGGCTGGGGATCACGGCGGGATTCTGCGTTCACGTCTGCGCCGTGAGCGCGTTTCTGCGTCGCGCAGCAGTGGCCGGCCGAAAACGAGAACAGTACGAAGTACTTTTTCTCGACCCCCCCTGGGATGCCGCGGAGGAGTACGCAGCTACGCTGGGCCTGCTGGGCGGTTCCGCGGCCGGGCTGCTCGGCGTAAGCGCGCTGGTTATTGCCGAGCACCGGCGCAAGGTACGGCTTGAAGACCGCTATGGTTTGCTCCAACGCACGCGGCAGCTCGAACAGGGCGACGCGGCGCTGAGCTTCTTTGCCGCCGGTTGTCTAACGCAGGAGGAGGATGGGACCGTCTCACCGGGGAAAACCGTTCCCTGATTAGGAGGGAGTCGGCTCAATTTCCACCGATTTTCCAATTTAGGCAAAGGGATTATTGTGTTTTCAGGGCACAAATCCTCCGACTGTGAGCGAGGTCACAGTCAACCCCATTGACAGCGGAGGAAAGTAAGAGAAAAATGGCACAGCGGGGCAATCTAGCCGTTTTTATGCGGCCTATGGAGGGAAAGTGAAAAACGCAGGAAAGATGCTTGTTTTGGGAATGGTGGGTTTTCTGGGCGCGGGGTTGTTGCTGAGCGGCTGCAAGTCGGCGCCGGAGTTGACCAAGGCCAATGCACTGGCCTTGATCCAGGCCAAGTATGACCAGACTCCAGCGGCGGGCGTCGCCATAGCGGTGGACGAGCAGGGGCTGAAGGACGGCGTGCAAGCCAAGTATTGGGATCGGGCCAAGGTTTATCCCAACAGGTTCTGGGGAGATTTTCCGCTGACCCCTGAGGGCAAGAATGTGCTCAAGCTGGCCAACGGGGGCAATGTACTCCAGTGGCGCCCGGAAAACGACAAAGATAAGAACTACGCGGTGGTGGTGACTTCGGTGGCCACCAATCATCTCAAGGCGCAGGACGTGCAGGACGTGCAGGGCGAAGTGCTTCCCGGTGTGGATACGGCCATGGGAGCCGATTTCACCGAGGCTGTTAACCTGGACGGTGTGCCGGCCCCGCTGGCGAAAATAGCCCACAACGCCGTCAACAAGCTGGTCACCAAGCGCCATGCCGACTTTGCCCTGGTAGGCGGGGTCTGGACGTTGCACTCGATCGAATAAAGCGGGAAATAATCCTGCGGGGTGGGCAGAATGCATTGACCCCACCCCGATTTCTTGCTATTGTTAAAAGGTTGCGCAAGAACGCCTCTATTCGTGTGTTTTGACGGGTTTGGGCGAATGGGCCGTCCGACCAGGTGGTGCCTGGCGCGGGATGAGCCCCAAGGCCAGGTGCAGTTAACCGGCCAGACAGTTCCCGGAAACGCTCTATTCTTGCAAGGGCAGGGACAAATCGCTACGGCGCCCGCGCGTTCTCCGCCTCGGAGGGCTATGCGGGCCGGAACCGGCGAAACGGAGTCGGCTTTACCTGCAGCAAGCAGGGAAAACGCACGGCCACCGTCCTGGTTCTCGTCTGAGACTGGAACGAAGGCAGACGCGAAGCAGCACAGCAGGGCTTCCGTGCGCGTGCGCGACAAGAATCAAGTCGTGCACTCTCACTATGGGAGGCCCCACAGGCTTGCGCGCGGCGGTCGAACAGGATGGGTCAAAGGTTTTTTGGCGTAAGGAGTATTTGGTTTGCCTACATTTAATCAATTGGTTCGCAAGGGGCGCACGGCCCCGCGGTACAAGACGGCGTCGCCGGCCTTGCAGGCCTCGCCGCAGCGGCGCGGCGTTTGCACGCGCGTGTATACGCAGACGCCCAAGAAGCCGAACTCGGCTCTGCGCAAGGTAGCCCGCGTGCGGCTGACGAATGGAATCGAGGTCACCACCTACATTCCCGGCATCGGCCACAACCTGCAGGAGCACTCGATCGTGTTGATTCGCGGCGGGAGAGTAAAGGATCTGCCGGGTGTCCGCTATCACGTGGTACGGGGGACGCTGGATTCGGTGGGCGTGGGCGAGCGCAAGCAGAGCCGGTCGAAGTATGGAGCCAAGCGCGCCAAGGGCGCGGCGCCGGGCAAGAAGTAGTGTGAAGATCGAGCTTCTAGCCGCTAGCTCCTAGCTTCTAGCTCGTTTCCTGGAGAGCCAAGATTGGCGCTTCACGCACAGAGGAGCTAGAGGCTAGCAGCTAGAAGCTAGCGGCTGTTTTTTGAGGATTTTGAGGATTATGCCGAGAAAAGGGCACATTGCGAAGCGGGAAGTGGCGCCGGACCCGGTCTACGGGTCCGACTTGGTCACCAAGTTTGTCAACTCGATGATGTGGGGCGGCAAGAAGTCGACGGCCCAGAACATCTTCTATGCGGCGATGAAGACTCTCGAAGAGAAGGGCGGCGGCGACGATGCCCTCAAGCTCTTCAAGAAGGCGGTGGAGAACTGCAAGCCGCTGCTCGAGGTGAAGACCCGCCGCGTGGGCGGCGCCAACTACCAAGTGCCGATCGAGGTCAATCCCGATAGGCGCACCTCGCTGGCCATCAGGTGGTTGATCACCTACGGCCGCAGCCGCGGCGAGAAGGGCATGACCGACAAGCTGGGCAACGAGTTGCTGGACGCGGCCAACGGGCGCGGCGCGGCGATGAAGAAGAAAGAAGACGTGCACCGCATGGCCGAGGCCAACAAAGCCTTTGCCCACTACCGCTGGTAATTCGGCGGAGCGAAAGCGGAGAGATTTGAGGCCGGCCTGAAATGTGGTCCGGCGCGATTGGTTCCTGAATGAACGGAGCCGCCGAAATTGAGAAAACCGCGGGTCATCATCGCCCGCAAGGATGAAATTGCCGTGGCTCGCACCATACCTCTGAATCGTTGCCGGAACATCGGAATCATGGCGCACATCGACGCCGGGAAGACGACAGCGACGGAGCGCATCCTGTTTTACACGGGCATCACGCACCGCTTAGGCGAAGTGCATGAGGGCACGGCGACCATGGATTACATGGAGCAGGAGCAGGAGCGCGGCATTACGATTACCTCGGCAGCCACCACCTGCACCTGGAAAGACTACCTCATCAACATCATCGACACCCCCGGCCACGTGGATTTTACCGCCGAGGTGGAGCGCAGCCTGAGAGTTTTGGACAGCGCGGTGGCGCTGTTTGATTCCGTTTCGGGAGTGCAGCCGCAGACAGAGACCGTGTGGCGGCAGGGTGACAAGTACAAGGTGCCGCGCATCTGCTTTGTGAACAAGATGGACAAGAACGGCGCCGACTTTGAGCACGTTCTGGACAGCATTCGCAAGCGGTTGGGCGCGCGGCCCGTGGCGTTGCAGATTCCCATCGGAGCCGAGGCCAATTTCAAGGGCGTCATCGACCTGATCGAGATGCGGGCCGTTGTCTGGCACGACGAGACCATGGGCGCCGAGTTTTCCATCGAGCCGATTCCCGCCGCGTTGCAGAAGAAGGCCGAGGCCTTCCGCCTGCAGTTGATCGAGATCATTGCCGAGACCGACGATGTGCTGCTGGAAAAATTTCTCCAAGGCGAAACGCCCACCATCGCCGAGTTGAAGGCCGGCATCCGCCAGGCCACCATCGATTTGAGGGTCTTCCCGGTGATCTGCGGAAGCGCCTTCAAAAACAAGGGCATCCAGACGCTGCTGGACGCGGTGATCGATTACCTGCCCAGCCCGCTGGACAAGCCCCCGGTCGAGGGCATCGATCCCCGCCATCTCAGCCATACGGAGTCGCGCAAGCCGGATGACAATGAGCCGCTTGCCGCCCTGGCTTTCAAGGTCATCAACGATCCCTTCGGCAAGCTGTGCTTCGTCCGGGTCTACTCCGGCTCGCTTAAGACCGGCGACATGGTGCTCAATCCGCGCACCGGCAAGACCGAGCGCGTGGGCCGGCTGGTCAAGATGCACGCCGACAAGCGCGAGGATGTGAGCGAGATTCTGGCCGGCGACATCTGCGCCTGCGTGGGCATGAAGGAACTGAAGACCGGCGACACCCTGTGCGCGCCGCATCATCCCATTGCCCTGGGCGCCATCACCTTCCCGGAGACGGTGATCTCCGTCGCTATCGAGCCCAAGACCAAGGCCGACCAGGAGAAGATGGGGGTTGCGCTGGCGCGGCTGGCCGATGAGGACCCCACCTTCAAGGTGCGGACCGATGAAGATTCCGGGCAGACGATCATCAGCGGCATGGGCGAGCTGCATCTGGAGATTCTGGTCGAGCGCATGAAGCGCGAGTACAAGGTCGAGGCCAACGTGGGCGAGCCCAAGGTGGCCTTCCGCGAAACCATCCGCAAGAAGGCCGAGGCCGAGGGCAAGTACATCCGCCAGACCGGCGGCTCGGGCAACTACGGTCACTGCAAGCTGCGCGTCGAGCCTAACGCGCCGGGCGCGGGCTACGAGTTCATCAACGCAATCAAGAGCGGTTCGATTCCCAAGGAGTTTATCAAGCCCATCGATCAGGGCGTGCAGGGCGCGCTGGAACTGGGCATCCTGGCCGGCTACCCCGTGGTGGACGTGAAGGTGACGCTCTACGACGGCAGCTACCACGAAGTGGACTCCAACGAAATGGCCTTCAAGATTGCCGGCTCCATTGCTTTCAAGGAAGCCGCGCGCAAGGCTTCGCCGGTGCTGCTGGAGCCTGTGATGGCCGTCGAGGTCACCGTTCCCGAAGAGCACATGGGCGTCATCATCGGCGACATCAACTCGCGCCGCGGGCGCATCGAGGGTATGGAGCACCTGGCCGGCTCGCAGATCATCAAGGCCATCGTGCCGCTCAAGGAGATGTTCGGCTACGTGAACGACATTCGTTCGTCCACGCAAGGACGCGCGTCATATTCCATGCAGTTCGCGCGCTATGAAGAGGCTCCACGCGTGATTGCCGACGAAATTATCGGCAGATCGCTGGGCAAGTAGGACAGGAATTGGCTGTAACAAAGCAGTTCAGGAATTTAGGGAATGAAGGGGACTTACCATGGGCAAGGAAAAGTTTGATCGCAGCAAGCCGCACGTGAATGTGGGAACGATTGGTCACATCGATCACGGCAAGACCACGTTGACGGCGGCTATCACCAAGGTTTTGCAAAAGCACAACCCCAAGATTCTCTTCCGCTCGTTCGACTCCATCGACAACGCGCCGGAAGAGCGGGAGCGGGGCATCACCATCGCCACGGCGCACGTGGAGTACGAGACCAAAAATCGCCACTACGCGCACGTCGATTGCCCCGGCCACGCCGACTACATCAAGAACATGATTACCGGCGCGGCGCAGATGGACGGAGCGATTCTGGTGGTGGCGGCCACCGACGGGCCCATGCCGCAGACCAAGGAGCACGTGTTGCTGGCGCGCCAGGTGGGCGTGCCCTGCGTGCTGGTCTATCTGAACAAGTGCGACGCGGTCGAGGACCCGGAGTTGATCGACCTGGTGGAGATGGAAGTCCGCGAGCTACTCAACAAGTATCAATTCCCCGGCGACGACGTGCCGGTGATTCGCGGCTCGGCGCTGGGCGCGCTGAACGGCGAGCCGCAGTGGGAGGCCAAGGTCGAGGAGTTGATGGAGGCGGTGGACAACTATGTTCCGCGGCCGGATCGCGCCATCGACAAGCCCTTCCTGATGCCGATTGAGGACATTTTCTCGATCTCCGGTCGCGGCACCGTGGTCACCGGGCGCATTGAGCGCGGCAAGGTGAAGGTGGGCGAGGACGTGGAGATCGTGGGCTTCCGCGAGACGCGCAAGACGGTTTGCACGGGCGTGGAGATGTTCAAGAAGCAGTTGGACGAGGGCATGGCGGGCGACAACGCGGGCATTCTTTTGCGCGGCATTCCGAAGGAGGATGTGGAGCGCGGGATGGTGCTGGCCAAGCCGGGCTCGATCACGCCGCACACGCATTTCAAGGGCGAGGTGTACGTGCTGAGCAAGGAAGAGGGCGGGCGCCACACGCCGTTCTTCAAGGGCTACCGGCCGCAGTTCTACTTCCGCACCACGGACGTGACGGGGGTGGCGCAATTGCCCGAAGGCGTGGAGATGGTGATGCCGGGCGACAACGTACAGCTTGAGGTAGAGCTGATTACGCCGGTGGCGCTGGAAAAGGGGCTCAGGTTTGCCATCCGCGAAGGCGGCCGCACGGTAGGCGCGGGAACCATCTCGGAGATTATCAACTGATAGCAGTTGGCTGGAAGGGAAGTCATGGTAGGACAGAGGATTCGCATCCGGTTGAAGGCATACGATTATCGCGTGCTGGACACCTCGACCGGCGAGATAGTGGAGACGGCCAAGCGCACCGGGGCAACGGTGGCGGGGCCGATTCCCTTGCCGACGATCAAAAACAAGTATTGCGTGCTGCGTTCGCCGCACGTGGACAAGAAGTCGCGCGAGGCATTCGAGATTCGCACGCACAAGCGGCTGATCGACATTCTCGAACCGACCCAGCAGACGGTGGACGCGCTGATGAAGCTCGATCTGCCGGCCGGCGTCGATGTCGAGATCAAGGCGTTTGAGAAGTAGCTGTTAGTTATTAGCTCTTAGCTTTTAGCTGGTTCGAGCGAAGGCGGGGCGTAGCGGCAGATTGAAGTTTTCAGTGTGCAGGGAAAGCGTTGAACTTTCACCGGTACGAAGCAAGCTAGGAGCTAAAAGCTAACAGCTAATAGCTCTGATGAAATTCCGGCAGTGCGATGAAATTCAACGTCGCATGATGAGGCGAGGAAGAGATGGCAGTTACAGGGATTCTGGGAAAAAAGATCGGCATGACGCAGATCTTCGACGACAAGGGCGATGTGCACCCCATTACGGTGTTGCAGGCCGGCCCCTGCGTGATTACGCAGATGAAGACGCTGGTCAAGGACGGTTACGAGGCCGCGCAGATAGGACTGGTCGAGTTCGTGAAGGACAAGAATGTGACCAAGCCGCAGGCGGGGCACTTTGCCAAAACGGAAGCGCCGCCGGTGAAGGTCATCAAAGAAGTTGCGCTGGAGCTTGACGCCGATGGCGTTGTGGCCACCAAGGCCGGCGACCGAGTGCTGGTGGACATCTTCTCCGATGCCAGGTTTGTGGATGTGAGCGGCACCTCCAAGGGTAAGGGTTTTGCCGGCGTGGTGCGCCGCCACAAATTCGCCGGCGGACCCAAGTCGCACGGCCACATGTTTCAGGTGCAGGGCTCGATTGGCGCCTCCAGCTACCCCTCGCGCGTTTTTCCCGGCCAGCGTATGCCTGGGCACATGGGCGCCGAGCAGGTGACGGTGCGCAACCTGCGCATCCGCGGCATCGACCTGGAAGAAAACCTTCTGATGGTGGAGGGCGCGGTGCCCGGAAGCCGCGAAGGCTACGTGCTGATCTCCAAGGCCAAGGCTCCGCCGCGCGAGCGCCGCGGCTTTGCCGAAGCCGGCAAAGTTGATCCGCTGAAGGCTTCGAAGAGAGCACGGCGGCAAGGGCAAACGTAAGTGACACCTGCGGTGTGGCCAATCGCGCCTTGCGGCGCACCACCTGTGTTCGGGGACTGGCCGTTCAGGCAGGCGCGCCCGTTGGGCGCAAAACGAGATTGAGGCTGGGAAAGACTCCGGCGGAAGAAGAAGACGATGGCAAAAGTGGATGTATTGAATCTGAGCGGTAAAAAGGTGGGCTCGCTGGTGCTGGCCGACGCGCTTTTTGCGCCTGACCAGGTGAACGAGGCTCTGCTGTGGGAGGCGGTCAAGCACTACCGCGCCTCGTTGCGCCAGGGCACGCACAAGACCAAGAGCCGCACCGAGGTAGCCGGATCGGGCAAGAAGCTGTGGAAGCAGAAGGGCACGGGCCGGGCGCGCATCGGTTCGGTGCGCTCGCCCCTGTGGCGTCATGGCTACACGGTGCATGGCCCCCAGCCGCGCAGCTACGATTACGCCTTTCCGCGCAAGAAGCTGCTGGGGGCGCTGCGCTCGGCGCTGGCCTCGAAGCTGGCCGACGGCAAGCTGACGGTGGTGGACACGCTGGAGCTGAAGGAAGCCAAGACCAAGCAGTATCGCGCGGCGCTTGACAAGCTGGACGTCACGCGCACGGCGCTGCTGGTGGAGAACGGCAAGACGCTCTCGCAGGCGCTGCTGCTGGGCGCACGCAATCTCAAGGGCGTAGAGCTGGTGCTCAACAACGAGGTGCACCCCTACGATCTGCTGCGCTACGAGCGGGCTATTTTTTCCAAGGCCGCCATTGAGCAGATCGTCGAAATGCTTGAGAAAAACCTGTCAAAACGCGATGCGGGGCGCAAGCTCGCCGCTGAGACGGAGGCTGCCTGATGCCGACACTTTACAACGTGATTCGCCGCCCGCTGATTACCGAAAAAGGGCTGAGCGTGAAGGAGACCGAGGGGACGCTGGTTTTTGAGGTCGCCCCCGACGCCTCCAAGACCGAAGTCAAGCAGGCCGTTGAGGCTCTCTTCAAGGTGAAGGTCTCCGCGGTCCGCACCGCCAACGTGATTGGCAAGGAGCGCCGCCGCGGCCAGCACACGGGCTTCCGCCCGGACTGGAAGAAGGCTTATGTCCGGCTGAAGACCGGCCAGAAGCTGCCCGAGTACGTGAGCAACCTGTAAAGCAGCTATTAGCTCTTAGCTTTTAGCTTGGGAAGTGCGTGAGCGAAGCAAGGAGTTAGGAAGTCAGGCAAAGAAGTTTGTTAAGCAGGATGAGCTGAAGGCTAATAGCTAAAGGCTAAAAGCTAATAGCTCGTCAAGGACAACGACCATGGCGATCAAGACATACAGACCGGTAACCTCGACGCTGCGCTTTCAGACCTCGCTGGTCAACGACGACCTGACGACGGCGAAGCCGCACAAGCCGTTGCTGAAGGTTAAGCAGCGCACCGGAGGGCGGCGCAACACGGGCGATCTGACCATCCGCCATCACGGCGGCGGACACAAGCAAAAGCTGCGCCTGATCGATTTTAAGCGCGAAAAGTATGGCGTGCCGGGGCGGGTGGCGACCATCGAATACGACCCCAACCGCTCGGCGCGCATCGCACTGGTGCACTACGCCGACGGCGAGAAGCGCTACATCCTGCAGCCTGTTGGCCTCAAGGTGGGCGCGACGGTCAGCTCAGGGCCCGAGGCCGACATTCTGGTAGGCAACGCGCTGCCGCTGAAGAACATACCCTCCGGCACCACGGTTCACGCGATTGAGCTCAGGCCGGGCAAGGGCGCGCAGATGGCCCGTTCGGCCGGAACGCAGGCGCAACTGGTGGCCAAAGAGGGCGAATACGCCCTGCTCAAGCTGCCCTCCGGCGAGACCCGCAAGGTGCTGGCCGAGTGCATGGCGACCATTGGCCAGGTGGGCAACACGGATCATGAGAATGTCTCTATCGGCAAGGCCGGGCGCAATCGCTGGATGGGTATTCGTCCCACCAACCGCGGCGTGACCATGAACCCGGTGGATCACCCGCACGGCGGCGGCGAGGGCAAGACCTCGGGCGGCCGTCATCCGGTGACCCCGTGGGGCCAGCCGACGCGCGGCTACAAGACACGCAACAACAAGCGGACTGATGCGTTTATTATCAGCCGCCGGGCGAAGTAGAGGAGCTGAGTTTTATGGCACGTTCGACAAAGAAGGGCCCGTTTGTGGATGCGCACTTGACCGTAAAGATCGAGGTGCTCAACCAGGCTAACGACAAGAAGGTGGTAAAGACCTGGTCGCGCCGCTCGACGATCTTTCCCGAGTTTGTGGGCCACACGATCGCGGTCCACAACGGCAAGAAGTTCGTTCCGGTGTACGTGACCGAGAACATGGTGGGTCACAAGCTGGGCGAGTTTTCGCCCACACGCATATTCAAGGGACACACCGGGGGCAGCAAGGCGCCAGCCGCCGAGACCGCCGCTAAGCCGCGGTAGAAAAAACAGTGGTCAGTGGACAGTGATCAGTGGTCAGTTCACTGAGAACGGTCAGCTAAGAGATTGAGGAAGAGACCAATGGCAGTCGAGACAAGGGAATACCGGGCCGAGGCCAAGTTCCAGCGCGTGTCGCCGCAAAAGGCGCGTCTGGTGCTTGACCTGATCAAGGGCCGGGGGGTTGAGGAGGCGCTCACCACGGCGGCCTTCACCAAGAAGCGTATCGCCCCGGTGATTCATAAGCTCTTAACATCGGCGGTGGACAACGCCAAGTACGTGGCCGGCGAGCAGGGCGTTGATCTGGACGTGGACAACCTCTACGTCAAGCTGGCCCTGGCCAACGACGGGCCGCGCATGAAGCGCATCCGTCCGGCGCCGATGGGTCGCGCCTTTCGCTATCAGCGCAGGCTGTCGCACATCATCCTTTCGGTGGCCGAGCGCGAGGCTGCGGCGGGCCTGGTGACCAGAGCGGAAGAGCCGTCGGTGGCGCCCAAGGCAGGCAAGACGAAGGTGGCGGAGCCAAAGGCAGCACCTAAGACAAGCAAGACGAAGATCGCGGAGCCAAAGGTAACCAAAACGAAGGTCGCGGAACCAAAGGCAGCGCCTAAGGCAACCAAGACGAAGGTGGAGGAGCCGAAGGCAGCGCACAAGGCGGCCAAAGCAACCACGAAGAAAGCCGAAGCACCGAAGGCAGCGGCCAAGGCAACCAAGGCAGCCAAGAAAAAGGCCGGCAAGAAGGCCTGAAGGGTTTGAGGTAAATCGCATGGGACAGAAAGTCCATCCTTACGGATTCCGGCTGGGAGTGAACAAGCCGTGGCGTTCGCGCTGGTTCTCTGAGCGCGACTATGACAAGCTCCTGGTCGAGGACGTGAAGCTCAAGGCTGAGCTGCGCGAAAAGCTGAAGGCAGCGGGCGTCAGCTCGGTGGAGATCGAGCGGCCGGGCAACAAGCTGCGCTTTCTCATCCGCACCGCCCGGCCGGGCATCGTGATCGGCCGCAAGGGCGCAGAGATCGAGAAGCTCAAGATCGAACTCGGCAAGCGCACCAACCGCGATGTGTTCATCGACATCATCGAGGTGAACAAGCCCGAGCTGGACGCGCAACTGGTCTCCGAGGCGATCGCGCTGCAACTGGAAAAGAGGGTCAGCTTCCGCCGCGCCATGAGGAAGAGTGTGGACTCGGCGCTGAGGTTCGGCTGCAAGGGAATCAAGGTGAGGGTCTCGGGCCGCTTAAACGGCAACGAGATTGCCCGCTCGGAGTGGTACTTGCAGGGGCGGTTGCCGCTGCACACTCTGCGCGCCGACATCGACTACGGCTTCACCGAGGCGCAGACGACCTATGGCGTGATCGGCGTCAAGACATGGATCTATCGCGGCGACATCTACGAGCAGAAGCGCCGTCAGCCAGCCGCGGTGGGCACGTCGGTGTTCTAAAGGCAGCTATCAGCCGGTGTGCGGGGATTTGAGCTGGGTTGGGAAGAAGTGAAGCTAATAGCTAAAGGCTAATAGCTGGTTTTCGAGGGTTTTCGTTATGTTGATGCCAAAGAAGGTGAAGTTTCGCAAGCAGCAGAAGGGCAAGAGGCGCGGCAAGGCGTGGCGCGGCTCCGCGATTTCGTTTGGTGAATACGGCCTGCGCGTCATGGAGTGCGGCTACATCACCGACCGGCAGATCGAGGCCAGCCGTGTCGCCATGACGCGCTTCATCAAGCGCGGCGGCAAGATCTGGCTGCGCCTGTTCCCGGATAAGCCCATCACCAAGAAGCCGGCCGAAGTCCGCATGGGCTCTGGCAAGGGAGCGTTGGACCACTGGGTTGCGGTGGTGCGGCCGGGCAAGATCCTCTTCGAAATGGAAGGCGTGGACCTAGCGACTGCGAAAGAGGCGATGCGCCTGGCGTCGAACAAGCTGCCGTTGCTGACCAAGTTCGTGGCGCGGCCAGGCGCGGAAAAGATTGAGGCCGCGGCCAAGTAAGACAGCTTCTGGCTTTTAGCTTCTAGCTGCTAGCTGGGTGTTACTTAAGCGAAGGCTGACGGATAGGAAGTACGGAAAACGAGCTAGAAGCTAGAGGCTGGAAGCTAGCGGCAGGTTGGAGAGAAACACCATGGAACTCGAGAAGATTCGCAATTTGAGCGACGAAGAACTGGCGCACCAGGAGAAGACCACCTCCGAGCAACTGTTCCGGCTTCGCTTTCAGGTCTCGCTGGGGCAGACCGACGGAGTGAAGAAGCTCCGCCAGATGCGCAAGGAGATCGCGCAGATCAAGACCGTGGCTCGTGAGCGCGAAATGGGCATTCGCGGGGCGGTCAAGGATGCTGCCGCAGATGCCGCTGTGGCTGCGGACAGCAAGAAGGGAGCCCGCTAAATGACGGCGACTCAAGAGGCAGTGCAGGCGCCGGCGGCAGTAGGCGCCAGGCGGAACGAGAAGGTTGGCCAGGTGGTTTCGACCAAGATGCAGAAGACCATTGTGGTAGCGGTCGAGATGCGCAAGGCTCATTCCAAGTACAAGAGAATCGTGCGCACGACGAAGAAATTTTATGCCCACGACGAGCAGAGTTCGGCACGGCTGGGCGATGTGGTGCGCATCCGCGAGACCCGTCCGCTGAGCAAGCTGAAGCGGTGGGCTTTGGAAGAAATCGTGCGGCGCTCGGCCCTGGGGCAACTCGAGGACGCGACGATCGATACCGAAGTCAAGGCTGCCAACTAGCGCGAGAGCAAGTAAGGAGAAGAACCCATGGCTGTGCAAATGAGAACCATGCTCGCGGTAGCCGATAACTCCGGCGCGCGCAAGCTGCAAGTGATTCTGCCGCTGGGCGGCGGACTGGGCAAGAAGGCAGGCC
>Ga0181521_10004807_pt1 | contig 15279 bp, 14 predicted proteins | sample PEATcosm2014_Bin_32_FD_119764 | JGI IMG/M metagenome (GOLD analysis project Ga0181521, IMG submission 119764) | Peatland microbial communities from MTU Mesocosm Facility, Houghton, MI, USA - PEATcosm2014_Bin02_60_metaG | ecosystem: Environmental > Terrestrial > Soil > Wetlands > Peat | place...
CCGCGGGCGGAGTGACCGCGGGTGGCGTGGCGGCGGCGGTGGGCTTGGCCGAATTCGGTGTGGTCGAGCGGGGACTGCCGGCGGCGCTCGGTGCGCCGGCTGACACGTTGCTGATCTGCATGATTCCTGGCTCCTGCGTTGGCGATGGAGTTCCACCAATCAGTGTGTCGGCACTCCGATAGAAACCTTTAGCTCCCAATTGCGGGATTCACCGATGGGGTGGCGTACTGGGCGATAATATGTTCACCGGGAATCAGGGGGTGCATATTCCGCATGGAGATTGCTGAGGCATTGGAACACGCCCGCGCATTGGTTCGGCAGGCGCAGGACGAGAGCGCTAAGCAGGCGTATCTCGATGTCCTGCGCCACGATCCAACGAATTTTGCTGCACTCAACGAGCTCGGGACGCTCGCCTTGGCGGGTGGGTTTCGATCCGCCGCGCGCACCGCCTATCTGCAGGCGGTACAACATCATCCCGGCAATCAGGTTGCCCGAGTCAATCTTGCCAATGTGCTGCGCGAGGACAACGATCTGTCCGGAGCGAGGCTGCATTATCAAGCGGCGCTGGCGATCGATCCCGACCTGCATGAAGCTCATCAGGGCATGGCGTGGGTGCTGAAAGAGCTCCACCTGGACGGCGCGGAGGAGCACTGGCGGCGGGGATTTTCGGGCCACGCCCTGGTCACCAAACCCTATCGTGGCAGCGGAATCGGCGTGCCGCTGCTGCTGCTCGTCTCGGCACGCGGCGGCAATATCCCGACGCAGCTCTGGCTCGATGATCGACGCTTCACGATCAATGCGATCTACGCGGAATTCTACGATCTCGAATCACCGCTGCCGCCGCACGCGCTGGTGATGAACGCCGTGGGCGACGCGGATCTTTGCGATGTGGCGCTGACTCGTGCCGAGGAGTTGCTGGCGCACAGCGCGGCGCCGGTCATCAATCGGCCGCAACGCGTGCGGGCCACCGGACGCGTCGAGAATGCGCGCCGCCTTGCGAGCATTCCCGGAGTCATCGCGCCGCGCATCGTTGCGTGGTCGCGCGCGGCGCTCCTCGCAGCCGACGATCTGTGCTTTCCGCTGCTGTTGCGCAGCCCCGGCTTTCATACCGGGCGACATTTCGTTTCTGTCGCGAACCGCGGCGAGTTGCCCGAGGCCGTCGCATCCCTGGCGGGCGAGCAAGTGCTCGCAATCGAATATCTGGACGCGCGGGGTGCCGATGGATTGGCCCGCAAGTATCGCGTCATGTTCATCGATGGCGTCGCGTACCCGCTGCATCTCGCCCTGTCTGCGGATTGGAAAGTCCACTATTTCACCGCCGACATGGCGCGTGACGCCTCATATCGCGAGGAAGAACGTCTCTTTCTCGAGGACATGCCGGCCATGCTCGGCGCGCGGGCCATGGCGGCGCTGGGGCAGATCTGTGCGGCCCTGGGCCTCGAATACGCCGGAATCGATTTCGCGCTGGCGTCCGACGGCTCGGTGCTGCTGTTCGAAGCCAATGCGACCATGGTGGTGTTTCCGCCGGGTCCCGATCCGATGTGGGATTATCGTCGGCCTGCGATCAACGTGGTGCTGGAGGCGGCCACCAGGATGTTGCTGAAGTACGCCGATCAGGGACGGTGACTTTTCCGCGGAAACGTGTGAGCGAAGAAGCGCGCCGCCTTGGCAAGTCAGGAACGCCGATGATCCGACCATCGGCGCTCCTGCGAATTCCCAGCGGCGAGGTCAACTGCCGTGATCCGCTGATACCCTCTCACGCGTGCCGAATATGCGCCGCCTTTCACCATGGCGCGACAGAGGCCCACATTGTAGGTCGACAAGCACTCACGGGTGCAAAGATACAACCCCGGACAAGCCGGTCGATGCAGGCTAACAGATGGGGTGGTAGTCTTCGCACCTGTGTAAGGTGGCGCGCCCATCCGCCGGCGGCGACGCGAACAAGAGGCCATTGATGCAACGGGAACAAATCGTCTTTGTGGGAACCAGCGATCTGTCGGGGCATTTTCGCGGCAAGAGTTTTCCAGCGGCCGACCTGCCCGCAAGATTGCTACGCGGGGTCGGTCTCGCGCCCACGAATATCTTCATTTCGGCCTTCGGCCCGATTCAGATGACGACGTTCGGCACCCAAGGCGAAGTCTTTCTCATCCCCGACCGGGAGACCCGCGTGTTCGTGCCCTTCGAGGGCGGCGTGGCGGAATATTTCTTTCTCGGCGACATCAAAACGCCGGACGGTGCGCCATGGGATTTCTGTCCGCGCCACATCCTGCGGCGCGCGATCGAGCGGCTGCAGCGCGAGACCGGACTTCGATTGCTCGCCACCTTCGAGCAAGAGTTCATCTATAGCGGCGTGGCCGCGCACCCGTGGCAACCCTATGCATTGGATGCTTATCGCCGTCACGGACCGTTGGGCGAAGTGCTGCTGGCCGCGATGCGGCAGGTCGGGGTGATACCGGACTCGTTTCTGTCCGAGTTCGGGCTGCAGCAATTTGAAGTCACCTGCGCGCCGGCCCTCGGGGTGCGGGCCGCCGATGACGCGGTCATCACGCGCGAACTCGCCCAAGCGGTCGCCTTCCGCTTAGGCCATCGCGTGAGCTTCAATCCGATCCCCGAACCGAGCGGCACCGGCAACGGCACTCATATTCATTTCAGCTTTTTGGATGAGCACGAGCAACCGGTCCTCTATGACGAGAAGCGCCCATGGCAATTGTCCCTGGTGGGCAGTCAATTCGTCGCCGGCATTCAGCATCACCTGCCGGCCCTGTGTGCGGTGACCGCTCCATCGGTGGCATCCTACTATCGCTTGCGTCCCAATCGTTGGGCCCCCGTGCAAGCCGACGTTGGACTGGCAGACCGCGGCGCTGCGCTGCGAATCTGTCCGTCGGTCGGCAGTGATCCGGGTCATCGCGCGCGGCAGCTCAATGCGGAATTTCGTGTCGCCGACGCCACCGCGAGTCCCTACCTGGTACTCGCCATGCTGGTTCAAGCCGGGCTCGACGGTATTCGCCAGCAGCGGGAGATCGAGTTAAAAAGTCCGCGTCCCCTGCCGCATAGCCTGGCGGCGGCGCTCAAGCTGCTCGAAATCAGCGAGTGCGCCGCGGATTGGTTGGGAGCTGACTTTCTGTCGGCCTATGTGCTATTCAAAGAGGCAGAGATCAAGGGCCTGGAAAATCTGGATGAAGGTGAGATCTGTCGTCGTTATGCAGAAGTCTACTGAACAATCCTTGACGCGCTCGGGGACCCAAGCGAGCGCGGGCGCTGCCGGATTCAAGCTGCTGGCCGCCGATGAACCGCCGCCCTTTGTCGCAGAACGACGGCAGGGGCGATCGAATTTCGTCATTGTGGTCGACCATGCCAGCCCGCGCATTCCCCGACGCTTGGGCGATCTCGGCCTCCCCGCATCCGAGTTGCGGCGGCATATTGCCTGGGACATCGGCAGTGTGGCGGTGGCTCGGCAGGTGGCCACGGCGCTCGATGCGCCGCTGGTGGCGCAAAACTATTCGCGGCTGGTGATCGACTGCAATCGCGACCCGAAGGTCGACACTTCGATTCCTAAGTCAAGCGAGTCGACCGAGATCCCCGGCAACAGGGGCTTGAGCGATGAGGAAATTACCGCGCGCCGCGTCGAGATCTTCGACCCCTATCATGAACAGGTGCGTGCGCTGCTCGACGAGCGGTTGGCGGCGGGCCGTGCCACCATTCTGGTCGCTCAGCACAGCATGACCGACATCTACAAAGGCGTACGCCGCGAGATGCACGCTGCGGTGTTGTACAACCGCGATCGACGTTTCGCCGGGTTGGTGCTCGAGATGCTGCGCCGGGAACCGGATCTCCTCATCGGCGACAACCAACCCTATTTTGTCTGCGATGAAACCGACTACTCGATCCCGCACCATGGCGAGGCGCGCGGTCTGCCGCATGTCGAGATCGAAATACGCCAGGACCTGATCGCCGATGAGGCCGGGCAGGAGGCTTGGGGGAGGCGCATCACCGATGCGCTGCGCGCTGCCGAACGCGCCTTTTTTGGAGTATCCCGATGACTCATCCGCTCAGCCGTGAAATCGACATCGAGCCGGCGCACACCGCTCTTCTGTTCGTCGACGTGCAAAATTACAATTGCACGTGGGAGGGGGGCGAGTATGCGCACATGAGCGCCGCCGAAAAGGAGCAGCGCTATGGCTATTTCTTTCGTACCTTGAAGGAGCGCGCGCTGCCCAATATGGTGCGTCTGCAGCAGGCCTGTCGCCGCGCCGGCATCGAAGTCGCCTACACCGTGATCGAGAGCCAGACCGCCGACGGGCGCGACCGCTCGCTCGATTACAAGATTACCGGGTTCAATGTCCCCAAGGGATCGCCGGATGCGAAGATGGTGAATGAATTGGCGCCCACGGCGGATGAGATCCTGTTTCCCAAGACTTCCTCATCGGTATTCATATCGACCAACATCGATTACGTGCTGCGCAATCTCGGCACCCGCTATCTGATCATTGCCGGATGTCTGACCGATCAGTGCGTCGATTCGGCGGTGCGCGACGCCTGCGACTTGGGCTACCTGGTGACGGTGCCGACCGACGCCTGCGTGACCTTGTCGGCGGAGCGGCAGGAATGGTCACTGCGCAATAATCGCGGCTACTGCCGCCAGCGCACCACGCAAGAGGTGCTGGACGAGATCGCGCGCCTCACCGACAGCAATGCAACCATCCGACAACCGATCATCCGGGCGCGGTGAGCGTGCGTCCGACTCAAGCGAGAGTTGCCAGCGCCTGGTCGAGATCCGCGATGAGGTCGGCGACGTCTTCGATGCCAACCGAGTAGCGAATCAGGTTTTCCGGGATTCCTGCCCGTGCCCGCTCCGCGGCGGTTAGTTCGACGTGGCTGGTTACTTGCGGCGGGCCGGCGACGGTCGCCACGCCGCCCAAGTGCGCGGCCCGCTGCACGAGCTGCAAGCGATCGAGCACCGTGCGCACGGCCTCGAACCCGCCCCGCGGTGTGAATGCCAAGACGCCGCCGAAGCCACTCATTTGACGGGCGGCGATCGCATGTCCGGGATGACTCTCGAGGCCCGGGTAGAACACGTGATCGATGCGGGGGTGCCCGGCGAGATGCCGTGCAATGGCAAGCGCATTGGTATTGTGGCGCTCCATCCGCAGGGCGAGCGTCTTCATGCCTCGCAAGATGGCGTAGGCCGCATCGGCATGCAGCGTCGCGCCGGTGATTTCGCGAAAATGATGAATCTTCTCGATGAGCTGGGCGCGGCCGGAAACCAGGCCGCCCATGACATCCGAGTGACCGGCCAGAAATTTCGTCGCGCTATGGATCGTGAGGTCTGCACCCAAGGCCGCCGGCCGTTGGTTGAACGGTGTGGCAAAGGTGTTGTCGGCGACCACCGTCGCACCGACGCGCCTGGCCGCTCGCGCCAGCCGGTCGATGTCGACGATCTTCAGGGTCGGATTGGTCGGTGTCTCCAAATACAGGAGTGCGCAACCGCGGGCGATTTCAGATTCGATAGCCGCCTGATCGCCGGTTTCGCACAGCGTCGCTGCAATCTTGAAGCGCGGCAGAAATTCCTCGAACAGAACATTCGTGCCGCCGTAAGAATCCTTGATGCTCACCACCCGCTCGCCCGGCGACAGCAGGGCGAACAGGGTCGAACTGATGGCCGCCATGCCGGTGGCGAATGCGGTCGCCGTTTCGGTGCCATCGAGCGCGGCCATCTTGGATTCAAGTACGGCGACGGTGGGGTTGGAGTTGCGTGAATAGATATGGCCGGGGGCTTGGCCGGTGGCAACTTTCTGCCAACTGTCGAGATCGGGATAGGCGAAGGTCGCTGCATTGACGATCGGCATGACCGCAGCGCCGAAAGGGAACGGTCCTTCCTCGCCCGCCCAGACCGCGTTCGTGCCATCTCCGCGTGTTGCATTCTTGCCGGCCATCGAGCGTCCCCTCCCGCTGCTTGCCAAGATGAGCCGCGCCTTGCTGGTACGGCCGCTGCATGCGATCTTGCCACGACGAGACCGTCATGCCGGAAACTTTTGGAGTCGCACATGAATTGGGATTCGAGCACGGGCGTCGGTGTGCTGAGGATGGATCACTGCGAGCACGCGACGCGCGGCGGACATGGCGCCCTTCGTGATGGGGTGAGATAGTGAAGCGCAGGCCCGGTCGCGGCTCGATTCGTTAGGGAATTCATGGCAAGCCATTCATGACCCGTCTGATATCACGCTTGAAGCTGCCCGAGGCGGTGGGCTTGTCGCTTGCCGTCATTGCTCCGACGGTCACCGCGGCCTTCAACATCACCCTGGTGGTGCAGGCGGCGGGACCCGCCGCGCCGCTGGCGTTCGCGATCGGGATGATCGCGATGGCGCTGGTCGCGCTCTCCTTCATGGCGTTCGCCCACCGCGTCGCGCATGCAGGGTCGGCGTATGCCTATATCACTCATACCTTCGGCAGCCGGATGGGATTCATCGCCGGTTGGACGCTGTTATTGACTTATCTGGGCTTTACCACCGGTTTCGCCGCCTTGGTCGGCGGTTTCACCGGCGCCGCGCTCAAGGGTTTCGCCATCGACATCGGCTCGTGGTGGATAGCCGTCAGCGGTGCCGCGATGCTCGTGGCGTGGTGGTTGGCCTATCGCGATATGCGGTTGGCGGGCCGGCTGATGTTGCTCTTCGAGGCGGTCGCGGTGGGCGCCATCATCTTTCTCTGCATCTGCATCCTGCGCCAGGTTCACCCCGACGCCGAACAGATCGCGGCGAGTTTCCGGCCGTCCCCACAATTCAACGGCTGGGCGGGATTGGGATTCGGCATGGTCTTCAGCATATTGAGTTTCGCGGGATTCGAGGGAGCCGCGACCCTGGGCGAGGAGACCCTCAATCCGCGGCGCAATATTCCCATCGCCTTGCTCGGCACCGTGATCGGCTCCGGCATATTCTTCATCTTCGTCGCGTATTGCGAGGTGATCGGATTCGGGCCGCATGGCATCAAGGATCTCGCCAACTCGCAGGCGCCGCTCGATGATCTGGCGCTGCGCTACTCATCGCCGCGGCTCGCCATCGCGCTCGATCTCGCGGCCGCCACCAGTTGCTTCTCCGGAGTGCTGGGAGGCGTGGCGGCGGCGGCGCGGTTGCTGTTCGCGTTGGGCCGGGCGGGGCTCTCACCCGCCCTGGCCGACGTGCATCCGGTGCATGGCACGCCGGCGCTCGCCGTCTCGCTGGCGGCAATCATGGTCATGGTGCCTTTTGCACTGTGGGCACCGTTCGTCGGCGCCGGCAATTTCTACAGTTATGCGAGCACCACGGGCACGCTGGCGCTGATTCTGATCTACATCGGCGTCGGCGGCGCTGAAATGGTGGAGGGTTGGCGCGAGCAGCGGCCGATCTGGTCGGCGGCCTGCACCCTGGGCCCGATCCTGCTGTTCTGGGTGCTCTACCGCAACATCTATCCGGTACCGGCATATCCCAACAATCTATGGCCGTACGTGCCGGTGGTCTGGATGGTCGTCTCGTGGGCGCTCATGAGGCTGCGGCCGGTCGTCACGAGGGCGCCGCTGCCCGATTATTTTTGACTTCGCGCGAAATAACCGATGCGGTCACGCATAATGGCCTGCCCGTTCAAGCACTTCGATTTTGTAGCCGTCCGGATCGGTCGTGAAGAAAAAACGCGCGTTGCCGCCCGGAGTGGACAGCTCCTTGATGTCGCCGACTGCGCTTCCGATGCTCTTCAACAGTGCACGCTGGACTTCCAGGTCGTCCACGCAGAACGCGACGTGACCATAACCCGATCCGTGCGTGTAGGGCTCTGTTTGGCCCTTGTTCCACGTGAGCTCGATTTCAAAGGCGCTTTCTGGATCCCTCAGGTAGAGGAGCTTGAACGACGGAAATTCGAGGCGGTGCGACTCGCGCAATCCGAAGCCATTGCGATAGAACGCCGCGGAGCGCTCGAGATCGAGGACCCGAATCATCGAATGAATCATTTTGGGCATGGCGACTTAACCTCTCAAAAGAAAGACTGGTGAACCAATGACGGTCTGCACGCTCGGGGCAGATTACGATGCGCGCCGGCGGCAGCGAAGTCATCGTCCGCACGCATCGGTTGGGCGCTCACCTCCTGCCCACGAGTTCCAGCGGCGCCGCGCCCGGCCGCGCTTCGAGACGGGGGGTTGCATTGATCTCGAGGTAGCGGCAGCAGCTGACCCGAAGGACGGACGCGAAGTTTCTGGGCGTTTCGTCCGGCGAGTTCATGACGGCCTCGTCATACAGCTCGGTGATGATCTGATTGGTCGTCTTCCCCTCCGACTTCGCGATGTTTTGCAGTACCCCCCAAAATTCGTTCTCGAGCCGGATTGTCGTCGCCACGCCATGGATGCGCAGCGTCCGGCTGCGAGCCTCGTACTGGATGGGATCCGAGGAAAGGTAGACTTTGCACATGTTGCTGCCCTTTGTCGTTCGCTACGATGATCCTGCTCTCGGCACTCAGAGTGTTTCGATATAGGCGGCAAGGTTCGCGATGTCACTGTCGGACAGCGGCTTCGCGACCTCGATCATGATCGATGCATAAGTTCCCTGCCGCCGTCCGTCACGATAGGCTTTCAAGGCGTTGATGAGGTAGGCCGCGCTCTGACCGGCAATCTTCGGATACTGCGGCATGACGATCGATCGGCCGTCGGAGCCGTGGCATGAGGCGCACTGAACATACTTGTCCTGTCCCGCACTGACCGTGGCCGAGGGTTGCGATTCGGCGGATGCGGCAAAGCCCGAGAGCAGCACGGCGGATACCAAAACGCATAGACAATCGGCGGTGCGGCACACGCTGGTGGGGCCTCAGGAGCCTGTCTGAGTAATCCGCGTGAGCCGCGTTGGCCGGGCGAGGGAGCGGATGCAAGGCGCGCGGCGCAGGCCGTGGCGGGCACCACGGCCAAGACGCGCAACGCCGCAGATGCCCGTCCCCCGGCCAACCCTTCGGGACCGGGCGGATTTCGCTTCATCCATCGTTATCGCCTCCTCATTGGGTGTTGACCCAACCGCGTCGGCTCCGCCTCGGCTGAAGCGAAATCTACCACGGTCGCGGCCACGGGGATTACTCAGACAGGCTCCTAGTAGAGCGTGGCGTGAGGAAGGGCAAGGGCGTCCGGCGAGGGCAGCAGCCGGGCGGCGATGAGCTGCTCGACGATGCGCTGCCGACGAGCGCTCGGATCGATCCGCTCCTTGCGCAGGCGCGCGACCTCTTCCGCCGTGTAGGGCCGAAAGTCCGTGGGCAGCTCGGCGCGGCTGAAAGTCTTGAGCAGCCAGTTCATCAATTCGGCAATGTCCTGATCCGAGCTCGGGTTGAGCGCCACGTTCGGTACCTGGACGAGGTAGCTGCGGCCTTCCGGAATGCGCGCGAAGTAGCCGACGCGTCCCGCCAGCTCCGGTATTTCGATCACCGACACGCCGCTCGCGCCATGACATCCCTGACAGTTCAGGGCGTAGATGCGGGCCGGCCGGGGCATGGGGGCGAGGCGCAGCCCGGAGATGCGCGTCTCAGCGTCCGGGACGTTCGTGGCGAGGCCCGTGACCAGTGTACCCTCTGCCAGCGCAGCGCCCGCTGCGAGTCCCGACAGCAGGCCGAGGCAGGCAAGGATATTGGCGGCGGGTCGCAAGCTCACGGGGATGCTCCCTCTACTCCGCGAGCCCGACGAGCCCGGCGCTCGAGCAATGATAGACCATGCTCGATGCACCGAAGCACCAGACGATGTCGTTGTTGACCTGCGGTCGGTACTCCGGCATGTCGCCTTCCTGGCCGAGGCAGGAGCACTTGCCGCAGGAGTCCTGCCCGCAGCAATCGCGATAGGCGATCAGATAGCTCTTGCCGTCATCGGGATTGATGCACGTTCCGACCCACGACGTGGGTGAGGGACTGGTACCGGGCGGACAGGTGTGCGGTCCACCGCCGCAGCACGCACAGAGATAACCGTCGCTCGAGCAGTAGCGCCAGTAATTGCACTGCGTGGGATCGGAGGTCTGTGCTTGATTCGCGAAGTCGGAGGCAAATTTCGCCACCGCCTTCTTCTCCCTGTGTTCGACGTCCGAGGCCTGCGCCCGGCGCGAAACCGGCAGCAGTGGCAGCGCCGAGGCCGCGACCAACCAGCTTCCGCACAGCGAGAGAAAACTCCTGCGGGAGGTTCGTTGGGCAGTCCGGCGGATCAGCTTTTCGACGAGATGATCGAATCGCGTGTTGGAGATCGGAATCATGTTCCACTGACCTCATTGGTATCGTGCGCCGAGGGAACGGCGTGGAGTGGCGGCGGCGAGGATCCGCGCTGCAGTCCGCGAGCGGCCAGGTAAGCCTGGATCGTTCCGAAACCCGTCTCTTCGGCCACGACCAGGCTCTCGAGGTGCTCGCGTGTGTTGACGAGCCCCTTGGCGCGAATGACTCCGTCGCCATCGAGCAGGATGGCATGCGGGAGCTTGCCGACCTTGTGTACCATGCCGATCTGCGGCGAGTTGACGTACGTCAAGGCATTCAGGCCGAATTGCTCGACCATGGCGCGCTGTTCGTCGAGCGCCCCATCACCGACGAGAATCACCTCGAGACGCTCCGCGTCCATGAACGAGCGCGCGATCGGCAGCAATTTCTTGCACACGGGGCAGCTGGGCGAGATGAACAGCAGCAGCCGGCTCCTGGCTTGCGCGCTCGGACCGCCGATCTCGACCTGCCGGCCGTCGAGCGTGTGGGCCGGAAGAATCGGCGCGACGTCGCCGATCGCAGGCCCACGATCGCTCGTCATTGCTCCCATCGGGGCCACCCGTTCGTGAAGCACCCCCACCTGCCGGGCAAGCCCGAAGAGCAGGACAGCGAGCACCAGCGTGACCAGCAGCTGCATGACGACGATGTAGGGAAGCGCTGCCTGCATGCGTGCGTCCTTATCGGCTCGGCCGAGCAACGTCGGACAGAACCCGCGCGTCGGCGCGACCGGGCGCCGCCAGGACGACCGCAACGACCGGGTAGAGGAAGGCGAGAGTGAGCACCAAGGTGATCGAGATTGCGATCTCGAGCGCCGTCAGAGGACGGCGGGCGACCGGCAGCAGCAAGGTCGATGCCAATACAGCCAGCGACACATTGCGCACCACCAGCCAACTCGACAGGACCTGGTGCAGCTTCGTGCCGAAGCACCCGCAATCGATGTCGGTGCGGCCACGCCGGATATTGATCGATATCGCCGTCGCAAACAGCAGGAGCATGAGCGCCGCCGAACACGCGCCGATGTGCTGCGTCGGCGGCCACAGCAGCGCCGCGGCGGTGAACGCCTCGGCGGCCAGCAGCCCGGCGGCCGCAGCCCCGACGAACGCGTCCGGCATCAGCCGGTAATTACGCACCACGCCCGGCCATTCCGACAGCGCCCGCATCTTGTCGAGCGCTGCAGCCCCGAACAGCGTCGCGAACGAAAGTGCCAGCGTCAGATGCACCAGCGGCTCCATCACTCGCCCCAGACGGTCAGCAGCTGCGGGGTGAAGCCGAGAGGCTGGGTCTGATACAGCCGCTTGGCACTCGCGGCGCGGTACGCATCGATACGGCCGCTATCGGCGATCACATACACCAGCGGATCGTCATCCTGCGACACGGCGACCGATTGCGCCGGCTCGAGGAGCTTGATGCGTCTCAGACGCTTTCCGGTCGTTGCGTCGAACGCCCAGACCTCGTGACCCGAGAGCTTGTGAGTCCAGAAACGCCCCTGATGCATGAGCACGTAGAGCACTCGCCCCGGCGAATGGAAATGGCTCACTTGCCAGCCGCCGGGCAACCAGCCCGATGCCCGTTCGGTGGCGGTCGTCAGCGACCACTTGGCGCCGGCCACCGCTCGATCTGCGGCGAGGTTCACGGGAAAGACATCGCCGTGATAGGTCACGAGGTAGAGCATCTGACGCTTCTTGTCCCACGCCGAGTGCTCGAAAGCGGGATCGTTCTGCGCGTCGAAAACCCGCTCCGATCGCTTGATGCTTGCTTGGGCGGATTCATCGAACGTGACCGTCGCAATCGATCCATCGGCGCAGAGCGAAGAGAAGCGGTTGGGGGCCTGCGCGAAGATCAATCCGCATCCGGGGATGCCGATGGAGCCGATGGACTTGCGTGCTTTGAGGTCGGTGACGGTAACCGCAGTCGAAGGCGCGAGGTTGTAGGTGAGCCCGTAGTGACCGTCGGGTGTTACGTCGAAGTTGTATTTCTTCGACACGACCAGCAGCCTGCCGGCCGGCAGCGGCACGTCCTCCGCGACTTGCAGCGTCCGAGCGTCCCGGACGACGATGTAATCGCTGCGCTTGCCGCGCGTGTGCTTTTCCCAGTAGGTGTCGACGGCATAGAGCTCGGTGCCATCGGGAGAGACCGCAAAGTTCGGCCAGTACGCCTGATTGAACATGCCCTCGATCTTTCCGGTCGTCCCATCGAGGATGTAGGTCTTGGCCGCTTCCGCGGCCGGGAAGGCCGTGTCGAGCACGAACAGGCGCCGCGGATTGGTCGGACTTAAGGTCGCGGTCGTGTGCGACTCGGCGAGTTGCAGTTGCGCGCCGGGGTCAAGATCGGTCGGCTCCGCGCCGAGGGCTTGCGCGGCAATGAACCCTGCACTTGCCGCGAGGGCGAGTCTGCCAATGATCGATCTCATCCCTCCCTCCTGCGCCGCCGGGGCACCCGCGTGCACCGGAGCACCCGTGCGCATTTATTAACGCCGATTGGACATCCCGAGCGGTTCTGCGAGGTAATATAGGAGTATTGCGCCAGGCAAGCCAGCCGATTCGGGTAAGCGTCATGCGTCGACCCTGCAATATGCCGCTATTACCCGAGCGCGATCGTTGGACGTTTCAATCGGAGCGGGCCCGGAAAGCAGCAGATTGAATTTTGAAAGTAATACTAATGTCGGCCGATTCGTCGCGCGCGACGGCAACCGATGCGATTTCGAGTGCGCGCTGGCGATGCGCCTGTGAAGGGATCTGATTTGAACCGCGTGATTCCCCGGTGCGGAATCACCCTAGGGAGAGTGAGGATGCCAAAGCCCATCGATTTTCACCCGCAAGTGACCCACGAACCCTGGCATGCCGCTCGGGCCACCAGCCCGAACGACCGCCGCAAAGAGATGAGGCGTGATGCCGGTGTCGCGTGCGCGGCGATCCTCGCGATGATCCTCGGCAGTCCATCGGCGCTGGGCGACACCGCCAATGAAGCGGGACTGGCCGAGATCGTGGTAACCGCGCAGAAGGTCGTGTCCACCATTCAAGACACGCCAATCAGCATCACCGCGCTCAGCGCCGAGCAGCTGCAGCAGGCAGGCATCACGGGCGCCGACGAGCTCGCGCGCGATGTACCCGGCCTGTCGCAGCGCTACGCGAGCCCAGGGCTCACGGAGTTCGAGGCGCGCGGCCTCGCCTCGAACGGCGGCGCGTCGCCGACCGTGGGCTTCTATCTCGACGAGGTGCCGCTCTCCCCGCCGGCGCTCTCGCAGTCCGGCAAAGTCGTGATCGATCCGAACCTCTACGATATCGATCGCATCGAGGTACTGCGCGGACCCCAAGGCACCCTGTACGGCTCCGGATCGATGGGCGGCACCATCAAGATCGTGACCAATCAGCCCAAGCTAAACACCTACGAAGGCTCGGTGCAGGCCACGGGATCCTACACCGATGGCGGCCATGGCAACGGCAGCGCCGACCTCATGCTCAACATTCCTCTGGGAAGTGTGATGGCGATGCGCGTCGTCGCCGGCGACACCTATCGCAGCGGTTGGATCAACGAGGTCGTCCTGAATCCGTTTCCGCTCAACGACTGGACGAAGAGCAGCATTCTCTCCGCCCCTGTGCAGAGCGTCATCCCGGATGTCAATACCGAGCGGCTCTTCGGCGGGCGCGTGACGCTGCTCTACAAGCCGAGCGAGGATCTGTCGGTGACCGCGATGGCCTTCACGCAGACGCTCGAGATGGGCGGCTACGATCTATTCGATAGCCCGCCGGGAATACCCTACGAGAATCACTACGAGGCGTTCCCGCTCACCGAGCCGATCACCGACAAGTCGGAAATCTTTTCGTTGACCGTCGTCGCGGGTCTCGGCTTCGCACAGCTCACCAGCGCGACCTCGTACTTCGAGCGGCTGGCCGTACAGGTTCAAGATGCCTCCGAATCGATTTATATCAGCAACCACGAAGCCGCAGGCCCGCCGTTCGTGCCCATTCCGTATTACGAGTGGGACCCGTCGCATCAGATCAGCCAGGAGATCCGCCTGGCCTCGGTCGGGGGCGGCCCATTGCAATGGGTGGCCGGCGGCTTCTACAGCCTGCTCACGTCCGCCTGGAACGAGCAGAGCAGCAATCCGCTCAACACGCTCGCGCCCGGTGGCGTGTTTTTCCAGTCGAACAACCCCTATCACTTGAAGCAATGGGCGCTCTTTGGAGATGGCACCTACAAGATCACCGATACGCTGAAGCTCGCGCTCGGGGTGCGGTATTACTCCTACGACAGCGACATCGGCGAGAAGGAGTGGGGCTACGACGGTCTGACCGGCACCGAGCCCGCCAGCTTCGCGGTGACGACGCAATCCAACAGCGGCGTCAACCCGAGAATCAATCTCTCCTATGAGCCGAACCCGGATCTGAACACCTATGTGACGGCGGCCAGGGGCTTTCGACCGGGCGGCGCGAACATTTACTTTCCGCCGCCGTCTCAGCCACCGTACTGCGCCCCGGGCACGCCGATCCAATTCAGTCCGGACAGCGTTTGGAACTATGAGTTGGGTGAGAAGGCGCGCCTGTTCGACAACTGGCTGGAGATCAACAGCGACTTCTATTACATCAAGTGGAAAGGCGTGCAGCAGTCGGTGCTCCTGCTCTGCGGGTACGAGGCCAACATCAACGCAGGTGACGGGCATACCTACGGACCGGAGCTCGAGGTCAATGCCAAGCTCTCGCCCAACTGGTCGGTATCGGCGAGCGGGACCTACACCGATGCGAGGATCACGCATCCGACGGCACTGTACCAGTCGCTCATTGTCGGCACCAACGGCATCGGCTATTGCGGCACAACCTACAACCCGAATTGCCAGACGCCGATCCTGAACGTGCCGCGCACCGGTGGGAATCTCTCACTGGTCTACACGACACCTCTCGGCCCCGACTACAAGTTCACGGCTCGGGTGGCCGATACGTTCGTCGGTCCCTCGGTCGACGAGGCCTACTACTTCGGGCTCCAGCTTCCGTCCTACAGTCTCGTGAACGCGCGCTTCACGCTCGGCCACGACCCCTGGTCTGCCAACCTCTTCGTGGA
>Ga0181521_10004809_pt1 | contig 15277 bp, 15 predicted proteins | sample PEATcosm2014_Bin_32_FD_119764 | JGI IMG/M metagenome (GOLD analysis project Ga0181521, IMG submission 119764) | Peatland microbial communities from MTU Mesocosm Facility, Houghton, MI, USA - PEATcosm2014_Bin02_60_metaG | ecosystem: Environmental > Terrestrial > Soil > Wetlands > Peat | place...
AACCTCAGCCGTGCAGACATGCGCCGGGCGGATCTCAGGCAAGCGAATATCGCCGGCGCGAACCTCACGGAGGTCAACTTCGCTCAAGCGATAGCCAATGGGACCCACTTTGCTGGCGCCGATCTCAGTGTCGCCAAGGGTCTCGAAAGCGTCGAACACCAAGGTCCTTCCACCATCGGCATCGATACCATCTTCAAATCGCGCGGCAAGATTCCCGACGTTTTCCTGCGCGGCTGTGGTCTCCAAGATTGGGAGATAGAACTCGTCAAACTATACCAACCAGATTTGGCCGCAGTCGAGTTAACGGCGGTTCTAGACCGCGTTTCCGAATTGCGGTCGGGCGCACCGCTTCGATACCCCTCCTGCTTCATCAGCTATTCGACCAAAAACCAGGAGTTTGCCGAACGGCTCTACAACGATCTGCAAGGGAATGGCGTGCGCTGCTGGTTTGCCCCGCACGACATCCAGGGCGGACGCAAGATTCACGAGCAGCTCGACGAGGCCATCCGCCTGCATGACAAGCTGCTGCTCATCCTCTCCGAGCACAGCATGAACAGCCCGTGGGTGAAGACCGAGATTGCCAATGCGCGCAAACGCGAGGAACGGGAGAAGAAGCAGATGCTGTTTCCCATCACGCTGGCGCCGTATGCGGACGTGAAGCGATGGGAGCTGTTCGATGCCGACCGGGGCATCGACTCGGCGCGCGAGATACGCGAGTACTTCATCCCCGACTTCAGCAACTGGAAAGAGCACGATTCGTATCAGAAGGCGTTTCAGCGGCTGGTGAAGGATTTGAAGGCGGGAAGCAAGAGTGCCGCCGGCTAAAGCCGGCTCGGGATTTCTATATTCGGCCTACCCAGGGCTCACGCCCTGGGCTAACTTCAGTTCCGCCGCTTCGCGGCTGGCTTCGTCGGCGTTCGAGGGATTCTTCCAGCCCAAAATTCTGGTAGTGAGCAAACAGCGTGTTGGCGTCTTACCAGCGGCGGCGAAAAGGGTGCAGCTTAGCCCACCACAAGAATTTTCGTGCCCAGCGAAGTTCCCGTTTCGGGAATCGATTGCATTTTAGTGCTGTATTTGCTTGACCTGATAGTGGTGTTGGTGAATACTGAGAGTGGCAAAGGGACAGGAGAACCTGGTAAGGGCTCCTGTCCCTTATGTGTTTACGGAGGGATGCAGTTGTCAGTAGCCAGTAGCCAGTTGTCAGTTGCCGATACGCACCATTGCCGTAGAGGGGCGACGATGGTCGCCGCTTGCACAGGGCAGCAGGTCCCTCCACTCGGGCCGAAGACCCTCGGTCGGGATGACAAAGCTAGAAAAAGTGGGCTGCAAAGACCCTCGGTCGGGATGACAAACCTAGAAAAAGTGGGCCGCAAAGGCCGCTCGGTCGGGATGACAAGCCTGGAAAAGGTTGGCTGCAAGTCCTTGCTATGCAGCGTCTTGCGGGCAAATATCACGGAGTCAATACTTTGCGGCGAATTATGCAAATAAATGATAGGAAAGGATTTAGTTGAGTAGGTAAGCACAATGGAATCAATACTTTGCGATAAAGTCTTTATTTTCAAGACTATTTTCTATAGGGGGGTGGGGGTGCCTGATGAGTGTTCCCATCTGTGAATACATCAAGACCGGCGGGAAGAAGTGCGGCTCGCCGGCGCTACGAGGATTCAAAAACTGCTATTACCATGAGCAACTGCGGCAAGCGATGCCGACGACGACGATGTTTGTTCAGGAAAATCGCAACGTTGCGCCCGGGGAAATGCCGGTCACAGGGTTCCAAATGCCGTTTCTGGATGACGGAGCCGCGATCCAGATTGGCTTTATGCAGTTGATTCATGGTGTGTCGTACTTTCGGCTGAATCCGCGACAGGCGAAGCTGATCCTGTCGGCGCTGCACGGCGCGTCGGCGAACCTGCGGCAGATGGATAAGGCTATCGCTTCAGCAGCGAAACCGATTCAAGCTGCGATTGAACGAGGCAGGCGGGCGTCCGGGAAGGTCGCGAAGAAAGGGCCAACGAGCGCAAGGGTTAGGGAGAACAAAGAGCGGGGGACTGCGTGAGGGTTGGAACGAAAACACACTCACGCTTCGACAGGCTCTGTCGAGAGACGCGCCAGTTCGAACCGCAGATCCTTCGACTCCGCATTCGCAAACGGCGCGAACGCTCCGCTCAGGATGACGGTATCCAATTTTCACTTCCAAGGGTGGGCGTGCAGGCCCAAGGCCGTGCCCACCCTCTCGCCAAAATCAGGCGAGAAGGGTGGGGGACCCAGACGAAGGAGAACTACGCCCCGCGATGGGGATGCAGGACCATGTCGCGGACCTGCGCCAGCACGCTGGAGAGCTGCATGGTGTTCAGCTTGGAGGTAAACTCCATCAGTTCGGCGACGAAGGGATCGGCGAGCAGCTCGGCGATCTCGTCCTCGCGCGAGGGGCCGCATTCCACCAGCAGGTCGGGCACACTGACTTCCAGCGCCGCAGCCAGGCGGGCGAGCGAGGACAAGGTCGGCGTGGCCTTCTCGTTCTCGATCTTGGAGACATACGTGCGCGGCACGCCCATGCGCATGGCGAGCTGGCGCTGGCTGAGGCCGCTGCGATGGCGCAGGTCGCGAATCGCCTTGGCCACATGCACGGCCGGTTCGGCGGATTCTTCTGCCTCCGCCAGCGGCTGGGCCGCGGTGAGGATGGGCTCGGGTTCGTCCTCATCCAGGGACGTCCGGCAGCGCCGGCAAAGGTTGTTATTGGTTCTGAACTGGACGAGATGGCAGTCGTCGCATCTCACCACTTCCCGGGAATCCACGGGCGCGAGAGTTGTAGCCATTCACAGACTGCGGAAAATCCCCCAAACTTGCGGGAGTGCCAGAGCGGGCACCAACTACTTAGGCGTACTGTGCAGCATTCGTCTGCTAGAGTCAAGTAAATTACGAATCACAGGTGCCAATGGCGAAACAGGTTCGGGAGTTGTTACCGCTCAGGGCGAGAGAAAAGCCGCAAGAATTGGGGAGAAACGTGCAATGAATCGTGCCGAGGCGTGGTGTTTACTAACTGAGTTCACGCAGTCAGAGAGTTTGCGCAAACATGCGCTGGCGGTGGAGGCCTGCCTGCGCGCCTATGCCCGGAAGCTGGGCGGCGAGGAGGAGCAGTGGGGAATCGTCGGGCTGATCCATGACTTCGACTATGAGAAGTATCCGAGCGCGGAGGAACATCCGTTCAAGGGCAATGAGATTTTGAGGGAGCGCGGTTATGGCGATGAGCTTCGCCGGGCCATCATGTCGCACGCGGACTACACGGGAGTGACTCGCGAGACGAATCTGGAAAAAGCGCTCTTCGCCTGCGACGAGCTGGCGGGCTTCATTACCGCAACTGCATTGGTGAAACCCGGCAAGTCGCTGGCTGAGGTGGATGCGAGGTCGGTGCGAAAGCGGATGAAGGACAAAGCCTTCGCCCGCGCGGTCAGCCGCGAGGACATTGTCAACGGCGCTGCCGAGCTGGGCGTGGAGCTGGACGAGCACATTGCGTTTTGCATTGAGGCGATGAAGAGCGTGGCGGGGGAGTTGGGATTGGCGGGGAAGTAGGGCCGCTGTTCCGCTCTTCGCCATTCGCTTTTCGCTTGTCAAATAGGTCCCGCGTCGTGCGGTGTGAGTGAACTCCGCCCTGGCCAAGTGATGGCCAGAACAGGACACCCGCAGATCCTTCGACTGCGCGCCCGCCCGACCCGCGAAAAGCGCGGGTCGGACAAGCAAAGCGGGCGCTCCGCTCAGGATGACAATCAGGATGACAATAGGGATAAGGGACAGAAGCGGCCCGCTGTGGCGGACCGCTTCAGTCAAGGAAGGCCCCGACCCTTGGGATTGAAGCTCCCTCCCCTGAGAGTGCTGGGCTACTGGGCCGGCGTTTCCGTTCCCGACTGCGAGAGTTTCGCCAGCCGCTGATTGATGCGGGCAATCTGGTTCTGCCGCAGTTGATCAGCTTTGGCCTTCTGCTCCGGCGTCAGCACCTGGTTGTAGATCTGGCTGTGAATGGAGGCCTTCTGTACCGCCAACTGCGCCATAATCTGCGCCTGCTGATTGGCGATGCCCTGCACCTTAGCCTGATCGAATGCGCCGCCCGCGGTAGCGGTCAACATCGCCTCACGGTTCTGGGCCATCTGTTGCAGCAGCGGCCGCATGGTGGTGCGCTGCGCCTGCATCATGCCTTTGATCTGTTGCTTCTGGGCGTCGGTCAGGTTCAACTCGCGAGCCAGGTAGCCCATGTGTCCATGGCGATGACCGGCCCAGGCCGCCGCGCCGCTGTTGTTGTCGCTCTGTTGAGCGTACGTCACCATCACCGTTCCGCAAAGCACCAGGGCCAGCAACGCGATCGCAACGCTCCAAAACTTGGTCTTCATCTTGTGTTTCTCCTTGTCGAAAGTTCGTCTGTCAAATGTTGGAACACCGGCTGCGGACATTCGACGGTAAAGTCTGGTAACGCACGGGTAAAGTTTTGTGAAAAAGGAACTCTCCATGGTCGCCGAAGTTTCCCGGCCTGTCTTGCCATCTGTAGATTATTGCTGCGCAGGTGACAAGAAGTTCCGCAATTCGGAGCTCAGGTCGAAATGGACCGTGTGGGCGCAATCTCCTATCTCCGATCAGAGGGCAAAGAAGAAACGCCACGGCGAGGACCGTGGCGTTTGCACAAACGTACTTCAGGGAGGAACCTATCGGGTGAGGAGCGCCTCGGCAGCAGCTACCTTCGCCCGGTCGGATGCTCTTTCTTTCTCGCCCACTTCGTCCAGTTGGAGCTGCTTGGTCTCCGGAGAGTACAGCAAGCTGCAGAACGTCATGATTGCACCGATGGTCAAGATGACCGCGGGAGACAACCACGTGTCCTGGCCTTCGATGGCGTGGACGAACGGAATCTTATGCGCCCAGAGCACGTAGATGGGGAACCACGCTCCCAGAATCGCGCCCGCGGAGTAGCCGAAACCTACGCCCGCTGCCCGACGCTTGGTTGGGAATCGCTCACACAGATACGCCGGGACTATGCCCCAGGCCAGCTTTAACATGCCAGCCATACAGCACCCCAGAATGGCCATCCCAATATTGCGGGCGAGCGCTGCATGGTACAGCACGTAATAAACCGGCACGCCGAAGACCACCAGAAACACGCAGTACCATTGGGTCAGAATCTTGCGGCCCGTCCGGTCTGAGATCCAGCCGTAGAAGTTGTATCCCAGGAAAGACAGGAACAGCGCAAATCCGTAAATCAGGCTGTAGGTCGTGGTGTTAAAGCCGCGTCCATCGAGAGTGAGAATCTTAGGCAGAAATCCGTAGACCGAGTAATCCGTCAGGAACAGGCCTGTCATGAAGAAAAAGACTTGCAGGAAGTCCCACACCTGGGGGCGCCGGAACAGGCTGAAGAAAGGCGCCTTCTCGATCTTTCCCTTTGCCTTGGTCTTCTCGAATTCGGGTGACTCATGCAGATTGCCTCGAATCCAGAGTGCCAGGAACACGGGAACAACACCGGTCATGAATGCTATACGCCAGCCATATTGAATAAGGATGGCTTTGCCGCACAAGTAGGAAATCAATGCAAAAACCAGAGACGCCAGCACGTAGCCCATGGGGAAGCCGGATTGAATGAACCCGCTTACGGCTCCGCGACGAGGCTGCGGAGCATATTCGATGGCGAAGGTGTGGCCCACTGCGTACTCGCCTCCGAAGAAGCACCCCATGAAGAACCGCAGCACGCAATACAGAACATAGGCCGTCACGCCAATCTGTGCATAGGTGGGGAGGAACCCGGAAAGCAGCGACATGACACCGACGCCGGCTATGGTGAAGATCAGTAAGTAACGGCGGCCGATCTTATCGGCGTAGGCTCCAAAGAATGCGGAGCCGATCGGACGAGCGGCCATGGTGATCGAGTATCCAAGTACGACCGCAATGTATTGCCATAGCACGCTGCCCTTGGGTGAGATGAAAATCTTGCCCAAGATCGGAGCCATGACGATGACCATTGCCATGTCATACGCGTCCAGCATGAATCCCAGGAATTGGGAACTCATGGCCATCTTTGTATCTTTAGAAAGTTGTTGCTGCGCCGGCATAGGGAACTCCTGGAAGAAGAAGATAGGCCGTAATGGAACCTAGATTAACCAGATCTTGCAAAAACCTTGGCGACACCCGTCACGGACGGTTGTGATGCATAACCATTATCCGCCGATGGTCAAGTCAGGCGGCCGGTCGACCTTCTCCCACCAAAGTTGCAAACCTCGGGCCGGAGGCGTTTTCTTCCTTAGCTCGGAAGAAAACGCTGAGGGATCGCTCCCCATACATACACCAGGCTTTGGTTGTATCGCGACCCGCGTTTCCGGCATCTACCTTGTCGGGAGCACTGTTATGAAGCCCAGAATAGCGTTATTCGTGCTCATCATGGTGTCGTCAGCAGCGGCTGTGGCGCAAGACATTCCAGCCGGAACGGCCCTTCCGGTGATGTTGAGCTCCGCACTCGACGCCCGCCACGACAAGCCCGGGCGAAGGATTACCGGCAAAATCAAGCAGGACGTGCCGCTGCCTGATGGCTCGATCATTCCGAAGGGCGCTTGCATAATTGGACATGTGGTCAGTGCTAGTCCGGCCAGTGCGGGCTCGCCATCACATCTCGCCGTCAAATTCGATCAGCTTGTCGTCAAAGGCCGCCAGGTCCCAATCACGACGCACTTACGCGCACTCGCTTCAATGAACGAAGTCTTCGAAGCCAAGATGCCCACCAATGCCTTGGATGACTATGGGACCTCGCCCAGCGATTGGAACACGGTGCAAGTAGGGGGCGCGGGAGTGTATCGCGGCAATGGCCAGGTGGTTTCCGCCGATCAAGTTGTAGGCCACGCCACGGACTATGGAGCGGTTACCGCCAAACTGATCGCCGCGCCGGAAGCCGGATGCGGTGGTGGCGATAGGGAACAGGCTCTCTGGATCTTCTCCCCGTGGGCGTGCGGCCTGTATGGATTCAGCGACCTGAAGATCGCGCACGCTGGAAGGACCAGTCCCGTTGGCGAGATCGAGTTGCAATCCAGCCGCAATGTTCACGTGATGGGCGGAAGCGGATGGCTGCTCAAGACCGAATCACTTGCTTCCGGATCGCCGCCGAAGCCATAGTCTTTTCCCGGCTGTGCCTGCCATCACAATCGCTTGTGACCTGCTTCCGCGTCGGACGCCCGCAGGTGTTCTAAAGTCAGCTTGAGCGCGGTTTCTCTCGGAACTCTTCTTCCGCCAGGACACCTGCGCGTCTCTCGATGGCCTGGCCAACAGGTGAAGGGAAAACAATGGCCGCAACTCTTCTTGCTCCTACGGAAATCTCCTCGCAAGACATCCGCTTGGCCCTGGAAGGCTTCGTCGCCCGGGACCGCATCCTGGTCCGGCCGATCGATGTGATTGCCTATGCTTCCGATGCCAGCTTCTATCACCTGATACCCAAAGCTGTTGTACTGGCGAAAAATCTGGAGGAGGTTCGCGCTCTGTTCGCGCTCAGTCAACAAACCCGCATTCCACTGACGTTCCGCGCTGCCGGAACCAGCTTGTCGGGCCAGTCCATCTCCGATGGACTTTTGGTGGAAGTGGCTCGCCACTGGCGTGAGCTGCAAGTGGAAGAAGGTGGCAGTAAGATCCGCGTGCAGACCGGCGTGATTGGATCGCGCGCCAATCAGGCGCTGGCGCTCTATGGGGCGAAGATCGGACCCGACCCGGCCTCCATTGCCACCTGCACCATGGGCGGAATCCTCGCCAACAATTCCAGCGGCATGTGTTGCGGCGTCGAACAGAACGCCTATCACACTCTGCATTCCATGACCTTCATGTTGACCTCGGGAACGATTATCGATACTGCGCTGCCGGGTGCGGACGACGAGTTTCATGCCCGCGAACCAAAGCTGGCGCGCGGTATTTTGGAGTTGAAGGCGAAGCTGGAGCGGAATTCAGCCTTGCGCGAGCGCGTCCGCAACAAATACCGGACCAAGAACACGACCGGGTATTCGCTGAACGCCTTCCTCGACTTCGACCGCGCAGTCGATATCTTCCAGCATGTGCTGATCGGTTCCGAAGGCACGCTGGCCTTCATTGCGGAAGCGGTGCTGAACACCGTGCCCGATTTGCCGGTGAAGTACACCGGCCTGCTGCTGTTTCCTGACCTGTACGCGGCTGCGGCATCGATTGTTCCGCTGCGGCAGGCGGGAGCCAAGGCACTGGAGATCATGGACCGTGCTTCGCTCCGCTCCGTGGAAAGCAAGGCTGGCGTTCCCGCCTCGCTGCGCTCCCTGCCGGAAGCTGCGGCCGGATTGCTCGCGGAGTTTCAGTCGGCTGACGAAGCCGAACGCGCCGACCTGGAGAAGCTCGCCGCCGAAGCCATCGGCGGACTCCAGCTGTTCGAGCCGGCACGCTTCACCCACGTTGCCGGCGAGCAAGCCCTGCTGTGGCAGATTCGGGCAGGAATGTTCCCCTCCGTCGGCTCGGTGCGCAAGAGCGGGACGACGGTCATCATCGAGGATGTCGCTTTCCCCGTTGAAACTCTGGCCGACGCAGCCCACGATCTGACAGGGCTGTTCCGCAAGCATGACTACGACAACGCCATCATCTTTGGCCACGCCAAGGACGGCAACCTGCACTTCGTCATCACCCAGACCTTCAACAGCCAGACGGCGATCGACCAGTACTCGTACTTCATCGATGATGTGGTCAAGCTGGTGGTCGAGCGCTACGACGGTGCGCTCAAGGCCGAGCACGGCACTGGACGCAACATGGCGCCCTTCGTCGAGACCGAGTGGGGACCTGAAGCCTACGAGATCATGCGGCGGCTGAAAGAACTGGCCGACCCGGACAATCTGCTGAACCCGGGCGTCATCATCAACCCCGATCGCCAGGCCCACCTCGCCAACCTGAAACAACTGCCTTCCGTGGAGCCCGAGATCGATAAGTGCATCGAATGCGGCTTCTGCGAACCCAAGTGCCCCAGCCGCGAACTGACCCTGACTCCCCGCCAGCGGATTGTCGTCCGCCGCGAGATGGCGCGATTGCAGGAAGGCAACAATCAGTCCGCGCTCTACGGCAGCCTGGAGCGTGAGTTCCCGTATATGGCGCTCGACACTTGCGCCACCGACGGCCTCTGCGCCACTACCTGTCCCGTAGGCATCGATACCGGACAACTGGTCAAGCGCTTCCGCAGTGCTCGTGTCTCCGCCCGAGCGCAAGCTTGGGCGGTGCGCATCGCCAACAACTTCGGGTTGACCGAGCGCCTATTGCGGACGGCCCTGCGGCTGGGACACTCGGCCCAGAATGTGATCGGCGCCGGCGGAATGCGCTCGCTTACCGCTGCCATGAAGCGTGTCCTGGGCGACAACCTTAGTGAATGGATGCCGGACACTCCTTACGCGGCTGCTCCCGTTCCGCAGACCCAACGGGCGCGAGCCGCCGCCGTTTACTTTCCATCCTGTATATCGCGCGTGATGGGACGTTTGCCCGGCGAGCCGGCTGACCGTTCGCTGATGGAGGTGATGGTTGATGTCGCCCGCCGTGCCAACCTGCCGCTCTACATTCCGCGTGACGTTGCCGGCACCTGCTGCGGCACGCCCTTCTCTTCCAAGGGATTTACCCGCGCTCACGCCATTGCGGTCAATGCTGCGGTCGAGAAATTCTGGAAATGGTCGGAGCAGGGAAAACTGCCCATCGTAATCGACACCAGCCCTTGTACCTATGGCTTCAAGAACGCCCGTTCGTACCTCACGCCGGAGAACCAAAGTCATTTCGACAAGATGGTGTTTCTCGACAGCATCGAATTCGTGCATGACGAGCTGCTGCCCAAGTTGCCCATCAAGTCGAAATCGCGTTCGGTCGCACTGCATCCCGTATGTTCGGTGACGAAGATGGGAATCGCCGCCAAGCTGGAGGGGATTGCGCGCGCCTGTAGTCGGCAGGTCACCATACCGCTGGACGCGGGTTGCTGCGCTTTCGCCGGCGATCGCGGATTCCTGTTTCCCGAGCTGACCCAGGCGGCTACGCGGCACGAGGCTGCCGAGGTCAAGGCCATAGGTCCGGACGAGTGCTACTCCAGCAGCCGCACTTGCGAGATCGGTATGACTCGCGCCACCGGACAAATCTATCGCTCCTACATGTATTTGCTGGAAAAGGCGACGCGATAAGTCTGGGTTAGACTCGATCCAACCATGAAGACAGTTGGCATCCTCGGCGGCATCGGGCCGGAATCTACGGTGGAATACTACCGCGGAATTATCGCTCGCTATCGCCAGCGGAGGCCCGACGGAAGCTATCCCTCCATCCTTATCAATAGTATTAGCGTGACGAAGCTGCTGGACTGGATGGGCGCCGGCCAGCTAAGCAATGTCGTTGATTATCTGGCAGACGAGTTACAGAAGTTGGTCCGTGCCGGCGCCGACTTCGGCATTATCGCCGCCAACACTCCGCACATTGTCTTTGACGACCTGAAGCGGCGCTCGCCGATTCCACTCATTAGCATTGTCGAAGCCACCTGCGCCGAAGCGAAGAAGCAGGGGATTCGCCGCGCGGGACTGCTGGGCACCCGCTTCACCATGCAGGCTTCTTTCTATCCCGAAGTCTTCCGGCGGGAAGGCATTACGGTGGTTGTGCCTGACGAAGTTGAGCAGGCCTATATTCACCAGAAATACGTCGGCGAGTTGCTGGCGAACAAGTTCCTGCCGGAGACCCGAGAACGGTTGCTGGAGATCATTCAGCGCATGAAGGAGCAAGAGCAGATTCAGGCTGTCATTCTGGGCGGAACGGAACTGCCTTTGCTCCTGCGCGACGACACGGCATGTGGCATCCCGTTGCTGGACACAACCCAGATTCATGTCGAGGCGGTGGTAGCGGAGTTGCTGGCGTAGTATGCGTTCAGAATAGCTCTTGAGTTACTTCGAGACTCTACAGTAAACTTCGTCAACCTGCTGGCGAGAATCTCTGCCGCAGGGATGCCCCATCCCACCACGCTGGACAGGAGAAGCTTATGGACCGCGTTCGGTTCGTGACCCATCGCGACCAGCGAATCCTGCTGTTGGATTTTACGGGTTGCACGGCGGAAGAGGTGGGAGCACTGTCCAGCCGCGTTCCCGACATCGTGACCCGCGAGCCGATGGGCTCGGTGCTGGTGGTGGCCGACTTTAGCGGGGCCGAGTTCAGCCGCGATGCGGTCGAACGCATCAAGATCGCCACTGCACTCGACCGGCCGCATATTAAGCGCGCGGCATGGGTCGGCACCGAGAACCTGCCCAAAGCTCTTTATGATTCCATCCGCAGATTTTCCGCCCGCGAGTTTCCGGTTTTCGATACTCGAGACAAAGCGTTGGACTACCTGGTCAGCTAAACAAGTTCCTATTAAATCGAGTTCTCGGAAGACTTGGCTTCAGGGCGCTGTCCGAGGCAAATATGCTCCCCTGCACTCGTCCTTTACTTCTTGCTATAATGTAAAGGATGGCTGAAGCTAAGCTTTCCGCAAAGAACCAGATCGTGATCCCGTGCGAAGCCCGCGAGGCCTTGCAACTAAAACCCGGCGACAAGCTCCTGGTAGTTGTGCGTGGAAATCGAGTGATTGTTCTCCAAAAGCCCAGGTCGTTTGCCCGCGCCATCCGAGGCCTGGCTAAGGGCGTCTACCCCAAGGATTACCTTACGAAGGAAAGGGAGAGTTGGGACTAGCGGGTCTTGCTGCGTTCCTGCGGCAACACCGTAGAATCGGGCTGGACACAAGTGTGTTCATCTATCAACTGGAGGCCAATGAGCGATATGTTGCGCTAACCCATTACATTTTCGAGTGGCTGGAAGGCTCCGGCCATGCGGCCATAACCTCCACGATTACGATGACGGAGCTATTGCTTCAGCCCTATCGACTGCAGAACCGCCAGTTGCTGGATGAGTATTATGGCCTCCTCTCCCGATACACCCACCTGGACTGGATCCCTCCTGACCTGAAAGTCGCCGATATTGCGGCACAGCTCCGGGCCAGATACAAGTTGAAAACTCCCGATGCCGTGCAAGCCGCCACAGCCGTCTATGGCAGAGCCACAGCTTTCATTACCAATGATGCAGTATTCAAGAGAGTGGCGGAACTTCAGGTTGTGGTACTCGAGGAACTGATCTAAAGACATCGACCGAGCCGCATTCCGCCTGAGCAGGCGCTATCCTTCTGCAACCCCGCCCGTCCGCCGGCATCGAACACCCATGGTTTCCCGCCCACAACCTCTCAGCGAGCAGGACCTGCGCGATCTCGGCTTTGGTTCGGTGGTCTCCCGCGAGAGCCACCAGCGCCTGCTCAATCGCGACGGCAGCTTCAATGTGGAGCGCAAGGGGCGCAGCTTTCTGGAGTCGTTGAGCCTCTACCATCTTCTGCTGACCATGCCGTGGTGGCAATTCGCTCTGCTTGGTACCTGCGCCTACGCTCTCGCCAATGCGGTGTTCGCGCTGGCTTATCTGGCCTGTGGGACCCAGGCTCTTATCACCACAGCTCCCGGCATGGAGCAGCACGCCTTCTTGCGCGCCTTCTTCTTCAGCGTCGAGACCATCTCCACCATCGGATACGGAAACATCGTGCCGGTCGGCATTGCTCCCAACGTACTGGTTGCGGTCGAGGCGCTGACCGGCTTGACCGGCTTCGCCCTCGTGACCGGCCTGGTGTTTGCCCGCTTCTCCCGTCCCACCGCGAAGGTCTTGTTCAGCCGCCACGCTATCGTTGCGCCCTACCAGAACATTACAGCCTTCGAATTTCGCGTCGCCAATGCCCGCTCCAATGAGCTGATCGAGATCTCGGCCAAGGTCATGCTCAGCCGCTTTGAGCAGGTGGATGGCGTGCGCACTCGCCGCTATTATCCGCTCTCGCTGGAGCGCGACGGGGTGGTCTTTCTCCCTCTTACCTGGACCGTGGTGCATCCCATTGACGAACAAAGTCCGCTGCACGGCGAGACCCCGGAATCGTTGCGCGATTCGAGGGCCGAGATTCTGGTTTTGCTGAAGGCCTTCGACGAGACCTTTTCCAGCATCGTCCAGACGCGCACCTCCTTCACCCTCAACGAGATTATCTGGGGAGCGCGCTTCGCCAACGCCTTCATGCTGGATGCGGCCGAGCGGCTCGCCGCTGGCTCGCGAACCGACAAGAAGGTGGCCGTTGATATGCGGCTTTTCGATAAAATCGAACCGGCCGGCAATTTATTAAAGCGTTGAAAATCCCCGGTCGGTCACGCACAATATTCCTCGGCTCTCTGGTCGACTCAGTACTAAGGCTCTGTTGTCGGTTGTTGCAGTTCAGTTTCAGCGCAGGCAGTTCATGCTGCCTGCGCCCCAAATACAAATGGAGGAGTTATGGCTGAAACAGTTCTTGACGGCATGAAGAAGGCCTCGGGCTGGTCCATCGCGCTGGGCATTCTGATGATCGTGGCGGGGATCATCGCCATGTTTGCGCCTTGGGAAGCCGGACTGGTCATTACCTTGGTGATCGGATGGTGCGCCATCTTCAATGGCTTTGCGCAGATCGTCTACGCCTTCCGTACTCACGGTGGATGGCATGTTGCCTTGGAAGTCATCCTTGGGATTATCTACATCATCGCCGGCCTTTATTTGCTGATGCATCCCGGGGCGGGGTTGCTGGCGCTGACCTTGATTCTTGCGTCCTTTCTGCTGGTGTATGGCATCTTCGCTCTCGTGCTGGCCTTCCGCATGAAACCGCACAACGGCTGGGGATGGGTGCTGTTCGACGGCATCATCACCCTTCTGCTGGGGATTTTGATCTGGGGGCACTGGCCGTGGACTTCCGCCTGGGTGGTGGGGACGTTGTTCGGTATCAGCATCTTCATCTCCGGCATAACCCGGCTGATGGTGTCGCTAGCCATCCGGAAGGTTGCGAGCACGATGGCCTGACAGGTGGAGAAGTTTCGAGTTTCCAGTCGGGTGCCCCGTTCTAGCCTTCGCTTTGCTAGGGCGGGGCAGCTCGCTCGAAGCTCTAGGCTCGCGGCTCGAAGCTTCTTACCCGCTCTCCTGCTGTCGTCTCAGCCTTCTGGTTTCCGCCAGCAGCGTCATGCTGTGCATCAGGTTTTGCATGGTGACGATCCCTACCAGCCGCTGCTGATCGACCACGGGAATCATGTTGAGCCCTTGCCGGCCGAGTTTGCGAAACGCCGAAGCCAGCGAGTCCGTGCTCTGCGCAATGTCGAAAGCCCGCACCATCGCCGACTGCACATAGCCGTTGCCGCCCCGGCGCAGCGCTTCCACGATGCGCTGCTTGCTGATGATGCCCACCATGTCGCTGCCGCGCACCACAGGAAAGTCATCCTGCAAGGTGTGGACGGCTTTGTGCAGCGCGTCTTCCAATGTGTCGGCAGGCGATAAGGTCGAGAAGCCGGTCAGCATCACGTCTTCCATGCGCACGCTCTCCAGCACCGACTGGAAGACGACGGAGCGGTCCTCAAGCTGCGCGCCCACAAACAGGAAGAAGCCGATCAGCATCAGCCAGGTATTCCACACGCCGAGAAAGATAAACAGCATGGCGAAGCCCTGGCCGACGGTGACCGCCAGACGCGTGGCGCGGACGTATTCCATGCGCTCGGCGAAGAGCGCGCGCAGCACCCGGCCGCCGTCCATGGGATACGCGGGCAGCAGGTTGAAGCCGCCGAGAAACACGTTGCCCCAAAACAGCGCGCGCGGCAGGTTGGCGGCGTTGACCAGGGGCCGGCTCCAGAGATTGACCTGCGGCGCAAAAAGGAGGATCACAGCTCCCGATAGAGCGGCGATGGCCAGGTTCACCAGCGGACCGGCGACGGAGATGCGAATGTCGCGCGCGGGATCGGCATTGCGCTGGCCCGTGTCTTCCATGAGCGTGACGCCGCCAATGGGTAGCAGGATGATGGAGCGCACCGCCACGCCGCTGCGCCGCGCCACCAGCGCGTGTCCCAACTCATGCAGCACGACGCATAGGAAAATGATGGCGACCAGCGCCAATCCGCGCATGGCGCCCATCGTCCCCATCGTGACCGATTGCGTGAACCAGACAAACGCCAGCAGAAACAGGAACGTCAGGTGGATGCGGATGTCCACTCCAAACAAGCGTCCCGCCGGTATCGACCAGCTTCTCATGTGCGAAGGCGGCTCCTTGATACATTCTATACAGGATTGCGATTGGCAGTTGGCACTTAGCATTTGGCAGTTAGCTTGTGAATTCGTTCTTCGACCAAATGCCAATTGCTAATTGCTAATTGCCGCTTCTTCTTATGCGCGTCATTGCCGGACAGTACCGCAG
>Ga0181521_10004810_pt1 | contig 15274 bp, 15 predicted proteins | sample PEATcosm2014_Bin_32_FD_119764 | JGI IMG/M metagenome (GOLD analysis project Ga0181521, IMG submission 119764) | Peatland microbial communities from MTU Mesocosm Facility, Houghton, MI, USA - PEATcosm2014_Bin02_60_metaG | ecosystem: Environmental > Terrestrial > Soil > Wetlands > Peat | place...
GACTCGAACTCATGCAGGTACTCAACCTCATACGGGACGTCGAAAGCCCCCGCCACAGTCATGAGGAACTTAATGTTCGGCATAGCATCCCCCAACCGCGTGGCCCGATTCATATCCTCCTTCCCCGGCCTCCTAATCTCCCCACTATCGATATCGCGGATGTAGGGAACGGGGGTTCCACCCATACCGAAGTAAACCCTACTATCCTCAAGCAAAATATCATTCTTCGAATTCCTACCACAAAAGACGATTTCTCGCGGAGCCTTCTTCAACGACTCCTCCACAAGATACTGCGGAATCCGAATCCTTTTCTCTTTGAAATCCACGGCCGCGCCTGCGCGGTTAAAGATCTCCATAATCTCCGCTGACGGACAATGCATCCCAACCGATTCCAACACCTCAAGCGAGGCTACGTGAATATCGCGAGCATTATCGTTCGTCAAGAAGCGGAGGAGACCACCCCTCAGCCCCCTCTGCACCAACCCGATTCGCCTACTTTTCTATCTTAAGAAGCCTCTTCGTCACGTTGACGGCTTCAATCGCGTTCTCCCCATACCCATCGCCGCCAATCTCCTTAACCCACTCCTCAGTCGCCGGGGCTCCGCCGAAGATTAACTTCACCTTATCCCTCTGTCCGGTGGCTACGATCCTCTGAACAATCTCCCGCTGAATGGGCAACGTAGTGCTCAGCAGCGCTGAAGCCCCAACCACATTTGCACCTACCTCTTTCGCCTTACTCACAAACTGCTCAGCAGGCACATCCTTACCCGTATCGAAAACCTCAAACCCAGCCGCGAAGAGCATCGCACCAACAATATTCTTCCCAATATCATGAATATCCCCAGCCACCGTCCCCAAAACCACCTTCCCAAGACTGGTCCGTTTGGTTCTATTCTTCACCATCTCAGGCTCGAGAATTTCCTTAATCACTTTCTGAACTGGTTCGGCGGCGGCTACGAGGTGCATTAGGAAGAGTTCTCCGTCCTCAAACTTCTTCCCCACAACCCTCAACGCCAAAGTAAGCCGATCAACGATCTTAACCGGATCCTGCCCCTCCTTCAACGCTTTCTTAGTAGCGGCAGTAACCTTGTCCGCGTCAAAACTTAAAACTGCATCAACAATCTCATCATGTTCAGCCAAACAACAATCACTAACCCCGCGAACCCACCCCAACCCCCTTTAACGCTTTCGGCAAAACCTCGACATCAGAAATAACCGGCTAATCGCCTGAAAGGTGGAGAACATGGTTTGTCTAATCCGTTAGCGTGAGAAAGAACAACGTATTGCATCGTGTATGGTCTTTCTGTGCTTCATCGTGGGAAAGCGTTAAATCAGGATCATGAACGTGTGAGCGGGACTCTTGTTGAGAACAAAGGATGAATTCATTAGAAGTCTGAGTGATGGCCGAACAGTTTACTTCAAAGGAGAAAAGGTCGAGGACGTTACGAAGGATGCGTTCTTCGACCCCATAATCAATCATCTCGGCGTCGAATTCGAGATCCCAGAGGACCCACAGTACCGAGATCTGGTTACGTTCAGTCCCGACGGGAAGGAGAGGTACAGTAGGTACTTCAAGATCCCGCGGGATTCGCAGGACCTTCTTGATAGAAGTCGCATTATAGATTTGGGCACTAGATTGGGCGGTACAGTGGTTCTTCTCATAAAGGAGATTGGGACTGACTGCCTCTTCGCTTTGAATATCATATCAAAACAAATGGACGCAAAGCTCCACACCGAATATTTCAAGCGCGTTTCAAACTATCACGACTATTGTATGAAGAATGATCTTGCCATGGGAGTTGCTCAGACTGATGTGAAAGGCGACCGTTCCCTTGGTCCTTCAGGTCAAGAACATGAAGACTACTACGTTCGAATCGTCGAGGAGAGAAGTGATGGCATTGTGGTGCGAGGCGCCAAGGCCCACACTTCTTACGGCCCATGTGTGAATGAACTGATGGTGATTCCTACTAGGAACCTAAGCGAGAAGGATAAGCAGTATGCGGTAGCGTTCGCCGTTCCAGCTAACGCAAAGGGTGTGAAGATGATCGCAAGCCCCTTCGGCGGAACGACGCGGTCAGAATTTCACAACCCGATCAGTTCCTCACATCATATGGTTGAATCTCTAACAATCTTCGACGACGTTTTCGTTCCCTGGGAAAGGGTGTTCATGAAAGGCGAGACGCAGTTCGCTGGCCCTCTCGCTCTGACGTTTGTTCAATACCACCGTTTTACAGCTATCTCATACAAGGCCCCCATTCTTGACCTGTTGGTCGGAGCCGCGATCTTGATGGCTGATATCAACGGCATAACCGATGCCTCCCATGTTCGCGAGAAGGTCGCCCGCCTGATTGCTTACTCGGAAACCGTGAAGGGGCTCACAAGGGAGTCGGCGCTAAACTGCCGAAAAGTTGAGGGGATCGCAGTTCCTGACCCCGTCTACTCGAACATCGCGAAATGGCACTTCGCATCGAACTATCACCAACACGTTGCGTTGGTCCAAGATCTCACAGGCGGTCTAACCGTCACCGGACCTTCGGAGGAAGACGTGAACTCTCCCCTAACTAGAGAATATGTCCGGAAGTACTTGGGGGGAAGGAGAGGAGTCAGCACCGAAGACCGACTCCGAGTTATTAATTTGGTTCGAGACTTGACCGCATCGGACTTCGGAGGGTACAATGAGATCCTGCAGATTCATGCCGAAGGCTCTGTTGAAGCCTCAAAGATGACGCTCCTCAGAGAATATGACGCTAGACCTTGCGTAGACCTTGCTCGAAAACTCGCCAAAATCAAATCGACTTAGCAGGAATAGTTGTTCTCGCGATCGGCATAATCGAAGCAGCCTCGATTCTCGCCTAGGTGCTTTACGCGACGATCTTCTGAAGCAACGCCTGTCCTGGCAAAAGTTAATACACGCAAAATCCCACGCGCGAATCGGCGTCATGACAGATGGTCGGAACAATTATGATAACCGGCGCCGCCGGTTCTGTTGGACATGACATTATCCAATACATTTCCGTTATACCGGGATTGGGCAAAATAGTAGGAGCTGACATGGATGAAAAAATCTGCCAATCCGTAGTCAAGGATGCCGTTTTATCCGCGAATTTCCTCGGGTTTCAACCAGACATAACTGCGACGAAAATCAACTTGTTCGATGTGGATGAAACATCAAACCTCCTAAAAGAAATCAACCCAGATGTGGTATGTCACTGCGCATCCTTGGGTTCATGGTGGATCACGCGTTTACTTCCTCCAGAAATATACAAGAAAGTCAGCCCGCTAGGTCCCTGGATACCAAACCATCTGACATTAACCCTGAACTTGATGCGAGCCATTGGGAAGGCCGGCATAGAGACTAAGGTAGTAAACGCATGTTTTCCTGACCTCTCAAATGTGGCTCTGGCGAACCTGGGTCTAGGCCCAGTATGCGGGGGAGGAAACATGGATCTTCTTTGTAACAACATCCGGTATGTTGTAAGTAAGGAATTGAAAGTTTCTGTGAACAATATTTTCGTCTCTGGAATAGGGCACCACGGAGCTTACTATACGGCTAGGATGGGCGAACCTTACTTCGTAAAGATCCTCGTCGGCGACAAAGATGTTACGGAGAAGTTTCCGCATGACAGGCTTAAAGATCTGTGTTATGCGGAGGGGTTTTTTGACCGCCCACAGCTCAAGGCCCCCTTGGCAAACCAGTGGCGGGTTGCTGCAAGTTTCTTGAGAAATGCACTTGCAATCTATTTCAATACCGGCGAGCTGCGGATGTCTGTGCCGGGGCCTAATGGACTTCCGGGGGCGTATCCATGCCGCTTGAGCGCTGAAGGAGCGGAGGTAGTGCTGCCCGATGACTTGACGCTCCAGGACGCGGTAAGAATAAACCAGGATGGAGCGCGGTTCGACGGCATCGAAGATGTGAGGCAGGATGGAACCGTAGTCTTCCTCGATGAGAACGTCAGAAACATGGAGGAGGTGCTGGGATACAGTTGCAAGGAACTGAAAATCTCGGAACTCGAGGAAAGAGCTCGAGAACTGAATGCAAAGCTTACCAAATGCTACGAGAAATCCGGTGTTAGTCGATCTTGATGTTTCACGTTCGAGTATTTTATGTTGCATGAAAATCAGTATAACCGTAACTTAAAGATAGATGGCGTAACGCCTATGCCGTCTATAGGTGTCGCTTACGATTCGCCAGCAGGTCAGTCTGCTCGCGCTCGTTGCTTTCGTTTTCACGTTTATGTTTGCGTCTGGTTTGGCCGCTCCTATTGTGCCGCTGTATGCATCCAGTTTAGGCGGGTCTTGGATGGAGATCGGTCTGATGGGTACGAGCTGGGGCGGAACCGCCACGCTTCTCGCCATACCTGCTGGGAGAATGTCTGACCGATTTGGCAGAAAACCAATCCTGATCGCAAGCGGCGTACTGATCGCTATTGCAGCTCTCCTGTACCTAGTCTCTTCGAGCGTCGTGCAGGTGATTCTTGTGAGGATTATTGAGGGCGCCTCAGCGGCGTTCTTCTGGCCACCAGTCGAAGCTTTTGCCACTGAGGTTTCTGATCCAACCAAGGCTGGGCGAGCGATGGGCATTACCACCGCGGCTTACGGGTTTGGATGGGGTTCTGGCTCCATGGTGGGCGGGTCAGTCGTCGGCACTCTAGGCTACCATCCGGCATTCGCTTCGTATCTCGGACTCTCTCTCGTCTCTGTGCTTGTCGCAGTTTTCTTTCTCCGAGAGCCGCGAGGTCAGCACGTCTCAACGACGTTTAGGAGCGAGGATAGCAAAACGAGTTCCCGTAGGCCGTTCTCGCGGCCGCTCTTACTGGCATACTTCCTTGGGGGCACGTATACATTCGGATTGGGGGTAATGCTCACCCTGTTCTCTGTCTTCGCTAATGATCTAGGCATTGCGGTTTTCTGGATCGGTACGCTCTTCGGAATCTTCTGGGTGGGAAGGATTGCCGGCTTCCTAGTCGGGGGGCGTTTGTCTGATAAATATGGAAGAAAGCCTATCGCGATCACGGCAGTGGTCATCACAGCCCTCGCCTTCCTTCTCGTGGCCACTGCGGCACATATTGAACCTCTATGGGAGGCGGTTCTACTCTTGGGCTCGGGCATTGGTGCTTCATTCCCAGTGGGCATAGCTTTGATTTCCGATAGCGTGCCCCAATCCTTACGCGGGTACGCTATGGGCATCTTCGAAACATGCTGCGAAGCAGGTTTTATGGCAGCCGGAACGATAGGAGGATTCTTAGCAGAATTCTACTCGCCGCGTGCTCCATATCTTCTGGCAGCGATCGTTAGCCTCTCATCCGCGGGCATCTTGATGTTGATGTTGCCACGAGCAAAAGGGTGGAAAGGTGGGGTTGATACCGGAATCCCGTTAGAGCAAGAGAGACAGTCTGAAGCAGTTTGGCCACGTACATCGCCCGATCGAGGGCCTTGTATGACTCCGTAACAGTTTTACCCTCGTTAGCAAGTCAAGGCCGCATGAAACCCGACGAGACTAATGTGGTTCTGTTTAAGATTGAAGATAAAGCGAAGTATGACGACGCAATCACCTACCTTTACGCTGGCACGGACGCGGCCGCAGTCCATAAACCCATAACAATATACCGAGAGAAGAACACGAACGCATACTTAGTTGCAGGCCGTTACACGGGCGTGACTGAGACCCACCTAAAATACAAACCCTTGAACCCAGAGGAGCAGAAGATCGTCGCCGAGAAACTTGGGACAGGCAAGATCATAAGGTTCCTATCACCCGAGAAGCCTGCCCAATAACTTGAGCCGGCTTTAAGCCTACGAGTCGGCGGCTTACTCGTCTGGTCTGTTTAGCTCCGTCCGCTCGCGTAAGCCGTTGTAGTGACTGTCACTCCAATTAGCAGGAGCATTATTCCTACAATTGCCCACGCTAACCAAGTTGGCATTAGAGTGCTGAGCCATCTCACGGCGCCGACCGCCACAAATGAAACTCCGATCAAGGCGATTACGATACCTCCCAGAATCAAGGCTACTGATCGGACCAAACGTTTGACAAAACGTTCCGCAGGCTTCACGACGCCACTGAAGGCTTCGCGTAGGATTAGCTTCACGAGTTTTTCGACAATGGCAGGTTTCTCGGGTTCGGGCAATGCGAGCGCCTAGTCTCCTGACTTTGCTAGGGCGACGCCGAGTGCCATTCCGACGAGGAACGCGATTCCTAGTGCAAGCATCGGTCGTTCCTTCATCGTCTTCGCCGCCTTCTTCTGGACATCATCCAGTTCTGCTTTCAAATCAGTCAGTCGACTGTCCACATCTTTCCGGAGACTCTTCATGTACTCCGGGACCTCGCTAACTGTCTCTTTCTTTTTTGGCAAAATCTACGCCACACGTTAATTCAATGTTCAACGAATAAAAGAATACCTTTCAGCGCCTTCTACGCCGGGGTGAGAGTGAAATCCCTATGAGAATTCCAAAAGCAAATACCAAGCCTGTAACAAGTATGGGCCTCTCTTTTACAATGGCCTCAAATTCTTTAACAAACTGCGTCGGGGCCTTCATGTCAATTATTTCTTCAAGTTCTTCGTCTGAGAATTCCGTTTCTTCAGTTTCAGTGGAGGACATATTGATCAATTCGGTTATGAACTACACCAACAGATATGTATTTTCTTCCAGTCCATCCCGCCAACTAACATTCTGGCATAGATCAATGCAATCGAACGACCCTGGATGGATTGAGCATTCTGGTTGAGAGGAGGTTTTTGCAGTGTGGGCGTACTTCGTAGCCATTATCCTAAAGGCACGCCACAATGAGCCAGGCAAATAAGGGGTTTCTGAAGTCTGGCCCATAGTTCGTTGGGGTTTCACAGTTTCTTTCGGGCTCGGTCAGCGATGGCGTCCGCCATTTCTGATAAACCTGCGCTGCCCCCTAGGTCGTAAGTAACTTTCTTTCCTTCTGCAATCACTTCTCTGGTTGCCTTGAAAATCGCTTCGGCTTTCTCCTTCTCCCCTAAGTAGTCCAACATCCAAGCGCCAGCTAGTACGGTTGCTGTTGGGTTCACCTTATCCTTCCCTTTGTACTGCGGGGCGCTTCCGTGTGCGGGTTCGAACATTGCGTAATCATCGCCAAAGTTCGCGGAGTAGATGCATCCGATACTAGCAACGAGGCCAGAGACCTCCTCCGAAATAATGTCCATAAAGAGGTTCGTTCCGAACAGCACGCTCTCATTGAAGCGTTGCGGGTTCTTGATGAGTTGTTGGGCAAAATTATCAATGAAATATTCATCCATACTGATGTCGGGGTAGTTTGCGTGCACGGTTTTAGCGGCCTCCATGAATAGCCCGTCAGTTTCCTTCAGAATGTTCTGTTTAGTTATAGCATAGGTGTGTTTCCAGCCGCGTCGTTTGGCCTCCTCAAAGGCGGTACGGCACAACTTTTCGCTTGGGGCTCGTGTAATTTTGCGAAAAGCGATCGCTACGTCGTTAGAAAGTCTATGTTCTAGTCCAGAATAGAGCCCCTCGGTTGCCTCTCGAACACAAACCAACTCCACATCCCCTAGAGGCCGTTTCGTTCCCTCGAACGTCTTAACTGGCCTAATGTTCGCGTAGAGATTCATTCGCTGACGGATGCTTACGGCAACGCTTCTTGGAGTACCTGGTCCGGCAGGTGTGGTCGTAGGGCCCTTCAAGCATGCGTCGGCTGATTCAATAACCTTCCAACTAGCGGCGGGAATCAACGTTGATCCACCTTCTCTTAGCCACCACTCAAAACCTGCCTCACAATCAACGAAGTTGACGCTCGTATTCACCGCTTTCAGAACCTTGAGTGTTGCGTCTGTAAGTTCTGGCCCCGTTCCGTCTCCCCTGATCAATGCAACGCTCCGTGTCAAAACATATCGACCCGCAACCAAGCGAAAGGATAGTTAAGTATTCTTTTTTTTGGGTCATCAGGTTACGATTGCAGTTGTGACCGTTTCGAACTTCAGCTTAAGAAAATGATTGCGACACCAAGCACTGCGACCGCGGCACCTATCATGGCACGCCGACTCGTCCGTTGGCCATACAAGATCCAGACTACTGGGATTATCATAACGGGCATTAGGGACAGCAGTGTCTGAGCCACGCCAGTTTCTGTAAGAGCCACAGCAACCATTGAGAGAGTGATGCCTAGGTACGGGCCCAATACCGAAGCCGCCGCAGTGTCTCGTATACCAACTCTGTTTCTTGACGCCTTGAGTAGTTCGGGCATCTTTCCCACCGCGAGTGCAAGGAGCCAAATGAATAATGCCCCCAATAGCAGGCGCATTAATGTCGCCGACAAGGGATTCAACGTAGTTCCTGGATTCAAATCGATTCCTTTCTTGGCCAACGCCAAACCGATACCTTGGCCGGCAGCTCCGACTAGTCCAAGGAATACCCCAAACGCCCTTCGTCTGCTCGATAGACGATCCTCACCCGATCGTTCTTCAGACTCCAATATCACGGCGGCAACTCCGATCAGAGTGAGAATTATCCCCAAGATCGCCATTTCGGTAAGTGTTTCTCCGAGCATTAGATACGCCCCTGCTGCAGCAAATATCGGCGCTAGGGCCATCAATAGCAACGAGCACCTGGGGCCAATTGTAAGGTAGGCAGCGAATAATCCCGAGTCGCCTATACCTAACCCAACAATCCCGCTCAGCCCCATCCAAAACCATTGCCCGATATTCGCAAGCGGCACCACGGTTCCCAGAAGAATCACGTGTGTGATCGCTAGGAGAGCGATCGCTATTAGGGTTCGATACGCGTTGACGCTGAGTGAGCCTATTTTCTTGCCCGCTGAAGTGAAGAAGATTGAGCTGAAAGTCCAGAGGAAGGACGTGGTTACTGCCGCGCTCTCACCGATTACCCCTGGATCCAAAACACACTCACGATACTCATGTGGTTATTCTCGTCATAGGTATTAGGATTCCAACTAGGGCCAACGTTTCGCTAGCCTGAACTTGATATGGAACAAGCTAGTTCTTACCCCCATGCGTCATCTCACTGTCGGCGTCTTTCACGATGAGAACCTAAACCGAGAATTGGGAAAGAAGGGAACTGAGAGTGACATTAGCATGTTCAACAGGAAGATGGATGATTGCGTATTCACTTTCATGTCGCCAGTAGCGGACAAGCTCTCGGCCAAGAGCCAAATAATCTCAACCATTGATGCCGCCATAGTCTCCTTTTCCCAAATCACACGCGAACTGGGTGAGACAATCCTAATGCTCGATCTGACGGGTGTAAAAGAAGGAATCTCCATCACGACACCATACGCTACACCTGACCAAATATACGCCATAACCAAAAACACTTCAATCAAATCGTTCAAGGTAGAAGAGAACAACCCAAGCAGACTACTCGACCTCTTGAAATCATTCAATCCGCCAAGAGACAACGTTTCACCAACAGTAGTCGTCGTCGACCACTCATTTAGTGTCAAAGGCGTTGGAGAGGTTGTACTTGGCTTCGTCAAGCAAGGAACTGTTAGAAAATATGACAAACTCAACCTCCTCCCCACCAACAAAGAGGTCATCGTGCGGTCTATACAGATTCAGGACGAGGACTGGGAAACAGCTGGGGCTGGGACGAGAGTTGGCCTAGCCATAAAAGGCGCAACAATAGACGAACTCGAAAGAGGCTCCGTCCTCACAACCTCAACCGACATAAAGGCCGACTCAAAACTGAAAGTCGGCTTCCAGAAAAGCACCTTCTACACTGAAGAAGTCAGAGAAGGCAGCTTTCACGCAACTATCGGAATGCAGACAGTGCCCATAACAATCTCCGAGATAAGCGACAACTCGCTTACCATTGACTCAACTAATCCGATCATTCACGCTCCCCAAGGGACACTACTTTTACTGGACCTTAATGCCAAAAAAACACGAATCATTGGAAAGGCGACAGTGTGAACCCAGCGGCCAAACTATCGACATTAGCCCTTATGACCGCTAATCTTCTCGTCCTTTTAGCTACACTTGCCTTACTCGCGGTACTCTACGCGTCAATAGATGAAGAGGAGGCCATATTGATTGCTAGGTTCGGGGGTGAATATCGTGAGTACAAGAAACGAACGCCTCGATTCATTCCGCAACTATAGTGAAAGAAAACGTTGGAGCTTCTTTCTTGTGGAGACAGGAGCTGGGGATGAGGAAGCTGCTTACCTTTTTTGAACAAGAATAGTTTGGTGCGACAAAGAAAGAAAATTAGGGTGAACGGATCCTATGATCTGAGAGCCTTAAGCTACGCTTTCTGCGGGAGCAGGTATAATTTGAGCGGTATCATTCATCTTAATTTTGACCTTACGTTTCTTAGCCAACCCAAACACTTCCAATAATCCACTAGGAATCTAATACCTGCCGTTAAGGTATTTAACCTAGCGTGTAGAGATAGTCGTAAAGGGTAATTATACTCCATTTCTACCCAGTAGTACGAATGGGCCTACGCTTACGCTTCGGCCCAGATTGGTGGGTCGCTGCACAGGAAGCGAACGGAGCGGATGTTAATCCTTGAGTACCGTACTTGCCCTCTCATAGTCACACGGGCGGGTACTGTATACTACCCAGAACTAGGAAGAAAAAGCCTAACCGTCGTGCGTGTACGCTTCGCTATGTTAGGGCGGCTGTAGAATTACAGGTGTTACGTTGGCAGTAAGGCGGGGTTACAGGCGAACTTAATCCTTAGGCTTGGCCTTGCCAGCCTCTTTCCGAACGGCCGCTCTTATCTCCTTAAACTTAGGTTCTGCAAGCGGATTCTCTTTCCAGCCCTTCGTGACATTAAGCGGTCTAGATGTACCCTCTTCGAATTTCCTCAGCTTCTCCATGTGGAGGTCTTGTGAATCGCATTTCAAATGGATAACAAAAAAATTGGCGGGTTCACGAGGAATCAGGACCTTGACCTCTGCCTCGATGTAGTCCTTATGCGGATGAACCTTATACTCAGCCGTGTACCTCTTGAGAACTTCAGTCGCCTTCACTAAATCAATTTCAATTTCGTTAACAGTTAGATTAGACAAAGCACGCTACACCGTGATTAATTCTGCATGAACCTCTCATAATACTCTTAGCCTTCGGCCCAACGAGCTTAACGTAAGCTGCTTCGGGCATCAGATTAGGGAAGGTGACAGGAAGGCAGGAAAGGCAGGGGCAAGTAGGAGCATACAAGATTAAGAAATAGAAACAATAACCGATAGAAAAAGCCAATAAAAATCAGCACAATGATTATGAAAACCACAACAATTAGAATTGTGAGTATTTTGCTCAATGCTCAATCGAAGACTTCTTGCTTGCATTCTGAATTATAGTTAACCAAATGAGTAGAAGAATTTGAAATAGGAACTTACTGGGCCTCGACGGCCCAACGACCTTTAACGTAGCTTAGGTTTTATCGATTCGAGTTCGGCGTCTAATTACTCCGTACCCGATTATCATGAAGATTGCTATGACCGCTAACCCTAACGGGTATTCTGGGATTGGAGCTATCGGCTCAATTGAGCCTACAGGACACGAGTATCCGGCCGGACACGGAATAGGGCCGTGGGTCGTACCTGGGTCTCCCACTAACCCTGAAGTTGGACAATAGTACCCCGCTGGACAAAGCTGACATTCTTCCACAGTATTGGCTGGTGCCGCAGGCCCAGGAAAGTAACTACCAGGCGGACACACCAGGTGGTCCTGCGGTACGCTGGTTCCAAACGTAACTGGAATCGGCAATAGTGAAACCACAATCAACGTTAGGACTGAGACTTAGACAAGGCCCAAAATTCGCAAAGGAATCATGTCATAAGCCTCTTCGTTAGGATATAAGACCACGTGTCGATACCCGTAACCTAGCACAGAAACGTTTCAGTCAAGAAACATCGTCGGATATTTCACTTGGCCGTAGAGGTACCGTTAATCCAGTTTCGGAGTTATCACTTACTCTAAAGGAATTATTCTATTGAAAATTGATTGGCCTCTTCGAGGCCATAACGGGGAGGCTCTAGTCAGTTTGTTTTGTCCCAGGTTTATTGCAGAAGTCAGAGTTCAACAACACGTTAACTCGTCGATTTCCCTTTGAAAGCTGCTTTTCTCGTAATGAGTAGAAGAGCAAATCCCGCTATAAGTCCCAATACAATTGAGTCGATTGAAAAACCTGGTATGGGGTTCTGGCTAACGGTCTGAACAACACCAGTGGTTAGGTTCTGTGACGGCTGCAAACTCTGGGAAGTGCTAAGCGTAGATGTTTGATACGTCATTGTCACAACGACTTGGGCTAGCGCAGCGTCAATAGCGGCTGAAGCATGTTGCTCTATAGGCTCCACATCTTGCAACCGGTTTTCTACTGCTCCAGTCTTAGAAAGAATGAAGAGGGTTGGAACGTCGGTAATATTGTAAGCAGTGCTGATGATGGACCCTGAGTCGTAGACATAGGTCAGGCTCGAATGGTACGTGCTGAGGAACTGTGTTATAGTCACGTTCTTGTGTCCGCAGCATGGCGGCCATCCAACGGCTACTGCTATGAATACGACGCCCTTGTAGGTGTAGTTGTTGTAGAGGTTCTCCATGAATGATGCAGACTGCTGGCATGGAGGACACCAGGGTGCCATGAACTCCAACGCAATAACCTTGCCTCGAAAGTCTGACAAGGTTAGGGTCTTACCAGTGGAACCGTTACGGTCAACGATTGGTAGTGTGAAGTCTCCCAGTCCCATTTGGATTGTAACGTAAGTGCCGAGGTTTGTTATCGTCGTGGTCGAAGTTTGATTAGGAACAGCTACACTGAGAGAAGCAACCAATGCTACCAAGACAATAGAGGAAGCCAGCTTAAGCTCCAAAATCCGACGCCTCAGACGTATCAAAATTCGTTGGCTTTCTTCTTAAGACTTTGCAGTTTTGTGGCTCGCATTTTGAATCATGGTAAGACATATGTTATTATCAAATTTGATTGGCCTCTATCGAGGCCACGACGGGAGCCTCTGGATTGACCTATGCCCTAGTAGGCGTTGGACGTGGACGATATCACGGGTTCGATGATATTCCATCGTGCCCTTGTAATGTCTCAGGGTTCGGAGGCTGATTAGTTGCAGCTTCGGGTTAGCACATTTGACGCTTACCCGCTTACGTTGTTTCTGAAAGGACCGAGTGAAATCGTTGAGGCCCTTGATAGGCTCCTTAGAACCGTCATGGAAAACATACTTCCCGTTCTTGGGCAGTTGGTTCAACCGACCAACTAGGACGTTGCTAATTCTGAGTTCTCGGCTTCGAGACCTCTTACCAGCCCGAATCACTACGGCGTTCCTGTCCATGTCTATGTGCGTCCATTCAGCCGCCCAGCCCTCACACGGTCTGCAACCAGTTTCCTTGAGGAGCAAACAGAACGTGCCCACAACTCCGGAAAGGCCAGCGATAAGTTCGTTGATGTCGGTCTCTTTTGGAATGTGAGGGAGAGTATCCACGACCTCATATCTTGGCCGCTCCCACTCGATGCCTTTGAACTTGTAGAGTCGGTCTAGGTCCTCGGCTACTCTTTCCTTGCCGCCCTCACTCCAATTTGAATTGGCTAGGAATCGTTTGACCGATTCAGGCTCTAGGACGTTCACCTTTCTATCGAGTCGTTTGAGGGTTCGGACGGAGAAGTAGCAAGTGGATTCCCGATAACCCTCTTTCCGCATCCATAAACCGTAACTGATTATCTCGTTCAGTCGGGCGGGGGTTTGTTGTAGGTGAACGAGTGGCGGGCGGGGAGGGATTCGAACCCCCGACCTCAGGCTCCGGAGGCCTGTGCCCTATCCAGGCTAGGCTACCCGCCCAACGAACGCTATCCCGACACGAGTCGGAAGTAATTAACTTCGGGTTATGGTTGAGGAAAGAGGGCGATTCAATCCATACTGCTAGGAATGACGTTAAGCGTCTCAGAAGGTTGGATAGACGATGCTCGATTCTGGAACTTGAATCCTGTAAGCGGCTTGTAGGCAACTCGCAGTGGAATGCTGACGGGAAGCAACATGTTTGTCAGGTCTTAGACCGGTTCTGTCGGTTCTTGGGAATTACTTGGACTAGACCATATTATCAGCAGGTCGAAACATTACCCTGGATACCTCTTTTCTTTATGAATAGATTTTTTCGGATGATTAAGATGCTCTAAGACTAAGTTGGATAATGGGTTTCAGCACGGTTATGGTGCTGGTTGAAAGTTCACAGCGCTTGTAAAGCCACTCCCGGTGTAACCTGCTACGCAGTAACCGTAACCTCCGCTAACAACGCAACTCTGACCTTCGATGCCAGAGCCCGTTGTCGGGTAGCTAGAGGCCTCTACCGTCCACGAGGTAACCCCGCTAGAAGACAAAGGCCCATAATACACAGTGCTAGTAGGGGAGCCGCTCCCGGTGAAGCCTCACACGCAGTATGCCGTAACCCCAATAGCGTTAGCAAAACAACTCTGCTCTTCGATGAGTGTCGGGTAGAGTGCGGATGCTGCCCATGAACCAATTCCAAGACCGGAGAACGTCGCATAATTCACAGCACTGGTAACGTTGGTACCAGTATTGCCTCCTACACAGACTATGGCATTCCCGCCAAGACCAGCAACACAACTCTGTTCTTCGATGGGTGTGGGGGATGATCCGTAGGGTGTGGTCGCCGTCCATGAACCAACCCCTGAAGAATCAAACGTCGCATAGTACGTAGCACTAGTGGGCAAATAGCCGCTTCCTGTGGAGCCCCCCACGCAGTATATGTCGCCCCCACTAGCAACACAACTTTGATCTGTAATGGGTGTGGGGTAACTATTTTGCGACTTCGTCCATGAAGTAACCCCACCCGACGAAGCTAACGGTCCATAATACACGGCACTAGTAACGCCGCTACTGGTAACGCCTCCTACGCAGGCTATGTAACCCCCACTAGCGACACAGCTCTGGTTTGCGATGCCGAAGTTTGGCCCCACTAGGATTGTGGGGTATGGTGTAGTCGGCGTCCAAGGTGTAGCCGCTGCGACTGGGGCGGGGATGAGTGGGAAGGCTATTACGACGGAGAATAGGAGACTTAGAATGCACGCCAGTTTATGTTTCAGAGGGAAAACATCCAGTTACGATAACCGATAACACGTTCTTGTTAAAATCTATTGTGTGACGATGATCGTTTAAACGATGTTATTGCCGAGTTCTGAAACTCATCAGAATTGCACCTAGCCCACGACAATTTTCAAACAGCCTCTCATGAGCTTTAGTTACAACAACTTCCCATTACCCGCGCACACCATGAACCTCCGTTACTGCTAACGTAACACAGGTAACCCAACA
>Ga0181521_10004815_pt1 | contig 15263 bp, 17 predicted proteins | sample PEATcosm2014_Bin_32_FD_119764 | JGI IMG/M metagenome (GOLD analysis project Ga0181521, IMG submission 119764) | Peatland microbial communities from MTU Mesocosm Facility, Houghton, MI, USA - PEATcosm2014_Bin02_60_metaG | ecosystem: Environmental > Terrestrial > Soil > Wetlands > Peat | place...
CCGGCGACGCTGCCGGGGTGGGCGGAGCTCAGCGTCGACACGGCCGAGTGAATGCGACTGATAGACGGCGCTGAACGGTTGATTCCAGCTTGACTCCGGGCTCGTGCGAGGCTGTCGATGCTGGCGTTAGTTAGCTGTGTTGGCACGAGTCGCAGAGCTATGATACGGGTATGCTGCGGCATGCATTAGCCCTTCTTGCCGTACTCGCGACTGGTCCGACGTCGGGGAGAGCGCAGGACTGTGCCGGCCCGCTTCCCGCCCCACGCAGTTTGCTCAGAGACGGCAAGATGATATTTGTCGGAACGGTGGTTGAGCGGGACCCCGCTTCCTTGCCGGTCAGATTCCGCGTGACGGAGCAGTTTAAGGGGAAGGCGCGAGAGTATGTCGACCTGACTGAATTCCCTGGTGCAATGCATTTCCAAACTGGCAAGCAGTACCTCGTGTTCGGTAACTCCTGCGTATGGGAGCATGACAAGGATTGTCTGACCTCGTACCCATGCTCCGACACGCGTCCTTTGTCAGGCGCGCAGGCCCTGATCGAGCAACTGCGTGCTGAGAATGGCGGCAGACAAGTGGCTGCGGTCTACGGGATGCTGTTTTCCATGGAGGACGATCTTTTCCGGCCTCTGCCCAATGTGATGGTCAGGCTGCGCCGCGGGACCAGTTCGTTCGAGACCAAGACAGATGCACGGGGAGCCTATGCTTTTGAGCAGATCCCTAAAGGCAATTACCAGGTTTCCGCGGACCTGCCGCCGAATCTGGAGATCGCGGGATCGCTCGGAATGGAGCCGGTAAAGCCATTCGACCTGCCGTCAAATTCGTCCTTTGAGCACGATATCCTCGCCCTCCCGACAGGCCGCATCACCGGAAGGGTGATTGGACCGGATGGTCAACCGCTGCACGCGACAAGATTGGATTTGTATCGCCTGGATCAATATACAGAAGGGAAGCGAGGCATATTCGGTTCTCAGGGCCCGTGGCCGCCTTTGAACGAGTGGAGACCATTTGCGTTCGACCACCTTTCGGCCGGAGACTATGTCCTGGTGTTCAATTACGCGGACCAGGCAGAGCCGGATGAACCATTTCATCGAACCTTCTATCCCCACGCTGCCAGGCTGGAGGACGCACAGGTGATTCACCTGTCGCGTGGCCAGCAGATCGTGAATGCCGACATCCACGCTGGCCACGCGTCACCGACCCGGCGGATCACCGTGCGAATCGCATGGAGTGGCAGAAAGCCGGAGGAGTATTCGCCAGCGGTCGTGATCGCGGAAGCCAGCGGAGGGACACAAACGTGGCCCTCCGCGGGACCGGGGAGCCCAGGACACGATTGGGGCACCTACACGCTGAATCTGTGGCAGTCTGCGCAGTATTCGATTCGCGCCACAGCATCATGCCGCGCGGGCCGAACCAGAGAGGCAAGAACGGATATTGTCGTCGTTGACGGCGGCGACCCGTCCGTTTCGGAAATTACCCTTACATTCGACAAAGGCGACTGCATGGACAGGTAGAGTCACTGGACCGGGGCCTTTGTTGCCGTAGCGGGTTCGGCAAACTGGGCGATCTGAAGCAGATCGAATTCTTGGACGCTGCGGGCGAACTTCGAACGGCAAGCGACCCAAGATGGCGTCCATCACCTCGCGTGCCAGGTTGAAGGCGGTCCGACCCTCATCGAGTGCCGGCTCATACGGAGCACCCGGATACCGGAAACGCCAGGCGTACTTGGTCAACGCGCCAGCCCGGCTCATGAGTTCCGCTAGCCCAACTTTCGCACTTTTGAGAAACACTCGCTGGAAACAAAGGACTTATCGATTGTTCAGTCACTATTCTGACGTCGCTTACATCTCGCTTGGTGCCCGCGTTGCCGTAACCTGAACCGATGCAAGAGGATGCATATCGTTGCTATTTGGCACCAGAACATGCCTCAAGTCAATAGTAAATATCGTGGCTGCGCGCGCTTTTTTCGCGGTCCACTTTAGACACTATTTTCAGCTTCCGGACGTCATCCCGAAAAGGGACATTGAAAACTCGCGACTTATTTCAGCAGCGATCACGAAAACCACCCAAAATCCATCACCACGATTCGTTGGTGCTGCGGAGGTTGGGCTAGGCTTATTTGAGTGGCATTGGGCGGAAGCGCCTGCCCTACCTTACAGGTAGTCTTTCGCCAACTCGCGCTTATCGTAACCGTCCAGCACGTGAACTACGCGGATCTTCTTGAGAGCGGCCGGGGAAAGCTGGCCAATGGGGATGTAGACGATGGTGCGGCCGGCACGGGAGGCCACCGTCTTGAAAATGGAACGCGGCGGCTTGGCGGCGACGTAGACTACGTGCCGGTGGATGGAGTAATCGAGCGCGGCGAGTAGCAGGCGCTCGGATTTCGACTCCGCGAATTGGTAATCCGCGTCCTGCCACACGTCGCACAGGCGCCGTGGCGGAAGGCTCATGAGGAAACCGCCGTACTCGGCGCGTCCCATGCCCGGCCCCACCAGGTGGTCGAAGGGGAAGGTGGAGTAAAACGCCATGTCGGATTCGTTCCGGCTCTCGCCGAGCCAGGTGGTCAGGTAGGGGTAGCGGTTGTCGCGATCCTCATCGAAGATCACCACCACCGCGCCCACCTCGCCGCGGCTTTTCTGGAACTGGCGCACGTAGATGCGGCCTTCGTACCATTTGCGGATGGTCTCGCGCATATCGATACCGTCCAGAATGGAGGTGGTAAACGGCTCGACGCGCACGCGTTCTTCGGAGAGAATGCTCTTGCCCTTCTTCTTGAGAAAGCGGCCGTAGTCTTCGATGACGAGGTCTTCGGGCGGATAGGAACAGATGCCGGCGCCGTTCAACTGGCTGGCCCATTCACCCGGAAACTTCTCTTTCCGGCGCGGCTTCAATCCCACGGGACGGAGGCGCCGCTTGGGGCTGGGCAAGCGGCGGCGGAGGCGAATGCGCCGGGTATCCATCCACATTTCTTCGCCCGACACGCGCACCGTGACCAGGTCCGAAGCGGTGTTCTGAGGCGGATAGCGGCCGGCCGCCTCCCAGACCTCCCAGGCGTAGTTGTCGCCGGCCACGGCGCGCGCCGCCACGGCCAGGTCGTAGAGGCCAGCCGAGAGGTCGTTTGCGGCCAGCGCCAGGTTGCGGGTATAGCGGGCCAGCAGGCGGCGCTGCCAGTGGGCGATGCGCTCGCCGGTGGAGGCCTCATACTGCTTTTCGGCTTCGCGGAAGACGGCCAGTTGCGCGTGCCGCCGGTCGATGAGGCGCCAGTCGGCCGCAGAGCGGCGAAACTCCTCGTAGCGCCATTGAAGCTGCGGATATTCGATCAAGATCTCCGCCAGCGACGCCGGGTGCGGGTTGAACAGCTCGACACCCTGGCGGCGGGTGCGGGCCAGGGGCTGCGCCTGGGGTTCCTCCATGGCGTCCAGCAAGGGGTCGAGCAGGTTGAGCGACACCACCACCAGGACGTTCGCCAGAGGATCGGCGCCTTGCAGCTTCCAGGCGATGCCGGCGGCGTGCCGCAAGATTTCCGGGGAGCGCGGCTGCGGGTAAACGCGGTAGGCCTCAATGTACCGCTCGAGGCCGATATGGCGGATGGCGTAGGGATCCGGGTAGGCGTCTTTCAAGTGCGGGCGCTGGCCGAGAATCGCCTGGCGCACCTGGAGGGCGAACTCGAGGCGGCCGGGCACTACCGGAAAGTAGGTGAAGCGGCCGCGCTTCAGGCTTCCCGGATCAGGAAGCGGAAGGTCGATTTCTCCGGACATACCGCAAGGCTTCTTCCCCCAGCACCTGAACGATGGCGATTTCGAGCGCCTCGGTCTCGCCGGTCCGCCGGGTGGCCAGACTCTTCAGCTTGATGGCGAAACGGCCGACGTTGATGCCGTCGCGCACGGTGTAGCGCTTGCCGGCGGCGTGGGCGAGGGTGGTCTTGCCGACGCCCGGTTTACCCAGCAGGCGTGGATTCATGGGCAGGTCCTGTTCGTTCACCACCATCCACGCGGCCAGCAATTGCCGCATGAGCTCGTCCTGCCCGACCCACTGGACGGCGACCTCATCGGGATGCGCCAGGTGCAAGGTGACGCCTTCGATCTCGACAGTCATAGGCTCCCCTTCATTATGGGCGAACTGCCGGGGAGGCGGACGGGGGCCAGTGCACGGCCAGATGGCTGCGCAGCCTCAGAATGGCTTGCGACTTCAACTGCGAAACGCGGGATTCGTGCAGGTGGACGACCAGGGCGATCTCGCGCAACGTCAATTCATCGTGGTAGTAGAGGCTGAGGACCTTGCGTTCAATTTCGGGGATTCCATGGATGCTTTCGGCCAGGAGGCGCTGCAGTTCGGATTTCTCCAGCAGAGTGGAGGGAAGATTCCGGCCGTTATCCGGAAGGTAGTGGAGCATGTTTCTGCCGTGCTCGCCGCTGGTGTATTCCAGGCTGGCGATGTTCAGGCCGCGGGTTTCCACCAGCCATTGGTGGTACACCTCGATGGGAATTTCCAGTTGGGCGGCAATCTCGTCTTCCGCCGGCAACCGCTGGAGGCGCTGTTCGGCCGCGGCAATGGCGGCTTCGATTTGCTTGGCCTTGCGGCGTTTCTGCCGCGGCGCCCAATCCAGGCCGCGCAAGCCGTCCAGAATGGCGCCGCGGATTTTGTACTCCGCGTAGGTTTTGAGCTTGACGTTGTGACGGGAGTCGAAGTGGTCGATCGCCGAAATCAGGCCGATTACGCCGGTGGACACCAGGTCTTCCAGGCCGATGTTCTCCGGCAGGCGCTCCTGAATGCGGCGCGCGATGAGCCGGACTTGCGGCAGATGCTCCAGGATGAGCCGCTCGCGTTCATGGCCGCCGATTGCTTCCGCCACCGCATTCGAGTACATACACACGCCGCCCTGAGGGATCTATCGTCAGGCAGCCGGGTTTCCTGTAGATGAAGGCTCGATTTGAGATTTCGAATCGGATTATCCTATTCATGAGACGGACTTACGGGGCCGTCCGGCCAAGGAGACGCTCATGCGATCTATCTCCAAGATCCTGCTGCCGGTGGATTTCTCGGAGCGCTCGACGGGAGCGGCGCGCTATGCGCGGGCGCTGGCCCGGCACTTCCAGGCGGAACTCATTTTTCTGCATGTTTTGACGCCTCCCAGCCATGAATTCGGGGCGCTGGAGATGGCGGGTTCCATGCTGGATGAACTGTATCGCAACCGGGCCGAGCGGGCCTCCGAGGAACTCGATCGGTTCATGACCGCCGAGCCGGCCGGCCTGAAGATGCGGAGGATTGTGCTGGAAGGCGATCCGGCGAATCAGATTGTGGATCTGGCGCGCGAGGAAGGAGCGGACATCATCGCCATGCCCACCCACGGCTACGGGCCGTTCCGGCGGTTCATCCTGGGGTCGAACACCGCCAAGGTGCTGCACGACGCCGACTGCGCGGTGTGGACGGGAGTGCATCTGGAGCAAGCGCCGGCGGTGGCTTCGATTCCGTTCGGCAGCATCATGTGCGCGGTGGACCTGGGTCCGCAAAGCTCCCGGACGCTCGACTGGGCGGCCTGGCTGGCGCGGCAGTTCGGGGCGCGGCTGGGCGTGGTGCACGCGACCGCCGGCGTACCCGACCTGGGCGACGATCCGCAATGGCAGTGGAGGACGGAGACCCGCGCCGCGGCCGGGCGGGAGTTGTTCCGTCTGCTGGACGGCGTGGGCGCGGAAGGCGATCTCTCGATTGAAGCGGGAGAGCCGGCGCAAGTGATCTGTTCCGCCGCCGCGCGCGCGGCCGCGGACGTCCTGGTGATCGGCCGCGGTTCCGCCGCCGGGGTATTCGGGCGCTTGCGCACCAACGCCTACGCCATCATCCGGCAATCGCCCTGCCCCGTGGTGAGCGTCTAAACCAAACACCGCGTTTTCTTGGTACATTGCATGGAGTGAGGTCTCGCACCCTTTATCAGGTTCTGGAAGAAGCCGCCCGCGCGCACGGCGATGCGCCCGCGCTCATTCAGCCGGGTTCGCCGCCTTTGTCGTGGAACCAGTACCGGCAGGCGGTGGACGAAATCGCGGCCGGGTTGCGCGCCCTGGGAATCGGAAAAGGCGACATCGTGGCGCTCAATTCCGAGACGCGCCTGGAGTTCTACCTGGCCGACCTGGGGATCGTCGCCAACGGCTCGGTGGCGGCGGCGCTGTACCCCAGCTATCCATCCAAGGACCTGGTGCGCACCATGGAGACCGCGGGGGCGTGCGCGGCTTTCATCGAGAACCCAGAGATGCTCGAAGCGCTGCGGCAGGCGCCGGTCCGGCAGTGGATTCTGCTTACCGGACGGGCGGCGGGCGCACTGGCATTAGACGACCTCCGCGAAATGGGCCGGAAGGCGCTGGAACTCGATCCGGCCTTGATGGAGCGGCTCAGCTCGGAACTGGACCCCTCCGACCCGGCGATCTTGTATCTCACTTCCGGCGCCACGGGAGAGCCCAAGATGGCGCTGGTGACGCACCATGCCATCGTGTCGAACATCGACATGGGTCCGGCGGTGCTGCCGATGGGGCCGGAAGATTGCACGGTGGTATTTCTGCCATCGGCGCACATCGCGCAGCGCGTGGTGATGGAATTCCTGCCGATCCGCTGCGGCATGCCGGTGACCTTCGCCGAGAGTCTCTTTAAGCTGCCGCAGGAAATCCGCAGGGTGCGGCCCACCATTCTGCTGGCGCCTCCGCGCGTGTGGGAGCGTATTTACTCCACCATCTGCACGGAGCTGCGCAAGCGCCCCGCTCCGGCGCGCAAGCTGTTCTATGGCGCGCTGGCACTGGCGCTAGCGGCCTCGCGCTACCGCCGCGAGGGCAAGCCGGTGCCGATGCGAATTCGCGCGCCCTTGATGTTGGCCGACCGGCTGCTCTTTCACAAGATCCGCGCGCGCTTGGGCGGGCGCCTGCGGGTAGCTGCTTCGGGCGCGGCGCCGCTGGGCAAGAACCTGGCCGAGTTCTACGAAGCCATCGGCATGCCGATCATCGAAGGCTATGGACTGACCGAGGGCGGCGTGGCCACTTTGAATCCGCTCGACCGCCCCAAGCCGGGCAGCATCGGGAAGCTGCTGGCGGGCATCGAGGCGCGGTTCCTGGAGGATGGCGAGCTGCTCATTAAGAGCCCCTGTCTGTTCTCCGGCTACCTGAACGACCCCCAAACCACGGCTGAAGTGCTGCGCGACGGCTGGCTGCACACGGGCGACCTGGGCCACGCCGACAGCGATGGCTACATCTTCATCACCGGGCGCAAGAAGGAGTTGATCGTCTCTTCCACGGGGAAGAAGATCTACCCCGCTCGCGTGGAGAACCTATTTAAAATGGAGCCGCTGGTCAGCCAGGTGCTCCTAATTGGAGACCGGCTGCCGTTCCTCACCGCGCTATTCACCATCAATCCCGCCGCCGCCGATGCGTTGAAAGGGATGGAGCCGTGGAGGGGCCGTCCGGCCGCCGAAATCGCCGAGGCGCCGCCGGTGCTGGCCGAGATCCGCAAAGCCGTGGCGCGCGTGAACAAACAACTTGCGCCGTTTGAGCAGGTGCGCAAGTACCGCGTGCTGACGCGCGATTTTTCCATCGAGCAGGGCGAACTGACGGCCACCATGAAGATCCGGCGCGCCCAGGCGCTGGAGAACTGCAAAGTCCATATCGACGAGTTGTACGCCGGGAGGGAATAGGCAATCCGGCGTGAAGGTGTGCAATGAGCGATGGGCGATAGAATGGACTCATGGAACGCGATGCGGCTGAAGTGCTAAGAGACGCGCTGGCTCTATCGCCTGAAGCACGCGCTGCGCTGATCGACTCTTTAATCGGCAGTCTGGATCAAGCGGTCGACGCTGCCGCGGAAGAAGCCTGGCGGGAGGAAATCTACCGGCGTCTCCAGCAGATCGACAGCGGAGTGGTTCATCTCATCCCCTGGGAGGAAGCGCGCCGCCGTCTCAGGTAATCCGGCCAGATCGCGCGGAGCGACCCGGACAATCAGGAGTTTCCGCTCTTTCTGAGCATCACAACGGCGGAATGGGCGTTATTGGTCAGGGTGGACGAAGGGACGTTACATAAAGGGTCCTTTGCGCAACGTTCAGACCCCTGTTGTACTACGATGGAACGGGAGGAGTCGTTTAGATGACCATCGACTGGTCCCAATGCCCCGCGGTGGAAAGCTGGTACGGGGAACTGGTTCTGCGGGGGACGCACGTGTTCTTGGCCGTCGTCCTGGAGAACTTGGGCCGTGGCGCCACTGCCGATGACATACTGAAGTGGTTCGCTCGAGATGGCGTCACCCGCGAACAGGTCGTTGCGGTGATCGACTTCCCGGCTCGGATCGCCGCCGCAACGGAAGAACTTGACAAACAGCGAAACCGGCGCCGGCACATGTGCCGAGAGTTCGTGAAGAAAAAGCAGGGCCGCTGGGACCATTCCGATTGGCTCGCATTTCTGGCAGAGGTCCGGAGGACCGTTTCCGGTACCACGTCAGACGGCGAAGTTGGTCTTGAGTTGGAGGCTGCGAGATATGAGTTCTGGGAGGCCTACAATGATTTGCGGTCGAAGTTCCAAAAACAAAAGAGGGGCAGTTGGAATCATTCCGACTGGCTGGAATTTCTGGCGGACGTCCGAAAGGCTGGATACGGCTTTCTGACGGATACCGAGGCGGGCGCCGATCTGGAGAGAGACAAAACGCATTACTGGAATTATTGGATTCGAGACGTTCATGCCCACGATAGGCAGGCTAGCCTAAACGAAAAACTGTTTAGCGAGCTTGTCGGTATTGACTTTCCCCGTGCGATCGGCTTTCTTGACGATTTCATTAACGCGAACCGTTACAACCACACGATGAGGGCCCTGGAGATTCTATGCGCATCTGGCGAGATGTCTGTACTTGATCGGCTGCGGACGCTCTTGGACCGACTTGAAACCGGTTCGTTCAACACCTACCGAATTGGAAACGACCTCGACGAGTTTGAACAGTGGCTGAAGAAATTCTATCCGAATGAACTGACGCTGCTAGAGCGGGTGAAAAGAGGTAGGGCCAACCTCCGGTCGTTCCGCGGGTTCGTCAACCTCTCTTGATCCCCAACACCCTCCTCACTTGCTTCTGAATGGATAAGTTTTGCATCATTTCCGGAAGGCCCGTAAACGAAGGGCCTGGCATATTGCAAAGGTCTCGTGCAAAATGAACGCTAAGAGAGGCTCGTCGCAGCCCTGGCGTTGCTTTCAGTGCTGTCGCAGAACTCTGTCGCAGAAGTCCAAGCACGTAGCTTCGGTCTCTCGCGCCTGGCTGTTCCGGCTCTGCGAAACCACTTGGCCGAGTTGTCGACTCGTTGAAACGGCTGTGATCGGGCTGGGCATCGGCAAACGCAGAACGGCTGCGGAGTATACTGGCTAGAGGAGAATAATTGGCTACCGCGACCAAACCACGACGCCCTGCCGCAGCCTTGGCGAGAGGGAAGAACGGCTCGAACCCGCGCATTGCCGCGGAGTTCGCCGTCGGCTCGCTGGAGGCTGAGCTGTCGGATATTGGGAAGGCAGTGCCAGCCCGAGAGTGGGCGAAGGTCCCCTCCGACTACTTCGCTAACCTCGACCACTACCTCTACGGGGCGCCGAAAAAGAAGTGAGGCTGGTCTTCGCGGACACGCTCTACTGGGGTGCGGCGCTTCATCCACACGATCAATACCGCCCGCGGGTAATCTCCGCTCGGGAGGCGCTTGGGGAAGTCCACCTGGTTACGACCGACGAGGTGCTGACTGAACTTCTGGACGGCTTGGCTCAGCGCGGCACGCATCTGCGGGAGGCGGCCGCTCGGGTGGTCCGGACGATCTTGGACGACCGGCGCGTGACGGTTCATCCGCAGTCGCGTCAATCCTTTCTGGCGGGCCTGCGCTTGTATGAGCAGCGCAATGATAAAGGCTACAGTCTTGTGGACTGCATATCCATGACGACGATGCGGCGTCAGGGGATCGTCGAAATCCTGACCAACGACCACCATTTCATACAAGAGGGCTTTCGAGTCGTCCTCGGTTGAGACGCTGGTCAGATCACAACTCTCTCACCCGCGGCGCCCCGTAATCCTCCGCCTCAGCAGGTCGAGCGCCAGTTGCACGGTGAAGGTGCGGATGCGCTGGCGGTCGCCGAGGAAGCGGCGGTGCTCGGTGTGTGTGCCGGCGTCATCGGCGATGGCGATATAGACGGTTCCCACGGGCTTGGACTCGCTTCCGCCATCGGGACCCGCTACGCCGGTGATGGAAAGCGCGTAGGTGGAAGCGGTGCGGCGGCGCGCGCCCGTGGCCATGGCTTCGGCGGTCTCCTGGCTCACGGCGCCGTGCTGTTCGAGAACCTCGAAGGGCACTCCGAGGAGTTTCACCTTCATGGCGTCGGCGTAAGTGATACAACCGCCCACGAAGTAGTCCGAACTGCCGGGGACCGATGTGAGGCGCTCGCCTAACATGCCGCCGGTGCAGCTTTCAGCCACCGAGACCGTCGCGCGGCGGTCGCGCAGAAGATGGCCGACCACCACCTCCAGCGGGTCGCCGTTGCGGGAGTAGAGGCGGTCGCCAAGCAGTTGCTCGATGGGGGCGGCCACCTCGGCGAGAAGGGCGGCGGCCTCGGACTCGGTGGCGCAGCGGGCGCGCAGGTGCACCTGAATCTCGCCGTTGGCGGCCAGAATGGTGGTGACCGGGTTCTGGTACTTGCTGTAGACCGGCGAGATGAGCTGGTCGAGATCGGATTCCGACATGCCGGCCACGCGCAGAACTGCCGTACGAATGGCCTGTGCGGGCGCCAGGCGCTTGAGGCGCGGCAAACACTCCCGCTCGAACATCGATTTCAATTCGTGCGGCGGACCGGGCAACAGCATCACCGCGGAGCCGGATTCCTCCAGCCACTGGCCGGGCGCGGTGCCGCGGTCGTTGGGAAGGACCTCGGCGCCGTCGATGATGTAGGCCTGGCGCTTGTTGACCTCGGCCATCTTGCGCCCGGCCCGCGCGAAACGGCGTTCCAGCGCGTCGGCGATCTCGGGATGAAAAACAAGTTTACGGCCGAGCGCCTGGGACACGGCTTCGCGGGTGACATCGTCTTCGGTGGGACCAAGGCCGCCGGAGAGAATCACGATTTCCGAGCGGTCGTGCGCGTGGCGGACGGCGCCGGCCAGACGGTCGCGGTGGTCGCCAACCACGCACTTGGCCACCACTTCGACGCCCAGGTTGTTCAGCTCGCCGGTGAGATAGAGCGAGTTGGTATCGACGCGCTCGGGCGTCAGCATTTCGGAACCGACCGCAATGATTTCGGCGTTCATCAGATGAGCGGGCGGCGCTTGATTTGCACGTCCACGCGATAGAGGGCATTGGTGGTGGCAACCACCATGGCGCGCGAGGGGGTGAACGCCAGACCCACGATTCCAGGCCCGGAGAGGAACAGCTCGGCGCGGCGGCCGGGGTCGATGCGGACCACGCCTTTGCGGCCGGCGATGGAGGCGGCCACGTACAGGCGGCCCTCATCGTCGAAAGCCATGCCTTGCGGACGGCCGAGGCCGCGATAGAAGACTTCCACTTCGCCGTGGCTCGAAATGCGGTGGATGGAATCGAAGCTGGAGGTGGTGGGAGCGGCGACGTAAAGATAGCCGTCGGGGCCGAACGCCAGGTGGTAGGCGGCGATGGAAGGCTCGAGCGTGGCGAAGACGAAAATCTGGCGGTCGGGGCTGATCTTGAAGACCGTGCCGCTGCGGTCGCCGACATAGAGGTTCTGCTGGCCGTCGAAGGCAATTCCGGTGGCCACCCCCATGCCTTCGACGAAAACGGACATGTTGCCGTTGGGCGTCGCCTGGTAGACGAAACCGTCGTAGCGGCTGGAGATGTAGAGCAGGCCCTGGGAGTCGAAAGCCAGGCCAGTGGCATTCATGAGGTCGTTGATGAACGGCTTCATGGAGAAGTTCAGGTCGATCTTGTAGACCGCTACCGGAACCTTCTGCCCCCGCGAACCGCTGAAGGTGGCGTAGATATTGCCGGCCGAATCGATGGCCGGATTGGCGACGGGATGGAGGTTTTCGGCCACCAGGACGCCGATATCGCAGGCCCAGGGGTCGCTCGACTGCGGGCCGCTTTGGACCACCAGCCCACCGGCCGTGGCGCCCTCGGGGACGCGGGCAATCACGAACGAATCCGAGCCAACAATCACGGGCGCGCCGACTTCACCGATGGTGACGCAGGGCCGGTCGGATTTCGCGAAGTCCTTCCCTCGAATCTGCAACTCGCCGCCGGCGATGGCGGCGGGCGGTGTGACCCGAGATATCTGGGGCCGGGGGTCGGGTGATTTCCGAAGGGGCATTCAATAAAGATTGAAACATCCTGCCAGGAATAACACAAGCGCCGCGTACAGGCCCGCCATCACGTCGTCGGCGACAATGCCGAGCCCGCCGGGCAGCGCCTCCAACTGGCGCACCGGCGCGGGCTTCCAAATATCGAAGAGCCGGAAGAGGGCGAAGGCGGCCAGGCAGCTCTTCCAATTGAACGGGTGCGCGCCGGCGAGGGCGATCCACTGCCCAATCACTTCGTCGACGACCACGAAGCCGGGGTCTTCGATGCCGGTAGCGCGCGCGGTGACGCCGGAGGCCCAGACCGCGGGGCCGAAGCCGATGGCGGCCAGCAGAAGGAAGTGCCACCAGGCGAAGCCGGCGTAGGCGTGCAGGGCGATGGCGATCAGGAGCGCGGCCAGCGACCCGGCGGTGCCGGGGGCGACAGGCGAGTACCCGCAGCCAAACCAGGTGGAGAGCAGAGTGGCAAGTTTGTGGGGCGGACCCCCTGGTCCGCGCATCCGCCACGGATGCCGGCCGACGGGGGCGTCGGCGGCGGACCGGGGGGTCCGCCCCACATTACGGTTCTTCTTCATCTTTCGGGATGGGCGAGGGGATCACGTACTTCCCGGTCGCCCAGTTGCCTAAATCGATGATACGGCAGCGCTCGCTGCAAAAAGGATATTCGGGGTTGTCGTGCGCGACCTCTTTCTTGCAGATGGGGCAGTTCATAGCGCGATGTTGACCAGGCCCGGGGCGGCAAAGTTCGGCGCGGGTTCGGTGGGGGGAAGCAGCGTGCCAACGACATCGTAATCGTGGGCCTCGGTGACGCGGAGGCGGCGAATTTCGGCGCGACGCGGCTCGGAGGTTTCGAAGTCGTTAATCAGAACGGCGCCGTCGATTTCGGGCGCTTGCGTGGACAGGCGCGCCGTCCAGAGCAGATCGGTCTCCGGCGACGGGCCTTCCACCAGCACGGGCACTTCCGCGCCCACCAGCGCGCGATTCCGGGCGCGCGCGATCTTCCGCTGAATGGCCATGAGACGGCGCTTGCGGTTGTGGATGGCGCGTCCGTCCACCTTGCCATCCAGGGCGTAGCTGGCGCTGGTGTCTTCGTCGGAATAAGCGAAAACACCCAGGTTGTCGAACCTGGCGGCTTCGACGAACCGGCACAGCTCTTCGAAATCTTCGGCCGTCTCGCCCGGAAATCCGGTGATGAAGCTGGTGCGGATGGCCACCCCGGGGATGGTCCGGCGAATGCGCTCGATCAGTTTCAGGAAGAGATCGCCGGACCCGCCGCGCTTCATGCGTTTGAGGACGCGGGCGCTGGCGTGCTGCAACGGCATGTCGATGTATTTGACCAGCGCCGGATGCGCGGCCATGGTGTCCAGCAGCTTCTGGGTGACCCGGTTGGGGTAGGCGTAGAGGAAGCGAATCCATTTTTCGCGGGGAGTTTCAATTTGGGCCAGGCGTTCGAGAAGGCGGGCCAGCCCATCGGCGAGGCCGAGGTCTTCGCCGTAAGAGGTGGTGTCCTGCCCGATCAGATTGATTTCGCGGACGCCCCGATCGAAGAGGCGCGCGGCTTCGGAGACGACGGATTCCAACTGGCGGCTGCGGAAATGGCCGCGATATTGCGGGATCACGCAGAAGGTGCAGGGATGGTCGCAGCCTTCCGCGATTTTGATGTAAGCGAAATGGCGCGGAGTGGAGAGCACGCGCGGCGTGAGGTCGTGATACAGGTACGGCTGGGGTGGAATCCGCGGCGCTTCCATGCCCTCGCATACGGCCGCGATGCTCTCCAGGTCATTGGTGCCGATAATGGCATCGACCTCGGGGACTTCCTGGCGGATGGCGTCCCGGTAGCGTTCCACCAGGCACCCCGCCACAATCAGCTTGCGGGCTCGTCCGCTCTTCTTGAATTCGGCCATCTCGAGGATGGTCTCGACCGATTCCTTTTTGGCGGGGTCGATGAAACCGCAGGTGTTGACTACCAGGACATCGGCTTCGGCGGGATGCGGCGTCAACTCGTGGCCCCTGGCCACCAGTTGGCCCATCATGACTTCACTATCGACCAGGTTTTTGGGACAGCCCAGGCTGACAAAGCCGACTTTGTACGGGCCGGGCATGCCCGGCGCCTACTTTCCGTTGTGCGCCAAGGGCGCCGCGCCGACGGCTGCGTTGACTGCACTGGCCGGGTTTCCCCAGGCATCGTGGCGAACCGGACCGCGGCGGCGGACGCCCGGTTTTCGGGCAGCGGCCTTGCGCGCTTCGGCTTCTGTCCGCGCGGTGACGTAGGCCAGCAAGTCATCGCTGGTGAGAGTGTGCTCGCGCTGCTGGACGGTCTCGAGGTCGGACGCCAGCTTTCGGGCACAGAGAGAGGGCCCCTCTTGTATGCCGACGTGGTGCTTGAGGAAGAGCGTCAGATCAACGGCGACGATGTACCGAATGGCTGGCGCCCGGTCCACTATGCTGTCAAACCTGTAGATCCGGACTGCCTTACTCTGATCGAACCCCATGTACCGTAGCTGCATGACTTTCTCCACTTCCAGGCTGCCTCCTAGCTAGAGCATCCCGGTAGGCTCCCACGGCCGGCCAGGAATGCGGATCCACTTTATTCGACAGCCGGCATTGAGACTGCATCGGGCGGCGCGGGGCCGTCGAGCGGTTCGCCAAGCTCATCCGAAGGTGTGCGCGGGGATTCGCCGGAGAGTTTTTCAGCTTTGCGCTGGATTCTCCTGGCCGCCTTGTCGCGCTGTTTTTCCATTCGCGCGAGCTCTTTCTGCCGTTTCTTGAATGTAGTGCCCGAACGCATACCCATGAGATCCGCTCCGATCCACGGCAGGCATTTGACGCCAGCCGCGCCATGACGCGAGATAAATTACCAGCGAGGCTCGCGCCGTTGCCTGGGTCCGCCGCCGCCTTCGCGGCGGAAGCCTCCGCCAGAGCCGCCCCGGCCCCCTTCGCCCTTGGGCCGGGCCTCGTTTATGTTGAGCTTTCGC
>Ga0181521_10004818_pt1 | contig 15261 bp, 7 predicted proteins | sample PEATcosm2014_Bin_32_FD_119764 | JGI IMG/M metagenome (GOLD analysis project Ga0181521, IMG submission 119764) | Peatland microbial communities from MTU Mesocosm Facility, Houghton, MI, USA - PEATcosm2014_Bin02_60_metaG | ecosystem: Environmental > Terrestrial > Soil > Wetlands > Peat | place...
CGGGTTTCGATTCCACGTTTGGAGCGGAAATTGGCGACCCGACCTTCAATTCCCAGACCGCCTATGGCACTCCGGCACCGAATACTCCTTTCTATGGGACGATCAATCTCCTGGAAAAGCAGTTCGCGCTCTTTGGCGAAGCAACCTACCCCATCTTGCCGCAGCTCGATCTGACCTTGGGCGCACGCTACTTTGATTTCAAGGATGACTTTAGTCTGTTTTTCACCGGGATTGCGGGTGCGATCATGCCCGGCGAGCCCGACGTTGGAAGCGGCGAGCAGAAATCAACCGGGGTCAATCCGCGCGGTGTCTTGTCGTACAAAATAACCGATCAGGTCATGGTCTACGGCGAAGCCGCGCGCGGTTTTCGCTACGGCGGGGTCAACGAGCCGGCGCCTGTCACCTTCTGCGCAACGCAACTGGCGGCAATCGGCCTCAAGGAGTCGCCGGAGGCTTTTGGTCCTGACCATTTGTGGAGCTACACGCTCGGCGAAAAGGGTACATTCGCCGACGGCCGACTGGTGATGAACGTCGATGGGTTCTACATTGACTGGGATGACGTCCAGACCATTCATAACTTGAGCTGCGGATACAACTTCGCCGAGAATGCCGGCAAGATCAAAAGCCGGGGAATCGAATGGGATTCCAAGGTACGGGCGACCAGCGCCCTGACCTTGGGGCTGAGCGGTTCTTTCACCAACGCCACCGCGAATGGTCCCATCCCTAATCTTGGCGCGGCCGACGGCGACCGTGCTCCGTACTTTCCCCGCACCATCATTACGGTCACCGGAGAGTATAGCATCCCCTTGCCGGTGGGTAAGCTGGTTCTCTCTACCGATTACACGTATCGCAGCAATGAATTCACGGATTTCAGTCCATCCGCGTTCGACTACCTGGAAATTCCCCCCTCGGTGCTGCTCAACGGCTCCTTGGGATACATCACCGATCGATGGTCGGTCTCGCTATACGGTACCAATCTGACCGACAATCACTTGGTGAGCCTCAACGACGTCAATAATTTTCCCCCATACCAGCCCGGTAATCTGGAATATTGGGGCCGGCCGCGGACGATCGGTCTGCACGCGCACGTGAAATTTTAGGGGTGCCCCTCTCGCGCCGCGACCTGCTGCTGGGGGCCGCCGGCGCCGCCCTCCCCACAGCTTTACTGCAGGCGCCGAAGGGTGCGCATGCCTCCCCCTCGGCCGACGCGCGACGCTGGTCGCTTCCAAATCAGCGCGCTTTCAAGGTCGTTGAAAACGAGTGGATCACGCTCAAGGGTGGTACGCGGCTCGCCGCCCGGCTGTGGATTCCAGAGGCGGAGTCGGGGTCACGTACGCCGGTGGTGCTCGAATACCTGCCGTATCGCAAGCGCGACGTGACCCGCCGCATCAACAATGCCACGGGCGAGAAGCTCGCTGGCTATGGTATCGCGTATGCGCGCGTGGACATCCGCGGATCTGGCGATTCGGATGGACTGTTGGTTGGCGAATACACGAGACAACAGCAGGCGGACGCGGTCGAGGTCATCGCCTGGCTCGCTGCGCAGTCCTGGTCGACGGGTTCTGTCGGTATGCGCGGCATTTCCTGGGGCGGTTTCAATACCTTCCAAATCGCGGCGCTCGCTCCACCTCAATTGAAAGCCATCATGCCTTGTTGCTTCACGGACAATCAGTTTACCGATGACGCGCATTACTATGGCGGCGCGCTCTCGAATCCCAACTATTACTGGGGCGTGATGTTTCAGAGTGTGTTGGGCGCACCGCCGGACCCCGAGATCGTTGGCGATCGCTGGCGTCAGATGTGGATGAAGCGGCTCGAGGCGCTGCCTCCCATCCATGCGCAGTGGACCCTGCATCAACGCTTTGATGATCACTGGAAGATAGGCTCCGTGGCGGTCGACTACAGCCGCATCAAATGTCCTGTGTATGCGGTCGGCGGATTGAATGATCATTTCATTGACGTCAATGCGCGCGTCATGGCCCATCTTGCGGTCCCGCGCAAGTGTCTCATCGGTCCCTGGGCGCACAATTGGCCCGACGCGGCTGATCCGGGGCCCTCGCTCGAGTGGGTGGGGGAGGAGGTCCGTTGGTGGCAACATTGGCTGAACGGAGTCGAGACGGGAATCATGGACGAGCCCATGTTCCGCGTTTACGTCTGCGACAAGACGGCGGTTGAAGTTTATCCCGAAGACACACCGGGGCACTGGGTGGCGGAGGACGTATGGCCGTCGCCGCGCATACAACCCGCGACATTTTTCCTCAATGCCGATGGTCTGTCGCGGAACGGCGGTGAAGAAACATCATTGAGTTACCGTGGCGATAGGATCGTGGGCACATTGCGCGGCGAGCCGGACGCGTTTTTCTTCCCGACCGATCTGCCGCAGGAACAGACCCCGGATGATCAGCAGTCGCTGGTATTCGACTCACAGCCATTGCCTTCGGATCTGGAGGTGGTCGGCAATCCGCTGCTGAAGATCCGTGTGAGCGCGGATGTGCCGGTCGCGAAACTCGCTGTGCGCCTCACGCAAGTGACGCCCGAGGGAAAATCCTGGGCGGTGAGCATGGGCTTGCTCAACCTCACGCACCGAGTTTCCCACGAGCATCCCTCGGCCCTCAAACCGGGTCGACCGTATGATGTGGAGGTGCCGCTCGTGTTCATGAGCCAGCGTCTGAAAGCCGGAAACCGACTGCGCGTGGCGCTCGCGGAAAATTTCTGGCCGCTGGTCTGGCCGTCTCCAGAGATTGTCACCCTGACGGTAATCACCGGGGTATCGAGCCTTATACTGCCGGTGCGGCCTCAGAAGGCCAACGAGGACGCCCCCCCTGTGCCCATCCTGCGCAACAGGGTCCGCGACCGGGTCTTGGTCAACGGTCGGGGTGACTTGCAGGAAAGCAAATCGGGACCGGACTCACAGGGGTTGGTCAAGATTGAGAAGATCTTCGCGCCGCGCGCCGCTACGGCTCCGGATATTGGGACGGTGGTTACGCGGGGCTGGACACCCGCGACGCTCGAGATGCGGACCGGCGCGCCGAACAGTTGCAAGTGGGTAGGCGGCTTTACGACCAGCTACCAGCGGGGGGATTGGGACACATCGATCCATGGCGGTTTTGAGTTGACCTCAACGGCAGAGATCTTTCACATCAAAGAATTCGTACGAGCTACGGAAGCCGATAAAATAGTGTTCGAACGTCATTGGGACCATGCCATCAAACGCGACCTCATGTAACGTGCGCGAGCCCATCACCGTCGCTCGGCGCTGGTATGTGCTGGTCATACTCACATTTGTGTACGCGCTCAGTATCGCGGATCGTTTCGTGATGTCGACGCTGATAGAGCCGATCAAGGCCGACTTGCATCTGTCGGATTCGGCCATCGGATTTCTCACCGGTGTCGCATTGGCGCTTTTTTACGTGACGGCCGGACTACCCTTGGCCTCTTTGGCGGATCGTGCGAATCGGCGAACGATGATAGCTTTAGCGCTTGGTTCGTGGTCTGCGATGACGGCGTTTTGCGGGATCGCGCAGAACTTCTGGCAGTTGCTGCTCGCCCGGATCGGCGTCGGCGTTGGTGAGGCAGGCGGCACGCCCCCGTCGACCTCGCTCGTCTCCGATTACTTCCCCTGGCGTCGGCGAGCGCTCGCTTTATCGGTGTATTCGGTCGGCGCCTCGTTGGGCTCGATGCTCGGTTCGAGTGCGGGATACGCAAGCGATGCGTGGGGCTGGCGGGCGGCTTTCTTGCTCCTCGGGGTGCCGGGTATCGTTTTCGCGATCGTGGTCGCACTCACGGTCCGCGAGCCGCAGCGCGGGCGGCTGGATGAATTGCCGCCGCCCGTGCGGGCGAGCCTACTGGACACTCTGCGGTTTACCGGCAAGCAGCCTGCGCTGTTGCACACATTGATCGGCGCGTCGGTCTACACGCTGTGGGCATGGGGCTTGATGTGGTGGACCCCTTCTTACCTGGTCCGCTCGCATCATATGGTCTTGGGAGACGCCGGGGGCGCCCTATCGCTCATGCATGGGGTGGGCGGAACCGCTGTGCTGCTGCTGACGATGCTGGTCATGGGCAAACTCGGCAAGCACGATGCGCGTCTCGTCCCCTGGTTCATCGCAGCGGTCATTGCGCTCGCCACAGTGCCCTCCATCATTGCCTATGCGGCGCCATCCAAGGCACTAACGATCGATATGTTGTGGATTTTCATCCCGTTGTCGTATGCTCCATTTGGCCCCACTTTCGCGCTTCTGCAGAATCTGGTGCCGGCTTCGATGCGTGCTCAGGCCGTAGCGCTCATGCTCTTTTTCAGCAACCTGGCAAATCTAGTCATCGCGCCGCAAGCGATTGGCTTCGCGAGTGATTGCCTGGCGGCGCGTTACGGAGCGGAGTCTCTGCGCCATGCCCTGATCCCGCTCGCCTTCGTGGGCTTCTGGGCCGCTTGGCACTACTGGCTGTGCGCGAAACATTTGGCCAGCGGGCTGCATCGAGCCGGGAATGCCACCCTCGATGTGGCGGCGTAGGCCCTCTCGCCTCACATCTTTCTCGATATTCCTCAGTCAGTGCGCTTCCTGCCTCGGATAATGACAGGCACATCTCTTCGGACCGACGATCAACATGAAGACTCACACGCAGGTAGCGGTCATCGGGGGCGGCGTCGTCGGCACGAGCGTCCTTTATCACCTCACCAAACTCGGGTGGCGGGATGTCGTGCTCCTGGAACGCGCGGAACTCACCGCCGGGTCGACGTGGCATGCGGCAGGTGGCGTGCATACCCTGAACGGAGATGCGAACGTCGCATCGCTCCAGGCATACACCATCAATCTCTACAAGGAGATTGAACAAATCTCCGGCGTTTCCTGCGGCATTCACCAGACCGGCTGCATCTATCTTGCAGTCACCGAGAAGGAATGTGAATTTTTCAAGTCCGAGTATGCCAAGGCGCAGCACCTCAAGGTCGGCCTGCACTTCATCGACTTTGACGAGGTGCGGGCGCGCAATCCGCTGATTGATACGTCGCACTATCGCGCCGCGATGTTCGACCCGAATGACGGGAATGTCGATCCGAGCGGCGTCACAAATGCCTATGCCAAGGCGGCGCGCGATGCAGGTGCGGAGATCTACCGGCAGACGCCGGTCACAGCGATCCGCAGGCTTCCGGGCGGCGAATGGGAACTCACCACCCCGAACGGTACGCTGCGTGCGCAATACATCGTCAACGCCGCGGGGCTCTGGGCGAGAGAGGTTGGGCGGCTCATGCAGACCGAGCTGCCAATCGTGCCCATGGAGCATCAATACCTAATTACCAACGAGATTCCAGAACTGGCCGCATTCGGCCGGGAGATTCCCTATACGGTCGATTTCGATGGGGCGGTTTATCTCAGACAGGAGGGAAATGGTCTGCTGGTAGGTACTTACGAACAGGACTGTCGACACTGGGCGCTCGACGGGACGCCCCTGAATTTTGGCACCGAACTTCTGCCGCCTGATCTTGACCGTATTTTGGTGCCCCTCGAAAAGATGTTGGAACGCATGCCCGTCATGCTGCGCGCCGGCGTCAAGCGGGTGGTCAACGGCGGCATGGTTTTCTCTCCCGACGGCAATCCGATCATCGGGCCACTGCCGAGCCACGCCACCGCCTTTGTTGCCGCGGGGTGCATGATGGGTCTATCCCAGAGCGGCGGGATTGGGCTCGCGGTGGCGCGTTGGATCATCGAGGGCGAGCCCGGCATGGACGTGTTTGCCATGGACGTAAGCCGCTATGGTGATTTTGCCAACTCCGCCTACGTGCGTGCCAAGACTCGGGAGAATTATCAGCGTCGCTTCATTTTGCCTTGCTGGAATGAGGAACTGCCGGCGGCGCGCGGATTGCGCACCTCGCCGGTGTACGATCGTCTCGCCGCGGCGGGCGCGGTGTTTGGGGCGGGCGCCGCATTCGAGGTTCCGCTCTGGTTCGCGGCCACGGTTGAGCAGGCGCACGAGACGCCGTCATTTCATCGCTCCGCAGCCTTTGGACCGGTCGCCGCCGAGTGTCGGGCCGTGCGCGAGGCCGTGGGCCTCTGGGAGACTTCCGCCTACTGCAAGCTCGAGATTGCCGGCGCCGGCGCCGCGATCTGGCTCGATGGAATTCTCGCTAACCGATTACCGGCCGAGGTCGGGCGCATCGCCCTGTGCCCGATCCTGACGCCACGGGGCCGAATTCTCGGCGATGTCACGCTTGTACGCCTGGACAATGACCGTTTCCTGATGTTCGGCTCGCCGAGTGCGGAAACTTGCTACCTGCGCTGGTTCGCGCAGCAATTGCCGGCGGAAACGCAGGTCACGGTGCGCAGCCGTACCCGCGAATGGTGCGGGATCTGCATTACCGGACCGCGCGCCCGCGAGCTGCTCGCGGCAGTAACCACGGCGGATGTGTCCGCTTCCGGCCTACCGTTTTTGCGTAGCGGCTCTCTCGTTGTCGGGCTCGCGAACGCTCTGGTACTCAGGTTATCGTTTACCGGTGAGCTGGGCTATGAGATCTATATGCCTGCGGACGAGCAACGGCACGTGTACGAGACTCTGCTTGATGCAGGCGCCGCTTTGCAGCTGCGCCACGTCGGTCTGCGTGCGCTGAACTCGCTGCGGCTCGAGAAAGGCTATGGGACGTGGGGACGAGAATACTCCTCCGACTACAGTCCCGATGAGGCAGGACTCGCACGCTTGATAAGTCTCGACAAGGGTCCTTTTGTGGGTAGGGATGCGGTACTTCAGGAGCGCACGCATCCTCTGGGACGGCGTCTGACACTGTTGGCCATCGATTCATCCGATCCCGATCCGGTGGGCGGCGAGCCGGTCTTTATCAATGGACGGCCGATCGCCCGGCTCACCTCGGCCGCCTTCGGCAACACGGTTGGATACGCTCTAGGTTTCGCCTACCTGCCGACGGATCTCGATGCGGGGTCGACGGCGGATATGCACGTGCAAGTGCTGTCGCAACGCCTACCGGCGAGAATTTTGCGTACGCCTCCCTACGATCCGCAGGGGCTTAAGTTACGGGCTTAGCAAATGAAGATAACCGCGGTTCGTGCAACTTCCGTCAATATTCCATACCGCAACCCGGCGCGCATGTCGGCAGGAACGAGCGGACATTCCACCCGTACGATCATCGAGGTGGAGACGGATGCCGGCCTCACGGGATTGGGCGACGCATCTTATGCGTTTGCCGCGGATGTCATCGAGCGCGAATTTGGCCCGGCACTAGTGGGTCTCGACCCTACAGCGGGTGCGGAACTGAGACGATACTGCTTGCCGGATCACTTGGATTTCGGTACCCCTCTGCTCAAAGCGCGACTCGCGGCCTGGGGCGGAATGGATATCGCTCTGTGGGACCTCGCCGGCAAGGCGGCCGGAGTGCCTGTGTACCAACTACTCGGCGGCGCTATCCGCCAGCGCGCGCCCTTCGTGTCCTACTCGTACAGCCCTCCGGACGCTGATGGCGCGCCCGAGGTGATGTCGGCGATCGCCCGCGAGGCGATTGATCGGACCGGAAGCAGCATATTCGAGTTCAAGATAGGCGTGCATCCACTCAATGTTGATATTCGAACGATCATCGCGGTGCATGAAGCATTGGCCGGCCGCGCGCAGATCGCTGTCGATGCGAACATGGCGCTTTCCTACGAGGCAGCGCGCGGTCTGCTGCGCGAGGTCGCCCCGCTGCTCGAGAATATTGAAGAGCCGGTGGCGTCATTGCACGAGATGGATCAGCTGGCGTCGGACTTTAGCGTGCGAACGTCCGCGCACTGCACGGATCTCGACGCGATGATTGCGTATCCGCGAGTGGATGCCGTGCCAACCCTCGACGCGTGCGGCGGCATCAGCGGCGTGCGTCGACTGACGCAGGTGCTCGGCGCGAGGGGACGGCGCGTGTGGCTGCGCTCGCATGCTGAAAGCGGAGTCGGCTGGGCGGCGATCGTGCACCTTGGAATGAGTACGCCCGAGCTTGCGCGTCCGGCGCAGAGCCTCGTGGATTTGAGCGCCGAGGATCTCATCCTGGGCGATCGTTGGGATGTGTGCCTTGGGGGCGTGTGCGCGCCGCCGTCAGCGGGTCTCGGCGTAGCGATCGATCGCGCTGCGCTCGAGGCCTGCCACGAACTATACCTCGAGCAGGGAGAGGCGCAGGCGTTCCCGCCGGCGTTGAGGCGCACTGCGCCCTTATAAAAATGGCGGAAATCCTCATAAGTTGGGTCACTCAAATTCATTTAGAATCGCCGAGGCAATCACGTCCATGTTACGGTTTCCCCCAATGACCGAGCCCCTTGAAAGTGCGGACTTGCTTACTCGTCGCGACTTGCTGGTAGGGATCAATTCCACACTGCTCGCACTCTGTACGAGCGCCCAACTGCCTGCATTTGCAGGCAATTCGCCATCGTTGCCGGCGAGTACGCATGACATGCACGAGATTGAAAATACTTGGATTCCGATGCGGGACGGAGTGAAACTCGCGGCGCGCATCTGGATGCCTCCGAATGCGCGGCAACATCCTGTTCCAGCGATATTGAACTACTGCCCTTATTTTGCGCGTCTTTTTACCCGACCGGACGATGATGCCATTTTTCCGTATTACGCGAGCCGCGGCTATGCGTGCGTACGAGTCGACATTCGAGGCTCTGGAGATTCGCAAGGCCAGCCTCTCGATGAATACGTGAAACAGGAGCAGGACGACGGTGTCGAGATCATCGCGTGGATAGCCTCCCAGCCCTGGTGCAGCGGGGCGGTTGGGATGGAGGGCATCTCCTGGAGTGGATTTAATTCCCTCCAGGTTGCCGCACGCCGCCCACCCGCGCTGAAAGCGATCATCACGCTCTGCTCGACGGATGATCGCTACACCGACGATGCACATTACAAGGGCGGGTGCATCGTGAGCGACATGTTCGATTGGGGAACCGTTTTCCTCGCCTTTCAAGGCCAGGCACCGGATCCTGAAATCACCGGCCGGGACGCTTGGCGTCAAACATGGTTGAAGCGGCTGAACGCAGTGGATTTCAACCTCGGGCGCTGGCTCGATCATCAGCACCGCGATGCCTTTTGGAGACACGGTTCCGTGATTGAGGATTACAGCCAGATCACCTGCCCGGTTTACGCGATCGGCGGCTGGGTGGATGCCTACAAGAACTCCGTGTTCCGTTTGCTCGGCGGGTTGAAGGTTCCTCGTAAGGGGCTCGTGGGTCCGTGGACGCATATCTATCCACATCAAGGCGTCCCGGGTCCTGCCATCGGTTATCTCGATGAGGCTCTCCGCTGGTGGGATCATTGGTTGAAGCACGCCGACACCGGAATCATGGACGAGCCGATGCTGCGCGTGTGGATGCAAGACAAGTCCGCAACGCCCGGTGAGGACAGCGTTCCGGGATATTGGGCGGCCGAAGACGTGTGGCCGTCGCAACGCATGTCCGAACGGAATTACTTTCTGAGCGCCGGATCCAAACTCACTGCAAGCGGGGCTCCCGAGGAAGCAGCCGTGTTGCATCCCGTTCAAACGGTCGGCATGGTGAGCGGAAAGTGGTGCCCATCCGGCGCAGGTACGGCGGAAGACTTGAATACCGAACTGCCCTTGGACCAACGGCTGGATGATGCGCGATCACTCGTGTTCGATTCGCCGCCTTTGGATGATACATTTGAAATCCTTGGCGCTTGCCCTCTAAGCCTCGATCTGTCGGCTGACAAGCCGGTCGCATTTGTTGCCGTACGGCTCAATGAGGTGCTGCCGACCGGAGAGTCGAGCAGAGTCAGCTACGGCATCTTGAATTTATGCCATCGCGACGGCGACGCGGTACCCACCGCGTTGGAACCGGGACGGCGCTACACCGTGAAGTTATCCCTGGACAATGCGGCACATCGCTTTCGCGCCGGAAACCGCATTCGGATATCGATATCCACCACGTACTGGCCGCTCATTCTGCCCGCACCGGAGCCGGTGACGCTCACCGTATTCACCGGCTCGAGCCATGTGACGCTTCCGGTAAGACCGATGCGAGCGGCCGATGAGCATTTGCGCCCTTTTGGACCGCCGCTCGTGCCGCCTCTCCCGATCCAGACGCTCAGCTCGAAACCGGGAAGCAATATCGTCGAATGGGACGGGGTCAATAAAAAGCAAGTCATACGACACGAAGTCGGCGATTCCGTGGTGCTCCTGACCGCGATTAGCACTCGGCTGGTAGGGAATATGGCGATGCGCAGTGAAATCAGCGACGAGGATACCACCAGTTCCATCGCGACCGACTATGTGATGGGTTGGCAGCGAGACGCATGGAGACCTCGCGTCGTTGCATCCGCCAAAATCACCACGACGAAATCCGACTTCGTGATGTGGGGCGAGCTGACAGCCTTCGACGGCGACGAGCAAGTATTTACGCGCACCTGGGACAGAAAAATACCACGCCAATTGGTTTAGGATACAACATGCACGATGATCACGATGACGCGGATTGGGTCAGCCGTCGCGACCTGCTTCTGGGCATCAATGCGGCGCTGGTCGCGTTGAGCACCGGCTCCGTCATGCCTGCATTGGCGCGCAATGCGGCCTCGTCGCCGGCCGGAACTTACGCCGTGCATGAGATCGAGAATAGTTGGATCCCGATGTCGGACGGCGTGAAACTCGCTGCGCGCATCTGGCTGCCCGACAGCGCGCAGCAACACCCAGTTCCGGCCATATTCAATTATTGCCCGTATTTTGCTCGGCTCAATTCCAGGCTCGGCGACGAGACTCGTTTTCCCTACTATGCCAGTCACGGATACGCGTGCGTGCGCGTTGATATTCGCGGTTCCGGGGATTCGGACGGCAAACCCCTCGATGAGTACGTGCAGCAGGAGCAAGATGACGGCGTTGAAATCATCAAGTGGATCGCTGTCCAACACTGGTGCACGGGCGCGGTGGGCATGGAGGGCATTTCCTGGAGTGGATTTAACTCCCTTCAAGTTGCGGCGCGCCGCCCGCCGGCGCTGAAAGCGATTATTACTCACTGCTCGACGGACGATCGGTACACCGATGACGCGCATTATAAAGGCGGCTGTATCGTCAACGACATGTTCGGGTGGGGAACCGAGTATCTGGCCAAGCAAGGCACGCCTTCGGATCCCGAGATCACCGGCCGAGAGGGTTGGCGCGAGCGGTGGCTAGAGCGGCTCAATGCAGTCGAATTCAATCTCGGAACCTGGTTGACCCATCCGCATCGAGATGATTTCTGGAAGCACGGTTCGGTCATTGAAGACTACGCACAGATCGCATGTCCCGTGTACACCATCGGCGGATGGGTCGATGGGTACAAAAACTCCGTCTTCCGGCTTCTGGCGGGTTTGAAGGTTCCCCGTAAGGGTCTCGTCGGCCCATGGACTCATGTGTATCCGCACAGGGGAGTTCCGGGTCCGGCCATCGGCTATCTTGATGAAGCTTTGCGATGGTGGGATCACTGGCTCAAAGGCCGAGCCACTGGGATCATGGATGAACCCCTACTGCGCGTTTGGATGCAGGACAAGTCAGCACAGCCTGACGAGCCCAATGTTCCCGGCCGATGGGTCGCAGAGGAGATGTGGCCGTCGCGGCGCATCGCAGAGCAAAGTTATTTCATGAACGGTTCACGTCGACTCGACTCAAGTGCCGCGAAGGAAGAACGAGTCGTGCTGGAACCGCTGCAGACTGTAGGGGGCGCCAGCGGCAATTGGTGCCCGTCGGGTGCCGGTACTTCCGCGGACCTTAGGATCGACCTACCGCTGGATCAACGGATAGACGATGCACGGTCGCTGGTGTTCGATTCGGCGCCGCTGACGGAGCCAGTCGAAATCCTGGGGGAACCCGCGGTAATCCTCAGTCTAGCCGTCGACAAATCGGTGGCATTTGTGGCGGTGCGGCTCAACGAAGTCCGGCCGAGCGGCGAGTCGAGTCGCGTCACTTATGGGATTCTCAACCTCTGCCACCGCGACGGCGACGCAAGTCCCGCACCGTTGGAGCCGGGCCGCCGTTATGACGTGCGGGTGCGGCTCGACCATATCGCTCATCGATTCCAGCCCGGCAATGCCATTCGCGTGGCGATTTCCACGACCTATTGGCCGCTCATCGTGCCCTCACCAGAACCCGTGACGCTTTCGCTATTTAGCGGCGCAAGTGCGCTCATTCTTCCGGTTCGCCCGCCACGGCTAGAGGACGTGCAGCTAAAACCCTTCGGACCTCCCATCGTCCCGACGACCGAAGCCCACACAGCGAGCTCGAAGCCCGGGATCCGTGTCGTGGAGACGGACACGGGCAGTCAGGCGCAAATGATCCGCTACGAAGTCGGCAATGGCTCCGTAACGATCGATTCCATTCGGACTCGCTTGATTGGCGACATCAAAATGCGCTACGGGATACGCGACAATGATACGGCGGCAGCAGTCATAGAGGCCGAGATCACAGCCGGGTGGGAGCGGGACAATTGGCGGCCGCGCCTCTTGGCTTCTTCGACGTTCACCACAACAAAAGAGGAGTTTGTGATTGTCGGCGAGCTGAGTGCGTTCGACGGTGACGAGAAAGTCCTCGCGCGCAGCTGGAACCAAAAAATCCCTCGACAATTGGTTTGAGCCCCTAGGACACGGGGCCGGCGCCACCTTCGCCCGTGCGGCGCGCGACGAACGACGTCAGTTCCTCGATGACGGCCGCATCATGCGGCGGCGCCGTGTACTGCCTGAGGGTCTCGTGCCAGAGTTTGTTGGCGCGCTGGGTCACGGTCAACGCACCATCTTCCAGCCATTGGCCGTAGTTGCGCCAGTCCGCGATCAGCGGTGCATAGAAGGCGGACTTGTAGCGCTGCATGGTGTGCGGCGTCGAAAAGAAATGCCCACCCGGGGCGACGTCGGCGATGGCGTCCAAGCCGATTTCATCTTTGTTCACGAGCAGCGGTTGAAACACTTCGGCGAACATCTGCAGCATCTCTACGTCAATGATAAACTTCTCGTAGGACGCACACAGCCCTCCCTCGAGCCACCCAGCCCCATGGATGAGAATGTTACAACCGCCGAGGAGGGCTCCCCACAGGCTCATCTGGGATTCATAGACGGCCTGTCCATCGGCGATATTCGATCCGGTGGCGTTCGAGGAGCGCCACGGAAGGCCGAGGTGGCGTGCCAGCTGGCCGGTCCCGAAGCAGGCTTTGACGTATTCGGGTGTGCCAAAAGCGGGGGACCCTGACTTCATGTCCACATTAGACGTAAAGCCCCCGTAGACCACCGGGGCGCCCGGCCGTGTGATTTGAGCAAGTGTGATGCCCGCGAGCGCTTCCGCATGGGCGAGTGCTAAGGCTCCGACAATCGTGATGGGTGCCATCGCACCCGCGAGCGTGAAAGGCGTCACGATCAGGACCTGCCCTGCGGCGGCGAAATCGAGGATGCCCTGCGCCATGGGTATATCGAGTTGTCGTGGCGAGTTTGTATTGATGTTGGTGTAGGTATAGGCCCGGCTGCGAAAAGCATCCTCGGACAAGCCGTGCGCCATCCGAATCATGGCGAAACAGTCCTCCACTTGGGGTCGACCACGGCTGTACACGAAGGGAATCTTGTCGGTGAGCGTCAATTGAGCCAGTGTCGCCTCTAAATGGCGAAATGCGGGCGGAATGTCCTGCGGCTCGATCAATGGGCCGAGCAGGTGAATGACGTCGAAGGACTGCGAGAGCATCAGGAGTTCGCGAAAATCTCGCATTGTGCCCGGGCGCCGTCCGCGATCGAGGTCGGTCGCATTGGGCGGACCCGAGACCGGCGTAACAACCACATGCTTGCCACCGACTGTGACATTGCGAGTGGGTTCCGGCGCCGCGACTTCGATGTGTGACGGGGCGGTCGATAGGGCGAGCGCGACGAGTCCGCGGTCGATGCGCACCGATTCAGTGGACTCGTCAACTGTCGCGCCAGCCGCTGCGAATCGTTGGCGGGCTTCGGCAAGCAGGACCCGTATCCCGAGATTCTCGAGAATCGACAGTGCGGAGTCATGAATATATGCAACTTCGTCGTCGGAGAAGACACGCAGCGGTTCGAACGGGTTGCGCAGCTGGCGGTAGCGTGCCGCGGAGGGCTGCGGCGCTTGGCCTGAGGTGGACCCCGGAGCTCGCCGGCGACCGGGACGCTGCGCTCGACTTTGGTCCGAATCCATGATCATCCTAGGCGGGGGTACCCGCGCTCTGTTCACGTCTAGAGTGCGCGTCGCTGGATCTCGATACTTAGGCAGTCGGACCGATTACCAAGGCGTTCGTTTCAAACAGAATTCCGCTGCCGCCGGATCGCAAGTGAGGAGTGCATTTCTCCTGATTTTTAGTATTGTAGGCCGCTACGCTTTTTGCCGGCCAATAATTCGTGGAGCCAGACGCCCAGATGACGTATTCGAAGAGAGTCGGCTTCCCCTTGGGTCACGCAATCACCCTGGCTGAACTCGACCGGGACCCCTATCCGGTGTTTGCTCGCTTGCGTGAACGTGAGCCGATCTCGTGGGTGCCGGCTCTTAACATGTGGTATGTCGTCCGCTATGAAGACGTGCGCGCAGCACTGTTCGATACCACCCGATTGACCACCGCGTCCGCGCAGTCGACGATTTTCGATACCTTTGGCGCGCAGATTCTCACCACCGAAGGGGCGACGCACGAACGCTACCGCCAGGCCACGAAATATCCATTCACACCCGGTTTCATTCGCTCGCATTTGGAGGCGGCGATCCGTGCGGCTGCGACCGCGCTGGTTGACGATTTCGAGACACACGGCCAAGCCGACCTGCGCGCGGTGTTTGCCAGCCGCTTGCCGATTCAAGTGATGCTCGTGGTATGCGGGATGCCCGCCGATGCCGAACCAAGGATGCGACGGTGGTACGACACTTTCGAAGCCGCGCTCGCTAATTTTACTGGAGATCCTCGCGTACGTGCAGCGGCAGGGCAAAGCGTCGCCGAATTCCACGCGCTGCTCGACTCTTCCATCGGCTCCGTCGAAGAAGCCGATGAACACTCCTTACTTTCACTCCTGGTAACGGCTCCGGCCGGCGAGCGGCTCAGCAACGACGAGATCAAGCGCAACCTGTCCATAATATTTTTCGGCGGCATATCGACGGTCGAGGCGTTACTGCTGAACAGTTTGTGGGCGCTGTTCGAGAATCCCGGCACTTTGGAGCGAATCCAGCGTGACCAGACGTTAATTCCACAAGCCGTCGAAGAAACAATGCGCTGGTTGAGCCCGGTACAGTCGGCGACTCGCCACGTTACCGAGGCATTTGAATGGCAAGGTATCGAATTC
>Ga0181521_10004819_pt1 | contig 15258 bp, 15 predicted proteins | sample PEATcosm2014_Bin_32_FD_119764 | JGI IMG/M metagenome (GOLD analysis project Ga0181521, IMG submission 119764) | Peatland microbial communities from MTU Mesocosm Facility, Houghton, MI, USA - PEATcosm2014_Bin02_60_metaG | ecosystem: Environmental > Terrestrial > Soil > Wetlands > Peat | place...
CATCGTGTCCATAAACTCGCTCACCGGAATTCCTTTCAGCACCTGCACATTAGTAAACACATCCTCAGCTTTGGGCTGCTTCTCAACGATTGCCGTTTGCGCTGCGAGAGTTGCCTGAAAGACGAACAAGGCATAAGCGAAAAAAAGGGGCCGTGGAATCGGGTGAATCATCTGGAATACACTTGCCCCTCTCCGCACGTGGGCAAAGAACACACTATCCGATCGCGACTAATTCGGCAAATCGATTGTTCGGATGATTTGTATCGGCGGCGCCGATACGCGCCGGGGGCAGGTGCCCGCAGTTTACCTACCAGCCCATGCCGGCAATGACGTCGTTCATCATGCTTCTGAAGCCCTCGCAATTGGTTCGCGTGTCGATTGCGTGCGGCTTAAAAACTGCCAAACCATCACGCCGGCCACAGGACAGAGTGCGATCGTCCAGAATGCTTCGTCATACCGATGTTGATTGAACATCGGTCCCAGAAATTGCAGCAGGATGTAATTCACGAGAGCCCAGGATCCGGAGGCGATGCCAGTCATCGTCGCGGCTTGTTCACGCGGAAACGAATATGAACCGACCTTCAACGCGACCATCTGAAAACCTCCGCCGATGAAGTTCGCCCATGATGCGATTGCCACCGCAATCGCCAGCGACGTGGTCCAGGTCATGGCGCCCAGAACCAGCGAACAGACCGTCAACAGCCAAAACAGACCGACCGGCCGGGGATTGTCGTAAGCGTAGCGATCCGCAACCCATCCCCAGAAGAAATATCCCGCACCCCAGGCGAGAGGAGGCGCCAGCAAAAGCGTTTTCAGGTCAGCCTGCGAAGCTTCAAGTCCCTGGTTCAGATACAAAGCAAGCAGTGTCAGAATCGGGCCAGGAGCGATCGCCGGCAACGCATAACTGAACACAAGAGCCCATAACCGCTTTTCGGAGAGATTCGGAAGCACGAGCTTCGTGGACTTTCTCTGAAATTTCGGAAGAAATGGCGGCCGTGCAACCAGCCACCAGATCGCGAGCCACACCATTCCGAACGCTCCTGTTATCGCGAACGCCGGGCGCCATCCATAGCGCAATCCGAGCGGGATCGCGATGTATGAGGCAGCGGCGCCGCCGAGTGTTCCACCGCTGAAAGACAGCGCGATGGCCCGTCCTCTCAAATTTCCGGGGAGCGATTCGACCGCTGTCCTAAGGCCGCCCGGAAAAGTCACTCCCTCGCCCAATCCAAGGAGAGCGCGGGCCGCCGCGAACCCGATGAAGGCCGACACCCAGCCGTGCGAGATGCTCGCCAGACTCCAGATCCCGACGCCGATGAGCATCCCAACCCGCAGTCCTATGAAATCCAGTATCGATCCCCACAGCGGGTTTGCGATGAAATACGCCACAAAGAAAAACGAACTGATGGACGCGAACTGCTGTGCGTTGAGTCCTGTTTCCGACAGAATCGTGGGAGCCAGCACCGACAGAATCTGCCGGTGGAAGAAGGCAAGCCAGGAACAGGCGGCCATCGCCACGCATGGCATCCACATTCTCCAGGTTGTTTGGGTGTCCTGATCCGCCAATTTCCTCTCTCTCGAACTCACAAGATTGACCCGTGCATCGCGATCTGTCAAATCGACAATACCAATCTTTATGATCGGTGACATGGATGTTTCGCGCGGTCACGAAATGATGGCAGTATCCGTGCTGATCGCCACTACTCTGTGCAGGTGAAACTCGCCGCATCATTCTGCGGCCCTGTTCCGTTGTATTGCGCATGCTTCGGCCACGCGCACAAGGGCCGTGAAACGCCGGGGAATTGTGCGCCGGTGGCTCTGAGGTTGTCGGGAGCTTTGCCGTTTTCGACCCACTGTACGATCGCGTTCAGCGCATCGAAATTATCGAGGGCCGGTCCGCCGGCGCAATGGTTCATTCCTGGCACGGGGAAGAAACGGGCGAAGCTCAATGCTTTATCGAGTCCGCCGTTGTCTTTCGCGAGCCGCTCATAATAGCGCAGCGTGTCGAGTGCGGAAAAAAATGGATCAGCCATGCCGTGATACAGCAGGATCTTGCCACCGTGATCGACAAACGTCTCGATGTCGGTGGACGTCGGGTCCTCCAGCGCGGCGGTGTCGTCCACGCGCGGCGTGTCTTTGTCGAAATCGAACTTCAGCGGGTCGAACGACTCGTCATAGGGATACATGAAATAGCCCTTAAGCCCGCTCAGCATCAGCAGGACATCGATGGAATTGGATTGCGGCGTGGGGGAAGTACCCAGCTTGAGAGCGCTCCATCCGGGCGAGGCCATCCCGGGATCCCACGGCCAGTCCGAGTAAATCGCTTCGCCGCGCGAATTCTTCGGGCCTCCCATCACCTTCTCCAGACCGGTGACCTGGTCGCGGCTGAGGCACGTCGCCTGCTTCGCGCCGTTGCACATCAGTGTTTTCGGGTCGAAATGACAAGCCCGCGTGTTCATCACGAGGTGGTCCGCGAGACCGTCGAGCGCGTCGCACTGTTTGAGAACGCCGTCGGCCACAAGCTTCAGATCGTCGTCCGAAAAAGCGCGGCTGAGGATCGGCCGGCCCGAATCATCTTTGGGAGCGATGCTTAGAAACGTCTGCGTCTCCCATGCCGACCCGATCCCGGCATGCGTCACGCGGAACGCGGGAGCGCCGGAAACGATGCCATCGAAATCCCGTGGAAATCGCTGCGCCGCCATAAGCGCCTGGCGTCCACCGTTCGAACAACCATCGAAGTAAGCGTGTCGCCAGGGTTCTCCGTAAAACTGCATCGCGATCAGTTTTGAAATCTGTGTCACGCGTTCAATCGAACGGTAAGCGTTGTCAATGCGCGCCTGCTGATCGCGTGCGAATGAAGCGTCAGCTTCGGGCATCGGCGGAGCGCCCGTGTGTCCGGCGTCGGTCGAGACCACGGCGAAGCCCCGCGCGAGCGCCGGATTTGTATTCGCGCCCGAGGCAGCCCCGAGCGCGGGACGAACGGTGCCATCCATTCCGCCACCGCCCTGGAAAAGAAAGCGCCGTTCCCATTTCACCGGCAGGCGCATTTCAAACCCGATCGCGAACGGCTTGCCGCCAAAACCGATGCGTTTGTCGATCGCCCCGCGAACGACGCAGTGTTCGGGTAGAGGACCGCCGCGACCGACAGGGCCGGCGGCGGTGAGTTTCGCGGATGTGATTTCGACGTCCGGAATCGACACGCGGCTTAGCGCCGCGCAGCGACCCGCATCGGTCTGCGCGTAAAGCGTCGTGGCGAAGAGAGCTGCCACCAGGGCACATGCACCAAACGTCATGTTCATTTTGCTGACTCGGTCAAATGCTCGGAAAAGAACGGCAGCACCTTCGCCGCGAATCTCGCAGTGATGCGGTTGCCGTGGTCGCCATCGTACGACTCGAATTTGTGCGCCACTCCGAGCCGAGTGAGGGACTCATCCAGCTGAGTGTTCGTGACAAGGAACGGGTCTTTCGTTCCGACATCGATGGCAATGGCGCGATACATTTTCAAATTCGGCACATACTGATCGACCATCACGAGAGGCGAGTTCGTGGTCCATTTTGCGGCGATCAGCGGCTGAAGTTCTCCGTCTTTGCCGGGAAGATCGAAATAAGTCGGCGGATTCAGCGTGTCCGGCGCCCATGCCGCGGCCTGCGCGGAGAGCGCGTGCGCCAGAGCCCCGGTCGGCGGCTGATTGGCCGATACGCCTGGAAGCAGCCGCTGTGGATCGTTCATCAGACAGCAGGAACTCATCGCGTAGAGCACCGAGAAAGCCTCCGGGTGTTTCATGCCGATGCGCACCGTTCCGTACCCGCCCATCGAATGGCCTGCGAGACCCCGCGCGCTCCGGTTGGCAACCGTGCGATAGTGATCGTCGACGTACGCGATCAGGTCTTTCGAGATGAACGTCTCCCAGTCTCCGGTGGTTGGTGAATTCGAAAACATACTGCCGTCATAGACCGTGAACGCGTCGGGAAGCACCAGAATCATTTCGTGCGCCGACCCTTTGGCGATATCCGCATCAGCGGCGGTTGGCAAGTCGAGCGACTTCCAGTACGTCTCGGCATGCGCGGCGTAACCATGCAGAAAGTAAATCACCGGATAACGCCGATTCCTGCTGGTGGCGTAACTCGGCGGCAGATAAACGAACACGTCGCGATCCGGCGAATCCCCCTCGAGATTGCCTTCGAGCGATTTACCGTGAACTTTGATCTTTTCCCACGAACCTTTCTTCGCCTCGTCTCCCTTCCGCGCGCTGCTTTCAGGAGCGGCAAAAAAAGCCACAGATGCGGCAGCCAAAACGGCCAGAGCAGTCTTCATTGGATTCGTCCTTCAGGTTGAATTTTATACCAGTCAGCCGGTATTATGTTTGAATGTCGAAAGACTCCGCTCGTAACATTCTTACTGCGACAATCCTGCTTTCGCTGACCATTGTCCCGGCCCTGCGGGCCCAGTGGCTCGGTTATGCGACGAAGGATGTGCCGAAGAACCCGGACGGCACGCCGAATCTCTCCGCCCCCGCACCGCGCACCGCCGACGGAAAACCTGACCTCTCGGGTATGTGGGGATGGATCAACATCGGCAAGCCTTGCGGCGCCCAGTGCGATGACACACAGATTTCGCGCGAGTTCATCGACATTGCGTCCTCGCTGAAAAGCGGCCCGCCTTATCAGCCATGGGCGAAGGAACTGGTGAAGAAGCGCAGCCTCGAGCAGGGGTCCGATCCCAACGTCCACTGCATGCCTCGCGATGCGCCGCGCATCTGGACCGACGACTATTACAAACGAGTTTTCGAAGTTCCCGGCCGCATCATCATCCTGACGGAGCGCAATATGCAGTACCGGCAGATTTTCACCGACGGCCGATTGTTTCCCAAAGACCCGAATCCGACGTGGAATGGCTACTCGGTCGGCCACTGGGAAGGCGACACGATGGTGATCGAAACTGCCGGTTACCGCGACGATCTCTGGCTCGACGCCGCCGGGAATCCCCTGACCGAACAGGGCAAAACAATCGAAAGGATTCGGCGGCCCAACTACGGCACGCTTGAAGTCGAGATTACGATCGATGATCAAAAGGCCTACACCGCGCCCTGGACGGTGACTATCAAACAGCCGCTGATTCTCGACAGCGAACTGATCGATTACTACTGCCTCGAAAACGAACGCGACTTCACACACATGAAAACGCAGGATAGGCCGATCGGCGTTCAGTAGCTAATCGGCGGCGCGCGGCGCGGAGGCTTTGCCCGCTCCGAAGAGAAAAATGTCACTGAAATAGTCCGCCAGTTCCACAGGTCCAAGCGAACCGCTTTTTTGATACCACTCAACGGTGCGGTCGAGCAGCCCCTGGAGCATGGAAGCGAGATAGCGCGGTTCTACGTCGGCGCGAATCGATCCGTTCTTCTGGCCCTCTTCGACAACCCGGCGGATTCCGTTCTGGTAGGTTTTGCGCATGCTGACAATTTCAGCGAGGCGCTCCGGTGACAATGCGCGCACCTCAGCCAGGGCAGTGGCGTGCTGAGTCTGATCGCGCAGCAAACTCATGCAATGTGCCCGCATGAGCACAACGAGATACTCCAGAGGGCAGGCGATTCCCTCGACCGCTTTCTGAACGTCGTCCTGCAGTGTTTCGACCGAAGACTTCGTAATCAGGTAGAGCAGGTCCTCTTTGCGCCTGACGTGATAGTAGAGCGTGGCCTTTTCCATGCCGATCAAAGCCGAGAGTGCCCGTGTGCTGGTCGATGCGTAACCCTGCTTTGAAAACAGCTCCGCTGCGGTGCGCACAAATTTGTCGAGCGTGGCGTTGTGTCCCGCTGCGCGCCGGCGTCTGCGAGTGCTCTGCGCTTGCGGCAGGGCAGTTCTTCTGTGCCCAGGGGTGACGATTCCCTCAAAAAACACGCGGCTGCAGATTCCGGCGAGATCGCTCAGAGGCAGACGTCCCGAAACGTGATACCAGCGCGGCGTCCAATTGAGATAGTTGAAAAGCGCCAGCCGAAGCATGGAGACGGGGATGTCCCGACGCAGGATGCCGGCTTTCACTGCAGACGCAATCTCCTGGTTGAGCACATAGGAGTAGCTCCGGCGCAGCACGGTCATCTCCCGCCGGTGGTCGCGCGAGAGCGAACGGAATTCACTGATGAAAGCAAACGCCCGATCCGGGTTCTCGAACATGCCTTCGAGATGGCCGTGGATAAAAGCGTTCAGACGGTCGCGCCCCCTCCCGCAGTTCCGGAGCGCCGCCGCGACCCGGCGCTGCAGCGCTTCGAGAGAAACTTTGCTGATGCGGTACAGCAGTTCCTCTTTTCCGGAAACGTGGTAGTAGAGCGACGCCTGGTGAATGTTCAGACGGGCAGCGATCTCGCGTGTGGTGGTTTCATTGAAGCCTTTTTCGCAGAACAGGGCTGCGGCCGCGTCGAGTACAAGCTGAGAGGTGGGGCCCGCCGAATCGGCTTCGCGGCTCCGGTGAGGTTTGGATATACGCTCGGCGGATGTCTTCGCGGTGGCGACTATTGTTTTCGCGGCGCGGCCGGACCTGTTGATCGCGTTTCGGACGCCCCCCAGGGCAAATCGCGCGTGCTCGCGCGTGAGTCTTTCCGCGCGGGCTGCATCGCCGGCCTTTACAGCGTCGAGAATCGCTTCGTGGTCCCGTACCGCTTCGGCAAAACCTTCCGGCTCCGCCGGCGTCACAACTGCGGCAGGGGAGGCGAAAGCTATCGATTGCACTCGATCGAGCGAAAGCTCAAGCATCGGACTTCCTGCAAGCGCGACGAGGGCTTTGTGAAATGCCAGGTTCAGTTCGCCGAAGCGCGCCATCTGATCGGCAGCGGGAGATTCCGTGGTGCTGAATGAGGCTGTCGTTTGTGCCAGTTCAGTATTGATGCGGCGAGCCCGTTCGAGTTGTGCGGTATCGGCGCCCCGTTGCGCCGCCAGACGCGCGGCGAGACTTTCCAGAGCCACACGCGACTCGATGGCATCCCCGACATCCTGACTGCTGAAAACGCGAGGAACGTACGCGCCCGTGGGCAACCTTTCCAGCAGACCTTCCTGGTGCAGTTGATCCAGTGTCGCGCGAATCACGGGCCTGGATGCACCGAGTTCTTTCGAAAGTTCCACTTCCTCGATGGCTCTCGGGGACCTCAATTCACCGCGCAGAACCATTTCGCGCACTGTGATCAGTGTTTGCGCACGACGTGAATTCACGCCTGAACGGCTAGGCATCGGATCGCTTCATTTGATGAGCAGTCCACATCATAGCCCAGCGATGTGGAAGGGTTTGCGCGGGGACAGCGCGACTGAAAGCAGGCGATTATTATTTCGGCGCGGGAAAATAAGCGGCAATGCGGTCGTTCAGCGTAAACTCCATTCCCAGTCCCGGATACTGCGCCAGAACTTTCGTCTTCATCTCAGCCGAATTTTTCGAAGAGGCGAAGTTGGCGTCCCAATCAGCCATGTACTTCTTCATGAACTGAATGGAACCCATATCGCGGGAGGCGCCCGGTCCTTCGTGTCCTGGAACGACGATGGCTGGCCGCGGGGCCGTAATTTGCTCGATGGTTTTGTTCCAATCCTCACGAGCCTTATCCCGCGTCACACCGAAGTACACATGATCAAAAACGATATCTCCGGTCACGGGAACCAGAACTTCTGACGTGCCGGCCACGCACCCTTGATGGCGGCCGCAGTAGCAGGGAGGGCGACGATTTTCGCGTACGGAAATGCCTGGTGAAGAACGGCCAGACCGAAAAAATGATCGGGGTGTGCGTGCGTAATGTAAATCGTAGTCAGGTTCTTCTTCGATTCCAGAATTTCGGCTGCCAGGCGATGCGCTTCGCTGAGACTGAATTGCGGATCGATGAGGATCATGTCCTTCTGGCCGGAAATCATCGTCGAATTCACGTCATACCCGGTTTGGCCGTGACCCGTATGGACTTTGAGATCGAGGTGGGACTGCGCCGAAGCGCTGGCGGCAAGAAGAGCCGCGCCGAGCGCGGCCCTGACAAAAAAGCAATGTGTCTTCATGAATGATCAGTTGTGGTTTGAATTCCTTCCTGCAGCCGAAACGCACGCCCGGCCCCCCGCCGATTCTATCCAGGCAGAGAACGTTTCGTCAAAGGTTGACGGCGTTTGCATTTATACCTGTCGGCTGGTATGATTTCTGAACTTATCGATCCGGACGAATTCGCTATGTCGCCGCAGGCGTCTTTGAGTAAAGCGACCGCACCAACAACGTTGCGGCCATGGCTGCCCGACACCAGTCCTGAAACAGACCGGCTGTTCCCGCTGAAGAGAACCGGGCCTTCCATTCACGACGCCACGCCGCATCACGCGGCAGACGCCTGGCACGACGAGTTCAGCGCAGGCAATCAGATCAGGTTCGGTCCCTTCGTGCTGGACGCTGCAAATTCCAGGCTTTCGCGGGACGGTAGCGAAATCAGAGTACGATCGCAGGTTTTTGAGCTCATAAAAGTGCTGGCCAGCCAATTGAACCGCGAGGTATCGTTCGCGCAGCTCATGGCGGGAGTGTGGAAGGGAACCATGTGGTTTTACACAGGCTGGCCTTCCGATTGGCCTGCAGATCAGTGGCGCGCCGTTCACCGAATCCATCGTGCTGGCGCTCGCACACGCCTACGAACAAGCTACGAAATGGCATACCCGATCTGCGCGTATTACTTTTACGTTGCGGACCTTCTGGCCCATGATCCGCTCACAGTTCTCGCCCGCGAGCGTAAGCATGGAGAGTACCGTCTTCGGTTCGACACCGCACAGCCGAGCCGTGGCTGCCGATTCTCCTGATACGATGGATTCGTGCGTGAAGATCCATCTTCCCGCCTCAGCTTTCGGCTTGTGAACCTGCCAGTTCGCAAAACCTAAACGGCTGGGGAGGGGGAGAGTGTGCCCCGCTGGAAAGCAGGATAACACACAAATGGAGCAAATGGAGCGCGGCAGAATAGGGCATCGAGTGTATCTGGCGTACTTTGATGAATCGGAGTCCTACGACAAAAACATCGTAGTGGTGGCCGGGGTACTCGCTACTGATCCGGCGATTAAGAAAATGGAAAACATCTTCTTCGGACTGCGTGAGTTTCTTGTGCCTGAGGGACAGAAGGACAAGTTCACCGAGTTTCATACTTCGGACCTATTCAGCAGACGCGGAATTTTCGAAAACATCGATGGACTGGACCAAGCGGCATCATTTCGCGCCCTTGAAAAAGAGGGCCAGTGGATAGGACGGTCGCCTCTCGGAATTTTTTACGCCGCAATCGACTGCCAAGCGCACAGCACGACCATTTATGGAAACGCCAGTCCTCTGTCCACGGCATTCAGAAGCTGCCTGGAGATGATAGAGGCTAGGCTTTCAGAGCACAAATCGGAGGAACTCACTATCGCAGTATTTGATGATCCCGGCAAAAAAGATGTCCGCTTGGACTTACTGTTAGCTTTTAGGGATATGCGGCCGAAGCTTGAGTCCTTCAGTGGCAATAGAGGCCCATTGGTTCATTTTCATGATGACTTGTACTTTGGGGATTCGGCGTTTTCTGTAGGCTTACAAGTCGCTGACTTTTGCGCCTTCTTCATCCGGCGTCACGAAGAGAAAAAAGCCAACACCGAGCATATTTATGACAGCATTAGAGAGCGTATACTTCATTCGAAGCAACTGCCATGAAACGAACCCCTGAATACATCGAAGGACCGGAGGCGTGGACGCGGTTCCGGACAGCCATGAAGCGCGTAATCGCGGTGCCTCATGCGGAGATTCAACGGCGCATCGAAGCGGAGCGCGCGGCGTCCGCGCTCAAGCCGGTTCGTCCAGGACCAAAGCCGAAGAAGAAGCGCGACGGCCACGGCCCTGCCGCTTAGAAAGCTTCGGATCGTTCGGCACTCGTTTCTCCCTCCTTCCCGATGAGTTCCTTCCAAGTCAACCGTCGCCCAACGATCTGGCGCATAGCGGTAACGAAACGGTCGCTGTCGTTCAGCAACTCTCCATCGGCGTCTTTGCGGTTATTGAATCTGAAAGCCTGCTCATCGACGTACCGGAACAGGTGGAACGGCTCCACGCTGACGTAGGTCCCGCCTAGTGACCTCTTCAGGAGACTCCAGAAGTTCTCAACGCCGTTGCAGTGAATCTGTCCATTGACGTATTCAACGGCGTGATTCACGATCTCGTGTTTGTACTCCGCATCCATGCGGTAGTTGTCGGCGAACTCATCGGAGAAGATCGCGGAGCCAGCCTGAACGTGTTCGCGGATATGCTTCTGGATGACCTTCGCAGTGCGCTTGCCGGAGACCACGGCGCGCACTTGGCCCTTGCGCTCAAGCACTCCGATAACGGCAGTCTTGCCGCCGGTATTCCGACCTTCCTTCTGCACTTCAATCTTGCGGGCTTTGTGCATGTTCCGTTGTTTGCCGCCGATCCACGTTTCATCGATCTCGACTTCGCCGGACAGCTTGCCGCCGTTCTTCTCGTCCTGTAATGCGAGTCGGCACCGTTGCAGCATGAACCACGCGGATTTCTGGGTCACGCCGATGGCGCGGTGAATTTCCCAGGAGGAAACACCGTTCTTGCAGTTGACGAGCATCCACATAACCGGCAGCCACTTTTCCAGACCGATCGGGCTATCTTCGAAGATGGTCCCGACCTTCAAGGAGAACTTCTGGCGTTCGTGCTTTTCGTAGCACTTGAACACGCGGGCATTCGGGAGCCAATCCACGTTATCGGAATTGCAGCGCGGGCAACGAACGACACCATCTGCCCATCGAAGGACCATCATGAAGCGATGGCAGTTTTCGTAGTCTTGAAAGTGTGCGACCGCTTCCAGGAGGGTTGCCGGAAGGATGTTTTCGCTGTCCATGTAATTACTTTACACGAAAAAGCGTTGTCAGTCAACTATATTATTGCCAAAATATCCACCCTATAATCATAGAGTTAGGGGAAGTGGGCTGGCTACGAACCAGAAGGTCGGGTGTTCGAATCACTCCGGGCGCACCAAAAACTCTCTTACAATCAATAAATCAGGCGTCAGAACCGGAAACGGACCTGACGCCTTTTTTGCGCGTATGCCTAAAGGTATGCCAAGCCCAAACCTCGCTTGCAGTATTTGCTTCAGAGAGAGGACTGCGTCCCGCGTTAAAGTCCGTGTAGGGGGATTCGCCAACGCAATGTTCCAAAATCCTGGTCCTAAGATTCGGAGGAATGTCAGGGTTCTGACGGCTCTCGCCATCGCGAGCGCGGCCGCCGGCGCGCAACAGCCAACTCGAGAGAGATTTCATCTGCAGGAGGCCCGCATTACCGATATTCAAAGCGCGATCCTGGCGAAAAAGATCACCAGTGTGGGTCTTGTCGAGCTGTACCTGAAGCGGGTCAAGACCTACAACAACACGTGCGTGAGTGAGCCAATGGGGATTCTCGGCCCAATCAGCACGATTCCGCACGCCAGGCGGATAAACGCGCTCTCGACTCTGAACCTGCGGCCCGGTGCCCGCAAGGCCTGGGGTTTCGATGAACGCAAAGCGCGCAGCATGACGGATACAGGCGATAACGATCCAGGCATGCCCGACGCCCTGGAGTTCGCGGCTGCGCAGGATCGGCAATTCAAACGGACCGGCAGGCTGGTTGGGCCGCTGCACGGAGTCGTCATGGCGATCAAGGATCAATACGACACGTTCGACATGCGCACGACCTCCGGCGCCGACGTGCAGTACGCGAACGACCGCCCTCCGGAGGATGCCACGTTCGTCAAGCGGCTGCGGGATGCCGGAGCGATCATTCTGGCAAAGGCAAACCTGGCCGAATATGCAACGGACGGAGCGCGTAGTTCCTTTGGGGGGACTTTCTGTAATCCGTACGATACGGAGCGTGAGCCCGGCATGTCGAGCGCCGGCTCAGCGACCTCGGTAGCGGCAAACCTGGCGACCTGTGCGATCGGCGAGGAAACTGTCGTGTCCATCCGATGGCCGGCATCCGTCAACAGCCTCGTTGGGCTGGCGCCGACGGAGGAACTGGTCAGCCGGAAAGGAATGATGGGCGCCGGCCTGAGCATGCGGACCGGGCCAATTTGCCGCAACGTGCAGGATGCGGCAAAAATACTCGACGTAATCGCCGGCTACGACCCGAAGGACGAGTTGACAGCATTCAGTATCGGACGGAAGACCGCACAACCGTACGTCAATTCCGCGGCGGCGCGGCGTCTCGACGGCCTCCGTATAGGTGTGATTCGCGAGTACATGGCCAGGAAGCTCTTCTCGAAGGCCGACGAGGAAAGTATCGACATCGTCGATCGCGCCCTCGACGACCTTCGCAAACTGGGTGCGACGATGGTGGATCCAGGCCCGGAGGGCGCTCTGTTCGATGGCTGCATCGCACGGTATGCGCCGGAGCTCCTGAACAGCGCGTTTACGCGTCAGTATCGGGACCTGTTCCCGGACACTGGAAGCGCCGCCGCCGGCCGGCCTCAATCGGATTATCTGTCGACGCTGCTGGATCTGCACGCGGCCCCGGCGCGAGTGGCGCAAACTCTTTCGCTTCGCAGCCTGAATACACCCACTGTCGAGGGCGAAGGCAAATACATGATGAACAGGTATCTGCGGGAACGCGGCGACGCCAACATCAAAACCAGCGCGGACCTGATCTCGAAGGCGAGGTTTTACGAGGACCCCAACTTCCCGGATCGCAAGCAGGCAAGGCAAGCCGCGGAGCGCGCCACCGTGTTGGACACATCGGTGCGACTGCAGACCCGCTTCGCCCTTCAAAATCTGTTGCTGCAGTGCATGCAGGAACAGCGGTTGGACGCGCTGGTCTCCCCCATGTCCACGGTCCCGCCACGAAAGCTCACGGCGCCGCGGGAACCAAACGCGAATGGCCGTTCTCCAATTGGCTGGTCGCTCATCGGTCAGCAGGGTTTCCCCGCCATCACCGTACCCGCAGGCTTTACGACGGAGATCCGGGATCGTCTGCGCGATGGGAATGGCGGCACCCAGTTGGCCGGCCCTGTCAAAGCTGAGTTGCCCGTGGGCGTCGACTTCATTGCGCGTCCGTTTGACGAAGCGATGCTGTTCCGCATCGCCTCGGCTTTTGAAGCGGCAACCCGGCATCGAAAACCGCCGCCGGACTTCGGACCAGTGCCCGGTGAACCGTGACGCGTGCAGGCTCAACGCGCTCAGCCGTGGTTTCGGCTTCGTTCACGGCGGGGCTCCTTATTCCGCAGGCTCGCGGCGCCTCACGACGCCGACGATCGGCAGTAACAGCGAGAGAATCAAACCCAGCGCGGCAGGCACGTGACACAGTTTTACGACGAGTTCCTGCCACGGTGCCGCGCCCGCCGCCCCGGCCTGCCCGGCCGCGACGGGCAACATCTGGTTTGCACCCCACCAGGCATTGGCCACCTCGGACAGGGCCATCAGCCACGTCAACCACGCCGAGACCACCATCACCCAGACGGCCCTGGCTCCGACGCTGTGGGGCAGCTTGAGCAGCAGGATGCCAAGCACCAGGAACAACAGGCCGTTCGTTTCAAACTGGATGTGCGCCCCCACGGCGAGCCTTGGATACGGCGTCAGCGACGGGGCGAAGCCCCAGAGCAACCCGGCCAGAACGAGGGCCAGGCCGTGAGTCAGAATCTGTTTGCCGCCGGTTTGAATGGTCATAATTGTTTCCCTGAACGTACATTGTCAATCGGCTTTGTATCACAGGGCGCTCTCAACGGACAGGAGGCGCCCGCTGGTTGGCTACGGTAGCATTGAACTCCTGGAGGTGAACATGCCGAATCGGCGACTGGCAGGGCTATTCGTGCTCCTGGCTGTGAGCACGCACGCGCAATGGCTGCACTACCCGACGCCCGGAACGCCGCGGACACGCGATGGCAACCCGAACCTGGCCGCCAAGGCGCCGAGGGCTCCCAACGGCAAGCCGGATCTCTCCGGGGTGTGGCAGGCCAAGTACGCACCGCCCGGCGAGAATGAGCGGCTGTTCGGCGACGTGTTTAAGGATTTTGTGGTTCCGGGAGACGACCCACGCACCTTCTCGAAGTACTTCCTGAACATCCTGGCGGACTTCAAGCCGGAGGAAGCGCCTCTGCGCCCCGAAGCCGCCACATTGTTCCGGAAACACTCTCAGGGCGGAAACAGGGAGAGTCCATCGACGCGCTGTGCTCCGCAGGGTATTCCTCGCGGCGAGCTCGGTAATTATCTTCCTTTCAAGATCATTCAAACGCCGGCAGTGATCGCGGTGCTCTATGAAGAGAGCAACACGTACCGCCAAATATACACGGACGGCCGCCCGCTTCCGGTTGATCGGCAACCGACGTGGATGGGCTATTCGGTCGGCCATTGGGAGGGCGATACGCTGGTCGTGGATGCGGCAGGCTTCAACGACCAGGGCTGGCTGGATGCAATGGGACACCCTCAAAGCGAGGATCTCCGGATTCGGGAGCGGTTCCACCGGCGTGATTTCGGTCATATGGATTTGGAGCTGACCATCGACGATTCCAAAACGTACACCAGGCCGTTTACTGTAAAGGCGACCGAGGTGCTGATGCCGGACAGCGATGTATTGGAGTACGTCTGCACGGAAAACGAAAAGGACCGCGCCCATCTCGGAAAGCAATAAGAATACGCGCCACCGGGGGGGGATCGCTAATGAGGCGAGGACGTGTTCCGCGGGGGCCATTCGGGCCAGCGGTTTCCGGCCGTAGCCTCGATCGCAATTGGCCCGGTCAGCGACGTCCCGGGGACAAAGCCGGGTGGCATGGGTCGTGGCGGAGGCGGAGGCTGATGGTCCGCCGCGGTGGTGAAGCGCATTTCATTCCAGCCGATATGAGCCGTCACGTGCTTATAGAATGTCGGCAGTTCTCCGTCGCCCCAGTCTTCATGGAGGATGTTGAACTTGAGTGTGTCGCCCTGGATCTCGAAGTCGTCCAGTGCCGCCATGGTGTAGGGGTTGTCACAGGTCCCGCAGACCATTCCGCGGAGCTTGTTACCGACCTTGCGAATGATGAAGTACTGCTTGGGCGCACCTACTCCAAAGCCCAGCCACACTCCGATGATGTCTTTCTCCGTCAGCGTCGATTTCCACGGGCCCGGCTGAATGTACCGCGGGCGCGGCGCTCCCACGCCTTGTTGGTTGATGGCCACGGCGGGAACGGGAGGAGCCTTGGGAAGTCACTGCTGTCCAAGACAGGACAGGGTTGTGCCGAGGTTTGGTGAAAGCAAGGGAGTTGAGCGCGCGAAGACGCAGGTTTCAGATTGAGGTCTGTGGTTTTCACTGACGGC
>Ga0181521_10004820_pt1 | contig 15256 bp, 17 predicted proteins | sample PEATcosm2014_Bin_32_FD_119764 | JGI IMG/M metagenome (GOLD analysis project Ga0181521, IMG submission 119764) | Peatland microbial communities from MTU Mesocosm Facility, Houghton, MI, USA - PEATcosm2014_Bin02_60_metaG | ecosystem: Environmental > Terrestrial > Soil > Wetlands > Peat | place...
ATCCGCGATCGCCGACCTGCATCGCCATAAGATGCTTCTTGGCCAGATGGTTGCGCACGCCGTTCCAGAAAGTGCCCTTTTCTCCGGCCGCGATCTGCTGGTCGAAGGACCATGTCGTGGGCTCGCTCTTGAACAGCCAATGAGCCATGTCACAACGCCGCGCCGACGACGCGCCGCCACGGCCGCAGGGCGACGCTCTCGAACAGTCCCGCCTTGGCGTAGGGATCGCCGTCCAGCAAGCTCCGCGCCGCCGCCGCGTCGGCGCAATCGAGGATCAGCAGCGAGCCGACCGGCTTGTCGTTATCGTCGAGAAAGGGGCCGCCGAGCTTGATGCTTGGCGCATTGGCCTCGAGGAAAGCGAGGTGCGCGGCGCGCGTGGAAAGGCGCAACTCGACATGGTCGGGTTTGTCCAGACAAATGGCGACGAACAGCAAGACGAACCTCGCGAGATTTTTATTCCGCCGAGCCTTTGTCCCAAAGCGCGGGCGCGCGGTCAAGCGGGCGGCGGAAGTCGGGTGGAGTTGTCCCGGCTCAAAGCGCGCGCTTCGCGCCCGCCGCATCGCGTTCCCGCGGCGGGACGTCGGGCGTTTCGATCAAGCGCGCGGCGAGGTCGGCGATTTCCCGCCGCAGCGCCGCGAGATCGCGCGCGTCGAGCGGCGCCGCCTCCGCCACGCCGTGGGCGGCCGCGTCGCGCAGACGCGCGTGATCCTTGCGGAGCGCCTCGACCGCGCCTTGCAGCATGGAATTGTCGGCGCGCGCGATCTCCAGCCGGTCGGCTTGTTCGCGCGCTTCTCCGCGGGTCTGTCGCAGCGCGGTTTCGAGATGGGCGATCTCGTTCGTGAACCGCTCTTCGTCCTCGCGCGCGCGGGCGCGCACCGCCTTGAGCGTTTGTTCGAGCGCTTCGTTCGCCGCCTTGGCCGCTTCGAGTTCGCCGACGACGGCGCCCAGGACGGCGTCGACGCCGCCGAGACGCTCCGCCTCGATCTTCAGTTTGGCGAAATCGTCGCGCAATTGCGCCAGTTCGTGTTGTAGATCGGTGTTCCGCTGGTGCATATCGCCGATTATCGCTTCATGCGCGGCGACGCGGGTCAGCACGACCTCCTTCTCGCGACCGAGTTCCTCGCTGTATGAGCGCAGCAAGCGCATGCTGGCGACCATGCGCTCCGCGCCTTCCGTCACCTCGTGCAGCGCCATTTCGGTCGAGCCGAGCAGTTCCGTCCGTTCCGCCAGCGTTTTGAGCGTTTCGCTCAGCCGGTGCTCCAGTTCGCGGCCATTGGCCTCGGATTTATTCAGGCGGTCGTCGAGATCGGCGATGCGCGCGGCATGGCGGCCGATGTCGACGAGATCCCCCGCCTTCGAGGCTTTGATCGCGTCCATTTCCTGTTCGAGCCGGCGCTCGCGAAGGGCGAATTCCGCCCGCAGCAGATCGCGCTCGGCGATGGCCTGCTCGCGCGAGAGCGGCGCCAGCATCTGCAGCCGGCGCATCGACAGGCGCATCGCCCGCCGCCAAAAGGCGGGCAGGAACATCAGCATGCCAAGCCCGGCGACCAGGAGTCCGAGCGCGAAATACATCGCCTGTTCAATCAACACGCGTTCGTCCTTGCCTGCTACGGCGCTTTCCGCCCGCGCCGTTGGAATGCGGTCGTCGCCACAATCCTTCTAAAACAGGGGCATTAGGAAATCAAAAACCGCCTTTGTCGTCGCGGGGCGTCGCGGCGGGCCTGGTGTCGTGAAACTTCTTGTAATCGAAGGTCGCCGAGCCGGTTTCGTCGGTCTCGACGATATCGACATATTCCTGGTCGAGCAAAATATCGCCAGCGGAATAAATACGGCGCCCGCGCACCGACTGCGCCGATGTTTCGTCGTGCCCGCCGAAGATGATGACGAGACTGGTGGAGGGGTCTTCGAAGTCGGCCGCCGCGTAGCCATGCAGCGGGCTGTCCTCGCCGATCACATGCATCAACGTCCAGGTGAAGGCGAATATCGGATTTTCTTCGCGGGTCAGCTTCAATGGATAGAACTTGCGGAAAGTCGCGCCCTCCATCGTGAGCTCGTTGCGAATGAACCACATCTGGGCGCTCGCGGCGGTGATGGCGTTGTGGCGCTCGTTGGCGAAGCGCAGCATCAGCGTGCGCGCGCCGTCATGCACGCCGATCACCGGATTGCGCGCGAAAAGCAGCCGCGCGCGCGGCTGGGCGAAACGCGCGAAGGTCAGCCCGGCGGTGATGGCGACCGAGGAAAGCCCGATAAAGGTCGTCACAGTCGCGATCGCATGGCCGATCGGCGATTGCGGATGCATGTCGCCATAGCCGACCGTCGCGAGGGTTTCGACGCTAAAGTAGAAGTAATCGAGAAAGGAGCCAGGCGGCGCATTGGCCACCGGATCGTCGCCAAAATATGCGGCGAGCATATAAAATCCCGCGAAGACGAGATTGACCGTTATGAACGCCAGAGCCAAAGCCGCGAAGAATATCGACCAGCTGGCCGTCATCGCGTAATGGTGCAGATCGGTCCAAAAGTTGCGCGGCAGACCTTCGACGACGACCTGCCGGTCGCCGATTTGCACGCGTTTGCCGGGGCGCTCGCCGGAGATCATCGCCGAAAGGTACCGGCGCAAGGTCAAAACGGGTTCCAGGTGGCCTGGGGCGTGAACTTCAGATAGCCGAGGTTGAGCCCGAGCCGCGCGCCGACCCCGGAACGGATCGGCACCACCACCACCTCGCCGGCGGAAAGCGCGGTGAAGCCGAAGCCGCCGACCAGATAGGCCGAGCCGTCCACGCCGCCAAAACGCTGATAAAGCGCGTCGACCGCCGGCAGGCCGTAGACCAGCATCATCGTGCGGTCGCCGTCGGCGCCGGCGTCGAACCCGAGCGACGGACCCTGCCAGAAGATGCGGCGCCGACCCGCGTTGCGGGTGTACATCTCGCCTTCGCCATAGCGCAGGCCGCCGATGAAGGCGCCGCCCGCCTCCTGGCCGAGCACATAGGCGTTGGGGCGGCCCCAATGCCGGGTCGCGGATTCGATTCCCCCGGCGAGGTCGCGGGAGACAGTGCCGAAAAACCTATGGCCGCTGGCTACGACGTCATCGTCCGAATAGCCCTCGGGCGGGGGCGTCTCGCGCGAGGGCGTCTCGCGCGCCAGCGCCGCTTGCGTCGTCAGCGCGACGCCGGCGGCCAGCCGCAGCAGAGCGCGGCGCGAAAAATTTGCGCTGATATCGGCGTCGAACATATTGGCGTTCTCCCCTGGAGTGGACGGAACAAGCCGGAAAAATCCGTGAGAATGTCGCCGCCGGCGCGGCGCGGTTGCGTCGCGATTGGGGCGATGCGGATATCGGGGGACAGCTTCGCGCGACGTAGTTAAGAAAGGGTTGCGGCGGCGGGGTCGCCATAGGCGATAAACGGACCGTTGCGGTAATCTTGCGCCGCCTTGCCATAAAGCAAGGGCGCGCCCTCCGGCGTCAGCGCTACGCCGCCGGCGGCGCGCAGCACCGCGTCGCCGGCCGCCGTGTCCCATTCCATCGTCGGCCCAAAGCGCGGATATATATCGGCGACGCCCTCCGCCAGCCGGCAGAATTTTAGCGACGAGCCGGCCTCGATCCGGTCCTTGATTTTTTCGCGCGCGAGAAAGCTTTCCGTTCGCGCGTCGAAATGCGAGCGGCTGACCAGCGCCGTCATGCCATCGTCGGGGCGCGGGCGGGTATGCAGGGGACGCCAGTTTTGGCGCGGGGGCAGGGGGAGGCCCGGCGCGGCCGCGACGAAAAAGGCCGTCGCGCCCGCGAACCAAAGCTCGCCGAGCGCCGGGGCGTAGACGGCGCCGGCCGTGGGCGCGCCGTTCTCGATGAGCGCGATGTTGACCGTGAACTCGGGCCGGCGCGCAAGAAATTCGCGCGTGCCGTCGAGCGGGTCGATCAGCAGAAAGGCCCCGGTTTGCGCGGGCGTCTCGCCGCGCGCGGCGCGCTCCTCGGCGATGAGCGGGAGGCCGGGGAGGCGGCGGGACAACTCGGCCAGCAAAAACGCCTCGATCCGCTCGTCCGCCTCGGTGACCGGACTCGAGTCGTTCTTGACCCGCGCCTCTATGGCGCCGCGCGCGAAGACCTCCATCGCGATGGCCCCCGCCGCGACGCAGAGCCGGGCGAACAGCAAGGCGCGGGCGTCGGGGTCTCGCGGCGTCGGATCTTGCGCGGACATGGGCGACCTCTTGGCTTTGGGCGCGCATGTTTAGCCCGCCGCGCGGCGCCCGGCCAGCGGGGCCGCTTCGAATATTTGGCGCTTCGCGCGCAAACCCGCTAGAACGGCTTCATGCTGTCCTCACGCTTCTGGATCGACCTCACCACACGCGAATTCGCGGCTCTCGACTGGGAGCGCGGCATCGTGGTCGCGCCGATCGCGGCGGTGGAGCAGCATGGGCCGCATCTGCCGGTCGGGGTCGACGCGCAGATCATGCAGGGCTGCATCGACCGCATCGTCCCGCGCCTGCCAGATGACATCGACGTGCTGTTCCTGCCGATCCAGAGCGTCGGCGTCTCGGTCGAACATCGCGATTTTCCGGGCACGCTGAGCTTTTCTCCGTCCACCGCCTTCGCAATGCTGACCGAGGTCGTCGAAGGCGCAATCGCCGCCGGCGCGCGAAAATTACTGCTGCTCAATTCGCATGGCGGCAATTCGCCGCTGATCGCGCAGGCGGCGCTGGAGCTGCGCGCGCGTCACGGCGTCCTCGCGGCGACCTGCTCCTTCTCCCGCTTTGGCTATCCCGACGGACTGTTCAGCGCCGACGAACTGAAGCACGGCATTCACGGCGGCGAGGTCGAGACATCGCTGATGCTGGCCTTTCGGCCCGAACTCGTGGAGATGGCGCGGGCGAAGAATTTCCTGCCAGCGAGCCGCGACTTCGAGCGCGACTTCGCCTGGCTGCGCGCCGACCGCCCGGCGGGATTCGGCTGGATGGCGCAGGATCTCTCGCCTGCTGGCGCGATGGGCGACGCCGCCAAGGCCACGGCGGAAAAAGGCGCGGCGGCGGCGGATTATTGGGCCACGGCCTTCGTCGAACTGCTGCGCGATCTCGAAGGCTTTGATCTCGCCCGATTGAAGGAGCGTCCGTGACGACCATGCCGTCTCGGACACTTTAGGGAAACATTTCGGTTTGTCCGGACAAACCGCGGAAACATTGCTTCGCGAGGCTGCGTCCGGAGCAATGGAGACGGTGATGAGCGACTACCTCGCGATGTTTTTGGCCCTTTTAGTTTACGGGTCGTTGTTTTATTTTATCTGGTCGATGCAATGACGCGTCTTGAGCCGGAAACCGCGGAGAGACAACCGCGGGGCAAATCCACCGTCCAGGAAGGACGCGCCAATCAGGAACGAGACGTGAAATATTCCGCATCGACCCTTCTGGTGGAGGACGACGCCGAGATCGGCGATTTGATTTCGCGCTATCTCAAGGCCAATCAGTTCGATGTCGTCGTGGTCAAGGACGGGGCGGCGATGGACGTCGCGCTGGCGGAGCGCGACTTCGATCTTCTGATCCTGGATCTAAATCTTCCCGGGGAGGACGGACTGTCGATTTGCCGCAGATTGCGGGCCGAGAGAGATCTGCCGATCATTATCGTCACGGCGCAGGGCGAGGATGTCGACAAGATCGTCGGTCTCGAAATGGGCGCCGACGATTATGTCGCCAAGCCGTTCAATCCGCGCGAATTGCTCGCGCGAATCCGCTCGGTGCTGCGGCGCGCGAGCGCGGCGGACCCGATCGAGGCCGGTTCGGCGCGGCAGGTATATAAATTCTCCGGCTGGAGCGTCGACCTCGCGGCGCGCGAGGTCGTGGCGCCGGTCGGCATGAAGGTCGCGATGACGGGCGCCGAATTCGATCTTTTGCACGCGCTGTGCGAACATCCGAACCGCGTGCTGACGCGCGACCAGTTGATCAGCTTGACGCATGGCCCGACGGCGGGGCCGTTCGAACGCAGCATCGACACGCTGATCAGCCGTCTGCGCCAAAAAATCGAGACGGACGTGAAAAACCCCAAGCTGATCCAAACGGTGCGGTCGGAAGGATATATGTTCACGACGCCGGTGACCCGGTCATGAAAGCCTTCTTACGTCGATTGCGCCCCGATCATCTCGCGGGACAAATCGCGCTGCTGATTCTGGCGGCGATCGTCATGTTTCATCTGACCCTGACGACCATTCAACATTTCACCAATCCCGACGGACGCCCGCCGATCATCGAGCCTAGCGAATTCATCGCCAGCGCGCTTTTGGCGATCGACGCCGCTCCCGTTTCGGAGCGAAGCGATGTCCTCGCGGCGCTCGCCAGGGCCGCGCCCTGGGCGAATTTCGTGGTGCGGGACCAGCCGGGGGATATCCCCGCCGTCGGCGCCAGCGCCGATCTCGACGTGCTGCGGTCGCGCCTATGGGCGGGCGCGCGGGTCGTGGCGGCGTCGAGAGCGACCGACACCCGTGGGGGGGCTATCGTCGTCGCCTTGCGAAACGGCGGCTACGCCGTGGCCACGACGCTGGAGCCGAGGCGCTCCCTGTGGGCGTCGATGTCGTCGACCCAGAATGGCGCGCCCACTCTGCCCATGCGGCTGCTGGAGCGCTCGGCGCTGTTCTTTTTTCTTTGCGCGAGCATTCTGACGGTGTGGATATCGAGCGCCGTCGTCGCGCCCCTGGTCAAGCTGGCGCGCGAAGCCGAACGCTATCCGGCCGAAAACGCGCATCTGCGGCCGATAGCCGAAGCCGGACCGCGCGAGGTGCGCGATCTGACGCGCGCGCTCAACAGAATGCAGAGCCGGATCGAGGCGATGATCGAGGCGCGCAGTCAAGCGCTCGCCGCGATCAGTCACGACCTGCGCACCATCATCACCAGGGTAAGACTCAGGTCCGAATTTATCGCCGACGTCGAACTGAAAGAGAAAATGCTGCACGACGCCGGTCTGATGGATTCGATGCTTTACAAAAATCTTCAGCACTTGCGCGACGCGAAAAGCGCGCCGGACCGCGGTCTCATCGATCTCGACAGCGTGCTCCAGACGGTTTCGGATCAATTTGCCGATCTTGGCCACGATGTCACCTACCGCGGCGGGCAACATCAGATCATCCTCGGCTCGCTTACCGAAATGCAGCGCGTTTTCAACAATCTCGTGGAGAACGCTGTGACCTACGCCAAAAAGGTTGTCATCACGCTCGACCAGCCCTCGCCCGAAGTCATTCGCGTCGACGTGGCCGACGACGGGCCGGGCATCGGGGCCGAAAGCAAGCAGCGCGTGCTCGAGCCGTTCGTGCGCGGCGAGCCGGCTCGCAACATGAACGATCACAGCGGCTTTGGGCTTGGTCTGTCGATCGTGCGCTCGCTCGTGGAAGACGTTGGCGGAGGGTTGCAATTGCTCGATCACGAGCCGCACGGGCTGATCGCGCGCGTGACGCTGCCCAGGGCTTTCGCGAAGGAGTGAGTCGCTTGCCGCGGGCCGTTACGCCATCTAGGGCTCCGGCTCGATCTCGCAGCTGATCGCCTCCACGCTGGCGCGCGCGCGCTCATAGTCCGAAGGGCGCTTGGCGAGCGCCCGGATCAGCACGAATCCCAGCGGCGACGGCGCGGTGAGGCGTGTTTCCTGGGGCGGCGTCTCGTCGGAATCGCTTGTTTCCATTTCTTCGATCTGGCGCGCGTCGCCGACGATGATGTCGATTTTTCCCTTGTTCGCCGCGCGGTCGGTCATCGAGTGGAAAATCGCGCCGGAGGGGTCGTGGAAGGACAGGCCGAGATAATCCCCGCTGTCGATGTCGGCGCGCAGGCGCAGCGGGCCTTTGGCGAGATCGAACAGACAGACGCCCTCCGCCATCGCCGGGTCCTCGAAAGGCAGGAGCTGCGGGCCCGGCGCCGGCGGGTCGAACAACATCACGCCGTTTCGCGCGGTCTCGGCGTTCGCCGGCCGGTCCGATTTGGCGGCTTCCACCAGGCGGGCGTATGCGTGGCGCGGCGCGACCAGGGGCATCAGCAGCACCGAGACAATATGCACCACGCCGGCGATCAGTAGCGCCGCCATGGCCCAAGGCAAAAGACCGGTCGCGCGATCCACGAGCTTCATTCGCAGCCCAGTTTGACGATTTTCAGAAAGCGCGCCGGATCGAGGCGCGCGGCGGTGTCGAGCGGCGTTTCGTAGAGGCGCAGCACCAGCACGAAGGAATTCGCCTCGCCGGGCGACAGCCAATTGCCCGGACGCGCCTGACGAGAGATGACGAGCTCGAAGGCTCCACCCTCGCGGCGAACAATGTCGGCCGAGGTGTAACCAAGTCGCTCGGCGGGATTGGCCAGCGGCGCGCCCGAGGCGGTCGCGAGGCCAAGCGTCCAATAGCGCGCGGCGGGCAGCGGGTCCGCGACGCGATAGTCGCAGCGGCCGTCGAGCGGCCCGCCAGCCGAATCCGCGCTCGCGACAAACACCAACCCCTCGTCGCGGCCCAGCGGAGCCTCGCCGCGGCGGGCGAGAACGGCGCGCGCATAAGGGTCGATTTCCGGGCCGCCCGCGCGCGGCCATGCGGTCCAGGGTCCGACGCGAAACGCGCCGAAGCCACAGCCGCTCTTGAGCGTCGCCGCCGTGACGCCGAAACCGAGGGCGAGGCCGCAGAGCATCGTCCAAAAGGCGCGCATATATTTGTCGAAGGGCGCTCGCAAGGGTATGAATTTCTCGAGATTTCAGGGAGCGCCAACGGGCGCGCCGCGCTTCATTCTACCGCGCCGCCGAGCATCCGGGAACCTCCCGCGGCGCTGTGCGAACGGGCCGGGCTTAAGGGCGCCAACTCTTGGAAGGCGTCGCCTCGCTTGCCAAGTGAAAGAGTCTTTATTTTGGTCTCGATCGAGCCCAACGCGTCCACCGCGCCCTTCGACAGCGTGGCGGGGCGTTGCGGCGCGCCTAGCTCCAGCGGCTTGATCGGCGTTCCGGCGCCGGCCGCGGCTTCCGCCACGGGCGTCGGGGCCATGCCGACGATGTGCTTGAGCGGCACGCCCTGATGGGCGTAGGCCATGATGTCGTGCCATGTGCGAGCCGGGAGCGAGCCGCCGGTCATATTGTTCATCGGTTCGCCGTCGTCGTTGCCATACCACACGCAGCCGCCCATCGCCCCCGAATAGCCGCAGAACCAGGCGTCCTTGAAGCCGTTGGTGGTTCCGGTCTTGCCGATCACCTCTATGCCATCGCCAAGCTGCGCCGCCCTGCCGGTGCCTTCCTCGACCACCTTTCGCATCATCGAGCCGAGTTCCACGACCTTGTCGAACGGAACCGCCTGCTCTTGCGGCGGCGCATCCCGGTCATGCCTATACAGAAGGTCGCCGTGACGATTGTCGATTTCCATGGCGGTGTACGCGAGGGTCTTCTTGCCGCCATTCACGAAAGCGGCGTAGGCGGCGGCATGTTCGAGCAAGGTCACCTCGTCGGCGCCGATCGGCAACGACGGCGTATCCTCCAACGGCGCCGTGATGCCGAGACTCCGCGCGGTCTGGACGATTTTCGCGCGCCCAGCCTTGGGATTGCCATTGCCTATGGCGATGGAGAGCTTCACGGCGACGGTGTTCAGCGAGCGCGCCAGCGCATTGGCCAGCGGCAGTGAGCCAGCGTAGGAGCCGCCGTAATTGTGTGGACACCAATTGCCGATGCAGACCGGCGAGTCGACGACGATGGTGGTGGGCTTGAACTTGCCGGTCATCAAGGCCGTCAGATAGACGTAAGGCTTGAACGAAGAGCCCGGCTGGCGCATCGCCTCGGTCGCGCGATTGAACTGGCTCGCGCCATAGTCGCGCCCCCCGACGATGGCCCGAAGCGCTCCGTCCGGCTCCATCACCACCATCGCGCTTTGCTTGACATGATAGGCGCGACCGCTCTCGCGCAGATTGTCCTCGATCACCTCGCCGGCGCGCTTCTGCACGTTGGAGTCGAGCGCCAGCCGCACGTTCAGCACGCGATCATCGCCAAGCTTGCCCGAGTCGGCGAGTTTCTGCACTTCCTCATAGGCGTAATCGAGATACCAGTCGGGGCTCGAGTCTTGTTTGCGCGCCACCGGAGTGGCCGGATTGCGCTGCGCCGGAACGATCTGGCTGGCGGTCATGAACCCGGCGTCGACAAGATTGTTCAGCACGTCGTTCGCGCGCGCGCGCGCGGCGGGAAGATTGACGTGCGGGGCGTATTTGGTCGGCGCCTTGAACAGGCCGGCCAGCATCGCCGCCTCGGCCAGCGTCACGTCCTTCACCGATTTGCCGAAATAGAACTCCGCGGCCGCCTGAATGCCGAAGGTGCCCCCGCCCATGTAAACCCGGTCGAGATAGAGTTTGAGAATCTCGCGCTTGGTCAAATGATGCTCGAGCCAAAGCGCCAGAAAGGCCTCGTTGATCTTGCGCGTCACCGTCCGCTCGTTGGAGAGAAACAGGTTTTTGGCGAGCTGCTGGGTGATCGACGAGCCGCCCTGCACCACGCCCGAGGAGCGCGCGTTGACGGTCAGCGCCCGCGCGGTGCCGATCACGTCGATGCCGAAATGCTCGTAAAAGCGTCGATCCTCGGTGGCGAGCACGGCCTTCACCAGATAGTCGGGATATTCTTCAAGCGGCACCGCGTCGTCGTGCTTGATTCCGCGCAGTCCGACCTCGACGCCGTAGCGGTCCAAAAAAGTCACCGCGAGGTCGGCCCGCTTGAGCCAGTCCTTCTCGCTGGTCATGTGAAACGCCGAGGAGGCCAGCGCCAGCGCCAAAATCCCGCCGCCAAGCGACATCGTGAGCGTCTCGCAGGCGATTTCCACTCCGATCCGGCTCAGGCCCGATACGTGGAAACGCGCCATGAAGGCCGAGAAGTTCTCGTATGTCTCGCGCGATCTGCGGCCGCTGTCGAACATGCTGGAGTCGATCATGGCGTCGACGGCCAGCAGCACGCGCGAAAGGCGCTTAACGATCGGCAGTGAACCCAAACGCTTCCACAAGGCCAAAAACTCCCGCGCGACCGCACCTTACCCCTTGCCCCGCGATGTTAGCATTTTTTAAACCATCTTGACGATGGCTCCCGCGGGCTTCATTGCGGTTATGGTTTCCAGCAGGGAGCGGTATAAGAAAACTGTGAGCATGATGGAAAATAGCGGCGCCGCGGCGCGATCGGCGGACACCCGTCCCAAGGGAGGGGCCGCCGTGCCCTTTTGGGAAAAGCCGCTCGAAGACTTGACCCGGGCGCAATGGGAGAAGCTTTGCGACGGCTGCGGGCGTTGTTGCCTGATCAAGCTCGAGGACGAAGACACGGGCGCCATTCACCACACCAGCGTCGCCTGTAAGCTTTTGGATCAAGGGAGCTGCCGCTGCGGCGATTACGCCGGCCGCAAGAAGATCGTGCCGGATTGCGTGCGGCTGACCCTAGAGAAGCTCTCCAAAATCAAATGGTTGCCGCCGACCTGCGCCTACCGGCTGCGCTTTGAGGGCAAGAGCCTGCCGTCCTGGCATCCGCTCCTGAGCGGCGATCCCGATAGCGTGCACCGCGCCGGCGTGTCGGTCCAGGGGCGGGTCGAGGCGGGCGAGGACGTGGTCGACACCGACGATCTGCCCGAATTTATCCGGCTGTGGCCGAAGCGATGGCCGAAGAGGGCGCGCTAGCCGCGCGCGATTTCGCCCTATTCATTCGCCGTTCAGCCGATATGCTCGACATTCGTTTCTGGGAGGCGCGGGAATGATCCGGCGGACGGCGAAAATCTTGTGCGTGGCCTTCGCGCTGGCTTTCGCTTCGTTTGCCCAGGCCAGGGAGGGCGGCTCGGCGTTCGCGCCTTTCGGTCGCGGCAGGGACGAGGCGCCCCCGCCCCCGATCCCGCCCGAGGGCCGCGCCCAGGAGGGCGCCCCTCCCGGGCTCGAATGTTTTTCGGTCGCACAGACGCGCCAGAAAATCGCCCAGCATCGGCTCGCCGAACCTTTTCCACTGATGCGCGCCGAAAGCAGCGCCAACCAGGCCGACGCGTTGTCGACGCGGCTCTGCCGTATCGGCGAGCTGTTTCTTTACGAGATCAATCTGCTACGGCGGGACGGACGTGTCATAAGGGTTTTCGTTGACGCCGCGAGCGGCAAGCGCAGCCCTTACCGTCCGGAACACTGACGCGGCGAAACCCAAGGAGGAGAATCCATTGCGGCTGCTTGTGGTGGAGGACGACAAGGATTTGAACCGCCAGATCGTCACGGCTCTGCAGCAGGCGGGCTATGCGGTCGATCGCGCCTATGATGGCGAGGAGGCGCAATTTCTCGGCGACACCGAGCCCTATGACGCCGTGGTGCTCGACATCGGCCTGCCGAAAAAGGACGGCGTCGCCGTGCTCGAGGAATGGCGCCGCGCCGGGCGCGTCATGCCGGTGTTGATCCTGACCGCGCGCGACCGATGGAGCGACAAGGTGCAGGGTTTCGACGCCGGCGCCGATGATTACGTGGCGAAGCCCTTCCACATGGAGGAGGTTCTGGCCCGCATCCGCGCCTTGCTGCGCCGCGCCGTCGGGCACGCCACCAGTGAGATCGTGTGCGGACCCGTGCGGCTCGACACCAAGTCCGGGCGCGTCGTCGTCGATGGCGCTCCGATTAAGCTGACCTCGCACGAATACCGGCTGCTCGCCTATCTCTTGCATCACGGCGGGCGCGTGATTTCGCGTAGCGAAATCATCGAGCATCTCTACGATCAGGATTTCGACCGCGACTCGAACACGATCGAGGTCTTCGTCGGCCGTCTGCGCAAAAAGCTGGGCGTCGAGGTGATCCAGACGGTGCGTGGACTCGGGTATATCGCCGCGCCGCCGGAGGAGGGCGGGAAAGGATAGGCGGCGCCCATGCCCGTTCTCGCTTTCGCGACGAGATCAATCGCCCGGCGGCTGTTTTTCACCGCCGCGGGGCTGAGTTTCCTGCTTTTGCTGGTCGCTTCCCTGTTGCTGACGCAATATTATCGGCGCAACGCGGAAGACGTGTTCGAACGCAGGCTCGAAGTCTATCTGCGCGCCATCGTCGCCCATGTGTCGCAGCCGGGCGAGGAAGGTCGCGGCCCCGGCCAACTCGGCGAACCGCAATTCGAACTGCCCAATTCCGGCTGGTATTGGCAGATCACGCGGACCGATGACGAAGAGCACGAAATCGTGGCGTCGCGTTCGCTGTTCGCGTCGCAACTGCCCAAATTGGCCAATTTCGGGGTCATTCCCGAGACCGGCGGCGCCCGGCGCGGGACGGCGCCGGGGCCGGACGGCCGGCTGCTGCGCATCGTCGAGCGTGTGATCGACGTGGGCGACACCGGCGTTTATCTGGTGCAGGTCGCCGGCAACGCCGAAGAGGTCGAGCACGACATCGACCGCTTTCGCTTCGCCCTCACCATCGCCTTCGCGCTGCTCGCCATCGCGCTCGCCATCGCCGCCGCGTTCCAGGTGAGATTTGGTCTGCGCCCGTTGCGCATGTTGGAAAGCGAGCTTGGCGAGATCAGGCGCGGCGCGCGCGAACGCATCTCCGGGCGCTATCCCATCGAAGTCGCGCCGCTGGTCGACGAGCTGAACCTGCTCATTGGCGCCAATCGCGACATCGTCGAGCGCGCGCGCACGCAGGTCGGCAATCTCGCCCATGCGCTCAAGACGCCGCTCAGCGTGATCGTCAACGAGGCCGACGCCGCGCCGTCGCCGCTCGCCGAAAAGGTGAACGAGCAGGCGGCGGTCATGCGGGACCAGATCACCTTTTACCTTGATCGGGCGCGGGCGGCGGCGCGGGCGGGCGCCATCGGCTCGACGACGCGGGTGGAGCCCGTGGTCGCCGCTTTGCTGCGCACGTTCGCGAAGATATGCGCCGAGCGCGGCGTGGCGTTCTCGGGTGAGGCGGCGAAGGAACTGTGGTTTCTGGGCGAGCGCCAGGATCTCGAGGAGATGGTCGGAAATCTGCTCGACAACGCCGGCAAATGGGCGAGCGGCGCCGTCTCCATCGCCGTGACGCGCGAGGCGGAGCCGAGCGCGCCGGGGCGCGCCTTGTTGCTGTTCACCATCGAGGACGATGGCCCTGGACTTGCTCCGCAACTGCGCGCGGCGGCGACGCAGCGCGGCCGCCGCCTGGACGAAACCAAGCCCGGCTCGGGACTTGGCCTCTCGATCGTGACCGATCTCGCCGCCGCCTATGGCGGATCGCTGCGCCTCGCCGACAGCCCCAAGGGCGGGCTGCGGGCGCAACTGCGGCTGCCGGGGTTTTGACATGCGCCTTTCGATCCGGCATGGCGGCGCGTGAATGCGATGGTTAATCGTTAAGGGAACGAATATGCCGAGCGTTAGACTGATCGCCGCCGGCCTTGTCACGGCGACGCTTTTCCTCGCCGCCTGCAACGCCTCGAAGCCCGCGCCGGTTGTGAGCGCGCCAGTCGCGGTCGCCTCCGAGCCTCCGGCGCCCGGCGTGGTCGGCACGGCGGTTGGCCGCGACCTCGACGAAAAGGACAAGACCATCGCCATCGCCGCGCAAAGCGAGGCGGTGAATTCGGGAACCCGCAAGGCCTGGAAGGGCGACCACGGCGCCTATGGCTTCATCGTGCCGGGACCGGAAAACGGCGCCGGCGGCTGCCGCGACTACACCCACAAAATCTTCATCGATGGGCGCCCGAAAGAGGCGAAGGGTCAGGCCTGCAAAACGGGCGATGTTTGGCGCGTCACAAGTTGACGCGCGGCTGAAATGTCCTTGAGCGGCGAAGCGATCAGATTAATGCGCCTTTTCCTCGCTTGCCTAGCGCTTCTCGCCTGTCTTGGCCTCGGCGCCTATGGCCTGCTGCGAGCGGGCGCCGACTTGCCCGCCGGGACGGTCGAAGCCAATATCGGCGACACGCGCTTCGCCTTCGCGCCGGCCTATGCCCGCGATGAGGCCACGGCCGCCGGCGGCTTCCAGGATCGCCTCGCCTTCGTCGCGGTGATTCCGGACTTCTCGCCGCCGCCGCGGCCGGCAAGGGCGCTGGCGCCCAAGGCGTTGACGGAGCGCGCGCGCGACAATGTTTTTATCACGGTGTCGTCCAAGGACGACGGCGTCGATCCGGCGGATCGTCCGATGCAGCTTTACGCCCGCTTTCTGGAGGCCGAAACGGCTTCCGGTCCCGGCGGTCTGGTGATGCGCCGCTTCGAGCAGGGCTCGCCTTACGATCTCGAACAGCTTTACGTCGCGCCGCCCGACGGGCGGGATTTCTTCGCGCGCTGCCCGAAGCCGGCGAGCGACGACCTGGCGTCTGCGGAGTTGTGCTTTTTTGTGTTTCGTGTCGACGGACTCGACG